>Ga0307282_10000033_pt1 | contig 36237 bp, 36 predicted proteins | sample ER_DNA_121_FD_194475 | JGI IMG/M metagenome (GOLD analysis project Ga0307282, IMG submission 194475) | Bulk soil microbial communities from the East River watershed near Crested Butte, Colorado, United States - ER_DNA_121 | ecosystem: Environmental > Terrestrial > Soil > Floodplain | place...
CGGAGGCCACCGCGGTGAGCGCGATCCGCGTCTCCTCGTCCGAGGGCTCGCGCGTGGTCAGGCGCTGCAGCGCGAGCCCCGGGAGAAGGAAGGCCCGCGCGGCCCGGTAGCGCGAGGCCTGGACGAACTGCCACAGCTCCATCGTCAGCGCGAGCGAGAGGAGCGTGACGGCAAAAGGCGTGTAGACCGCCGCGGAGAGCGGCCAGAACCGGTCGGCCGCGACCGAGACGGGGAGGACGAGCGCGGCGAAGTTCGTCCCGCAGCGCGGCGAAAACCGCGTCGGCCGGGCGGCGCCGCTCCAGGTCGCGAGCAGCGAGCCCTCCTCGGCCGCCGCGATCGCGCGGTGCTCGGCGCCGTGCAGGTAGAGCGTCCGCCCGCGCAGGAGCCACGCGAGCAGCACGGCAGCGGTCGCGATCCCGACCGGCAGGCTCGCGGCGTGCGGCAGGAAGACGAGCGAGAGCGGCAAGAGCAGGGCGACGACGAGCAGCGCGCGCTCGCGAGGCCGGGCAACGCCGGTCCCGCGGAACAGCGGCGCCAGAGCCAGGCCGACCCGCACGAGGCCGCGCAGCAGCGGAACGCGCCTGACCGCCGCGGGCGGGGTGGGCATCGTGCCCTCGCTGACCGAGCCGTCGCGCCGGGCGAACGCCCAGAAGCGCTCGCTCGCGATCACGACCCCTTCGGCGCGGGCCATCCCGCCGAGGCGCGGCAGCTCAGCTGCCCACTCGGCCTCGCGGAGAACGGAGACGACCCGGGCGCGATCCACCAGAACAGGATCGCGCTAGGCAGGCCGCCCGGCAAGTGCCGGGCGGCCCACCTCAACGTTGGACTGGTCCTACCAGCGGCCCCGGCTGAAGAAGCCCAGGAGCGCGAGTACCAGGACGACGATCAGGATGATCCAGAGAATCCCCACGCGGTAACCCCCCTGTCGTTTGCATGAACTGCCGAGGTCGCTACCCGCTCCCGAGCAGCCTTAATCCGCGCTTAACGGGCCGCAACGGGGGCTGAACACGACCCGGCTATAACCGGATTCGTGGCGGCGCGCTCTCCTCTCCTGCTCGGCGCGGTACTCATGGCCTCTGCCGTGGTCGGCGGCGCGGTCGCGCTTGGCGCAGCAGCCGGGCTCGGCACCTTCGCGTCGAGCACGACCACCGTGCGCGAGCTGCAGCCGATCCCCGCGACCGCCAGCCCGACCTCCTTCCAGAGCGGGAAGGCGCTCTCGGTCAACGAGATCTACCGCCGCGCGGCGCCGGGAGTCGTCCAGGTGACGGCCACCGAGGTCGTCAAGACGCCTTCGGTCGACCCGTTCTTCGGCTTCTCGGTCCCGCAGAGCCAGAGCCAGCAGGCGCTCGGCTCCGGCTTCGTGATCGACAAGGCCGGCCACATCGTCACGAACTACCACGTGATCGCGGGCGCGCGCTCGGTCCGGGTCAGCTTCTCGGACAACGAGAGCCTCAAGGCCCAGATCGTCGGCTCCGACCCGAGCACGGACGTGGCGGTGCTCCAGGTCGACGCCCATGCGCGGGCGCTCTCGCCGCTCCCGCTCGGCAACTCGGACGCCGTTCACGTCGGCGACCCGGTCGTAGCGATCGGCAACCCCTTCGGCCTCGACCGCACGGTCACCGCCGGGATCGTCAGCGCGCTGCAGCGGGTGATCCAGGCGCCGGCCCAGCAGTACTCGATCGACCACGTGATCCAGACCGACGCCGCCCTGAACAAGGGCAATTCCGGCGGCCCGCTGCTCGATGCGATCGGCTCGGTCATCGGCGTCAACTCGCAGATCCAGAGCGGAAACGGCGGCAACGTCGGCGTCGGCTTCGCGGTCCCGATCAACACGGTCAAGACGGTTGCGGCCGAGATCATCAAGAGCGGCCACGCCGAGCACGCCTTCCTCGGGATCACCGGCCAGACGGTGACTCCGTCGATCGCAAGGCTCTTCCGCCTGCCGGCCTCGCGGGGCGTGCTCGTGGCGAGCGTCCAGCCCGGCAGCGCGGCGGCGAAGGCCGGCCTGCGCGCGGGGACGCAGAAGGTGCTCGCCAGCGGCGAGTCGTACCCGCTCGGCGGTGATCTGATCGTCAGCGCCGACGGCGTGGCGCTCGACAGCATCGAACGGCTTCACGACGTGATCTCGAGCAAGAAGCCTGGCGACAGGGTCTCCCTGGAGATCTGGCGCGGCAGCTCGAAGACAAGCCTCGACGTCAAGCTCGGGCGGCAGCCATCCCCTTGAGCTGACCGCCCAGGACGGCCCCAACCCCCTGGGGCCAAGTTCCCGGTGGGCCGATCGCCAGCTCGGCCTGCCGGGGCCAGGAAGGAGGCCCGCCGCCTGCCCGGGCCTCCTTCCTTTTTCACGCCCTTGGCCGGCGGGGGCTCGTAGCCGGGCGAGGCCCGGCTCCGCCCCCGCCTGACGCCGCTGACGGCACGCAGCTCTCCGGGGCCGTGCCCGAGCACTGTCCCCTCCGGCTGCGCACCGCCAGCGACGTCCCAGGAACGTGAAAAAGCGGCTTCCTGCTCCTACGGCGCAGCTGCGCGCTCGGCGGCGGCCTTGATGCCTTCCCCGAAGGTGGGGAAGACGTGGTGCATCGCGGCCAGCTCATCGACGGTCGCGCCCAGGCGGAGGCCGAGCGAGAAGCCCTGGACGATGTCGCCCGCGTTGCGCGAGAGGACGTGCAGGCCGAGCACGCGGCGGCTGCCGCGCTCGTAGACGATCTTGAACAGGCCCGCCCGCTCGCCGATGAACGAGAAGCGCTTGACGTACTCGTTGCGGGCGACGTCCACGTCGAGGCCCTGCTCGAGGGCCTGCTCCTCGGTCATCCCGACCGAGCCGAGCTCCGGGTCGGTGAAGATCGAGGTCGGCAGCACGGAGTAGTCGGCGGCCGGGGCGTCGGCGCCGAACATGTCCGCGACCGCGATCCGCGCCTGGTACTGCGCGACCGGCGTGAACTGCGCGACCGCGTTCACGTCGCCGGCCGCCCAGATCCCCGGAACCGTCGTCCGCAGGTGGTCGTCCACGACGATCCCGGCCTTGTTGGTCTCGACCCCGATCCCGTCGAGGCCGAGCTCCTCGATGTTCGGCACGCGGCCGGAGGCGAGCATCACCCGCTCGGCCCGCACCTCGTACTCGTCGGAGCCGTCACGCGGGGCGATCGTCACCGTGACCTCCTCGCCCTCTCGGCGGACGCTCTTGACGAAGACCGAGGTCGCGACGTCGATCCCCTCTCGCTCGAGCGCCATCCTGAGCATCGCCGAGGCCTCCATGTCCGCGATGGGCGCGATCCGCTCGAGCGCGTCGACGATCGTCACCTTCGAGCCGAAGCGCGAGAAGATCTGCCCGAACTCGAGGCCGACCGCGCCGCCGCCGACGACGAGCAGCGACGCCGGCACCTCGGTCAGGTCGAGCGCCGAGACGTGGTCGATCCAGCCGACCTCTTCGATCCCCTCGACCGGCGGCACCGCCGTCCGCGAGCCGCTCGCGATCAGGATCCGGTCGGACTCCAGCTCGATCTCTCCGACCCGGACCGTGTGCTGACCGACGAAGCTCGCCGTCCCCGTGTAGGTCGTGAAGCCCTGAGCCATCAGCTCGGAGACCCAGACGTCCTGCGCCTTCTTGATCGTCTCCTTCCAGGCGTAGACGCGCGCGAGGTCGACGCTGACCGGGCCGGTCTCGATGCCCATCCTCGGCGCGAGCGCGTTCACGTCGTGCGTCAGCTCGGCGGCGACCAGGTAGGCCTTCGTCGGCGAGCAGGCGACGTTCGGGCAGCTGCCGCCCCAGCGCGTCTTCTCGACCAGAGCCACGCGCGCTCCGTGCTCGCGAGCCGCCTTGCCGGCCGCGTCCCTCGCGGCCGAGCCGCCGCCGATCACGATCAGGTCGAAGCGCTCGCTCATCCCAGGGCCTCCTTCTCCATTGCGGTCATGGACATCTCGGGCATGTCGAGCGCGATCGCGGCCTGGATCAGACCGACGTGCGAGAACGCCTGCGGGAAGTTCCCCAGCAGCTCGCCCGAGGCCGGGTCGATCTCCTCCGCGAGCAGGCCGACGTCGTTGCAGAAGCCGAGCAGCCGCTCGAAGAGCTCGCGCGCCCGCTCCTCCTCGCCGCCGCGCGCGAGGCACTCGACGAGCCAGAACGAGCAGATCGCGAAGGTCGCCTCGTCGCCCGAGAGCCCGTCCACGCCGTCGGTGACGTAGCGGTAGACGAACCCTTCGGCAGACAGCTCGGCGGCGATCCGCTCCACCGTCGCCCGTGCCCGCGAGTCGTCGTGGTCGACGAAGCCGACGATCGGGATCATTAGGTTCGAGGCGTCGAGCTTGCCGCCGTCGCCGAACGACTGGGCGAAGGCGCCGCTGTCGGCGTGGACGCCCTCGCGCTCGATCTGCTCGCGCAGCTCGTCGCGCTCGGCGCGCCAGTCGTCCAAAGCGCCCTCGCGTCCGTCGAGCTCGGCGATCCGTACGACGCGGTCCAGGGCGACCCAGGCCATCACCTTCGAGTAGGTGAAGTGGCGCGGCTCGCCGCGGATCTCCCAGATGCCCTGGTCGGGATCGCGCCAGCGCTCGATCACCGCGCCTGCGACGCGGCCGAGGAAGTCCCAGAAGCCGTCGTCGATCTCGCCTCCGTGCCGCCGGTAGACCCAGACCGTGTCGAGCAGCTCGCCGAAGACGTCGAGCTGGAACTGCGAGTAGGCGCCGTTGCCGATCCGCACCGGCCGCGAGCCGCGGTAACCCTCGAGCCAATCGAGCTCGACCTCCGGCAGCAGCCGCTCGCCGCCGACGCCGTACATGATCTGCAGCTCGTGCGCCCGGCCCGCGGTCGTGCGCTGCAGCCACGCCATGTAGTCGTGCGCCTCGTCGACGTAGCCGAGCCCGAAGAGCGCGTTCAGCGTCAGCGCCGAGTCGCGCAGCCAGCAGAAGCGGTAGTCCCAGTTGCGCACGCCGCCGATCTCCTCGGGGAGCGAGGTGGTCGCGGCCGCGACGATCGAGCCGGTCGGCCCGTTCGTCAGCCCCTTGAGGACGAGGGCGCTGCGCAGCACCTGCTCGCGGTAGGGCCCTTGGTAGGTGCAGCGGTCCGACCATGCAGTCCAGTGCGCGACCGTCTCGTCGAGCTTCGCGTGCACCTCGTCGCCGCTGAGCCGCTGCGGGTGGAGCTCGTGCGGGAGCTCGTAGGTGAGGGCGACGAACGCCTCCTCGCCGGCGCGGAGGGTGCGGTTGCCCTCCGTGGCCGAGCGCTCCGCGTCGCCGAAGGGCAGCTCGCTCTGGAGGACGAGCGCGTCGGCGCCGCCGAAGACGACGACCAGGTCGTCCGCGAGCGTGTCGAGCCGCGGCGTCGTCAGCCCGTAGTCGAAGCGCGGCACGAGCTTGACCTTGACCGCGACCTCGCCCTCCTCGCAGCGCGCGATCCGGATCAGCTGGTGGTCCGGGTGGCCGCCGGTCTCGGGTGGCCGGAAGGCGAAGAAGTCGGTGAGCACGAGCGTCCCGCCCGGCGTGCGGAAGGTCGTCTCGAGCACGTTCGTCCCAGGCAGGTAGCGGCGCGTCGACTCGTAGTCGTCGTCGAGCGGCGCGATCCGGAAGAACCCGGCCTTCGCCCAATCGAGGATCCGCGCGAACACGGGCCGCGCCTCGAAGCGGTGGAAGACGCACCAGTCGATCGAGCCGTCCTTGGAGACGAGCGCGCCCGAGTGGCAGTCGGAAAGCAGGGCGTAGTCGCCGATCGGCGGGTAGGTGCTCGCCTTCACCACGCGATTGTGTCGTGTTCAGACCCTTCGTTACAGTCGGCGGCGTGGTGAGCGAGGCGCAGCTCCTGGAATCGCTGCGCGCGGGCGACGAGGACGCATTCAGGACGTTGGTGCGCGAGTACCAGCCGTCGCTCGTGCGCGTGGCGCGGATCTACGTGCCGACCCAGGCGGCGGCGGAGGACGTCGCGGCCGAGACCTGGCTCGGCGTCCTCAACGGGCTCGACCGCTTCGAGGGCCGATCGTCGCTCCGCACCTGGATCTTCCGGATCCTGACCAACATCGCCAAGACCCGCGCCGTGCGCGACGGGCGCACGCTGCCCTTCTCCGCGCTGCAGGAGCCGGGGCGGGTCCCGGAGGCCGCAGTCGACGCAGACCGCTTCCAGGACCCGGAGCACCCGCGCTGGCCGGGCCACTGGGCGGTCCGGCCCGAGGCCTGGCCCGAGGACGCGCTGCTCGCCGCCGAGACGCGCGAGGTGATCGCCGAGGTGATCGAGGCGCTCCCCGCCACGCAGCGCGCGGTGATCTCGCTCCGCGACATCGAGGGCTGGTCGAGCGAGGAGGTCCGTAACGCTCTCGACCTGAGCGAGACCAATCAGCGGGTGCTGCTCCACCGAGCCCGCTCGAAGGTGCGGGCCGCGCTGGAGTCGTATCTCCAGGAGAACGCATGACCGTCTACGCCGAACAGCTGAGTTGCCAGGAGCTCGTGGAGCTCGTGACCGACTACCTCGAGGACGCGCTCTCCGAGGAGGAGACGGCGCGCTTCGAAGCCCACATCGGCGGCTGTGACGGCTGCAACGTCTACCTCGACCAGATCCGCCAGACGATCGCGATTGTCGGAGGCCTCTCGGTGGACGCGCTTACGCCTGAAGCCGAAAGCGCCCTGCTCAACGCGTTCCGCGGCTGGCACTCGAACTAGCCGGTTAGAGCAGCGGGGCGCGGGCAGTACCCTAAGTGGCATGCGACGGGCAGCCGGCTTGGTGCTTCTGGCGTTTGCGGGGGTGCTGACCGCGGTCGCGCTGGGGAATCAGGCGCGAGGCGGGCTCCTGCCTACGGTCTCGCTGCCGACGACCACGTTGCCGCCCCTGCCGTCCGTCACGACGCCCGTGACGGTCCCGAAGCCGGACCCGCCGCCGATCGTGACCGTACCGGCGGCCCCGCCGGCAGGCACGGGCTCGACGACCGCGGCGCCTACGCCGAGCCGACCTGCCTCGGGGCGCCGACAAGGCTCGGCCCGCGGCCGGAGCAGGTCGCGGCGGCCGAGCGTCAGCTTCCGGCTCCGGGCGCCGGCGAGGGTCGTCTTCACCGTCTACGGCCCGAGCCCGAGCTGCGGGGTCGCGGGCACGAAGACGGTTCACGGCCGGCGCGGCATGAACTGGATCCCCGTCACGCGCCGCTTCGGCCGCCGGAGGCTCGAGCCCGGGATCTACCGGGTCGACGTCGCCGCCCAGCACGGCGGGAGGCGCAGGCAGGTCGGCCGGACCGGCATGCGGGTCCCGCGCCGTGGCCGCGCGCACCGGGCCGTCGCACCGGTGCTCCACTGCTCGACCGCCCCTGCGGCCGCTCTCCGCGTCTCGCAGTCGAGCTCGACGCCGAAGGACAAGGCGAGCCCGACCGCCCACCAGCAAGGCTTCCGGCCGCCGCGCCTGGATCTCCCCAGGGTCCCGCTGCCCGGCCTGCCGCTTGGGAACGGCTCCGGCGGCCTGATCTCGCTCCGTACGCTGCAGCTCGCGCTCCTGGCCGCAATCCTCGCGATCACGGGCGCAGTCCTCGCCTACACCGTCCGGTTCTACCGCCGCATCGGTAATCCGTAGGCTCCCGCTCGTGATCGAGCAGGCCTTCGGCGAGAGCCCGCCCTGGTCGCTTGGCGTCGAGGAGGAGCTGATGATCCTCGACTCCGAGACGCTCGCGCTCACACCCGACATCGAGCACCTCGTCGCCTGGGCCGAGGAGCGCACGCTTCCGGGCGTCCTGAAGATGGAGCTGCTCGCGTCGATGGTCGAGCTCGCCACCGGCGTCTGCGAGTCGGCGGCCGAGGCGCTGGCCGCGCTGACCGAGCTCCGGGCCGGAGCGGCCGAGGCGGCGGGCCTGGACGGCCTGGCAATCGCCGCCGCCGGCACGCACGCGTTCAGCGTGCCGACCGCGCAGCAGATCGCGCCCGACCCCCGGTACCGCGAGTTCGTCCAGTACGCAGGCGTCTCGGCCAGGCGCCAGGCGGTCTGCGGCCTGCACGTCCATGTCGGCATGCCGAGCGCCGAGGCCTGCATGACGGCCCTCGAGGGCGTGCTGCCGTGGCTGCCGGTCGTGCTCGCGCTCTCCGCCAACTCGCCTTTTCTCGCAGGCGAGGAGACCGGGCTGATGTCGAGCCGCGCCGAGGTGCTCGCCCAGCTGCCGCGGGCCGGCGCGCCGCCGATCTTTGGGTCGTACGCCGAGTGGGAGGCCTTCGTCGAGCGCTTCCAGCGAATCGGACTTGCGGACGGCTACACGCGCTTCTGGTGGGATGCCCGGCCGCATCCGCAGTTCGGGACGCTCGAGGTGCGTGCGCCCGACCAGCCGACCGACATCTCGCTGACCGGCGCGTACGCCGCGCTGCTGCAGGCGCTCAGCCGGACGGCGGTCGAGCGGCCTCCGGCGGGCCCGTACAACCGCGGCGACTACGCTCAGAACCGCTGGGCGGCGCTGCGCTTCGGCCCGCGGGCCGAGCTGATCCATCCCGACGGCGAGCGCCTCGTGCGCGCCTCCGAGCTCGGGGCCGAGCTGCTCGAGCTCGTCGCGCCGGCTGCACGTGAGCTGCGCAGCGCAGAGCTGCTCGCCCGGATCGATCCTGCCGTCTGCGAGGGCGACCGCCAGCTCGAGGTCGGCCGGGCCGAGAGCGTCGAGGCCGTCGTCGCGGACGTCGCCCAACGAACGCTACGATCGGCGTAGATGGCCGTCCAGGAGGAGACGATCCAGGTCAGCGGGATCCGCTGCGAGCGCTGCGTCGGCCGGCTGGCCGGCGCCCTGCGCGGCCACGAGGGCATCGAGCAGGCGATCGCCAACCTGATGGGCCAGGTTCAGCTCTCCTGGGACGACGAGCGCACCGACCGCGAGGCGATCGTCGCGACGCTGACCCGCGCCGGGTTCTATCCCGTCGAGTCCTAAGCAGCGGGCTCGTCGGCCCGGAGCCCATAGTGCTCCGCGATCGCCTGCTCGTCAGGACCGTCCTCGATCTTCGGCGACGACGCGACGAGCTCGCTCGAGACCGTCAGCCTGACCACGCGCTCATTGTCGTCCGCATGGACGAAGGCGTTGGGAACGGCACGGCGCTTCTTGCGCAGGAGCCCGTGCTCCACGATCACGTTTTCGCCCTGGACCTCGGCCACGCGACCGGCGTTGTGGCCGTCGCTCGTGAACACTTCGTAGCCCTGCATAGGCAGCCGCCTACCCACCCGGACCGGGAATGAACCCGCATGGATGCTCGTTTCAGATTCAAAACCGGCAGTTGCTAGGGTGGCCGCGATGAGCGAGACGACACCCGAAGCGGAGCCGAGGAAGCTGGCCGAGGAGGCCCGCGACCGCGTTCGTTTCGAGGAGGAGGCGCTCGGCCTCGCAGACCAGGTCTACCGGGTCGCCAGGAGGCTCGTGTCCACCCGGGAAGAGGCTGAGGACTTGATGCAAGAGACCTATGCACGCGCATTCCGGGCCTGGCGTTCCTACACGCCGGGGACGAACCTCCGCGCGTGGCTCCTGCGCATCCTCACCAACCTGAACATCGACCGGGGCCGGCGGCAGCAGCGCACCCCCGACCTACAGCCGATGGAGGAAGGCGACTACTTCCTCTACAACCGGCTCGAGGCGGCCGGCGACTCGGCCGAGGAGCGCGTCGACGATCGGCTCTCGCAGGACGACGCGGTCGGGGCGCTCTCGGCGGTGCCACACGACTTCCGCGACGTGCTCGTGCTGGTCGACCTGGGCGACTTCAGCTATGCGGACGCGGCGCAGATCCTCGACATTCCAATCGGGACGGTCATGTCGCGATTGCACCGCGGTCGGCGTATCCTGAAACGCGAGCTCGCGGAGCGAGCGGTCGGGAGCAACGCTTGATGGCACTGAGCTTCGAACCGGATCCCTGCGCCAAGTGCGAGGAGCTCCTGCAGCCGTACCTCGACCGCGACCTGAACGACGCGGAGCGCCTCGAGGCCGAGAAGCATCTGGACGGCTGCAGCTACTGCCGCAAGCGCTACCGGTTCGAGGTCGAGCTGCGGCGCTTCGTGCGCCAGGCGGTCGTCGAGGAGATGACTCCCGACCTGAAGCAGAAGCTCTCCGCTCTGAGAACGCCGCTGCTCTAGCAGGTGGCGCTGGCCGGGCCGGCGATCACGACCAGCCGGCGCGGGTTCGTCCCGCCCGGGAGCGGGCTGACGGTCCCGCAGCCGAGCTGTGAGGCGAGCCTTTGTGCGGCGGCCTGGCCGCCGGGCTGGAAGTAGACGACCGTCTGCTTGTAGCCGAAGCGGTTCGCCTTCGTCACGTGTCCGAGGCGGTAGCCGAACGAGCCGACGCGGTCGGCCAGCTGGCGGGTGTAGTTGATGTCGCCGTCCCCGTTCAGCACGTCGACCGTGTACTTCCAGGGAGGCGGCAGGGTCGAAGCCGCCCGCCCGGCGAACGTGGGGTTGTTGCTCCCGCGGCCGAAGGCGAGCACGAGCGCCGTCGCCAGGACGCCGAGCAGGACGAGCGCGCCGCCGGCGGCGATCCAGCGGCCGATCGGGCGCCGAGGCGGAGGCTCCACGGGCAGGCCCGAGAGCCGGCGAGCCTCGCGGTGGTCGATTCCGAGCGAAGTCGAATAGCGAAGCAGCGCCAGCACCGCGGCGTTGCTACTCGGGAAGCGGTAGAGGCGGCCCTCCTCGAGCCACTCGACCTGGTCGGGCCAGAGCGCGGCTCGCTTCGCGGCCTCCTCGACGGTCAGCTTGCGCTGCAGGCGCAGCGCGGTCAGGCCCGGGCTCTGCTCGGGCGGGGCGGCGGCTAGGGGTCGGGCGAGCTCCACGGTTTCAGGCCTTCCGGCAGTTCATCGGCGAAATCGACGTCTCCTGGAGGCTGCAAATCGTCGCAGGGGACGAGGACGGCATCGAGATCCCGCGCGCCCTCGTCCGGGATGCGGCTCCAGGCGGCGCGCGCGAACAGCACCGGGTGCAGGCGGATTCCGCCGTAGGTGGCCGCCACGACCTCGGCGCCGCTCTCGCGCCAGGCGGCGAGCACGCGGTCGATCGCCTCGGGCGCGAGCTCCGGCCCGTCGCCGAGCACGACCACGGCCGCCTCCGTGTCTTCCGGGAGCGCCGCGAGCCCACAGCGCAGCGACGCGCCGGGCCCTTTCTCCCAGTCGGGGCACGTGACCGTGTGGGCGCTCGTCTCGAGCTCGTGGGCCCCGAGCACGACCACGACGTCGTCGAGGGAGCTCTGCCGAACGCGCTCGAGCACCGGCTCCAGCAGCAGCCGCTGCTTGGGCAAGCCGAACCGGCTGGAGGCGCCGGCCGCCAGCACGACGGCCCAGATCACGCCAGGGCGTCGAGGGCGCGCCGGACGAGCGCGCGGGCGAGGTCGACCTTGTACGCCGTCCCGGGGAGGGGCGTGGCGCGGTCGAGGTCATCGGCGGAGTCGAGCCGCCACGGCACCGGCGCCACGCCGGCGAGGGCGAGCCGCGTCTCCGAGCCGAAGCGGGCGGCCGCCACGCCGACCAGCGCGAACGTGAAGCGCGTCCGGTCCATCGCCTTCAGGTAGGTGCTCGCGTCCGGCTGAGGTACCTCGAGCTCGAGGATCAGCTCGCCCGGCTCGAGCGCGGTCACGTCGCGGTCGTCCTCGGTGGGCAGGCGGTAGAGGTCGTCCAGCGGGAACTCGCGCCGGTCGGTGCGCAGCGTCGTCCCGAGCGCGAGCAGCGCCGCCGCGGGGTCGGACGGGTGGGCCGACGCGCAGCGCTCGTTGCCGAAGATCGCGTGCTCGCGGTGCGCGCCCTGGCGCGCGTGGCAGGTCGAGCCGCCGTGCAGGAAGCACGGGTACTTCAGCCGCCAGTACCAGCAGCGCGTCGCCTGGAGCAGGTTGCCGCCGATCGTGCCCATCGAGCGCAGCTGCGGCGAGGCGGCCAGCGCGCATGCTTCGCGCAGCGCCTGCGGGATCTCGGGGTCGGCCTCGAGCTCGGCGAGCGTCGTCCCGGCCCCGATCTTCCCGTCGTGGATCCCGCGCGGCACGATTCCGCGTACGTCGACGAGCGTCTCCGCCTCGACGAGCCCGTCCTTTAGCAGCGGCACCAGGTCGGTCCCGCCGGCCAGTGCCAGGCCACCAGCTCCGTCGAGCTCGGCGAGGCTAGACGGCCGCCGGAGCTCCACGCCTCTCTCGTTCCCGCGCCTCGGCCAGGGCGCGCAGCATCGCCTCGCGGCTCACCGGCAGCTCGTGCAGCTCCGCGCCCGTCGCGTCACGGATCGCGTTCACGATCGCCGCGGCGGTCGGCACGATCGGCGGCTCGCCGAGGCCCTTCGAGCCGAGGTTCGTCAGGTGCTCGTCCGGGATGTCCAGCAGGTCGGTGACGATCTCCGGCACGTCGGCGATCGTCGGCAGCTTGTACGCGTCGAGCGTCTGCGTCAGCACCGTGCCCGTCGAGGGATCGACGAGCCGCGCCTCCGAGAGCGTGTGACCGATGCCCTGGATGATCCCGCCTTCGACCTGGCTACGCGCGCCGAGCGGGTTGATCACCCGGCCGACATCGTGGATCGCGGCGATCCGCTCGACCTTCACCTCGCCGGTCTCGACGTCGACGGCAACCTCGGCCACCTGGATCCCGAAGGTCAGCACGCGCATCCCGGCCGGGTTCGGCCCGCGCGCGCCCGTGCCGAGGATCTGCGCGTCCTCGAGCAGGCCGGTGATCTCCTCGAGCGGCCACGAGCCGCCGTCCGCGGAGACGATCTGCCCGTCGCGGAGCGAGAGGACCCGCTCCTCGACCTCGAAGCGCTGGGCCGCGATCTCGAGCAGCTGCCTGGCCGCGTCGGCGGCCGCCGCACGGACCGCCGGGCCCATCGACGGCGTGGTCGATGAGCCGGCCGAGATCGACGCGTACGGCCCGCGAGCTGAGTCGCCGAGCTCGCAGCGGACGCGCTCCAGCGGCAGGCCCAGCTCCTCGGCGGCGATCTGCGCCATCGCCGTGCGCGTGCCGGTACCGATGTCCTGCATCGCCGTGATCACGGTCGCCCGCGCGTCCGAGCCGATCCGCACCCAGGCGTAAGACGGCGGGCCGCCGCCGCCGTACCAGATCTGGCTCGCGAGCCCGACGCCGTGGCGCCACGGCCCCTGGGAGCGGGCGCGCACCTCATCTCGGCGGGCCCAGTGTGGCTCGGCACGCTCGTAGCACTCGAGCAGGTTCTTCGACGAGAACGGCCGGTCGTCGACGAGGTCCTTGTCCGCGTAGTTGCGGCGGCGCAGCTCGAGCGGGTCGAGCTCGAGCCGGGCCGCGAGCTCGTCCAGCAGGCACTCGAGCCCGAAAGTGCCCTCGACGAACCCGGGCGCGCGGAAGGCCGCGTTCGGCGGCAGGTTCAGCTTCGCGCCGTAGGTGACCGTGCGGACGTTCTCGCAGGCGTAGAGCATCTCCATCGGCCCGAAGGTGGGGCCGTTGAACCCGGCCCAGCCGATCGCGTTCAGGTACTCACCGTCGAGCGCGACCAGCGTCCCGTCCGAGCGGGCGCCGGCGCGGAGCCGCTGAATCGTCGCGTTGCGGTTGCCGGCGGCAAGGTTCTCCTCGCGGCGCGTGAGCGCGCAGTGCACCGGCCGGCCCGTCTGGCCGGCGAGGGCGATCGCGATGTAGGTGTGGTCGCCCGGGCTGTTCTTGGCGCCGAAGCCGCCGCCCATGTAGTTGCAGACCACGCGGACGCGGTCGGGCGGCAGCTCGAGCTGCGACGAGATCGAGTCGCGCACGCCCCAGATGAACTGGGTCGAGATGTAGACCTCGAGCGTCTCGCCCTCCCAGCGGCAGACCGCCTGGTGGGTCTCGAGCGCGTTGTGCAGGACGACCTGCGTGCGGAACTCGCCCTCGACGATCACGTCCGCCTCGGCGAAGCCTGCGTCCACGTCGCCACGCGCGTAGTGCCTCGTGTCGTCGACGAACGACTCGCGCTTGACCGCCTCCTCTGGGTCGAGCAGCGGCTCGAGCTCTTCCCACTCGACGTCGATCAGCTCGAGCGCGGCACGGGCCTCTCGCAGGCTGTCGGCCGCGACCGCCGCCACCGGCGCGCCGTGGAAGCTCGGCTCCTCCTGGAGGACGTGGCAGTCGCCCGGGCCGATCGCGCCGCGGACCCAGCCCGCGTCCCGCGCCCGGCTCAGGTCGACTCTCGCGCGCGCGCGTGCATACGGGCTGCGCAGGACGGCCGCGTGGAGCGTTCCCGGCAGCTGCAGGTCGGCCGTGTAGGCCGCTTCGCCGCGCGCCCGCTGGTGGCCGTCCTGCCGCTGCGCCGGCGTGCCGACGACGGCGCGCGGGCCCTGCGGCCACTGGTCGAGCGCCTCGTCCTCGCCCTCGACCACGACCCACTGCTCGGTGTACTTGCCCTCGACTTCCTTCTCGGTCCGGATCAGTCGCGCCACGTCAGGATCGCCTCCTCGATTCTCGGATAAGCCCCGCAGCGGCAGAGGTTCCCGGCCATCGCATGGCGGACGCGCTCGGGGGTCAGCTCGGGCTCGGCCTCGACCAGCGCGGCGGCCGAGACGATCTGGCCGGGCGTGCAGAAGCCGCACTGCAGCGCGTCGGCGCGCACGAACGCCTCGACCAGCGGGTGGTCGCGCAGGCCTTCGATCGTCGTCACCTCGCGGTCGCCGATGGTGTGGACGAGCGTGATGCAGGAAAGCGTCGGCACGCCGTCGAGCTGGACGGTGCAGGCGCCGCAGTGGCCCTCGCCGCAGGCGACCTTCGTGCCCGTCAGGCCGAGGTCGGCGCGCAGCGTCTCCGCCAGCGTCTGGCCGACCGGCGGGTCGACCTCGTACGTGCCGCCATTGATCTTGAGCTCAAGCACCGGTCGTCACCGCCAGGATGTCCGCCAGGTGCACCAGCCGAAACGCGACCCGGCTGGCGGTTCGCTGCTCGCGCTCGTCCTCGATCTCCGGCAGCTGCCGCCAGATGTCGCGCGCGCCCTCGAGCAGCTCGCGGATCTGCTCGCGTTCCTCGGCGTGGCCGTCGCGGTCGGCGGTGGCGTTCAAGGCGAGGCCGAGCACGCCGATCGTGTCCGGCTGCCGCGTCCAGAGCAGCGGCGTCGCCATCGACAGGTACTGGTGGATCCGAGCGAAGGCCATCGGCTGCGAGAAGGTGCCGCCGCCGCGCGGCGGGGACGGCTCGAGCGGCGCCTCGCCCTCGGCGATCCGGCTCGCGTTGCCCCAGAGCATCGCGTGCACGTCCTCCTCGCCGAAGCCTGCAATCCGTGCCGTCCGCAGGGAGGTCAGCAGCCCGCTCGGCTGCTGGCCGTAGGGATAGTCGGAGGCGTAGACGATCTGCTCCGGCGCGACCAGATGGAACAGCGTGAGCAGGTCGATCGGGCTCCAGACCGAGGTGTCGAAGAAGACGCCCGCCTTGCCGCCGAAGTGCCCTGCCAGCTCGCCGAGATCGGCGATGCCCCCGTGGGCGATGATCAGCTGCGCCTCGGGGTAGGCGTCGACGAGTCGCGCCAGGCTGTCGGCGATCGGCGGCAGCCCGCGGCCGCCGTGGATCAGGATCGGCACCCGCCGCTCGGCTGCGAGCGCGAAGACCGGCGCCAACCGCTCGTCGTTCAGCATGAACCGCTGCGCCCGCGGGTGCAGCTTGATCCCGCGCGCGCCGAGGTCGAGGCAGCGGGTCGCCTCCTCGATCGGCTCCTCGCCGAGGTCGAGCCGGACGAACGGAATCACCCGCCCGCCGGAACGCCGCGCGTGCTCGAGCGTTCGGTCGTTGGGCGCCCGGAAGCCGGGATGCCGGTCGGCCTCGTCCATGCAGAACATGAAGCAGCGCGAGATGCCGTAGCGCTCGCCGATCGCCTCGAGCTCCTCGTACATGCCGACCATGCCGTCGATGTCGTGGCCGAGGTGGACGTGCGCATCGAAGATCTCAGCGCCTTGAGGCAGCTCGCGGGCGAGCTCCTCGTCGTAACCGGCGATCAGCGCCTGCGCCCGTTCGAGCACCTTTTCCACGTCGAGCAACTCTAGATGTACCATCCCGCCCGCCGTGGCAGACGTCCTCATCTACGCCGATTCGCTCCGCTCGCCCGAGATGCGGCACGAGGTGCCGCTCGCCGTCCCCGACGCGTTCCTCTACGCGGAGCACGACGGGAGCAGGCACGTGGTCGCGAGCTCCTTCGAGCTCGACCGGATCAAAGCGGTCGCCCCCGACCTGGAGCTGATGCCGTACGAGGAGTTCGGGCTCGACGAGCTCTACGCGCAGGGGCTCTCGCGCGACGAGATCGAGCTCGAGGTCGTCCTCCGCGCCGCCCGGCGCTTCGGGATCGAGCGGGCCGCGGTTCCCTCGACCTTCCCGCTCGAGGTCGCGGACCACCTACGCGCCAACGGGATCGAGGTGATCGCCGACCGCGAGCACTTCGTCCGCCGGCGCCGCGTCAAGAACGAGGCCGAGCTGGCCGGCATCCGGCGCGCCCAACACGCGGCCGAGGCCGGCATGACCGCTGCCCGCGAGCTGCTCCGTAGCGCCGAGCAGCAGAACGGCGACCTCGTTCTCGACGGCAAGCCGCTCACCTGCGAGCGCCTCAAGATGGCGGTCGAGCAGGCGTTCACGGCCAACGGCGCGTTCGCGGACGAGTTCATCGTCTCGCACGGGCCCCAGACGGCCGTGGGCCACGAGATGGGCTCAGGCCCGATCGCCCCCGACGAGCCCGTCTGCCTCGATCTGTTCCCGCGCGACCGCGAGTCGGGCTGTTTCGCGGACATGACGCGCGTCTTCGTCGTCGGCGAGCCCTCGGAGGAGCTGGCCGAGTACCACCGGCTCTGCCGCGAGGCGCTCGAGGCTTCGGTCGCCGCGGTCAAGCCCGGCGTCGCCGGGAGCGAGCTTCACCGGATCTGCAGCAGGGTCTTCGAGGAGCACGGCTACCCGACGCTGCTCTCCAAGCAGCCGGGCGAGGTGCTGAAGGACGGCTTCTACCATTCGCTCGGCCACGGGGTCGGCCTCGAGGTCCACGAGGATCCGGCGCTCGGCCGCGGCCCGGGCGAGCTCGTCGCGGGCGACGTGATCGCCGTCGAGCCGGGCCTCTACCGCCACGGCTACGGCGGCTGCCGGCTCGAGGACCTGGTGCTGGTCACCGAGGACGGCGCCGAGGTGCTGACGGACTACCCGTACGACCTCGCCCCCTGATGGCTGACGCCATCGAGACGATCCTCCTCGAGGAGCGTCGCTATCCGCCGCCGCCCGAGTTCTCCGCGCAGGCGAACGCGCAGCCCGAGATCTACGAGCTCGGCTTCGAGGAGTTCTGGGAGAAGGAGGGCCGAGAGCGGGTCTCGTGGTTCGAGGACTTCGACGGCCTCTGCGAGTGGGAGCTCCCGTACGCAAAGTGGTATCTCGGCGGGAAGCTGAACGTGGCCTACAACTGCGTCGACCGGCACGTCGAGGCCGGGAACGGCGACAAGGTCGCCTACTACTGGGAGGGCGAGCCGGAGGACGAGCGCCGGACGATCACCTTCGCCGGCCTGCAGGACGAGGTCGTCCGCCTCGCGAACGCGCTCAGGAAGCTCGGCGTGAAGAAGGGCACGCCGGTCGGGATCTACATGGGCATGGTCCCCGAGGCGCCGGTGGCGATGCTCGCCTGCGCGCGGCTCGGGGCGCCGCACACGGTGGTCTTCGGCGGCTTCTCGTCGGACGCGCTCGCCGACCGCCTGAACGACATGGGCTGCGAGCTCCTGATCACGCAGGACGAGGGGCTGCGCAACGGCGGCACGGTGCCGTTGAAGGCGAACGCCGACGCCGCGCTCGCTGACTCGCCGGGCGTGAAGCACGCAATCGTCTTCCGACGGACGGGCGGCGACGTGAGCTGGAGCGAAGGCCGCGACCTCTGGTGGGACGAGCTCGTCGCCGAGGAGGGGTCAGACCCCGCTTCGTGCCCGCCCGAGCCGATGGACTCGGAGGACCTGCTTTACCTGCTCTACACGAGCGGGACGACCGCCAAGCCGAAGGGCATCGTCCACACCACCGCCGGCTACCTCGTGGGCACGGCGACGACCCACCACTACATCTTCGACGTCAAGCCCGACTCGGTCTACTGGTGCGCGGCCGACATCGGCTGGGTCACCGGCCACAGCTACATCGTTTATGGGCCGCTCTGCAACGGCACCACCGGCGTCATTTACGAGGGCGTGCCCAACTACCCGGACAAGGATCGCTGGTGGGCGATCGTCGAGCGCTACAAGGTGGACATCCTCTACACGGCCCCGACCGCGATCCGCACGCACATGAAGTGGGGGCCGGAGTACGCGCAGCAGCACGATCTCTCGTCGCTGAGGCTGCTGGGCTCGGTCGGCGAGCCGATCAACCCGGAGGCCTGGGTCTGGTACCGCGAGCACATCGGCGGCGACCACACCCCGGTCGTGGACACGTGGTGGCAGACGGAGACCGGGATGATCATGATCACGCCGCTTCCCGGGGTGACCACGCTGAAGCCGGGCTCGGCGACGAAGCCGTTCCCGGGCATCGACGCCGCGGTCTACGACGAGCAGGGCAACGAGGTCGGCCCGGGCGGGGGCGGCTACCTCGTCCTGCGCCGGCCGTGGCCCGCGATGCTGCGCGGGATCTACAAGGACGACGAGCGCTACCGGGAGACGTACTGGTCCCGGTTCGACGGCGTCTACTTCGCCGGCGACGGCGCGCGGATCGACCAGGACGGCGACTTCTGGCTGCTCGGCCGCGTCGACGACGTGATGAACATCTCGGGGCACCGGATCTCGACGATCGAGGTCGAGAGCGCCCTGGTCGACCACCCGCGGGTCGCCGAGGCGGCGGTCTGCGGGCGCAAGGACGAGCGCACCGGGCAGGCGATCGTCGCCTACGTGACCTTGAAGGGCGGCGAGGAAGGCTCGCTCGACATGCTCGAGGAGCTGCGCAACCACGTGGCGACGAAGATCGGGCCGATCGCCAAGCCCGCGAACATCGTCTTCACGCCCGAGCTGCCGAAGACGCGCAGCGGCAAGATCATGCGCCGCCTGCTCCGTGACGTCGCCGAGAAGCGGGAGCTGGGAGACACGACGACACTGGCCGACCCGGCCGTCGTCGACGAGATCAAGGAGCGGGCTGTGGAGGAACAGCGAGAGGACTAGTCCACACGGTCCGGGAGCGACCCGAGCTCGCGGAGCCTGCCTGGGAGGCCACGAAGGACGCGTTCCCGGAGTACAACAACCATGGGGACGTCCTCAACCGCTACTGGCCGGGGTTGACCGAAGAACTGCCCGAGTTCCAGTTCCACGTGGTCGACGGCGACGAGATTCTGGCGCGAGCGCGGACGATCCCGCTGCGCTGGGACGGCACGGTCGGGGACCTACCGGCCGGGATCGACGGCGCGATCGCGCGCGGGTTCGACGAGGGGGGCGCGAACACGCTCTGCGCCCTCGTGATCATGGTCCCGCGCGCGGCACAGGGGCGAGGCGCCAGCCGCCGTGCGCTCGAGGGAATGGTCGAGATCGCCGGCCGGCACGGCCTCTCGGCGCTGATCGCCCCCGTGCGGCCGAGCTGGAAGGAGCGCTATCCGCTGACGCCGATCGAGCGCTATGCCGAGTGGCGCCGAGACGACGGGTTGCTTCTCGATCCGTGGCTGCGGACGCACGAGCGGCTCGGCGCCGAGACGCTCGCACCGGAGCCGCGCTCGTTGCGGATCACCGGCTCGGTGGCCGAGTGGGAGGAATGGGTCGGCATGGCGTTCCCGGAGAGCGGCGAGTACACCTTCCCCGGCGGGCTGACGACGGTCGCGATCGACCGCGAGGCCGACGTCGGGCGCTACTGGGAGCCCAACGTCTGGATGCGCCACGCGGTCTGAGGGCTAACCCAGGAGCGCCTCGAAGGGCGCGGCGTCCTCGAACGGGCCGATCAGGGCGAGGTTGAGCCCGTGCGAGGCGATCACGTCGCTGGCGACGCGCTGCACGTCCTCGGCCGTGACGGCGTCCAGGCCGGCAAGAACGTCCTCCGGCTCTAGCGCCGGGTCGCCGAGCACCTGGCGCCCTAGCCCGTAGACGATCATTCCCTGCGGGCTCTCGAGCCGGAGCACGAAGCGGCCCTTGGCGAGTGCCCGCGCCTTCTCGAGCTCCACCGCCGGCACCGGCTCGTCGACCAGTCGGCGGAACTCGCGTACGATCGTCTCGACCGCCTCCTCGCTGCGGGCGATGTCCACGCCCGCCTGCGAGTAGAGCGAGCCGGCGTCGGTGTAGGGCTGGTTGTGCGCGTAGACGTAGTAGGCGAGGCCCCGCCGCTCGCGCACCTCGGTGAAGAGCCGAGAGGACATGCCCGTGCCGAGCACGGTCGTGAGCATCTGCAGCGGCCAGCGGTCGGGGTGGACCAGCGGGAAGCTCGGGACGCCGAGGCAGAGGTGCGCCTGGTCGGACTCCTTCTGGTGGACGGTCACGCGCGGGCCGCCGTTCGCCTCGGGCACGATCGGCGCCGGGGCGCCGGTCGGCGTCGCCTCGAGGTCGCCGAGCAGCCGCTCGATCGTGTCGAGGTAGCCGTCGTCGAGCCGCCCGGCGACGCCGACGATCATCCGCTCGGGCTTGTACCAGTGGCCGACGTAGTCGAGGAACGTCTCGCGGTTGGCCGCGCGGATCGTCTCCTTGCGGCCGATGATGTCCCAGCCGAGCGGCTGGTCGCCGTAGAGGAGCCGCTCGTACAGGCCGCCGATGAAGTCGCGCGGCGTGTCGTAGTACATGTTCATCTCCTCGACGATCACGCCCTTCTCGCGCTCGATCTCCTCGGAGGCGAACTTCGAGTTGCGCAGCATGTCGACGAGGACGTCCAGCGCCTGGTCGCGGTAGTCGGACGCGCACCTGACGTAGTAGCCGGTGTACTCCTTGCTCGTGAAGGCGTTGAACTCGCCGCCGAGGCCGTCGACCTCCATGCCGATGTCGCGCGCCGTCGGCCGCCGCTCGGTGCCCTTGAAGAACATGTGCTCGGCGAAATGCGCGATCCCGTTCGTGTCCGGGGTCTCGTAGCGCGAGCCGGCGGCGAGCATGATCATGCAGGTGACCGACGGCACCTGCGGCATGTCGGCGCTCAGCACCCGCAGGCCGTTGCCGAGCTGGTGCTGTTCGAACACGCTCATTCCCGCTCCCGGCACCGGCAAAGCCGGTGCCTCCGCTCTTTGTTGAGCTCCGTCGAGCCTACGCTCATGCGGCCAGTTTCTCCCGCCAGGCGGCCGGGATCGCGACGGTCTGCGCCTGTGCGTAGTCGTAGGCGACGAGCACGGTCTTGGCCTCGGCGGCCAGCTCGCCGCGCACGCGCAGCTCGTGGTCGAGGCCGAAGCTCTTCTCGCCGAACCGGCCGGGGCGGACGCCAACGTCGACGACCTCGGGGAAGCCCACCGGCGCGCGGAAGTCGATCTCGACCCGCGCCACGACGAGCGTCAGGTCCTCGAGCGAGCGCGCGATCCCCAGGTGCCAGAAATAGGCGGCGCGCGCGGACTCGATGTAGGTCAGGAAGACCGCGTTGTTGACGTGGCCCATTGCATCGATGTCTCGAAAGCGCACCGGCTCTTCGTGAACGAAGTCGAAGCCCTCCACGGGCCGGGATGCTATCTGGGCGCCTGGCCTTGGTCGTGCCGCCAGGCGCCCAGTCGCGTTTACGTGGCTACCACCAGGCGCCGCGACTGCGACCGCCTGCTGCGCCCATGAACCAGCTGATCACGAACAGCAACGCGGCGACGACGGCGACGATGAACAGCCAGTGCACGGTGAAACCGACGCCGAACAGGATGATCGCCAGCAGTGCAAGCAGGATCAGAAGAAGCATGTGATTGACCTCCTCCCTAGCTCTCGGACGACGGAGCTACCCGGCTTGCCTGGAGAGCAAACGTGGTGCGCCAAGCGTCCGTCAGCGGGTGGCTGCTACCACCAGGCGCTGCGTCTGTGATCGCCTGTAGCGCTCATGAACCCGCTGATCACGAACAGCAGCGTCACAGTCACGGCGACGATGAACAACCACTGGATCGCGAAGGCGACGCCGAACAGGATGATCGCCAGCAGTGCGAGCAAAATCAGAACCATCGTCGACCTCCTTCCGGTAGGTCTCGAATGGTGGGAGGTACCCCGCTTGCCGGGACCGCAAACGTGATGCGATGCTGCGCCCGTGGCCGGCGAGGAGACGAGGCGCGCGATCTTCGCCCAGCCGGACTGGCTCCGCGCGGTTCCGACCGGAAGGCGCCTGCCGGAAGGCCGCGTTCTGCACACCGGCTGCGGCACCTCGTTCCACGCCGCGCAGACGGGAGGGTGGGCCGAGCAGGCGCTCGAGCTCGTTTTGCGGCCGCCGCGCGCGGACGTGCTCGTCGCGATCAGCCACGAGGGCACGACGGCGCTGACGATCGAGGCGACGCGGGCCTTCGACGGCCCAGTCTGGCTGGTGACGGGCAAGGCGGAGAGCCCGCAGGCCGAGGTCGCGGACGAGGTGATCGTTTGCACGCCCGAGGTCGAGCGGAGCTGGTGCCACACCGCCAGCTACACGTGCGCGGTGGCGGCGCTGGCGGCACTGCACGGCGAGGACGTCGCCTGGCTGCCGGGCACGGTCGAGCAGGCCCTGGAGCAGCGGGAGCCGGTCTCGGCGCACGATCGGTTCCTGGTCGCCGGCGCCGGCCGCGACTGGCCGACCGCGCAGGAGGCGGTGCTGAAGCTGCGAGAGGGAACCCACGTCGCAGCGGAAGCGCACCAGACCGAGCAGCTTCTGCACGGTCACCTCGCCGCGGTCGACGAGTCGGTGCGGGCGTTCGTGCTCGAGGGCGAAGGGCGCGCGGCCGAGCGGGCCGCCGGCGCGGTCGCAGCGCTGCGCGAGCTCGGCTGCGAGACGACCCTCGTTCCGACCGTGCACCCGGTCGTCGACATCGTCCGCTTCCAGCTGCTGACCCTCGACCTGGCCGAGGCGCGAGGCGTCGACCCCGACCCGATCCGCACCGACGAAGAGCCCTGGAAGCGAGCGCGGGCGGCCTACGACTGACGGCGGGCTCCCGGTTCAACACCAGCGCCCTTGAGTCCGGTACGGATGCGAAACCCGCAAAGGGAATCGTCGTGACCTTCGAGAAGCATCTCGTCGATCCGGCGGCTCTGGTCTTCAACGGCACCACCGGCGGGGCGGCGAAGGGCACGCTCGTCTCGAGGCTCGTCCCCGGAACGCTCGACGCAAGCACGCCGGTGTGGCGGTTCGCGTTCGAGTGGGACGTGACCGCGAAGGCGCCAAGCAAGTCGTTCGTGGCGATCACGACCGGCACGTTCGACACGACGACGGGCGCCGTGATCATGGAGGGCAGCGTCGTCAGCGGCTGGCACGTCGGCGCTCCCGTCCACGAAGAGGGGCAGCTGATCGACGCCTCGACATTCACGTTCGCGGGAGAGCTCGTGATCCTGCCGGGCAGAGGCGACGACGACTAGCGCATGCCCCGGTACCTCGTCGAGCTCTACATGTCGAGGATGGGCGCGGGCTGCCTGCCCCAGGCAGGGGCCCGCGCCCGTGCCGGAGCCGAAGCGCTCGCTCGGGAAGGAACCCCGGTGAGGTACGTCCGCTCGTTCTTCGTCCCGAAGGACGAGACCTGGTTCCTGATCTACGAAGGGCCGTCCTCCGCGGCGGTCGAGGCGGCCGCGAACGCCGGCGGGATCCCGTTCGAGCGGGTCGCCGAGCTGATCACGCAGCCGTAACGGCTATCCGAGCCCGATGCGACCGGCTATCCCAGCCCTCAGCGGTGCCGTGAGCGGCGAACGCTGAAGCGGAGCGGCTAGAGCGCGGCAAGCTCCGCGAGCAGGCCGTCGACCTCGTCCGCGGTGTTGTAGTGCACGATCCCGGCGCGCACGGCTCCGTCCGGGAGGCCGAGGCGCTTCATCACCTCGACCGCGTAGTAGTTCCCGTGCCAGACGGCGTAGCCGCGGTCGCCGAGCCGCTCGGCCGCCTGGGCCGGAGTCAGGCCGGCGACGTTGAACGCGAAGGTAGGCACGCGCCCGTCCATCGTCGGCAGCCCGTGGAGCTCGCAGCTCTCCGGCAGCCCCGCCAGGAAGCGCTCGCCGAGCTCCCGCTCGTAGTCCACGATCGCGTCCATGCCGACCGACTCGACGTAGCGCAGCGCCGCCACGAAGCCGGCCAGCAGCTCGTGCGCGAGGGTGCCGGTCTCGAAGCGGTGGCCGAGCGGCTGGTCGGCGGCCGGGCGCACCTTGTAGGGGCGCCAGCGCTCGAGCAGCTCCGCCCGCGCGAAGCCGAGCCCGAGGTGCGGCCCGAAGAACTTGTACGGCGAGCAGAGCAGTACGTCGATCCCCGCCGCGGCGACGTCGATCGGCCCGTGCGGCCCGTAGTGGACGGCGTCGACCCAGGCGAGCGCGCCGGCCTCGTGCGCGAGCTCGGCGACCCGCGCCACGTCCACGAGCGTTCCGACCGCGTTCGAGGCCCACGGGTAGGCGACCACGCGCGTCCGGTCGGAGAGCTGCGAGGCGAGGTCGTCGAGGTCGAGCGTCGTGTCGTCGCGGATCGCCGCGAAGCGCACCTCGAGCCCCAGGTCGCGGGCCAGCTCCAGCCAGGGCGAGACGTTGCCGTCGTGGTCGAGCTGCGTGACGACGATCTCGTCGCCGGCCTCGAGCTCGCGCCCGACCGTGCGCGTGAGCGCGAAGTTGAGCGTCGTCATGTTCGCCCCGAAGATCACTTCCTCCGAGGAGCAGCCGAGGAAGGACGCGCCGGCCGCGCGCGAGTCCTCGACGAGCGCCTCGGTGCGGCGGCTTGTCTCGTAGGGGCCGCTGACGTTGGCGTTCGACTCGCGCAGGTACGAAGCGATCGCCTCGATCACCTCGTCAGGCACCTGCGTGCCGCCCGGGCCGTCGAAGAAGGCCAGCGTCCGGTCGAGCGCCGAGAAGCGCCTGCGCACCGCCGCCGGGTCGAGCGCGATCGTGCTCACGGAGCCACGGTATCGGATCCGCCGTTGACCTTCTCGGGCGGTTGCTGGCACACTGGGCCGGGAAGGCAGGAAAGAGGGGAGATCGATGGAAGCCGCCGCAGAACCCGTCGTCGACGTGCGCGACCGCGCCCCGAGCGGGGTCGTAGCCGCACGTGACATCACCCGCCGCTACGGCGAGGGAGAGACCGCAGTGGACGCCCTGCGCGGCGTCACGCTGGACATCGAGCAGGGCAAGCTGACCGCCGTCATGGGCCCGTCCGGGTCCGGCAAGTCGACCCTGATGCACATCCTCGCCGCGCTCGACCGGCCGACCACGGGGACCGTTTGGGTCGCCGGCACGAAGCTCGGGAACCTCAGCGACAACGAGATCACCAAGCTCCGCCGCGACCACATCGGCTTCGTCTTCCAGTTCTTCAACCTGCTCCCGATGCTTAACGCGGAGGAGAACGTCCTGCTGCCGATGACGATCGCGGGCGAGAAGCCGGATCCCGAGTGGCGCGAGACGCTGCTGAAGAAAATGGGCCTCAGCGACCGTCGCGAGCACCGCCCGGCCGAGCTTTCGGGCGGCCAGCAGCAGCGCGTCGCGATCGCCCGGGCGCTGATCTCGCGGCCGACGGTCGTCTTCGCCGACGAGCCGACCGGCAACCTCGACTCCAAGACGAGCGGCGAGATCCTCGAGCTGATGCGCGACTCGGTCGACTCGTTCGGGCAGACGACGGTGATGGTCACGCACGAGGCAAGAGCCGCCGCGTTCGCCGACCGCGTGCTCTTCCTCGACGACGGGCTGATCGTCAAGGACCTCGGCAAGGTGAGTGAGCACGACGTGATCGTCCAGATGGAATCGCTCAAGACGAGCTGATGCTCAGGTTCACGCTGAAGGGCCTGGCCGCGCGCAAGTTCCGCGCCTCGCTCACGGCGATCGCGATCGTCGTCGGCGTGGCGATGATCAGCGGCACCTACGTCCTGACCGACACGATCAACAACGGCTTCAACAGCATCTTCCAGGTCTCGTACCGGAACGCCGACGTGGTCGTCAGCGGCAAGGCAGCGTTCGACCAGGGCCAGGGCAATACGGTCGAGCCGCCGACCTTCCCGCAGTCGGTGCTCGGCAAGGTCCGGGCGCTCCCGGACGTCGCGCTCGCGGCGGGCGCGGTGACGAGCGACAACGTGAAGCTCGTCGGCAAGGACGGCAAGGTGATCAACACGGGCGGCGCGCCTTCGCTCGGGTTCTCCGTCCAGCCGCAGTACCAGCTCTTCAACCCGACGAAGCTGACAACGGGCGCCTGGCCGACGAGGCCCGGCGAGGTCGCGATCGACGAGGGGACCGCCAACAGCCAGCACTTCGTGGTCGGCGACAGCATCAACGTTCAGGCAATCGGGCCCGAGCAGCGCTTCCGGATCGTCGGGATCGCCAAGCTTTCCGGGGTCAGCTCGATCGGCGCCGCCACCTTCGCGCTCTTTTCTCCTCAGACCGCGCAGACGCTCTTCGGCAAGGTCGGCCAGCTCGACATCATCCGCGTCCAGTCGAAGTCGGGCGTGCCCACCTCGAAGCTCATCTCGGAGATCAAGCCGCTGCTGCCGGCGACTGCGATCGTCCGCGACGCTCAGGCGCAGGCGAAGCAGGACAAGAAGCAGGTCGGCAGCTTCATCACGTTCATCCGCTATGCGCTGCTCGCCTTCGCCGGCGTGGCGCTGTTCGTCGGCGCCTTCGTGATCGCCAACACCCTCTCGATCACGATCGCCCAGCGCACGCGGGAGTTCGCGACGCTCCGGACGCTGGGCGCCTCCCGTCGGCAGGTGCTGCGCGCGGTCGTGGTCGAGGCGCTCGTGATCGGCTTTCTCGGCTCGGTCGTGGGCCTGTTCCTCGGCCTCGCGCTGGCGAAGCTGCTGAACGCGCTGCTCGTCACGTTCGGGATCGACCTGCCGCAGGGCAAAACGGTCTTCGCGACCCGGACCGTGGTCGTGTCGCTCGTGGTCGGCACGCTGATCACGCTCGTCGCGAGCATCAGGCCGGCGCGGCGGGCGACGCGCGTGCCGCCGATCGCCGCCGTGCGGGAGGGCTCGGTGCTGCCGCCGTCCCGGTTCGCCAAGTACGGGCCGGCGACCGCGCTGGGCGTGCTCCTCGCCGCGATCGCGCTCGTCTCGCTCGGGTCGCTCGCGGGCGGGCTCGCCACCGGGCCGCGTCTGCTCCTGATCGGGGTCGGCGTCCTGCTGCTCTTCTTCGGCGTCTCGATGAACGCTCCCCGTGTCGTGCGGCCCCTGGCGGCAGTGGCGGGCTGGCCGGCACGCTCGCTGGGCGGCGCTCCCGGCATCCTCGCCCGCGACAACGCGACTCGCAATCCGTCGCGCACGGCGTCGAGCGCTTCCGCGCTCATGATCGGGCTCGCGCTGGTGACCTTCGTGGCCATCTTCGCCCAGGGGATCCGCAGCTCGTTCGAGAGCGCCGTCAACGACCTCTTCATCGCCGACTACGCGATCACGTCGACCAACACCTTCACGCCGATCGACGCCACCGCCGGCAAGGCGCTGGCCGGCAAGCCGGGGGTCAGCGCCGTGACGCCGATCCGTGCCGGCTCCGCCCGCTTCCTGGGCGGCAATCACGACCTCACGGCGGTGGCGCCCAACGTGGCAGCGGGGGTGAACATCGACTGGACGACCGGCGGCCAGACCGTCCCGCGGCGCCTCGGGCTGAACGGCTTCTTCACCGATACCGACTACGCCAAGAGCCACCACCTTCGGGTCGGCTCCGTGATCGTGCTCGAATTTCCGAACGGCAGGAAGGCGAACCTGCGCCTGCTCGGCACGTACAAGCAGCCGAACGGCGGCTCGCCGTTCGGGGACGCCACGATCTCGACCAGGCTCTTCGACCGCGAGACTCCGCGGCCGCGCGACCTGATGGTCCTGATCAACACGCCGGGCGGGGTCAACGACGCGAACACTGCGCTGCTCAAGCGCGACGAGGCCTCCTTTGCCGATGCGAAAGTCCAGACCCGCGACCAGTTCAAGTCGAACTTCTTGAAGCCGATCACCAGCCTGCTCAACCTGCTCTACGCGCTGCTGGCGCTCTCGGTGATCGTCAGCCTCGTCGGGATCGTGAACACGCTCGTGCTGACCATCTTCGAGCGGACGAGAGAGATCGGGATGCTGCGCGCGGTCGGCATGACTCGGCGGCAGGTCCGCGCGATGATCCGTTACGAGAGCATCGCCACCGCGCTGATGGGCGCCGCGCTCGGCATCGCCGTCGGCACGTTCCTCGCCGCGCTCGTGATCCACGCCCTCCACGGCCAGGGGATCGCCTTCTCGTTCCCGTTCCTGCAGGTCGTCTACTTCGTGATCGCGGCGATCTTGGTCGGGATCCTGGCGGCTGTGCTGCCGGCCAGGCGGGCGGCGCGGCTGAACGTGCTGGAGGCGCTGCAGTACGAATAGCCGTTGTCCGAGGGCGCCCGTACGCTGCGGGCGTGCGACGGTTGCGGCCGCTCACCGAGGACGAGTGTTACCTCCGCTGTTACGGCGCCGGGGACTCGATGGTGCGGGTGGTCAAGCTGGAGCCGCGGCGCCCGCGGGGGCTTGCGCGGATCAGCGGTGAGGAGCTTCGGCGGCTGTTCGAGCTGCGGCTCGACGCGCGCGAGGCGGAGCTGGCCGCATGAGGACGTGCCCGCGCTGGGGCCGGACGAGGCTGAGGCAGCGCCTTGGCCCGCGGTGGCCGAGGCCTCGCGGTGAGCGCCGGTCGTGCTCGCCGCGGCGCCGCTCGCACAAAGCCTGCTAGCGCAGTACCCGACGTCCTCGGGCCGGGCCTGCGGGTCGTCTTCTGCGGGATCAACCCCGGCTTCGTCTCGGCTGCGGCCGCTGCGCATTTCGCCAACCCGCGCAACGACTTCTGGCGCCTGCTCGCCGAGTCGGGGATCACCTCGCGGCTGTACGAGCCGGCCGAGCAGTTCGAGCTGCTGAAGGAGGGAATCGGCCTGACGAACGCCGCCGCCCGCACGACAGCGGGCTCGAGCGATCTCCGCCGGTCTGACTTCTCCGGCGCGGCGGAGCGGCTAGGGAAGATCGCGGCCGAGCTGCAACCGCGCGCGATCGCCTTCGTCGGCAAGGAGGCCTACCGCGGGACGTTCGGCCAGCGCGCGGAGCTCGGTCCGCAGCGGCGAACGCTCGGCGACGCCGGCCTCTTCGTCCTCCCGTCGACCTCGCCGGCGAACGCCGCAGTGCCGTGGGCGGAGCGGCTCCTCTGGTTCACGGAGCTGCGCGACTGGCTCGAGCCCGTCGACCGGCCGGCGGCGCGCGCGCTCGTGCTCGACCGGAACGATCGCGTCCTCCTCGTTCAGTTCCGCGACGAGCAGGGGCAGGTCTGGTGGGCGACGCCCGGCGGCGGGCTCGACGAGGGAGAGACGCAGGAGGCTGCGATCCGGCGCGAGCTGGCCGAGGAGGTCGGCCTGCACGCGTTCGAACTCGGCCCCGAGATCTGGCGCCGCGAACACGTCTTCGCCTGGATGGGCCGGATCCTGCGCGCCCGGGAGCGGATCTTCCTCGTGCGCGTCGACGGGCACGAGCCCGCGCCGACGGTCGACCTGGCGGCCGAGCAGGTTCACGGGGTGCGCTGGTGGTCGCTCGCCGAGTTCGAGGCGGCCACAGAGACCCTCGTCCCGGCGCGCCTGGCGCACTACGTGCGGCAGCTACTCCGGGAGGGGCCGCCGGCGGAGCCGATCGACACGGGCGTGTGAAAGATCCGCGTCGATTCATGCGCAAGCCCTAGCCGCGAGCCCACCGGTCCGGCAGGCTCGCAGCGAGGGCGGAGGGATGCGACCCCACCCAAGAGAAGGGTGGGGTGTCGGCGGTTAGCTGCCGCCGACGCCGATCGCCGTCAGGAACACGCGCCGTGCAGCCGGCGGTTCGTTTATCCGCGCCAGCGGTTTGTGATCGGCGTTCTCCTGTCGCGGCCGAACGCCTTCGGGGTCAATCGAACTCCGGGCGGCGCCTGGCGCCGCTTGTACTCTGCGCGGTCGATCAGCTCGACCGCGCGCTCGACGACCTCGGGGTCGAAGCCGTCCGCCGACAGCTCCTCGCGCGAGCGGTCCTCCTGGACGTAGGCCTCGAGCACCCGGTCGAGCTCGGAGTAGGGCGGCAGCGAGTCCTCGTCGAGCTGGTTCTCCCGCAGCTCGGCAGTCGGCGCCCGGTCGATGGTCGTCTGCGGGATGAGCTCGCGGCCGGCCCGCTCGTTGAGATGGCGCGCGAGCCGGAAGACATCCGTCTTGAAGACGTCCTTCAGCAGCGCGAAGCCGCCGGCGAGGTCGCCGTAGAGCGTCGCGTAGCCGACCGACAGCTCCGACTTGTTCCCGGTCGCCACGACGAGCCAGCCGAACTTGTTCGAGAGCGCCATCAACAGCAGCCCTCGTGTGCGCGCCTGCAGGTTCTCCTCCGCGAGGTCGCGCTCGCGGCCCGCGAATGCCTCGGCGAGCGCCTGCTCGGCGGCCGAGACGACCCCGTCGATGGGCAACTCGCGGAAGTCGGTGCCGAGGCTCTCGGCGAGCAGGCGGGCGTCGCGCCGCGTCTCGGCCGATGAGAACCGCGACGGCATCGAGACGCAGTGGACGCGCTCCGGCCCGAGCGCCTCGACCGCGAGCGCCGCGGTCAGCGCGGAGTCGATCCCGCCCGAGACGCTGACCAGGATCTCGCTGAAGCCGTTCTTGTCGACGTAGTCACGCAGCCCGAGCTCCAGGGCGAGGCGCATTTGCTCCAACTCGTCTAGCCGCGGGGCCACGAAGGGCTCGATGTGCTCGTCCTGATCTCGTGGCGAGCCGACATGGACGACGGGCGCGTCCGGCGGCGAGGTGCGCTCGCGGGCCAGCGCCCGGCGGCGAAGGTCGCGCAGGCGCCGACCGACCGCCTCGGCCGGCTCGATGTCGACGACCAGAAGCGCCTCTTCGAACCCGGGAGCGCGTGCGAGCACGTGCCCCTCCTCGTCGAGCACGAGCGAGTGGCCGTCGAAGACCAGCTCGTCCTGGCCGCCGACCGCGTTGCAGAAGGCGACGAAGCACGAGTTGTCACGGGCGCGGGTGCTGAACATCTCCTCGCGCTCGCGGTCACGGCAGACGTGGAAGGGCGAGGCCGAGATGTTGGCGATCAGCTGGGCGCCGGCCAGGGCGAGATCGGTCGTCGGAGGGCCCGGCTGCCAGAGGTCCTCGCAGATCGTCGGCCCGATCAGGGTGTCGCCGAGCTGGAGCAGAAGCAAATCGTGGGCGGGCGCGAAGTAGCGGTCCTCGTCGAAGACCCCGTAGTTGGGCAGGAAGCGCTTGCGGTAGATGGCCTTCACCTCGCCGCCGGCGCAGACCGCGCACGCGTTGTAGAGGTCGCCGTCGAAGTGGGGGAAGCCGACGAGCGCGACGATCCCGCGCACCTCGCGCGCGAGCTCGCGCAGGCTCTCGTCCGCCGCGCGCACGAAACCGGGCCGGAGCAGGAGATCCTCCGGCGGGTAGCCGGTAACGGCGAGCTCGGGGAGGAGGATGAGGTCGGCGCCCGCGCCCTTGGCCTCGCCGACCGCCTGCAGGATCCGCTCGCGGTTCCCGTCCAGGTCGCCGACGGTGGTGTTGATCTGCGCGAGCGCGAGCCTCACAGGTTTTAGACTATCAGTCGAAAACCTCTAGCGGCGCAATCGGATCGCGTTGAGATCCTGCTCGCGGATCTCGTCGGCGCGGCGGATCAGGTCCTCGATGTCGTCGTGCTCGGCGTGCAGGTAGCGGCCGGCGAGCGCGTCCGCCCGGCCGGAGGCGAGCACGCGCACGAGCTGAGGCGCCAGCTCGGGCGGCGTCCAGGGCGCGTCGTCGGGGAAGTTGTCGCCCGTCATCTCCGTCTTCACCAGGCCGGGGCTGATGACGAAGACCGGAATGTGGCCCACGAGCTCGTTGGCCAGCGTCTCGCCGTAGCGGCCGACGGCTGCCTTGCTCGTCGGGTAGGGCGTACTGCGCGCGCCGGGGAGGTAGGACGCGCCGCTGCCGGTGATCACGATGCGGCCGGCGCCGCGCTCGAGCATGGCCGGGATCACGGCGCTGCAGCAGAGATGGACGCCGAGCACGTTCACCTCGAGCACCTGCCACCAGTCGTCGGGATCGACCTTCCAGGTGGGGCCGTCCGGGCCGCCGATGCCGGCGTTCGCGACGAGCAGTTCGATCGGGCCGAGCTCGCTCTCGGCCTGGATGACCATCGCGTCCACGGACGCGCGGTCGCTCACGTCGACCTCGAGCGGCACGCCTCCGATCTCCCGGGCAACGTGCTCGACCTGCGCGCGCGTGCGAGCCGCGACGGCGACGTGCGCGCCGGCCGCCGCCAGCTCCCGCGCGATGTTCGCTCCGATCCCGCGCCCGCCGCCGGTGATGAGGGCGACCTGTCCGTCCAGCATGTCAGTGGGTTGCGACACGTTCGATCTCCTCCAGTGTCTCGGGGTTTTCGACCGACGAGAGGTCGCCAGGGTCGCTCCCGAGCGCCTTCGCCCGAACCGCCCGCCGCACGATCTTCGCGCTCCGCGTCTTCGGCAGCGCCGAGACGAAGAGAACCCGCTCCGGCGCGAACGCCTTCCCCAGCTCCGCCGCGGCGAGCCCGCGCAGCTCCGAAGCCAGCTTCTCCGACGGCTCCGCCCCGGGAACCAGCGCGCAGAACACCCAGGCCACCTCGCCCTTCACCTCGTGCGGCACCCCCACCGCCGCCGCCTCGGCGACCAGCGGATGCGCGATCACCGCCGACTCGAGCTCCGCCGGCCCCAGCCGCTTCCCCGCGATGTTGAGCGTGTCGTCCGAGCGCCCGTGCAGGAACCAGAACCCGTCCTCGTCGACGAGCGCCCAGTCCCCGTGCACCCACACCCCCGGGAGCCGCCGCCAGTAGGTGTCGAGATACCGCTCCGGGTCGCCCCAGAACCCCCGCGTCATCCCGGGAAACGGTCGCCGACAGACGAGCTCGCCGACCTCCCCGCGCACCGGCCGGCCGTCGGCGTCGACGACGTCCATCGCCATCCCGAGCGCCGGGCCGCCGAGGGAGCACGTCTTGATCGGCACCGCCGGCGTCGGCGAGAGGAAGCAGGCGCCTACCTCGGTTCCGCCCGAGCAATTGATGATCGGGCACCGCCCGCCGCCCACGTGCTCGAACAACCAGCGGTAGGGCTCCGGGTTCCATGGCTCCCCGGTGGTCACGAGCACCCGCAGTGACGAGAGGTCATGCCGCTCGACAAGCTCCGCGCCGTGCGGGATCAGCGCCCGCACCAGCGTCGGCGACAGCCCGAGAATCGAGACGCCCTCGCTCTCGACCACGCCCCACAACCGGTCGGCCGCCGGCCAGTCCGGTGCGCCCTCGGCGAACACGACGGTGCAGCCCAGCGCCATCCCGCCGACTACCTCCCACGGGCCCATGATCCAGCCCATGTCGGTGACGAAATGGATCACGTCGTCCGCCTGCGCGTCGGCCTGGTAGGCGACCTCGCGCGTGATGGAGACGAGGAACCCGCCCTGGACGTGCAGCACGCCCTTCGGCGCGCCGGTCGTCCCGGAGGTGTACGTCAGCAGATACGGGTGCTCCGAGTCGACCTCGAGCGGCTCGAGCTCCCCCGGCGACGACGCCACCGCCTCGTCCCAGAACACGTCTCGGCCCGGCTCCATCGGGACGTCGCCGCCAAGCCTTCGCCAGACGACGACGTGCTCGACCGACGGCGACTCGCGCAGCGCCTCGTCGACCGACGCCTTCATCGGCACCTCGCGACCTCGTCTCAATGAACCGTCCGCAGTGACGACCACTCTCGCCTCCGAGTGCTGGAGCCGCGCGGCGATCGCCGGCGCCGCGAAGCCGGAGAAGATCGGAACCTGGACCGCCCCCAGGTGCGCGCATGCGTGGGAGGCGATCGCGACCTCCGGCGACATCGGCAGAAAGAGCGCCACCCGGTCGCCGGGCTCGACTCCGAGCGCTGCGAGCGCCTCCGCGAGTCTGGTCACCTCGTCAGAGAGCTCGGCGTAGGTGAGCGCACGCCGCCCGCCGTCCTCGCTCTGCCAGACCGCGGCGTTCGCGTCAGCGCGGGGTCCGCGCGCCCAGCGGTGGACGCAGTTCCAGGCCAGATTCAGCTTCCCGCCGACGAACCAGGTTGCCCACTCCGGCCCGCGCGAGAGATCCACCACCGTGTCCCAGGGCCGCGAGAACTCGAGCCCCAGATCCTCGATCGCCGCCGGCCAGAACCGCTCCGGCTCCTCCGCCGAGAAGCGGACGAGCTCCCAGTAGTCGTCGAACCCGAGCCGGCGCGCGAGCCGCATCGCGTTCGTCCGCTCGCGCTCCTCCTCGCCCGGCCGCCAGATCACCTCCACGCCGCCAACCCTAACTTGACGCCTCAGGCTAGTGCCCGCTAACCTAGCGCGCGCTAACTCGCGACGGAAGGAGAGGGGTGCGCGCGACGATCTTCGCCGAGGAGAACAGACGCTGGTGGACCCTCGGGGCGCTGTGTTTCGCCCTGTTCATGATCATGCTCGACAACACGGTCGTGAACGTCGCCCTGCCGGCGATCAAGCAGGATCTCGGTGTCACCCAGGCCGAGCTCGAGTGGACGGTGGCCGCCTACGCGCTCACCTTCGCCTCGCTGCTGCTGACCGGCGGGAAGCTCGGCGATCTCTACGGGCGAAGGCTGATCTTCGCGATCGGCCTCGTTGTCTTCACGCTCTCCTCGCTGGCCTGCGGCCTCTCGGGCAGCGGGACCGAGCTGATCGGAGCGCGGGCGGTGCAGGGCATCGGCGCCGCGCTGATGATGCCGTCGACCCTGTCGATCATCTCAGCGACCTTCGCGGTCAAGGAGCGCGGCACCGCGATCGGCATCTGGGCCGGCGTCTCGGCGCTGGCGCTCGCGATCGGCCCGCTCCTCGGCGGGCTCATCACCGAGCACATCTCCTGGAACTGGATCTTCTTCGTCAACGTCCCGATCGGCGTCGTCGCCGTCCTGGCCGCGATCTTCGTCGTGCCGGAGTCGAAGGACACCTCTCGCGAACAGCGGCTCGACCTGCCCGGCCTGCTCACATCCGCGATCGCGCTCTTCTCGATCGTCTTCGCGCTGATCGAGGCGCACCGCTACGGCTGGACCTCGACGCTGATCGTGAGCCTGTTCGCGCTCGGGGCGGTCTCGCTCGCGGCCTTCATCCTGCTCGAGCTGCACCAGCGTGCCCCGATGCTCGACCTCTCGCTCTTCAGGAGCGGGACGTTCACCGGCGCCAACCTGGTCGCGATCCTGGTGACGCTGGCGATGTTCGGGATCTTCGTCTTCTTCCCGATCTACATGCAGACCTATCTCGGCTGGTCGCCGGTTCAGGCCGGCGCCGCGCTGCTGCCGTGGACGGTGATGATCGTCATCTTCGCCCCGATCGCCGGCAAGCTCTCCGACCGTGTCGGGTCGCGCTGGCTGATGGCCGGCGGCATGACGACGGTCGCCGTCTGCTGCCTCCTGCTGACGAGAACGGGCCTGCACTCCAGCTTCTGGAACCTGCTCCCGGCCTTTCTGCTCGGCGGGCTCGGGATGTCGTTCGTGATGACGCCGATGTCGGCCGCGGCGATGGGCGCCGCGCCGGTCGCGAAAGCGGGCGTCGCGTCGGGCGTGCTGAACACCTTCCGCCAGGTCGGCGTCGCGCTTGGAATCGCGGTCATGGGCGCGATCGTCACCGACCGCGCCGCCACGCGCGGCGGGCTCCGCAACCCGGAGGGCTTCGTCTACGGACTCACGTACGGGATGAAGGTGAGCGCGGCGATCTGCCTCGTGGGAGCCGTTGCCGCCGCCGTTCTCGTCCGCCGCTACCGGCACGCCGAGGAAGAGGAGCCCAGCCGCCCGGTCGAGGTGGCCGCTTGACGCGCCTCTCCGGGCCGGAGCGGCGGGCCGCGGTCGTCGAAACCGCCTGCCGGATCTTCGCCAAGGGCAGCTACCACGGCTCGACAACGGCGCAGATCGCTCGGGCGACCGGAGTCACGGAGCCCGTGCTCTACCGGCACTTCGCCTCGAAGCGCGAGCTCTACCTCGCCTGCCTCGACGCCGTCTGGGAGCGCGTCCGCGTCCTCTGGGAGCGCGCCGTGGCGGCCGAGGACGACCCGGCGAACTGGCTGAAGGCGATCGGCAAGGCCTACCTCGAGGCCCGCGCGTCGGCGCGGATCGTGCTCATCGACCTCTGGATCCAGGCGCTGACCGAGGCCGCGGACGACCCGGTGATCCGCCGCGCCCTGCGCCGCCAGGTGGGCGAGGTGCACGACTTCGTCGCAGACCTGATCCGCCGCGCCCAGGCCGAAGGCGGGCTCGTCGCCGACCGCGACCCCGAGGCCGAGGCGTGGATCTTCATCTCCCTGGGCCTCCTGAGCACGATCGACAGCCGCCTCGGCAACATCATCGGCGACGACTTCGAAGACATCATCGCCAGCCGCCGAGCCTGGATGACTGGCAAAAACGA
>Ga0307282_10000034_pt1 | contig 35806 bp, 34 predicted proteins | sample ER_DNA_121_FD_194475 | JGI IMG/M metagenome (GOLD analysis project Ga0307282, IMG submission 194475) | Bulk soil microbial communities from the East River watershed near Crested Butte, Colorado, United States - ER_DNA_121 | ecosystem: Environmental > Terrestrial > Soil > Floodplain | place...
CCGCGCGGACTACCTGCTCGCCGACGGCCGTATGGATGTGGTCGTGGCGCTCGGGCTCGACCCGGTGACGGCGTACACCGCGAGCGCGCCGCTGCCCAAGCACGTCGACGAGCTGATGCTGGCCGGTTTCCTCCGCGGCGAGCCGGTCGAGCTCGTCCAGGCGAAGACCGTCGACCTCGAGGTGCCGGCGAACGCCGAGATCGTGCTCGAGGGCTACATCGCCAAGGACGAGCTCACCGAGGAAGGGCCCTTCGGCGACCACACCGGCTACTACACGCCGCCCGAGCAGTTCCCGGTCTTCCACGTCGAGGCGATGACCATGCGGCGCGACGCGATCTACCCGTCGATCGTCGTCGGCAAGCCGCCCGCCGAGGACGCCTGGCTCGGCAAGGCGACCGAGCGGATCTTTCTGCCCGCCATCCGCATGACTATCCCCGAGCTCGTCGACTACGACCTGCCGGTCGCCGGCGCCTTTCACAACTGCTGCCTGGTCTCGATTCGCAAGAGCTACCCGGGCCAGGCGCAGAAGGTGATGCACGCGATCTGGGGGCTCGGCCTGCTCAGCCTGACCAAGGCGGTCGTGGTCGTGGACGAGTGGGTCGACGTGCACGACTACGAGGAGGTCTTCTTCCGCGTCTGCGCCAACGTCGACGCGCAGCGCGACATCCTGCTCTCCGAGGGGCCGCTCGACCATCTCGACCACGCGCCGACGCGGCAGTTCTACGGCGGCAAGCTCGGGATCGACGCGACCCACAAGGGCCCGGCCGAGGGCGCCAGGCCCTGGCCGGAGGAGATCCGGATGAGCGACGAGATCCGCCGGCTGGTCGACCAGCGCTGGGGTGAATACGGGCTCGGCGACGCCGCCGCGGGCGAGGACGGCCGCCGCGAGGCGTTGCGCCAACTGTTACGTCGTTGACGGCGCGAACCTGCAACGATTGAATCCAGCCCGCGAAAAGGCTCTCTAGGGAAGGGAAGGCGCGCCCGGTGGAAGACCCCAAGGGGGACATGGAGCGGCACCAGCCGCCACCCAGCTTGTGGCCCGTGGGGTTCGCAGTGGGCATCGTCTGTCTGCTCGTCGGCCTGGTGGTCAGCTGGCCGGCCGCCGCGATCGGAGCCGGGCTGGCCGCGGTCTTCGGCTTTCTCTGGGCCAGAGACGTGGTCGGCGGCCGCGCCGCGGAGGTTCCTCTCTCCGCCGACGAGGAGCCGTCTCTCGTCCCTCCGTTGCCCGAGCAACCGGGCGAGCGCTTCCCGCGCAACACCTTCCTGGAGGGCGCCACGCTCGGCCTGGGCGCGGTCATCGGCGCGGTCGTCACCCTCCCGGTGCTCGGCTTCGCGGTGCTACCCGCGTTCAAGGGGCAGCATCAGCACGAGGTCGACCTCGGCCCGATCGGCGACTTCCCTGAGGGCCAGTTCATCGTCGCCACCTTCCTCCGCGACCCGTCGCTGGGCGACATCACGCGGCGGACCGCCTACATCCGCAACAACGGCCTGCTCAACGGCGTCCCGAGCTTCACGTGCATCTCGAACCGCTGCGCGCACGTCGGTTGCCCGGTCCAGCCCGGCGGCCCGGTCTTCGACGACAAGCAGAAGACCGTCAAGACGGCGAACGGCGACGTGTCGCTCACCCCGGTGCTGCCGGCGGCCGGTTTCATCTGCCCCTGCCACGGCGGCTCCTACGACCAGGAGGGGAGCCGGATCGCCGGGCCGCCCGTCCGCGGGCTCGACCGGTACGAGTTCCTGATCCGCGACGGCCACCTCGTCCTGGGCAATCTCTACAGCGTCGCCAAGGTGACCGGCAGCGGCGCCAACGCCAAGATCACGAAAGCCGAGCTGCACGGCCCCGGCCAGCACGTCGACGGCCCCGAGGCCTGGCTCTACCCGTTGCAGCCGCCGCACTGATGCCGCGCCGCAAGTCAGAACGCCGGCAGAACATGGAGCGGATGGCGCTCTACCCGCTCGACTGGCTGGAGGAGCGCTCGGGCCTCGTCGGCGGCGTCAAGTACTTCCTCTTCCGCAACGTCCCGGGCGACAGCAACTGGTTCCACACGCTCGGCTCGGCGACGCTGACCGCGTTCCTCGTCCAGCTCGTGACCGGCGTGATCCTGGCGATGTACTACAAGCCGGGCACGACGACCGCGCACGCGTCGATCGAGCACATCCAGCACGAGGTCACGCTCGGCTGGCTGGTGCGCGGCATGCACAAGTGGGGCGCGAGCGTCTTCATCATCCTGATGTTCCTGCACATGGGGCGCGTGTTCCTGTTCGGCGCCTACAAGTATCCGCGCGAGCTGAACTGGATCATCGGCGTGCTCCTGCTCGCGACCGGTCTCTTCGAGGGGCTGACGGGCTACCTGCTGCCGTTCGACCAGACCTCGTACTGGGCCTCGGTGGTGGCGATCAACATCAACGGGACGGCGCCGTTCGTCGGGCCCTACCTCGCGTCGTTATTGCGAGGTGGCGCCGAGATCGGCCCGGACACGCTCTCGCGCTTCTACTCGATTCACATGCTGCTCGTGCCCGGCGCGCTGATCGGGCTGATCACGCTGCACCTCTATCTCGTCGTCCGGCTCGGCGTCTCCTCGCCGCCCTGGTCGGACGAGGCCGCGGGCGGGACGCCTGAGCCCGAGCCGCCGCCGGCGCAGGCGGGCCTCGTCCAGCCGCGCCCACGGGGTGCCGGCCTGCGTGGGAGGCCCGAGTGAGCTCGCTCGACGACCGCCGCTCAGGCTTCAAGCGCTACAAGCAGGACGTCAAGACCCGCGGGAAGCCGTTCTACCCCTACGCGATGTTCCACGACACGGTGATGAGCCTCGTCGTCGTGCTCGTGATCTTCTTCCTCGCGGTCATCTGGAAGTACGGCCTCTTCGGGCATCACTACCTCGGGACGATCCTCGGAGAGCCGGCCGACCCCGGTACCCGGACATTCGTGCCGCGGCCCGACTGGTACTTCTACTTCCTCTTCTACCTGCTGCGGATCTTCAAGTGGCCGGAGACGGTGATCCTGGCCACGGTCGGCATCCCGACCATCTGCCTGCTCCTGCTGCTGGGGCTGCCGTTCATGGACACGCGCACCGAGCGGCGCCTCTCCCGGCGGCCCGTCGCCGTGGTCGCCGCGGCGCTGACGGTGCTGGCGATGGGCGTCCTGACCTACAAGGGAGCGGTCGCGAAGGAGGCGATCGCGAGCGAGGTCAAGGCGGCCGTCCCGAGCTGGGCGCAGAAGCAGGGCTTCGCGAACAACAAGGAGGCGGTGGACGGCGCGAACCTGTTCGCCGTGTCGGGCTGTACCAACTGCCACACCTATCTCGGCACCGGCTCGTCGAACCTGGGCGCGCCCGACCTCTCGGACGAGGGCGCCAAGCACAAGGGCATTCAGTTCCAGATCGACCACCTCAAGTGCCCGAGCTGCGTCAACACCGGCTCGCCGATGCCGTCGTTCAAGGATCTCGGCGAGGACAACTTACGCAAGCTGGCGACGTTCCTCGAAGCCTCGAAGGGCCCGCAGTAGCGTGCGCGTCTTCCTCGGGATAACGGGCGCCTCGGGAGCGCCGTACGCGGCGCGCCTGCTCGAGGCGCTGGCCCAGGCCGGCTGCGAGGTCGGGCTCTGCGCGTCGCGGGCCGGGATCGAGGTGGTCGCGACCGAGCTCTACGGCGACGCGCGGCTCTCGGCGGACGAGACGCTGGCGCGGCTGACGGAGCCCGTGCGCGAGGCTGTCACGATCTACGACGAGCGCGACTGGCACGCGCCCTACGCGAGCGGCTCGGCGAAGGTCGACGCCTACGTGATCTGCCCGTGCTCGATGGGCACGCTGGGGACGATCGCCTCGGGCGCGATGTCGAACCTGATCCAGCGGGCGGCCTCGGTCGCGCTGAAGGAGGGTCGCAAGCTTGTCCTCTGCCCGCGCGAGACGCCGCTCTCGACGATCCACCTGGAGAACATGATGCGCGTGCGTCAGGCCGGGGCGGTCGTGCTCTTCCTCGCACCGGGCTTCTACCACGGCGCCGAGTCGGTGGACGACCTGGTCGACTTCATCGTCGGGCGCTGCCTCGACCAGCTCGGGCTCGAGCACGAGCTCGTGCGCCGCTGGGGCCAGGAATGACTGCGGGCAGCGGGACGCTGCCGGCCGAGGGCGTCCGGACGATGTTCGACCGGATCGCGCCGGTCTACGACGCGATGAACCACCTGATGACGGCCGGGCTCGACCGGCGCTGGCGCAGGGTGGCCGCCGAGGCGGTCGTGCGCCCCGGCGATCGCGTGCTCGACGGCTGCTGCGGCACCGGCGATTTCGCGCTCGCGGACGCGCGGGCCGGCGGGCGCGTGACTGGCCTCGACTTCTCGGAGCGGATGCTCGAGCGCGCTCGCGCCAAGTCGAGCGCGGTGGAGTGGGTTCAGGGCGACGCGCTCGCGCTGCCGTTCGAGGACGGCTCCTTCGACTCGGCGACGGTCGGCTTCGGCGTCCGCAACCTCGAGAGCCTCGAGCGCGGGCTCGCCGAGCTGCGCCGCGTGCTTCGGCCGGGCGGGCGGCTGGGGGTGCTCGAGATCACGCGGCCGCGCGGGGCGCTGGCGCCGTTCTACCGCCTCTGGTTCGAGAAAGGAGTGCCGGTGGTCGGGCGGGTGGTCTCGGGCAGCTCCGCGTACACCTACCTCCCGGCGAGCGTCCGCCGCTTCCCGGGGCCGGACGACCTGGCCGGACTGCTGCGCGCCGCCGGGTTCTGCAAGGTTCGCTATCGCCTCTTCGCCCGCGGGATCGTGGCGCTGCATCTCGGAGTCGCGGAATGAGCCTCGCGACGATCCGCGAGAGCCCCGGGCTCGACGCCTACCTCGACGGGCTCGAGGAGCGGCTGGCCGCCGCGGTTGACGCCTGCCCGGGCCTCGTCGCGACGGTCGGAACCGAGGCGCTCGCGGCCGGCGGCAAGCGGCTGCGGCCGCTGCTCGTCTTCCTCACGGCGCCCAAAGAAACCGACCCGCTGCCGGCAGGCGCGGCGGTCGAGCTCGTGCACACGGCGACGCTCGTGCACGACGACCTGATCGACGGCGCCGAGTACCGGCGGGGACGCGCCTCCGCCTGGGCCTGCCACGGCCCCGCCGCCGCGCGGGCCGCCGGCGACTACCTCTTCGCGCGGGCGTTCGCCGAGCTCGCCGACACCGGCGACCACCAGGCGGTCGGCTTCCTCGCCGGGGCGACGCTCGCGCTCGCGCGCGGCGAGGCCCTGCAGCGGGCGCAGACGCGCGATCCCGAGACGAGCGTCGAGAGCTACCTCGACCGCTGCGCGCTGAAGACGGGAAAGCTGTTCGAAGCGGCGTGCCTGCTCGGGAGTGGCGGCGACCGGGGGCTCGGCGAGTTCGGGCTCGCTCTGGGTATCGCCTTCCAGATCGCGGACGACATCCTCGACTGCTCGGGCGAGACGATCGAGACCGGCAAGATCGCCGGCACCGACCTGCGCGAGGGGACGCCGACGCTGCCGCTGATCCTGGCCGCGCGAGAGGACGAGTCGGTGCGAAGCGCGCTCGCCGGCGGCCCGCTCGACGGGGCGCTGATCCGCGTCGCCGAGACAGGCGCGCTCGAGCGCTCGCGCGGCGTCGCCCTGGAGTACACCCAGCGGGCCCGCGCGTGTCTCGACGGCCACCTGCGCCGCGACGAGCTCGAGGCCCTGACCGACGCCGTGGTGGACCGAGAGTCGTGATCAGGCTCGGGCGCATCTCCTACGTGAACATGGCGCCGGTCTTCTACCGCCTCGACGCCGAGGTGGACGAGGTGCAGGGCGTGCCCACCGACCTGAACGCGCGGCTGCTCGCCGGCGAGCTCGACCTCGCGCCGATCTCGTCGATCGAGTACGCGCGCAACGCCGACCGCCTGCGCCTGCTCCCGCGGCTTTGCGTCTCCTCCGAGGGCGCCGTCGACTCGATCCAGCTCGTCGCGCGCAAGCCGCTCGAGCAGGTGCGCCGGGTGGCGGTCACACCTGAGAGCGCGACCTCGGTCGTCCTGACGAAGGTGCTGCTGCCGGAGGCCCGGCACGTTCCTCTCGGCGAGGAGGCCGACGCGACGCTCCTGATCGGCGACGCCGCGCTCAAGAGCGCCTTCGAGGACCCGACTCCGCACCACGACCTCGGCCGCCTTTGGCTGGAGCGGACCGGCCTGCCGATGGTCTTCGCCGTCTGGGCCTGCCCCGAGCCGGTTCCGCCGGGCATGGCCGAGCTCGAGCAGGCGCTGGTCGACTCCGTCCTCACCGCCCGCGCCGAGCCGGAGCAGCTCGCCTACGAGTCGAGCGAGCGCTACGGCTACCCGCCGGGCTTCCTCGCCCGGTACTTCGAGAAGCTGCGCTACCGCTTCGGCCCGCGCGAGCGAGCCGGCCTGCTCACCTTCCTCGAGCTGGCCCGAGACGTCGGCGAGCTCGACGAGGTCCCGGAGCTCCGCTTCGCCGCCCGGGCGGAAGCCGCCGTCTGAACTACGCGCGCGGGAGCACGTAGAAGGCGACCACAACGTATTCGCACGCCACCGCAGCGACCACGAGCACGTGAAAGAGCTCGTGGTACCCGAAGACCAGCGGTCGCGGGTCGGGGCGGCGGCGCGCATAGACGACGGCGCCGGCGGTATAGAGGAGCCCGCTGGCGACGACCAGCACGATGGCCACCAGGGAGAGCTTCAGCAGCTGCGGGAAGGCGACGACTCCGACCCAGCCGAGCGTGAGGCCGATCGCGGCCGACAGCCACTTCGGCGCGCCCACCCAGAAGAGCTTCAAGACGATCGCGAGGAACGCGCCGATCCAGATGATTCCGAGGACCGGGATCGCCCACCCCTTCGACATCACGATCAGGCCGAACGGCGCATAGCTGCCGGCGATCAGCAGGTAGACGCCGGCATGGTCGAGCCGCGCTAGCCAGGAGCGTGCGCGTGGGCGCCACGTCGGTCGGTGGTAAATGGCGCTCGCGCCGAAGCAGAGGACGACACAGCTCGCGAAGATCGTGGCTGCGACCCGCGCCTTCCCGGGATCGGCCGTGACGACCATCAAGACGCCGACCGCGGCGGCCGCGTAGAAGCCGAGCTCGTGAAAAACGCCCCGGAGCTTCGGCTTCACGAGCTGCTGCGTCGTTTGCACCGCTTCGATCATAAGCTCGTGGTCTGCGGCGGCAAAGAACGTAGTTCAACGTAGGATCGCCCCTCACGGCTGGCGAGCGAAAGGAGACCGGACAATGGCAGGCGTCGAGGCACGCAGCTTCGATTCACCCGACGAGACCCGCACTCCCGACAAGACGCGCATCGACCTCGTGCGCATGACGGGAGCGAGCGCCGCCCGCTTCAGCCTCGAGCCGGGGTGGCGCTGGTCGGAATGCATCAAGCCCGTCGCTGGGACCGAGAGCTGCCAGGCACGACACGTCGGCGTCGTTCATTCCGGCCGTCTGGCCATACAGCACGAGGATGGCACCGAGGTCGAGCTGAGCCCGGGCGACGCATACGTGATCGAGCCCGGTCACGATGCGCAGGTTGTCGGCGACGAGCCCTTCGTTGGCTTCGAGTTCGAAGAGCGCTCGGCCGAGGACTACGCGCGAACCTAGAGCTAGCCGACCAGAGTGGCCGGGCGAGCGGCCCGGCGGTACTCGACCTCGTAGCCGAGCCCTCGCGGGATCGCGAGCAGCGCCTCGAGGTCGAGGTCGATCCGAGCGCCCGCCTTCTGCGTGACCTCGTCCTCGATCGGCAGGTCGAAGTCGTTCGCGCCGTAGTCGAGCGCTCGGAAGGCCCCCTCGTTCTGCGTCAGCACCGAGGTGCGGATGTGGCGCACATTGTCGAGGAAGATCCGCGAAAGCGCGATCCAGCGCCGGTACTCCTGCGGCGAGATCTCGCGGCCGCCGAAGGCCGTGCCGTACGGCTTGTACGTCCAGCAGAGGAACGAGAAGAGCCCGCCGACCTCGTCCTGGAAGTCGCGCGTGCGCTGCAGGTGCTCGAGCCGCTCGTCGAGGGTCTCGTCGAAGCCGATCACCATCGTCGCAGTCGTCTGCAGGCCCGACTCGACGATCGCGCGCTGGGCGTCGAAGTAGTCGGCGACCGTGTACTTCCACTTGGCGTGCCTCGCCCGGAAGTCCTCGGTCAGGATCTCCGAGCCGCCGCCGGTGATCCAGTAGACGCCGGCCTCGCGCAGCCGCTCGGCAGCCTCGGCATAGGAGATCTTGGCGCGGTCCGCGAGGAAGACGAACTCGGCGACGGTCAGCGCGTAGAACTCGACCCGCTCGCCGTAGCGCTGCCGCACGGAGGCAAACAGGTCGCAGTAGTAGTCGAGCGGGAGCTTGGGGTTAAAGCCGCCGTTGAAGCCGACCAGGTCACCGCCGAACTCGAGCAGCTCGTCGATCTTCGCGAAGACGTCGTCGCGCGAGAGCACGTAGCCGCCGTCCTGGTTCGGAAGGACGTAGAAGGCGCAGTAGTCGCACTGGGCGACGCAGACGTTGGTGTAGTTGATGATCCGCATGACCATGTAGGTCGCGCGCTTCGGCTCGTGGTAGCGCGCCCGCACCTCGCCGGCGAGCCGCATCAGCTCCTCGTCGGAGGCCTCCTCCCAGAGCTCGCGCGCCTGATCGACGGTGATCCGGCTCACAGGACGTCCATGAAGGAGCTGACCGAGAAGACCGCTTTGCCGAGGCCCGGCTCGCCGTAGCCCGGCGGCGGCTTCAGCCCGTGGCGCGAGAGCGCCTCGCGGTACTTGCCGAGCAGGCGCACGTGGTACTCGAGCGGCGCGCCGTCGGGGTTGTCGCGGCCGAGCGGCGTCGTCGGCTCCGGGCACCAGGTCGTGAAGCGCGGCGCGACGCCGTGGCTCATGAAGTAGTCGAGCCCCTCGACGGTCGACGCGATCGCCTCGTCGATCGTCTCGAAGCCGAACGGCCGCGCCAGCTCGACGCCGGCGACGAAGTTCGGGATCACGTTGCTCGGCCCGAAGACCTCGGCCGCGTCGAGGATCCGGCGGTGCCACTCCTCGCGGCCGACGTAGCGCTCCTTCCCCGGCGAGATCAACGAGAAGAGGCGCTTGTCCCAGACCTCGTAGTTCGGGTGGTAGATCGAGATGCCGTAGTCCTTGAACCGCTGCGCGTCGGCCTTGGGCAGCGCCTGCGCGACGACCTTGCCGATCCAGCGGCCGGGGAAGCGCTCCTCGATCTCCTGGGCGTAGCGCCCGTAGAAGTCGGCCTCGGCGAGCCCGTCGACGGTCGAGGTGACCGAGCCGCCGGTGAGCGTGTAGGCGTGGGTGGCGCCGTCATCGAAGCGGTCGATCAGCTCCAGCGCCTCGAGCACGTCCTCCACCGGCTTGACGCCCGTGTACGGCCGGCCGGCCTTCTTGTGCTGGCGCCAGTTGTGGTTGATGTCGCAGAAGCCGCACTCCTCGTGCGCGCCGAAGTACTGGCAGAGCCGCAGCACGGTCAGGTAGATCAGGTAGCCCCACTCGATCGTCGGCGCGGTCTCCATCACCGTCTTGCCGTTCGCGAGCGCGTGCCGGTAGTACTCGGGCATCGGCGGCAGCGCCACGTCGGTGAGGTGGCGCCCCTCGAGCGAGAGGCGAAGCTCCCGGTCGACCCGGTAGGGCGACTCCGGGTTGACCCGCACGGAGACGATCGTCCGCTGCAGCTCCCAGGGGCCGCCCGTCAGCGCGATCTCCTCCGGCGGCCGCTGCGTGGCGGCGGCGCCGAGCTCGGTCAGCGGCTTCTGGTCGAACGAGAAGATGAAGTAGGACTTCGGCTTGACGGCGCCGTCGAGGTTGTCGGTCAGCGCGTCGTCGTCGAACGCGATCCCGGTGCGGAGCAGATCCTCTTTCAGCACCGCCTCCGGCGGCACCTCGGGGTAGCACGCGATCAGCTCCTCGACGAGCCCGGTGCGGGTTCCGACGGTCGCGCTCACGGTTGGAACCTACCGCGTCGTGCTCGTGTAGTGGCGTAGCTTGGTCGCGAAGCCGCCGACACCGTCGGAATAGCCGATTCGGATGCGGTTCAGCGTGTACGCGTCGCCCGGTCGCGCGAGCCCCGGGTTGACGGTCGTGGCGCCGAGATAGCCGGCGGCCCGCACCTCGGCGATCGCGGCCGCGTCGTACTGGCCGGCGGGGTAGCAGAAGAAGTCGACCGGCTGGTCGAACATCCGCCGCAGAGCTGTCCGCGCGCCGCCGATCTCGCGCTGCAGGCCGGCCTGGTCGAGCGTCGTCACGTCGGCGTGCGTGACGGTGTGCGAGTCGATCTCCCAGCCGGCGGCGATCAGGCGGCGCACCTGCAGGGCGGTCAGGTCGCCGGGCCGGACGTTGTCGACGATCAGGTTCAGCACTCCGGCCCAGCCGTGGCGCCGGAGGATCGGCATCGCGACCGCGTAGTCGCTCAGGTAGCCGTCGTCGAACGAGATCACGATCGGCTTCGATGGCAGCGCAACGCCTGAGCGCCAGTAGCGGAAGACCTGCCCGAGCGACACCGCGTGGTAGCCGCGGCTCGCGAGCCACTGCATCTGGCCGGCCAGGTCGGACGGCTTGACGTAGAGGTCCGGATAGGGCGCGCTGGCCGAAGGCACGCCGAGCACGTGGTACATCAGGATCGGGACGCCGCTGTCGTGCGGACCGGCCACGACCGGCGGCGGCGGCGGAGGCGCGACGTGCCTGGCGGGGCGTGGGGAAGGCTTCGGCGGCGCGCTGCCGCCGTGATGTCCCGAGGAGCCGGCAAGCGTGACGGCTGCTGCGATTGCGCCGCAAACGGCCAGCAAGACCGCAAGCGTGGCAAGTGGATGCTTCACAAAAGCTTCACGGCTCGATTGTCCATCCCGGCCCGGCTCTCCGCTACCGTAATCGGGGGTCGTGCTCCGCAGAACTCTCATCGGAGCCGTGCTGGTGGGTCTGGCCGCAGTCTTCGTCCCGCCCGCATTGGCATCGACGACGCAGGCGCTCATGCCCGGCGTCACCTACACCCGCCAGGTGCAGTTCACCTCGCACGGACCGGTCGCGCTCAACGTGCTCGTCGGGCCGCGCCCTGGGGGCCTCTACGCGCTCCGGACGATCCTCGCCGGCGGCACGCTGACCGGCCGCGCCCGGGTCACCGCGATGGAGAAAGCGGTCTCGCCGACCACGACGGTGGCCGGCGTCAACGGCGACCTGTTCAACTTCAACGACGGCCACCCGACCGGGATCGTGATGGCCGACAACGTGATCAAGAGCCCGCCCTACCGGGACCGCTCCAGCGTCGGCATCTCATCCACCGGCACGCTGAGCGTCGCCCGCGTCGCCCTTTACGGCTTCTGGCAGGGCCTCGGCAGCCGCCGGCCGGTCACGGTCAACCGGACTCCGACCGGTGACGGCACCGCGGTCTTCACGTCCGCGTGGGGCGCGAAGACGCCGACGCTTTCCGGTTCGGTCGAGACGGTGCTCGAGCCGTTCCCGCCCACGACGACAGGCAGCCTGCTCGCCGGCACGGTCACGGCGCAGGCGACCGGTGGCGGCACGCCGATCCCGGCCGACGGCGCGGTGCTGGTCTCGCACGGCTCGCAGGCGCCGAAGCTCCAGGCCGAGACGCCGCCCGGGACGACCGTCCACGTGCAGCTCGTCCTCACCCCCGACTGGCCGACCGCGGGGATCGGCGACGCCTTCGGCGGCGGCCCCGTCGTCGTGCGCAAGGGCAAGCCGGTCTACGCGGCCGGCGAGGACTTCCTCCCTTCGCAGATCGCGCCGCGCGACCCGCGCACCGGCATCGGCCAGCGCAAGAACGGCCAGATCGTGATGGTGGCGGTCGACGGGCGCCGGCCCGGCTACAGCGTCGGCCTCACGAACTTCGAGCTCGCCCAGGCGATGGTCAAGCTCGGCGTCGTCAGCGGCTCGGCGCTCGACTCCGGCGGTTCGACGGCGATGGCCTTCGACGGCAAGCTGCTGAACCGGCCCTCGGATCCGGGCGGCGAGCGTTCCGTCAAAGAGACGATCGCGCTCGCGTACTCCGGCGTCTACGTGCCCCCTCCGCCGCTGGCCACGATCTCGCCGAACGGCGACGGGGTCGCCGAGCGCCAGACGCTGACCTACAAGGTCGTGCGCCAGTCCGACGTGACCGCTGAGCTGGTCGACCCCACCGGCGCGAACGCCTACGACTTCACCGGGGCGCGCGCGCCGGGGACCTACAAGGTGACCTGGCCGAGCCAGCACTCCTCGCACCGGTTGGCGCAGGCCGCGCTGGGCCGCTGGCGCTGGGTGGTGAACGCGACCGACGACCTCGCCCGCGAATCCTCGATGGAGCGCAGCTTCTGGGTCAACGACACGCTCGGCTTCGTGAGCGTCGCGCCGAGGTCGGCGAAGGCTCGCCGCGGCGTCGTCGCCCGTTTCCGGCTGACCCATCCCGCGAAGGTGGTCGGCTCGATCCGGACCCGGCGCGGCGCGCTCGTGCGGAAGCTCGGCCCCTTCAAGCTCGGCGCCGGCACGAGGACGATCCGCTGGAATGGCCGTTACCGCAGCGGGCGGCTCGCCTACCCGGGCGCCTACGTCTTCGACGTCTTCGCCACGAACGCCTACGGCCCAGTCGACGTCGCCAAACCGTTCACGGTCAGGCGCTAGGCACCTAGACTCGCGCGGTGCTGCTCGCCTCGGTGACGAGCTCCGTGACGTCGTTCATCGGCAACTACGGCGTTTACGCGGTTTTCCTGCTGATGGCGATCGACGCCGTCTTCCCCGCGGCGAGCGAGCTGGTGATGGTCTACGCGGGCGCGCTCGCCTCCGGCGCCTTCGCGGGACAGCACGCGGTCCTGTTCGGGACGAAGATCGTCACGCCGGCCTGGGCGTACCTCGTCCTTTCGCTGGCGGGCACGCTCGGCTACCTGCTCGGCTCGATCGGCGGCTGGGCGATTGGCGTCTACGGCGGCAGGCCATTGGCCGAGCGGCGCGGGGGCCTGCTGCACCTCGGGCCGGCGCGGCTCGAACGGGCCGAGCGTTGGTTCGACCGCTGGGACGACTGGGCGGTGCTGCTCGGCCGGGTCACGCCGGTCGTGCGCTCGTTCGTGTCGATCCCGGCCGGGATCTTCCGGATGCCGTTCGGGCGCTACACGCTGCTGACGATCCCCGGCTCGGCCCTCTGGTGCTTCGCGTTCGCCGCGATCGGCTGGGCGGCCGGCGCGAGCTACACCCACGTCAACCACGCGTTCGACTACGTCGAGGTCGCGATCGTGGCAGGAGTCGTGCTGCTCGTCCTGTACCTGGTCCTGAAGCGACGCTCATCTAGACTCAAAGACCGTGCCTAGCATCCCTCTCGTCGACGTCAAAGCCCAGTACGAGCGCCTGATTCCGGACATCCAGGAGCGGATGCAGGAGGTGCTCGACTCCGGGACGTTCATCCTCGGCCCGAACGTCAAGGACTTCGAGCGCGAGGCCGCCGAGCACCTCGGCGTGCCGCGCACGGTCGGCGTCGCGAACGGCACCGACGCGCTCGTCCTCGCCCTCGACGCGATGGGGATCGGCCCCGGCGACGAGGTGATCTGCCCTTCCTTCACGTTCTACGCGACCGCGGAGGCGATCGCCCGTCGCGGCGCGACGCCGGTGTTCGCAGACATCGACCCGGCGACGCTCAACCTCGACCCCGAGGACGTCGCCGCCCGCGTGACCGACCGCACCCGGGCGCTGATGCCGGTCCACCTTTTCGGCCGCGTCATGCCGCTCGCCGGGCTGGCCGAGCTGGGCCTGCCGATCCTCGAGGACGCCGCGCAGGCCTTCGGCGCCGAGGGCGTGGCCCGCGTGGGCGCGCTCTCCACGTTCAGCTTCTTCCCGACCAAGAACCTGTTCGCGCTCGGCGACGGCGGCCTGATCGCCGCGAACGACGAGGAGCTCGCCGACCGCATCACGCTGCTGCGCTTCCACGGCTCGCGCGACAAGAAGGACTTCGAGGCGGTCGGCTACAACTCGCGGCTCGACGAGCTGCAGGCCGCGGTGCTGCGGCTCTTCCTCGGCGAGCTGGACGGCTGGAACCAGGCCCGGCGCGACGCGGCCGCGCGCTACGAGCGGCTCGGCCTCGGCGAGCTCTGCGAGCTTCCGGTCGACGAGCCTGGCCACGTCTACCACATGTACGTCGTCCGCTCGCCCGAGCGCGACCGCCTTCGCGAGGCGCTTGCGGCCGCGGAGATCGGGCACGCTTCGTACTACGTGACCCCGCTCCACCTGCAGCCCGCGCTGCGCTACCTCGGCTGGAAGGAAGGGTCGCTTCCGGAGACCGAGCGGGCCGCGCGCGAGAACCTGGCGCTGCCGATGTGGGCCGGCATCCCCCCCGAGACGCAGGAGGAGGTCGTCGCCACCATCCGCGAGGCGGCGGCGGTGCGCGCGTGATCAGAATCAATCGCCACCGGATTTGGCAGCTCGTCGCCGATGCGGGCCTGATCGCGCTCGCGTGGTACCTGGCCTTCGAGCTCCGCTTCGACCGCGGCGTGCCGCCCTACTACGACACGCTCTTCCGGCGCACGATCCTGATCGTTATCGGGATCAAGCTCGTCGTCTTCGTGCTCAGCGGCTTCTACGACCGCTGGTGGCGCTACGTCTCGGTGCGCGACATGTGGGGCGCGTTCCGCGGCGTGACGATTGCCTCGCTCGTCGCCGGCCTGACCGTCTACTTCTTCTCGCCGGTCAGCCAGGTGCGCCTGCCGCGCTCGGTCGCGATCATGGACTGGCTGCTCCTGCTCGGCCTGATCGCCGGCACGCGCCTGCTCGCGCGCACCGTGATCGAGCGACCCGGCCACGGCCTCGTCGCGCGCGGCAAGGAGGTGCTGGTCATCGGCGCCGGCGACGCGGGCCAGCTCGTGATCCGCGAGCTGCAGCGCAACCGCCAGCTCGGCTACACGCCGATCGGCCTGATCGACGACGACCCTCGCAAGAAGAACCTCCGGGTCCACGGCGTGCGCGTGCTCGGAACGACGGACGACCTGCCGCACATCCTGCGCGACAACAAGCCGGACGAGGTCCTGATCGCGCTCCCGTCCGCTTCGGGCGAGCTGCGTCAGCGGATCGTCAACTACACGCGCGAGGGCAACGTGCCGGTGAAGACGCTGCCGGGGCTGTACGAGCTGATCTCCGGCGAGAGCGAGCTGGCAACCCAGATCCGGCCGGTGCAGGTCGAGGATGTCCTCGGCCGAGAGCCGGTCGAGGTCGACCTGGAGGCGACCGCCGCCTACGTGCGCGACCAGACCGTGCTCGTCACCGGCGCGGGCGGCTCGATCGGATCCGAGCTCTGTCGCCAGATTGCGCGGCTCGGGCCGCAGCGGCTGGTGCTCGTGGAGCAGGGGGAGACCGGCCTGTTCGAGATCGAGCGCGAGCTCGTCGACGAGCGCGGGTTCGCCGCCGCCGTGCCGGTGCTCGGCGACTGCAAGAGCCGGACCAAGATGCGCCAGATCTTCGAGCGCTACCAGCCGTCCGTCGTCTTCCATGCGGCGGCCTACAAGCACGTCCCGCTACTCGAGGCGAACCCGCTCGAGTCGGTGCGCAACAACGTGATCGGGACCGAGGTTGTCGCCGAGGCCGCGATCGAGTTCGGCGCGAGCCGCTTCGTCCTGATCTCGACCGACAAGGCCGTCAACCCGAAGACGGTCTACGGGCACTCGAAGGCGCTGTGCGAGTGGATCGTCGAGGCCTACGGAGCGAGAGAGGACGTCTCGACCCGCTTCGTGGCCGTTCGCTTCGGCAACGTGCTCGGCTCGTCCGGCAGCGTGATCCCGATCTTCCGCCGCCAGATCGCCAAGGGCGGCCCGGTGACCGTGACGCACCCGGAGATGATGCGCTACTTCATGACGATGCCCGAGGCGGCGTCGCTCGTGATCCAGGCGGGCGCGATCGGCGGCCGGGGCGACGTCTTCGTGCTCGACATGGGCGAGCCGGTGCGGATCATCGACCTCGCGATGCAGATGATCCGGCTCTCCGGCAAGGAGCCCGAGCGCGACATCCAGATCGACATCGTGGGCGCCCGGCCGGGGGAGAAGCTGCACGAGGGCCTGTTCAGCGAGGGCGAGACCGCCGTGCCGACGACCCACCCGAAGATCATGCGCGTCAGCGGCCCGATCGTCGACGCGGTCTGGCTGCGCGACGAGCTGGCCGAGCTGGAGCGGCTCGTGCACGAGGGCGAGACGCTGGAGCTGGTCTCGCGTCTGGCCGTGATGATGCGTGCGCCGCGGCTTCTGGGCGCTCCCGCGCCGTTGGAAGAAGAAGACACACTTTCGGGCCAGAAGCTTTCCTAGCCCCGTCCGTACGCCGGGCTAGGGTGGCTCGGTGATTCTCGAGGGACTGAACTCCGAGCAGCGGCGGGCCGCCGAGGCGGTGCGCGGGCCCGTCTGCATCCTCGCGGGCGCGGGCTCGGGGAAGACGACGACGATCACCCGCCGGATCGCGCAGCAGGTTGCCTCCGGCGCGTTCCGCTCGGACGAGATCCTCGCGGTCACCTTCACCGACAAGGCTGCGGGTGAGATGCGGCGGCGGCTCGAGGCGCTCGGGGTCGACGGCGTCGAGGCGCGGACCTTCCACTCGGCGGCGCTGTCGCAGCTCGTGCGGGCGCGTGGCGAGCGGCCGGGGCGGATCCTCTCGGGCAAGGCGCTGCTGCTGCGCCAGATCGGCAACACGCTGCCGAAGCCGTACCGCTTCCGGCCCGCGGGCGACCTCGCGACCGAGGTCGAGTGGGCCAAGAACCGGCGCCTGACGCCGCAGGGCTACCGGCGCGGCCTCGGCCCGCACGAGCCGCCGATTCCGCCCGACCTGATGGCGCGCGTCTTCCGCGAGTACGAGGAGCGTAAGCAGGCGTCGGGCCTGGTCGACTTCGAGGACCTGCTCGAGGGCTGCGTCCGGATGTACGAGGAGGACGAGTGGGCGCTGGCCGCACTGCGCGAGCGCTTCCGCGCCTTCACTGTCGACGAGTACCAGGACGTGAACCTGCTCCAGCAGACGCTGCTCGAGCTCTGGCTCGGCGACGGCGACGAGCTCTGCGCGGTCGGCGACGACTACCAGTCGATCTACGGCTTCACCGGCGCCTCGCCGGAGTGGTTGCTCGGGCTGGCCACGCGCTACCCGCAGGCGGCGGTCGTGCGGCTCGAGGAGAACTACCGCTCCTCGCCCGAGGTGCTCGCGCTCGCGAACCGGCTCGTGCCGCGCCTCGGCGGCGCCGAGAAGACGCTGCGAGCGACGAGGCCGGCCGGGCCCGAGCCGCTGCTGCGCGGGTTCGACTCGCTCGAGGCCGAGGGCGCGTTCGTGCTCGAGCGCGTCCGGGCGCTCGCGGCCGAGGGCGTGCCCTACGAGGAGATGGCGGTCCTGATCCGGCTGAACGCGCGCTCGGTCGACTTCGAGGAGCTGTTCGCGGACGCGAAGGTCCCGTTCCAGGGCGCGGCGCTGCTCTCCCGCGACGCGGCCCGCCGGCTGCTGAAAGCACTGCGAGGCGCCGGCTTCGGCTCGGTGGCCGACGAGGTGCGGCGAGTCGCGCGGGAGCTGGGCCTCGCCGAGCCGGTCCCGGACGGCCTCGGCGAGCGCGAGCTCGTGCGCCAGGCCGACCTCGCGCGGCTCTGCAAGCTCGCGGAGGAGTTCGACGACGGCACGAAGACGGTTGAGGAATGGGTCGCGTGGCTGCGGGAGCGGTTCGATCACGGCGCTCAGGGCGGGGTCCACCTGCTCACGCTGCACCGCGCGAAGGGGCTCGAGTTCGACGCGGTGTTCCTGCCGCGCGTCGAGGAGAAGGAGCTGCCCTGCAAGCAGGCCCTTCGCGCGCCGGGCGGGCTCGACGAGGAGCGGCGGCTGCTCTACGTCGGTATGACGCGGGCCAAGCGCCACCTCGCGCTCACCTGGGCCGGCACGCCGAGCCGCTTCTTGGCCGAGCTCGGCGTCGAGGCGCCTGCGCCGGCCGCGCGCAAGGCGCGCGCGGAGGAGCCGGACGACCCGACCTACGTCGCGCTCAAGCGCTGGCGGCTGCAGCGGTCGAAGTCGGACGAGATCCCCGCCTACGTCGTCTTCCACAACGCGACGCTGGCCGAGATCGCCGCTCGCCGCCCGAGCACGATCGCCGAGCTCGCGTCGGTCCCGGGAGTCGGCCCGGCCAAGCTCGAGCGCTACGGGGCGGAGCTCTTGGAAGCGCTCGCCGCGGCCTGAAGCACCCGGACCACCTCTGAGAGCCAGCGGCGCGCGCGGTCGACGTTGGGACCGCTGGGCGTGAGCATGACCGTCTCCAGTTGCAGCTCGTTCATCACGAGGAGCGCGCGAAGCAGGTCGGGCTCGGTGAGCGCTTCCTCGATCCGTTCGGCGAGCCGGTCCGGCTTCACGGAAAGCTCGTCGACGCGGGCGGCGAGGCGCTTGGTGGTCGGCTCCCATACGCGGTTGAGCGCGTAGACGATCTTCAGCACGCGGAGCGCGTCGTCGAGGAGCCGCTCGACGCACGAGAGCCGCTCCCCGGGACGGGCGATGGTGAACATTCCGTCGGGCGCAAACCCGCCCCAGGTCAGAGCCGCGCTCTCGATCCGCGCCGCCGCGACCTCTTTCGGATAGTCGCTCAGCAGCTCCTGCCAGCGCGCCAGCAGCCCTGCCGTCCGTAGCGACACGCCGCTGGCGATCGCTTCGGCAGACGATGACTCCTCGCCCGCGATCAGCCCGGCGACGGAGGCCTCCGCGTACTCGCGCGGCCACCAGATCAGCTCGATCGGGACGCCTTCGAGGTAGCCGAAGACCTTCGACGCAGGCGTGCCCTGCGGGCCCCAGGTGTCGAGCGACTCGAGTCCGATCCGGCCGGCGTGCTCGAAGCACGTGGCTAGGTCGAGCGGCTCGGTCGTGACGATGAGCATCTCGATGTCCGAGACCTCGTCGGCGACTCCGCGCGAGACGCTGCCGGTGAGCACGACCTCTTCGGCCACAGGCGGGAGCGCATCGGCGATCCGCTGGGCGAGCTGTTGCAGCTCGAGGCTCCGAGCCGTTGCCATCGGCTGAATCTACTCCCGCTCGAGGCCGCCCAAGAGAAGCTCGAGCAGATCCGCGGGGTCGCGCCGCACGTGCTCGCCCTCGCCTTCGCGCTTGCGCAGGTCGAGCGCGCGCGGGTCCGAGAGCGGGATCAGCCGGCCCTCGCGGATCAGCAGCTCGTCCACGCCGCCGAGTCGGCCGCCGAAGGTCGTGTAGACGGGAACGCCGAGCGCGACCGCTTCGCGGTTCATCGTGCCGCCCGCCGAGACGACCAGGTCGGCGGCGGCGATCAGGCTCTGGCCGTCGACGGCCTGCTCCGGGACCTGCAGCGACGGCAGCCCGAGCCCGCGCACGACGTCGCGCTGCTCGGCGGTGCGCGGCAGCACGACCGCCTGGACGCTCTCGTCGCGCCCGACCCGCTCGAGCACTTGCCGGAAGAGCGGGTTCGCGCGGCGGTGGTAGAGCGCGACGTCCGGCGGCGTCCGGATCACGACGAGCGTCCGGACCGGATCGACCGAGAACTGCGTGAGCGCCGCCGGGTTGGGCTCGAAGTCGGAGAGGTAGTACTCCTCTTTCAGGCCCGGGTACCGGCGAAGCTTCGGCGGCCGCACGCCGTAGCGCTCGAGCCGTTCGGGGGGGATCGCCTCCGGGGTGACGACGCGCGTCGCCGCGCGGCAGCCGAGCTGGTGCTGCAGCCACGCGAACTCGTAGTCGAAGGTCGTCGCGCTCGGGATCCCGAGCCGCCGCGCGGTCAGCGTCAGCTCGTGCGAGCCGTGGGCGGGCGCGACGTCGAACCGCCGGCCGCGCGCCCACGAGTGCAGCGCGCGCATCCGCGAGACCATCGCCTGCGCCTTGCCGAGCCGGCCGCGGCCCCCGTGGGCGCCGAGGATCTCCGCGTCGATTCCGTGCAGCTCCAGCAGCTGCACCGTTTGCGCGTAGTCGCGCGAGGTCACCTCGACCTCGACGCCGCGCTCGCGCAGGAGGGCGATCAGCGGGCGAAAGACCAGCACATGGGGAGAGTTGGTGATGTCGATCCAGACTCGCATCGGATTGGGAGAATGCAGCATGCGCTTGCACGAGCTCGGCTCTAGCGGCACTCGCGTCTCCCGCGTCGGCCTTGGGTGCAACAACTTCGGCGGGCGGCTCGATCTCGAGCAGACGCGCGCCGTCGTCGACGCAGCCCTCGAGGCCGGCATCACCTTCCTCGACACGGCCGACATCTACGGCGGCAACGACAGCGAGCGGTTCCTCGGCGAGATCCTCGAAGGCAGGCGCGACCAGGTCGTGCTCGCGACGAAGTTCGGCATGGGGCCGGACGAGGGCATGGCGCGCGGCTCGCGGGAGTACATGCGGCACGCACTCGCCGCCTCGCTGGAGCGGCTCCGTACCGACTACGTCGACGTCTACTACTACCACCAGCCGGACGAGACGACGCCGGTCGCCGAGACGATCGCGGCGATGCGCGAGCTGGTCGAGGAGGGGCGCGTCCGCGCGATCGGCGTCTCCAATTTCTCGGTCGAGCAGCTGGACGAGGCGGTCGCCGCCGGGCCGGTCGCGGCGCTGCAGAACCACTACAACCTGCTCGAGCGGGAAGCGGAGGCGGACGTGCTGCCGCGCTGCGCCGAGCTCGGCGTCGGCTTCGTGCCCTATTTCCCGCTCGCGAGCGGCCTGCTGACCGGCAAGTATCGGCGAGGCGAGCCGCCCCCTCAGGGGACGCGGCTCTCGGGGCGGCCCGAGGCGCTGACCGACGAGGCATTCGACCGGATAGAGGCCCTGGAAGCGTTCGCGCGAGAGCGCGGGCACACGCTGCTCGAGCTCGCGATCGCCGGCCTCGCCTCCCAGCCTGGGGCGGCCTCCGTGATCGCGGGCGCGACCAGGCCGGAGCAGGTGCGCGCCAACGCCGCCGCCGCCGACTGGGAGCTCTCGGCAGACGACCTGGCAGCTCTGCGAAGCCTTTGATCCTGGTCACCGCCTAATCGCGCGATAAGCTTCCCTTATATGGATACGCGCCAGCTTGCAGCGTTTTGCGCGGTCGTCGAGCGGAAGAGCTTCTCCCAGGCGGCCGAGCGGCTCGGGGTGACACAGCCGGCGGTCAGCCTCCAGGTTCGCTCGCTCGAGAAGCGGCTCGGGCAGACGCTGCTCGACCGCTCAGGCCGTCGCGTGGAGCCGACGGAGGCCGGCCTCGCGCTCTACCGCGGGGCGCAGCGCCTGCTCGCGCTCGAGGGGCAGCTCCTGGACGAGCTCGCGGCCGGCAGCGAGGGCGAGCTCGGCGGCACGCTGGAGGTCGGTGCGTCGACCGGCCCGGGCAGCACGGTCGTGCCGGTGCTCCTCTGCGAGTTCCAGCGCGAGAACCCGGGTGTCGCGATCTCGCTCTCGATCTCCGACACGCAGACGGTCGTCGACCGGGTGGCCGAGCGCGAGCTCGAGCTGGGCGTGGTGGGCGCCGCGCGGCGGCACCGTGGTGTCGTATTCGAGCCGTTCTTCCGCGACGAGGTTGTGCTGGCCTGCCCGCCGGGCCACCGCTTCGCCGGCCAAACGGTCAGCCTCGACGACCTCCGCGAAGAGCCGCTGATCGTGATGCAGGAGGGCGCCGGCGTGAGGCAGGTGATCGAGGACGAGCTGCGCGGGACCGGCACGCGCCTGCGCGACCTCGAGCCGCGCCTGGAGCTCGGCCTGCAGGAGTCGGCGCGCTCGGCGGTGGTGGCCGGCTTCGGCGTCACCTTCATCTCGCGCACCGCGATCGAGGCCGACCTCGCCTCCGGCACGCTCGCCGTCGCTCGCGTCAAGGGGCTCGACCCGTCGCGGGAAATCTCGCTCGTCCGCTCCGCCGGCCGCTCGCCGACGCGCGCGGGCGAGGCCTTCGTCGACTTCGCCCGGGCCAAGCTCGGATGATCGTCCGCTGGGGGCTCGACCGGCTCCCCGAGGTGCTCGCCGAGGCCGGGATCGAGCGGCCGTTCCTGATCGCCAGCGACCGCTGGGCGAGGCTCGACCTCCCTGCAGGCGAGCGCTGGAGCGAGGTGCCGAGCGACCGGATCGACGAGGTCGCGGCCCAGGCACATGGTGCCGACGGCCTGCTCGCCGTCGGCGGCGGCAGCGCGATCGACCTCACCAAGGCGGTCTCGGCCGCGACCGGCCTGCCGGTCGTCTCGGTGCCGACGACCTATTCCGGGTCCGAGTGGACGCCGTTCTTCGGCATCCGCGATCCTGACCGGCGCATGAGGGGCGGCGGCGCCGGCGCCCACCCGGCGGGGATCGTCTACGTGCCGGAGCTGCTGCTCGACCTTCCCCGCGCCGAGAGCGGCGGGACGGCCCTGAACGCGCTTGCCCACTGCGCCGAGGCGCTGTACGTGACTGGACACAACGCCGAGGGCGACGAGCACGCTCTGACGGGTGCGCGGCTGATCGGCGAGTCCCTGGCGGCTGTGCTCGAGGACGGACACGACGAGGAGGCTCGCCGCAAGCTCCTCGAGGGCGCGATGCACGGCGGCGCGGCGATGGCAGCGGCTGGCCTCGGGCTCGGGCACGCGATGGCGCAGGCGCTCGGCGGCCGCTTCGGGATTCCGCACGGCGCCGCGAACGCGCTCTCCCTCCCGCCGGCGCTGCGCTTCAACCGGCCGGCCGCGGCCGCGGAGATCGCCCGCTTCGGCGAGACGCTCGGCAGCGCCGACCCCGCGGCTCGCGTCGAGGAGCTCGCGCGGCTCGCGGGCTACGAGCGGCTACGTGACCTGGGCGTGCCCGAGGACGAGCTCGACGAGGTTGCCGAGGCGACCGCGGTCCGGGCCGGCGCGAAGGCGAACCCGCGTCCTGCGAGCCCGGCCGAGATCGCCGAGCTTCTGCGCAGCATCTACTGACAGGCGCCGGCCGCCGGCGTGCCGCCGGGCCCGGCCAGGTGGGCGAGTGTCGCGCCGGTCCCGGACTCGAGGCAGTACGAGCTGGCATCCGCGCGGGCGAGCCGAACGCCGAGCCCGCCGAGCGACGAGGCCGCGTAGGTCCCGTTCAGCGCGTGGAACTGCTCGACCGCGAAGGCGGCCTGCTGCAGCTTCACCTCGGCGGCGGTCTGCGCTGCCTGGTTGATCTCCGCCGACGCGCTCTTGCGGTCGGAGGCGCGCCACGACTGCGAGGTCATCATCAGCCCGATGACCAGCACCCCGAGGACGAGGGAGACGATGCCGACAGCGCGTCCCATGACCTCTTCATCGGCAGTGGGCTGGGGCCGCTCAAGCGAATAAGCCGATCTAATGCCTGGGATTAGGGTACGATCCGATGGGTGGCCGAACGGCTCTCATTCGACGTGCTCGTGGTCGGGAGCGGCGCCTCCGGGCTCGCAGCCGCCGTCTCCGCCGAAAAGGCGGGTGCGCGGGTCGGTCTCGTGACCAAGGGCGCGCTCCAGTCGTGCAACTCCGCCAAGGCGCAGGGCGGCATCCAGGCTGCTTTCGGCGACGACGACTCGCCCGAGCAGCACGCAGAGGACGTCTGGCAGAGCTCGCACGAGACCGCGAACCGCGAGCTGGTCGAGGTGCTGACCGGCGAGGCGCCGGGCGCGATCCACTGGCTCGAGGAGCACGGGGTCGAGTTCACGCGCGAGAACGGCGGCTACCGCCTGGCGCGCTGCGGCGGCGCCACGCGCAAGCGCCTGCTGCAGGTCGGCGACCGCACTGGCCACGCGATCACGACGGCGCTGCGCGACGCCTTCCTGGCCTCGAGCGGCGAGGCCTTTCCGAACTGCCCGCTGGTCGCGCTGGAGCCGAGCGACAACGGGTGGCTCGCGACGTGCCGGCGCAAGAGCGGCGAGGAGCTCCGGATCGACGCCGGCGCGGTCGTGCTCGCGGCCGGCGGCCGCTGCTACCGCGAGGCCGAGGAGCGCGGCGAGCTCTCGACCAACCACCCCGGCGCGACCGGCGAGGTGACGAAGCTCGCGCTCGAGCTCGGCGCCGAGAGCCGCGACCTGGACGCGCTGCAGTACCACCCGAACGGCGGCGCCTGGCCGCCGACGATGCAGGGCTACTCGATCCCGGAGACGACGCGCGCCTACGGGGCGACGCTCGTCAACGCCGACGGCGCGGAGTTCACCGATCCGCTCGGCCCGCGCGATGCCGTCTCGCGGGCGATCTTCGACGAGGTCGAGGCCGGGCGCGGCGTCGAGACGCCCGATGGGCGGCCCGCCGTGCTGCTGGACACGACCCGGATCGCCGAGCACGACGCCGACATCTCGCTGCCGTACATGCTGCGCCGGTACCGTTCCGCCGGCATCGACCCCCTCCGCCAGCCGATCCTCACCTATCCAGTGCTCCACTACCAGAACGGCGGCCTCGTCATCGACGAGCGCTCCGAGACGACCCTGCCGGGCCTCTACGCCTGCGGCGAGATCGCCGGCGGCACGCACGGGCGCAACCGGATGATGGGGAACTCGCTGCTCGAGTGCACCGTCTTCGGCCGCCGCGCCGGAGCCGCCGCCGCCGAGAGGGCGGCGTGAGCACCGTCGTAACCGACATCCAGCAGGCGGTCGAGGACGCGGCGGCGCACCTCTACGTCTGGGCGCTGAAGGACATCCCGCAGGACCTGCGCGACGCCCTCATCGACGCCCAGCAGCGCGAGACCTCGATCCCCGGCAGGCGCGTGCTCGACACGATCGTCAGGAACGTCCAGGTGGCCGAGGAACAGGACAACATCGTCTGCCAGGACACCGGCATCGCCGTCTACACCTGCCGCGTCGGCGAGCATTTTCCCCTGCATCCGGCCAGGATCTACGAGGCGCTGAAGGTCGGCACCGAGCGCGCGACCCTCGACACCCCGCTGCGCTCGAACGCCGTCCACACGCTGACGCGCGAGAACACGGGGCCGAACACCGGCTACCGGCTGCCGATCGTCCACTGGGAATTCATCGAGGACTGGGACGGGCTCGACGTCAAGTGCGTGCCGAAGGGCTCCGGCTCGGAGAACATGAGCTTCCTGAAGATGTGCGTCCCCGCCGACGGCGTGAAGGGGATCAAGCAATTCGTGCTCTCTTCGATCGTCGATGCCGGCGGCAAGCCGTGCCCGCCGGGAATCGTCGGTGTCGGCATCGGCGGCTCCGCCGACTACGCCATGTATCTCGCCAAGGAGGCGATCGCGCGCCCTGTCGGCACTCACAACCCCGATCCGCACGTGGCGAAGCTCGAGACGGAGCTCTACGAGCTGCTGAACGAGACCGGGATCGGGCCGATGGGCCTCGGCGGCGATGTCACCGTGCTGAGCTGCCACATCGAGCACGCGGACACGCACATGACGCTCAATCCGGTGGCCGTGAACTACCAGTGCTGGGCGGCGCGCAGGGCGTCGGCCCACATCGCGGCCGACGGCACCGTCGACTTCGACCGGGAGGCCTAGACGTGGCCAAGCACGAAGTCACCTTCCCGATCACCGACGAGAGCGAGTTCCTCAAGCTTCGCGCCGGCGACGAGGTCGTCGTCCAGGGCCACATCATCGGCATCCGCGACCGGACGCAGATCCGGATCTTCGACGAGGGCGTCGAGCCGCCCATGGACCTGAAGGGCGCGTTCCTGCTCCACACCGCGCCCGGTGTGAAGAAGCGCGACGACGGAGGCTACGACCCCGTCTGCATCGGCACGACGACGAGCGCGCGGATGGTGCGCTTCACCGAGCCGCTCGGCGCGCAGTACGGCGTGCGCGCGATCTGCGGCAAGGGCGGCTTCCCGGACGAGGCGATCGAGCCGATGCGGAAGCACGGCATGGTCTACTTCGCGATCGTCGGCGGGGCCGCGGCGCTCGAGACGACCCAGATCGAGGAGATCGAGGAGGTCGCCTGGGAGGAGCTGATGCCGGAATGCCTCTGGAAGTTCCGCGTCAAGGACTTCGGCCCGCTCACCGTCGGCATCGACGCGCACGGCAACTCGCTCTACCACGACGTCCAGACCGCAGCACACAAGAAGCTGGAGGAGCTCTATGCCAGGCTTTGACGGATTCCTCGACCTGCCCCCGCGCTCCGGCAAGCCGCGCACCGAGGGGCTCACGCACGTCATCGACAAGGGCCTCAACCTGCGGGAGATCGAGGGGATGTTCGACACCGGCGGGCAGTACGTCGACATCGTCAAGCTCGGCTGGGGCACCTCGTACGTCACCAACAACCTCGAGAAGAAGATCGCGCTCTACCGGAGCTTCGAGACGCCGGTCGTCTGCGGCGGCACGCTCTTCGAGGCGGTCTACGCGCGCGGCAAGCTCGACGAGTTCAAGCGCTGGCTGATCGAGCAGCGGTTCTCGCACGTCGAGATCTCGGACGGCACGCTGGAGATTCCGCGCGAGCGCAAGCTCGAGCTCATCGTCGAGTTCGCCCGAGACTTCACAGTGCTCTCCGAGGTCGGCTCGAAGGACGAGGACACGGTCTACGCGCCCTACCAGTGGGTCGAGTGGATCAAGGAGGAGCTCGAGGCCGGCGCCTGGAAGGTGATCACCGAGGGCCGCGAGGGCGGCACCGCCGGGATCTACCGGCCGACCGGAGAGATGCGCACGGGTCTCGTCGACGAGATCGTCCACGAGATCGACGTCGGCGAGCTGATCTTCGAGGCTCCGACCAAGGCGAGCCAGGCCTGGTTCGTCAAGCAGTTCGGCCCGAACGTGAACCTCGGGAACATCCCGCCCGACGAAGTAATCCCGCTCGAGACGCTGCGGCTCGGCCTGCGCGGCGACACGCTCAAGGAGATCTTGCTTGGCGACGCCGAGCCTGCAACTCCCTGACGTCGAGACGATGCCGGCGGAGGAGGTCCTCCGCTGGGCGTACGCCGAGTTCGGCGACCGGCTCTGCCTGACGTGTTCGTGGCAGAAGCAGTCGTCGGTGCTCGTGCACATGGTCGCCGAGCTCGAGCTCGACCTGCCGGTGATCGAGCTCGACACGCATCTCTTCTTCCGCGAGAGCTACGAGACGCGCGACCGGCTGATAGAGCGCTACGGCCTGAGCCTGCTGCCGCCCCCGCCGCTGATGACGGTGGCCGAGCAGCACCGCGCCGAGGGCCCGAACCTCTGGGAGACCGACCCCGACCGCTGCTGCCACGTGCGCAAGGTCGAGCCACTCCTCAAGGCGCTCGAGCCCTACGACGCCTGGATCTCCGGCATCCGCCGCGACCAGTCGCCGAGCCGGTCGGCCACGCCCAAGGTGCAGTGGTCGGACCGGTACGACGTCTGGAAGCTGCACCCGCTGGCCGACTGGGACGAGAACCGCGTCTGGGCTTACATCACCGTCAACGAGATTCCGTACAACCCGCTCCACGACGTGGGCTTCCGCTCGATCGGGTGCATCCCGTGCACCCGGCCGACGAGCCCCGAGGAAGAGGAGCGCGCCGGCCGCTGGGCCGGCTCGGACAAGCTCGAATGCGGCATCCATGTCGAAACGCCACTAGGAGGAACATGACCGACCACATCTACGCCGCCGAGCACCCGGAGACGAACCACGTCCGGCCCGGCGGCTTCACGCTCTGGTTCACCGGGCTCTCCGGGGCCGGCAAGACCACGATCGCGCATCTCGTCGGGCCCGAGCTCGACCGGCGCGGGCTCGTCGTCGAGTACCTGGACGGCGACAACGTGCGCATGCACCTCTCGAAGGGGCTCGGCTTCTCGAAGGAGGACCGCGACACGCACATCGAGCGCGTCGGCTGGGTCGCGTCGCGCCTGACCCGGCAAGGCGGAGCGGTGATCACTGCTGCGATCTCGCCCTACGAGGAGACTCGCGGCCAGGCGCGTGCGTGGGTCGAGCCGGTCGGAACGTTCGTCGAGGTCTACGTCAAGGCGTCGGTCGAGGAGTGCGCCCGCCGCGACGTGAAGGGGCTCTACGAGAAGGCGTTCAAGGGCGAGATCAAGGAGTTCACCGGGGTCAGCGACCCGTACGAGGAGCCGTCGAGCCCGGAGCTCGTGGTCGACACCGAGCAGCACAGCGCAGAGGAGTGCGCGGCGCTCGTCGTCGCCAAGCTCGAGGCGCTGGAGCTCGTCCCGGCGGAAGTGGCCGCGTGAGCGTTACCGACACGCAGACGCTGATCGACCCGCACGGCGGCAAGCTCGTCGACCGCACCGGGCCGCGCCCGGACGGCGTCGAGCGGCTCGAGCAGCTCCCGCTCACCTCGCGCGAGCTCTCCGACCTGGACATGCTCGCCGGCGGGGCGCTCTCGCCGCTCGAGGGGTTCATGGGCCCCCACGACTACGAGCGCGTGGTCGAGGAGATGCGGCTCGAGCGCGGGCTGCCGTGGGCGCTGCCGGTCTGCCTGGCGGTCGACCGCGCGCCGCACGGCGACGAGGTCGCGCTGACCGACGAGAGCGGCCGCCCGGTCGCAGTGCTGGAGGTCGACCAGGCCTACGAGTACGACAGGGAGCGCGAGGCCGAGCGCTGCTTCCGCACAACCGACGAGGCGCACCCGGGGGTCGCGCGGCTCTACGCGCAGAAGCCGATGTACCTCGGCGGCCGCGTCACCGTCTTCGAGCGCGCCGAGCCGGCCTTCCCGGAGCTCGGGCTCGACCCGGCGCAGACCCGGGCCACCTTCGCCGAGCGCGGCTGGAAGCGGGTCGTCGGCTTTCAGACGCGCAACCCGATCCACCGGGCGCACGAGTACCTGACCAAGGGCGCGCTCGAGACTGTCGACGGGCTGCTGATCCACCCACTCGTCGGCGACACCAAGTCAGACGATGTCCCGGCCGCGACCCGCGTCGAGTGCTACCGGATCCTGGTCGAGAACTACTACCCGGCCGACCGCGTCCTCGTCTCCGCCTTCCCGGCCGCGATGCGCTACGCGGGGCCGCGCGAGGCGATCTGGCACGCGATCTGCCGGAAGAACTACGGCTGCTCGCACTTCATCGTCGGCCGCGACCACGCGGGGGTCGGCGACTACTACGGCACCTACGACGCGCAGCTGATCTTCGACGACTTCGAGCCGCACGAGCTCGGGATCGAGCCGATGTTCTTCGAGCACGCCTTCTTCTGCCGCGTCTGCGGACAGATGGCGACGCCTAAGACCTGCCCGCACGGCGGGGACGACCACGTCTTCCTCTCCGGGACGAAGGTGCGCGAGCTGCTCGCCGAAGGCCAACTGCCGCCGGCCGAGTTCTCGCGTCCGGAGGTTGCGGAAGTCCTGATCGCGAGCTATCGCTCGACGGCTAGCGCCTAGGTCCCATGACCTGGCAGTTCACGCTCAGCGGCTTCCTGATCGGCGCGCTCGTCGGAGTGACCGGCATGGGCGGCGGCTCGCTGCTGACGCCGATCCTGGTCATCTTCTTCGGGTTCAAACCGACGCTGGCGGTCGGCACCGACATCCTCCACGGCGCGATCTTCAAGAGCTTCGGCGCGGTCCGGCACCGCCGGCTCGGCACGGTGCACGCGCACCTGATGCTCTGGATGTTCCTCGGCTCGGGGCCGATGTCGCTGGCGGGCGTCGCGTTTGCGACCTGGATCGCGCACCACTACGGCAGCGCCGAGTCGATCGAGTCCTACGCGATCGGGATCGCGCTGGTGATCGGCGGGATGGGCCTCGTCGCCAAGACGTTCATCAAGCGCGGGATCCAGCCCGACGATGCGCCCTTCCTGATGACCCGGCGCGACAAGCTGATCGCGTTCACGCTCGGCGCCACCTGCGGGTTCGTCGTCGGCCTCACGTCGGTGGGCAGCGGCACGTTCTTCGGCCTCGTGATGGTGCTCGTCTTCCCGCTGACGCTGCCAAAGATCGTCGGCACCGACATCTTCCACGCGGCCGCCCTGCTCTGGGTCGCGGGCTTCGGCCACCTCGTCGCCGGCAACGTCGACCTGCGCACGATGGGCTGGCTGCTGACCGGCTCGATCCCCGGGATCCTGCTCACGAGCCACTTCACGCTCAGGGTGCCCGACCGGACGCTGCGCCTCGGTCTCGCGAGCGTGCTGATGCTGAGCGGGATCAAGCTGATCGACTTCGCCGGCGCGACCTACGTGATCGCGGTGGGAGCCGTGGTCGCCGTGCTCGCGCTTACTGGTTGGACGCTGCTCGGTCGCCTGGCGGCGCGCCGGCCCAAGCCGCTAGCGGTCGACGGTCAGGTCGGCAAAGGAAGCTGAGGTCTTCCCGAACTCCCACCAGCCTCTGACGGGTGGGCGGACGAAGGCCGTGCTGCGGCCGTAGACGAGCGGGATCACGGCGACCCGGTCGGCTACGGCGTAGCGGTCGGCCTGGTGGAAGAGCTCGAGGCGGCCGCGGTCTGAGCGCTCCTGGCGGGCCCGCTCGATCAGCTCGTCGAAGGCAGGGTCGGCGAAGCCGCCTTCGTTCGTCCGGCTCGTTGACTGGAAGAGAAGGCGCAGGAAGTACTCGGGATCCGGATAGCCGGGCAGCCAGCCGGTGACGCGGATGTTTGCCGACTCGACCCTGCCGCCGAGCTGAAGCGCCTCTTCCTCCTCCCACGACCAGGTCCGTACCAACACCTGGCTCCCGAAGACCTCGCGCCAGCTCCCGGCGATCGACTCCAGGAGCTCGTCCCAGACCATCATCCCCGCCAGCTCGAGCTCGCCCTCGAAGCCCGAGCGGGCCAGGTAGTCGCGCGCCAGGTCGGGCTCGAAGCGGAGGGCGATCTCCGGCGTGTGGCCCTGGAGCGCGGGTGGCACGACGCCGCCGGTCGCGACCACGAAGTTCGCAGGCGAGACCTCGGCGAGCACGCCGCGGTCGATCGCGTGCGCAAGCGCGCGGCGCAGCTCCAGGCTCGTCGTCACCGGGTGCGTGTGATCGAAGCGAAGGTAGGCCGACCACGCGGCCGGGCCGATGACGGCATCCGGGCGGACCGCGCCCGGCATCAGGTCGGCCAGACGCGGCGTGTAGCGAACGAGGATCAGGTCGGTCTCGCCCCGCTCGAAGACCGGCAGCGCGTCGGCGATCGACGTCCGGTAGACCTCGACCTCGGACACGTTGCCGGCGCGGTTGCCGCGGTAGTCCTCGCGCCGGCGGAGGACGAGGCGCGAGTCGTCGCGGGCGACCTGCTCGAAGGGCCCGCTGACCACCTGGCGGCCGGGCTCGGTCCAGGCGTCGCCGTCGCGCTCGATCGCATGCCGCGGCTGCGCCCCGCCATCTGGCCGGTTCATGACGCTCATGAAGTACGGCGCCGGCGCGACGAGCCGGAACTCGACGGTGCGGTCGTCGAGCGCGCGGACGCCGATTCGTTCGGCGTCGGCATTGCGCCCGAGGTAGTAGTCCTCGCCGTTCTCGAGCACGAAGTAGATCGCCACGGAGGAGCCGGGGCTCTCGGGGTCGAGCACGCGCTTGATCCCGAACTCGACGTCGTGGGCGGTCAGCGGTACGCCGTCCGACCAGCGCAGGCCCTCGCGGAGGTGAAAGACGTAGCGGAGCCCGTCCGGCGCGATCTCCCAGCGCTCCGCGAGCGAGGGGACGATCGTGCGCTCGGGCCAGGCCTCGACCAGCCGGTCGAAGAGCTGCATGCAGAGCTGGATGTTCGGCCAGGCGATCGCGCTCTTCGGGTCGGCGTCGTTCGGGAGGAAGCTGGACGCAATCCGCAGCGTCTCCGTCGCGGTCGCGGCCGGCTCGGGCGGGTCCCAGAACCCGAACGCCCGCTGGTAGGTCTCGTTCGCCTCCTCGAAGCGCATCGAGGTGTGCAGCGCGAGGGCCAGCTTGAAGAGGACGAGCGCGACCTCACGGGTCTCGCCGCGGCGCTCCAGCAGCGGCAGCAGGCTGCGGTAGTGCTCGATCGCCTCGTCGAGCGCGTATTCCTGGCGCGCCTTGTCGCCGGCCCGGGCAAGGTACGCCACCGCCTTGTCCTCGTTCTCGGCCGCGAGCCAGTGGTACGCGAGCAGGCCGAGCACCTCGTCCGGGTTGTCACCGTGCTGCTGCTCGAGCCAGTCCGCTGCCTTCCGGTGGAGCTCGCGCCGGGGCTCGGCGAGGATCGTCCTGTAGGCGGCCTCCTGAGTGAGCTGGTGGTGGAAGCGGTACTCCGGCTGGGGCCAGCGGCGTGCCTCGCGTACGAGCTCGAGGCGCTGGAGCTCGTGGAGCGGCTCGCGCAGGGCGTCGCCGTCTCCGAGCACGCCCTCCAGCAGCGCGAGCCCGAAGCGGCGGCCGAGCGCCGAGGCGGCGGTCAGCACGTCGCGGCAGGCAGGCGTCAGGCGGTCGATCCGCGCGAGCAGCACCTTCTCGACGGTGGGAGGGATCTCGACCGGCACCGAGTGGTCGAACCGGTAGCCCTCGTTCTCGGACACGAGCGCGCCCGTCTCGACCAGCGAGCGGACGAGCTCCTCGAGGTAGAACGGATTGCCCTCGGCCTGCTCGAGTACCCGCCGGGTGAGCTCCTCGGGCAGGACGTCGCGCCCCACGAGCGCGAGCAGAAGCTCTCGCTCCGCATCACCGGAGAGCGGTTGGAGCGCCAGCTCCCGCGTCAGGTGCGGGTACTCGCGCAGTGCCAGCTCGCGCAGCCGCCAGGACGGGTGGTCGCGCTCGCTGCGCTGGGCGACGACGAGCAGGACAGCCGCTTCCTCGGCCAGGCGCAGCAACCGCTCGGCGAGTTGAACGGAGGTCGCGTCGGCCCAGTGGAGGTCCTCGATCTCGACCACGACCGGACGGTCTTCTGCGAGCCGGCGGAAGAGCGTCTCGACGACCTCGAAGGTCCGGTACTGCAGCGCCTCGGGCGAGAGCTGCGCGAGCCGGGTGGTGGCCTCCTGCTCGAGCGTCAGGCCGAGCAGGGCGCCGAGATACGGGTAGATCTCTCCGCTGCGCTCGCCGAAGAGCCGGTCCACGCTCCGCCGCAGGGCGACGCGCACGCGCAGCTCGGGCTCGTCGCGGCCGGCGCCCAGCCACTCGCGCAGCAGGTCGCGGAAGGGCCAGTACGGAAGCGACTCGCCGTAAGAGACGCAGCGGCCCTCGAGCCAGAGCGGCTCGGGCCCGCCGCCCTCCTCGCCGGAGGGCTCTCGCATCTCCGAGAGCAGCCGGCTCTTGCCGATCCCGGCCTCGCCGGTCACGAAGACGACACCGCCCGAGCCGCTACGCGCGGCGACAAGAGCCTCCCGGGCGGCGGCGATCTCCTCGGGCCTGCCGACGAGCTCGACGGGCGCGTCGCCCAACCCTCGGAGCCTCGCCGCCTCGGGCCGCGGCCGGAGGAGGATCGAGGCCGAAACCGGCTCGGCCTTCCCTTTCAGCTCGAGCTCGAGCGGCTCGTCCCATTCGAACAGCGGCTCGAGCAGGCGCCGCGTGGCGGCATCGACCAGGACCGTCCCCGGCTCGGCCGCCGCTTGCAGTCGGGCAGCCGTGTTCACGGTGTCGCCGAAGGCCGCGTACTCGACGCGAGCTCCGGCGCCCAGCGCGCCGACGACGACGGGCCCGGTTGCGATCCCGATCCGGACGCCGAAGCCGGCCACGCCCCAGGACCGCTCGACCTCGGTCCCGTAGGCAGTCATCTCGTCGACGATCCGCAGGCCCGTCAGCGCCGCGCGCTCGGCATCGTCCTCGAAGGCCACCGGCGCGCCGAAGAACGCGAGCACGCCGTCGCCGGCCAGATCCTTGACGTGGCCGCCTAGCCGCTCGACCTCGAGCACGATCCTCGAGATCGCCTCGCCGACGACCAGCTTCACCTCCTCGGCGTCTAACTGCTCGCCGAGCGGAGTCGAGCCGACGAGGTCTGCGAAGAGCGCGGTGATCACCCGGCGCTCCTCCCGCAGGTCCCCCACCGGCGGCGCCTGGGACGTGTTGCTCATGCTCCGCGCATTGTGACGTCACTAGGATCTGCCGGGCCATGCGGCTCGTCTGGGTCAGTTTCGACGTGATGGGCCGCGACTGCCTGGTCGCCGCCGCGGAGGCCGGCGCGGAGGTGGCCGCGGTCGTGACCTTGCCTGGCCCGATCGACGCGAACCGCTCCGGGCAGTGCTCGTTCGAGGAGCTCGCCTCGGAGCTGGGCGCGAAGCTGATCGAGACCGCTGACGTCAACTCGCCCGCGACGGTCGAGGCCGTGCGAGAGGTCGATCCCGATCTGATCTTCATCGTCGGCTGGTCGCAGCTCGTCCTGGACGAGTTCATCGGCCTGGCGCGGCACGGCGTCTTCGGGATGCACCCGACGCTGCTGCCTCGTCACCGCGGGCGGGCGGCGATCCCCTGGGCGATCCTCAGCGGGCTCGCCGTGACGGGCGTGACGCTGTTCGAGATCGTCGACGGGACCGCCGACTCCGGGCCGATCGTCGGCCAGGTCGAGGTGCCGCTCTCGCCTGACGAGACCGCGACGACGCTTTACGACAAGGTCACCGCGGCCCATGTCGAGCTCGTGCGCCGGTGCGTCCCGCAGCTCCTCGACGGGACGGCGCCTCGGCTCGAGCAGGACACGCGGCGCGCGAGCGCCTGGCCGAAGCGCTCCCCGGCGGACGGGATCATCGACTGGGAGACGCGCGCGCCGTACCTCCACGACTGGGTGCGGGCGCAGACGAGGCCCTATCCGGGCGCCTTCACCTTCCACGGCGAGGAGAAGCTCGTCGTCTGGCGCGCGCGGCCGGTGGAGCTCGACGACGAGGCGCCGGCGGGAACCGTGGTCGCGTTCGACGGCGAGGCGGCGGTGGTCGCCTGCGGCGAGGGCGGGCTCGTGCTCGAGGAGGTGGAGGGCGCGGCCGGGCCGCTGCCGGTCGGGGCCCGGCTCGGATGAAGGTCCTGGTCTTCGCGGCGCACCCGGACGACGAGGTGCTGGGGATGGGCGGGACGCTCTGCCTGCACGCCGGCGCAGACGAGGTGCGCGTCGTCTGCGTGACCGACGGCAGCTCGACGCAGTACCCCGGCGACGCGGAGGTGCGGGAGCGGAAGAACGACGAGGCGCGGCGGGCGGCGGCGGTGCTCGGCGTGGCGGACTACGTCCACCTTGACCTGCCCGACATGCGGCTCGACACGATCCCGCACGTCGAGCTGAATGCGGTCGTCGAGGAGCACGTGCGCGACCTGGCGCCGGAGGTCGTCTACACGGCCCAGCCGGACGTGAACCGCGACCACCGCGCGCTGTTCGACTCGGTGGCGGTCGCGACGAGGCCGGCGCCGGGGCAGCCGGTGCGGCGAGTGCTGACCTACGCGCCGACGTCGAGCACGGAGTGGACTCCTGCGCCGACGAACTGGTTCCTGCCGAACTGGTTCGTCGACGTGACGGCGACCTTCGCGCGCAAGCTCGAGGCGTTCGCCTGCTTCGAGACCGAGCGGCGGGACTACCCACATCCCAGGAGCGAACGCGCGCTGCGAGCGCACGCCGAGTTCTACGGTGCCACCGTTGGCTGCGAGTACGCCGAGCCGTTCGTCCTCGTGCGGAATGTCGACCGCGACTGACCGCCTGCGCCGGGCGCGGGTGCTGGTGGCGATCGTCGTCACGTTCCTGCTCGGCGGCACGGCGGCCGCGTTCGCGCTGACCGAGCAGCTGAAGCTCGAGCGGAGCCCGGTGCTGCGCACCTCGGTCGGCAAGCTGCTCGGGCCGCGCTGCCACTGTCCTCTGCGGCGGGCGAAGATCGGCTTCGTCCTGCGCAAGCCGGACACGATCACCGTCGCGATCGTCGACTCGCAGGGCCAGATCGTCCGGACGCTGCTCTCCGGCGGCTACCGGCGCGGAGCGCAGCAGTTCGGGTGGGACGGCCGGAACGACTTCGGAGGCGTCGTGCCGGCCGGGACGTACAAGCCGCGCCTGCACCTCGCGCACGACCACCGCACGATCCTGATGCCGAACCCGATCCGGGTCGATCCGAGGCCGCCGGCGGTCGCGCTCGTCTCGGTGGCACCGCGCGTGTTCTCGCCGGACGGCGACGGGCGCCGCGATGTCGTTCGCGTCCGTTTCAAGACGAGCGAGCCGGCGCGGGGGTTGCTGTACGTGGACGACCTGCCGCCGCTCTCGACGCATCGGTACGCGGAGACAGGGGTCCTCCGCTGGTTCGGGCGGGGTCTAAGCGCCGGCCCGCACCGCCTCGTGCTCCGCGCGGTCGACCTGGCGGGGAATCTCT
>Ga0307282_10000035_pt1 | contig 35775 bp, 38 predicted proteins | sample ER_DNA_121_FD_194475 | JGI IMG/M metagenome (GOLD analysis project Ga0307282, IMG submission 194475) | Bulk soil microbial communities from the East River watershed near Crested Butte, Colorado, United States - ER_DNA_121 | ecosystem: Environmental > Terrestrial > Soil > Floodplain | place...
GAGAGGCAAGGCCGCCCGCGCCGAAGTCCCGCGCGCGAGCCATTCCGCGCTCGAGCTGACCGGCCGGGATCCCGTGGCCCTGCTCGAGGAGCAGGCGACGACGCGCGTGCCCGAGCTCGTGCCGATTCGCTACGGACGAATGCTCGTCTCGCCGTTCACCTTCTACCGCGGCGCCGCGAAGATCATGGCGCACGATCTGGCGTCGGTCCCGCGGTCGGGGCTCGACGCACAGCTCTGCGGCGACGCCCACCTCTCCAACTTCGGCGGCTTCGCCTCCGCCGAGCGCTCGCTCGTCTTCGATCTCAACGACTTCGACGAGGCGCTCCCGGGGCCATTCGAATGGGACGTCAAGAGGCTGGCGGCGAGCTTCGACATTTGCGGACGGGACCGCGGCTTCGACGACGACCTGCGCCGGTCCGCCGTCCTGGCCGCGGTGCGCTCGTATCGCGAGGCGATGCGCAGCTTCGCGACGATGGGCGATCTCGCGGTCTGGTACTCGCGAATCGATGTCGCGACGATCCTTGACCGGCTCCGGGACGACAAGAAACAGGCGAAGAACGTCGCACGGGCGGAGGCGAAAGCGCGGACGAAGGACAGCCTCAAAGCACTCTCGCGGCTCACGCACGAGGTCGACGGCGAGTTGCGGATCGTCTCCGACGCGCCGCTCATCGTGCCGATCGAGGAGCTCGTCGATGACGTGCCCGCCGATGAGATCAAGGAAGAGATCGCGACGACGTTTCGCAAGTACCGCAGCTCGCTCCAGCACGACCGGCGCAAGCTGCTCGAGGGCTACCGCGCAGTCGACCTCGCGCGCAAGGTCGTCGGCGTCGGCAGCGTCGGGACGCGCGCCTGGATCTTGCTGCTACTCGGCCGCGACGATGCCGATCCGCTGTTCCTCCAGATCAAGGAGGCCGAGGCGTCCGTCCTCGAAGCCCACCTCGGGCGAAGCAAGTTCAGACATCATGGCCAGCGCGTCGTCGAGGGGCAGCGGCTGATGCAGTCGGCAAGCGACATCTTCCTCGGCTGGGTACGCGCGACCCGGACCCTCGACGGCGTGACTCGCGACTTCTACGTCCGTCAGCTCTGGGACTGGAAGGTCTCGGTCGACCTCGAGGCGGTCCAGCCGCGCGGGCTCGTCCTCTACGCGGAGACCTGCGGCTGGACGCTCGCGCGCGCCCACGCTCGTTCCGGGGACCGGATCGCCATGGGCGCATACCTCGGCAAGGGCGAGACGTTCGACCGAGCGATCGCCGACTTCGCCGCCGCGTACGCCGACGTCAACCAGCGCGACTACGACGCCTTCGCCGAGGCGGTGCACTCGGGCCAGCTGCAAGCGACCGAAGGGCTGTAGAGCTCAGCTCGGCGGGGTCACGAGCCGATGTGCATCCGGCGGCCCACGGCCACGGCTTCCAGGCGCGAGTGCACGTCGAGCGCGCGGAGCAGCCGGCGGATGTGGTTGCGGACCGTCTCGATGCTCAGGTGAAGCTCCTCCGCGATCTGCTCGGTCGAGCGGCCGTGCTCGAGCAACCCGAGCACCTGGGCCTGGCGCGGCGTGAGGTGCGGATGCGGCGGCGACTCGCCCCCCTCATGGATATCCGAGAGCTGACCGAACACGCCGATGACGTGATGCCCTTGGTACAGGCAGACGGAGCTCACCTCGACGGACATGCGATTGCCCTCATGGTCCAGCAGCACGACCTGAGCCTCGACGTCCTCGCTGCTGTAGATGTGCTTCAAGTACGCCTCCTGAGCACGGCGCGTTTCCTCGGGCGCCACGACCGAGGTGATCTGGCGTCCTCGCACGTCGCCCACCAGCTCGAGGCCGGCGCGGTTGACCCAGCGGATGACCCCGTGCCGGTCGTACACGTAGCTCGGCACCTTCACGCGGTCGAGCGCGTCCTCGAGATCGCCGCCGAGCTCCTCTAACTTCGCCATCGCCGGGAATCATGCGGTCGGCGCCGCAGCGGTTCATCGTCCCGTCAGGGCGATTCTTCTTCCAAGCGCAGGGCCAGCGAGATGTCCTTGCGAAGGTCTTCGAGGCCTCGAAGCTGCACGGCATGGCGTCCGGGAGCCCTGTGCGCGGACAGGGCGCGGTCGATCGTGCCCAGCGCCGCGAGGAGGCGGGCTCGCCGGCCCGCGCGCTCCGCGTGGCTTTCCCCGGCGACGTTTGCCGACCAGTCGGGCTCTCCTGCCTCGAGGACGTAGGCGCGGCCGTCGAGCTCGAACCGCAGGGCCAGCTCGGCCTCCCTCTCGATCCAGGCCTCGACTTCGCGGAGAAGCAGGGCCACATCGTCCGGATTCCCGTGGAGCTCGGCGACGACGCAGAAGGTGTCGGGCCGCTCGGCGCTGACGATGACGCTCCAGCGCTCGGCGAGGCGCGTGGCGAGGCCGGCCGCCGAGGCGATGTCCGCAACCTCGAAGAGCGCGTGCTCCGACAGGCCGCCGGCGCTCACAGCTGCCGCTCGATCTCGTCGATGCGAAGGACGACCTCGAGGTCGTCGCGCACCCGCTCGAGCGCGCGGATCTCGAGCCCGTCGGCCGGAACCGGGTCGAGCAGGTAGAGCGCAACTCCCAGGGCCTCCAGGGCAAGCGAGATGCGAAGGCGGCGCCACTCCGCGCTGTCCACGGAGGACGAGGCGCCTGCGGGGTCACGCTCGAGATCCATGAAGAGATCGTCGCTGAGCGGGCAGGCGCCCCGCCTGACCCGGAATGGTCATTCAGCGCCTCGGGCAGGCTTGCGGCCTGACCCGGAAGGGTCAATCAGTGCGCGATGACGACCTTCAGGGCCACGACGAGCAGGCCGAGAGCGACGTTGAGGCCTGTCGCCGCGAGCGTGCCGCCGCGCCCGAGCCCCTCGAGCCGGGCGAAGCGCACCCCTTCGGCCGCGAGCGTGAACAGGCCGACTCCCAGGGCCGCCCACACGGCGGTGGTCTCGCCGAACACGCCGATTGCCCCGAGCACGAGCGCGCCGATGGGCAGAACCGCCGCCAGCATGATGCCGAGCTCGCGGCGTGCGACGGAGCCGATTGCGGAGAGCTTCTCCCGCCTGTCGGAGAGCGCCTCGGCGAGCGTGTGCGCGTAGACGTGCGCGATCCACAGCACCAAGACCGCCCCGGCGACCGTCGTGGCGAGCTTCCACGGGTCCTTCTCCGAGGCGTAGGCCGCCGTGACCGTCGCCATCACGACCACGGTCCCGTAGACGGTGCTCGCGATCCCTCCGCCGGCCCCGAAGAGGACCCGCCCCGCCGCCTGGGCAAGCGGCCGCGGTTTGATCGGGTCGTCGGCAGCCGTCAGGTCGTCAGCACCTTCACGTCACTCGGCCTCACGATGATGTACGTGAGAACGCCGATCAGCGGCACGAAGATGACGAAGAGCAGCCAGCCGGCCTTCGCCCAGCCCGACTGGTCGGGCCGGCGGAAGTTGTCGATCAGGATCATGATCACCAGCGAGATCCAGATCACCCAGCCGAAGAACACGAGCATCGTCCACATGACGTCGACGAACGGATAGTCGCTGGCAAGCAGCACGTCGGAACACCTCCAGTCGTAGGTCGGCGCAAGCTGACCAGCCGGCGGCTGGAGCGGCATCGTCCGGAGCGGATGATGCGTCCGTCCGAGCCGGGGGCGACTGTGAGCGGGTGAGCGTCGCCGCGCCTGCGGTCACCGAGCAGCCGAAGAAGCGCCCGCTTTGGAGGCGGCTGCTGGTCTTCGCGGCAGCGATCATCGTGATCGGGGCGTTCGCCAACCTGGTCGGCTGGGACATCAGCGGGTGGTTCGACGAGCTCTGGGACACGCTCACCGGGATCTCGGCCGGCTACATCGTCGCCGCAGTCGTGCTGAAGAGCGTGCAGACGACCGCGGCAGCGCTGAGCTGGTACGGGATCCTGCGCTTCGCCTTCCCGGGGCGGGTCCGGAAGCTGGACGTCCTGGCTTGCTATGCCGCCTCGGTCGCCCTCAACTCGATCCTCCCCGCCAACCTCGGCACGTTCGCGATGCTGATCATGTTCACGACGATCATCGCCGGGGCCACGTTCGCGGCGATCCTCGGCGGCTACGCCGTCCAGAAGATCTTCTGGACGCTGATCGGCGTCTTCGTCTACCTCTACCTGTTCCTCAGCGTGGGCGGGTCGTTTGACATCAAGTTCGCCTTCGTCCACAACCACCCGTGGGCAGTGGTGATCATGCTCCTGGCCGCCGCCTACCTCGTCTTCGTCCTGGTGCGCCGGATCTGGCCGCGCGTGCTCCACTGGTGGGAGGACGCCAAGGAGGGGGGCTCGATCCTCGCCAAGCCGCGGTCGTATTTCCTCTGGGTCTTCACGCCCTCGCTCGTGAGCTGGCTCACGGGCCTGGCCGTGATGGGCGTCTTCCTCGCGGCCTACGGGATTCCCGTGACCTTCGACACGCTGATGCGGATCGCGGGCGGCAACTCGATCGCGAACGTCACCTCGGTGACCCCCGGCGGCGCCGGCGTGACGCAGGCCTTCAACGTCGCCTCGCTCAAGGGCATCGCCAGCCCGCAGGATGCAACCGCCTACTCGGTCGCCCAGCAGCTCGTGACCACGGCGTGGAACATCATCTTCGGCATCGCTCTGGTCGTCTGGGCGTTCGGCTGGACGGGCGGCAAGCAGCTGGTCGGCGGCTCGTACGAAGAGGCGAAGACAAAGGCGGCCGAGCAGAAGGCGGCACACGCGGAGAAGAAGGCCGCCAAGCGCGCCGAGGCCGAGTCTGCAAGCCCGAGCTGACGCGGGGACGGCGCCGTGACCTGGATCGACGCCGAGCTCGCCCTGATCGCGATCGCGGCGATGCTCTCGCCCACGACGCTCAGCTTCTCGGTTCTCGCGCTCGTGGTCGGCGACCGGCCGCTTCGCACGGGCTTCTGGTTCTACGTCGGCGCGCTGACCGCGACGCTCGGGATCGGCGTCGTGGCGGCGTTCGTGATCGGTGACGCCGCGGCCTCGGACTCGTCCACTCCGAAGACCTGGGTCGCGATCGTCGACGTCGTGGCGGCCGCCGTGCTGCTGGTCATCGTCGTGAGGGTGGCGCGGCGCCCGCCGAATCCGGCCAGGACGACTGCGATGATCGACCGCATGAGCACGCTCGCCACCGCGCCCATTGCCGCGATCGCCGGCGCCGGCGCCGCGCTGGCGAACCCCGGTGGCTTCATCCCGCTCGCGTTGAAGGACATCTCCGAGACGAATCCGAGCGCGTACGGCTACGTCGTCGAGTGGCTGTTCTTCTCGCTCGTCTCGCTGCTCCCGCTCGCCCTCGCCCTGATCCTGCTCGTGGTGGCGCGAGGTCTTGCCTTGCGAATCCTCAACTCGGCGCGGGCCTGGCTCGAGCGTCGTGCCACGACGATCGCGCTCGTGCTCGTCACCCTCATCGCCGTCTCCCTCCTTCGAAATGGCATCGCAGGGCTCACCGGCTGAGCCGCGCGGGCTCGTGCGCGGGTTCGGGATGTCCCGGAAGCCGGGCGAGCGGTGGACGCGCTTCGCCGCTCGCATCGGCGATGCGTTCGGACTCGTGCTCCTGCTCGTGGTCGCCATCTACGTGCTGGGGTCGCTGGTCTCGTACAGCGACTGGGGCGGGCTCGCGCAGTCGGCGACCACCGGGACCTGCGCGGTGGTGGCCCTGATCAGCGCGCGCGCCGGCCACGGCCTTGTCCGCTGGGCCATCGCGTTCGCCATTGTCGGCGCGGCGCTGGCTGCGGCGGACGCCCTGGGGGCGGGCTCTGCGTTGGCGGGAACGTCCGCATTGATCTCGGTCGCGCTGCTCGCGGTGGCGGCCGGAGAGGTGCTGGGCACGGTCCTGACGGAGAGCGAGGTGGGGTTCCGGACGATCCTCGGCGCGATCAGCGTCTACGTGATCCTCGGGATCATCTTCACCTACGTCTACGTGGCCGTCGACCGGTTCCAGACGGGTGCGTTCTTCGGCCAGCCGACCCAGACGGGCGACTTCCTCTTCTTCAGCATCACGACGCTCACGACGACGGGCTACGGCAATCTTGTGCCCGCCGCTCAGCCCGGGCGGATGCTCTCGGGCCTGGAGATGCTGACCGGCCAGATCTTCCTCGTGACGCTGATCGCAGGGCTCGTCAGCCTCTGGCGCCCGGGCGCGGGAGCCGCCCGCCGCCGCTCGAAGGAGTAGCGCTTCGCTCAGGCGGCCGGCTTCGATCCGGGCTGCGTCTTGGGGATGCGCTTCGTCAAGAGCAGCGCGACCATCGTCATCAGCGCCAGAATCGCGAGTGCCGCCTTCAGGCCCGTGATCCGCGCCTTCTGGTAGGCGGCGACCGCGTCCTTCGACGCCCTCGAGCTCACGTGGGCGTCGTCGAGCGCCTTCTGGAGGTCCGCGTCCGAGATGAACGGCACACCGCTGGCGAGGTTCACCTGCGCCTGTGACTTGACGCGCGACGGGATCGCGTCGCTCGACTCGATGTTGTTCAGGAACCCCGTCGTCATCGCAGCGATCAGCAGCGCGCCGGCCAGCGCCGTTCCCATCGAAGCGCCGAGGTTCGTCGCCGTGTTCTGGATCCCGCCGACCTCTGGGGCCCGGTCATCGGGCACCGCGGAGACGGTGACCGAGCCGAGCTGCGAGGCGAGCGCGCCGATCCCGAGCCCGATCAGCAGCATCGGCAACAGCACGATCTCCGGTCCGGAATCGATGTCTAGGGCACCGAGCAGGACCACGGTCCCGAGCAGGAGCGCCAGGAGCCCGAGCCGCACGACACGCCGCGGGTTGGCGTTCGGCCACAGGCGCGGGACCCCGATCGCCGCCGCCAGCAGGGTCAGCGAGAGCGGCGTCAGCCTCACGCCTGTCGCCAGCGCCGAAAGCCCGAGACAGACGGAGAGGTAGAGCGGGACGACGAAGAACAGCCCTGCCTGGGCGAGGTACTGGAAGAAGAACATCGTCAGGCCACCGGTCAGCTGCTTGTTCTTCAGCAGCTCCGGCTGGACGAGCGGCTCCTTCCCCTGCTGCTGGAGGCGCGCCTCCCACTGCAGGAAGAGCCAGAGCACCGCGAACCCTGCGAGCACGAGCCAGATCGTGGGCGAGAGCCCTGCCCACGAGGGGGCGTCCGGCCGCGGCTTGATCCAGCCCCACTCGCCCGACCGCAGCACGCCGAAGACGAGCAGACCGAGCCCGAGCGCCGAGAGCACCGAGCCGACGTAGTCGAGCTTCGGCCGCGTCTCGGGCGGCGCATCGGTGATCCTGCGGGCGAGGATCAGGATCGCGATCACGATCAGCACCTCGCCGGCGAAGACCCAGCGCCAGGAGAAATAGGTGGTGAAGATGCCGCCGATCAGCGGGCCGAGCGCGACCGCGATCGCGCCTGCGGCCGCAACCAGCCCGTACGCGGCCGGCCGGCGCGCGACCGGGAAGTTGCCGGCGACGAGCGCCACGATCGCGGGCAGGATCAGCGCCGCACCGACGCCCTCCAGGAACGACCAGCCGAAGAGCAGCACCGGGAGGTTGGGCGCGAGCGACGTCGTGAACGAGCCGCAGCCGTAGATGACGCAGCCGATCGAGAAGGCGCGCTTGCGACCGATCATCGCGCCGACCTTCGCGCCCGTGATCATCAGCGACGCCATCACCAGCGTGTAGGCGGTGATCGCTCCCTGGATCCCCGTTACGGTGGTGCCGACGTCCTTGGCGACCGTCGCGATCGAGACGTTCATCACCGAGGTGTCGAGCGTCATCAGGAACTGGGCTGCCGCCAGGGTCAGGAGCACGACCGAGGTGGCCTTTGCCGCGCGGGCGCTGGCGGTGGCCCCCGCGGTCGTCACGCCTCGGCCCGCACCGTCTCCACGGCCTCCTCGGTCGCAGCCGGCTTCCCCTGCAGCGCGGCTCGCCAGTCCAGGAAGAGCTGGTTCACGCTCGCGGCGCCCACCAGTGGCTCGGGCGAGAGCGGCAGCTCCGCGGGGTAGAGCACGAACGGGCGCGTCTGCGGGCCGCCGATCCCGCCGTGGAAGGAGATCAGCTCCTCGAAGGCGCAACCCTCCTCGAGAGCTGGGTCGTAGAAGCTGCCTACGAGGATGTCGGCCGTGTGGGCGAAGCCCGAGGCGCGCAGGAGGTGCTGCGCCGCGCTGGGCGCGAACTCGGCGAGGGGATCCATGCCCTCCACCTCGCCGCTCTCGAGCTGCCGCGTGCCGTTCGGTCCGAGGACCAGCGGGCCGTCCTGCTTCGAATGGACGAGCAGCCAGCCGAGATGCGGATGCTCGCGCAACGCCGCAATGAGGCGGGGGTGACGCGACTCGATCTCCTCGAGGCTGAGCCGGCGCGGCTCGTCCATCAGGTAGACGAGGCCGAGGTTCCCGGAGGCGAGCACGACGACGTCGCGGCCGCTGACGTCCTTCTTCGACTGCTTGGAAGTCTTCCTGCCGGAGGCCTCGTCGACCGCCCGGCCGACCGTGGTCTGGTTCTCGTCCCCTGTTTCGACCTTGGCGACGTCCGCGGTGTCCACCGAACGGCGCACGAGCTCCTCGAGGTCGTAGCCGTTGCGCTGCTTGAAGGTCGCGCCCTGGGTCTGGCCGTGGTCGGAGAGGACGACGATCTCGTACGGCCGCGGCGCGTAGAGACGGGCCCGGTCGATGCGGCCGAACTGCTGGTCGAGCTTACGCAGCGCCTCCATCGTGTCCGTGCGCTCGAGGCCGGAGTGGTGCGCGACCTCGTCGTAGCTCGAGAAGGTTGCGTAGACGGCGGGCCGGCCCTTCATCATGTCCATGAGGACGCCGTAGACGATCAGGTCGCGGACGACCACGCAGAGCGCGGCGCGCAGGAACGGGTAGATGCCGCCCCGGTGACCGCGCGGCTGCACGTCGCGCCGCCGTTCCTTCGCCCCGGCGACCACCTCGACGATCACCTCCCACCCGAACAGCACGAGCGAGCGCAGGACGTTGAAGCCGTTGGCGAAGAACGCGCGGTAGCCGGGGTTCGCGTGCCGCTCCGCCTCGCTTCGGCTGGCGGTCAGGATCACGTGGTCGGCCTCGCCGGAGAGGAGGTTGCCGCGGCTGGCGCCCCCGTTCGCCAGCAACCCGCGGCCGCACAGATGGCGCCGCTCGATCTCGGCGCAGTCGGCGGGCGCGGAGCAGACCATGATCGTCGCCGTCTCCTTCTCGACCCAGCGAAAGGCCGGGATGTCCTCGTTCGAGCCGAGCAGGATGCCGGCCTGGCTCGCGCCCGTCTGGGACGAGAGATCCGTCTCCCACTCGGCGAGGCGATGGGAGCCCTCCTCGAGCCAGCGCGCCATCGTCGGGGCACTGCCGTTGCGCATCGCCCTCTGGAGCACCGGCAACGCCAGGCCGTCGATCTCCAGGAAGACGATCCCCGGGACGTTCGTCTCCACGCGGTCGTGGGAGCGGCGCGCGATACGCTGGATCACGCGGAAGGCGTAGGTGTCGTCGTCGTTGGTACCGAGCACGACGTTCAGAACGACGCCGACAGCCGCCGCGACCAACGCGACCCCGAGCGCCGACCAGAACGAGTCGACGGACAGGTCGCCGTCGGTGAGGTGGTCGGCCGCGAGCAGGATCGCCGCGTCGAGCAAGAGCACGACGAGAAAGCCCAGCAGAGCCATGAACGGCAGCCGGATCGCGGCGACGATCGGCGGCAGGATCGCGTTCAGCACCGCGATCGCAGCCGCGGCGACGAGCGCCGAACGGTAATTGTGGACGGCGGCGCCCGGAACTACCGCGGCGGCCATGAGCAGGGCCAGGGCCGAGACCGCCCAGGCGAGGAGCAGCCGGAAAGCGTGGAAGTGCGGCGGCCCGGCGCCCCAGGTCGGTCGCTCGCCGTACCCCGCCTGCGCAGGCGTGCTCGCCATCCCGGCGGATTGTCTGCAGGGCGCGCCTACGCCGCGTCGTCCCGAACGGATGATGCCGTGGCCGCTGGCCGCAGCGATAGTGGCGCAGGCATGTGCCGCTGGCTCGCATACTCGGGGTCCCCGGTCAGCATCGAGGACCTGCTCTACCGGCCCGAGCACTCGCTGATCGACCAGAGCCTCCATTCGCATCTCGGCGCGGAGACGACGAACGGCGACGGCTTCGGCGTCGGCTGGTACGGCGACGGCGACTCGCCTGGGGTCTACCGCAGCATCGAGCCCGCCTGGAACGACCGCAACCTTCGCGACCTGGCCGCTCATATCAGCTCTCCGCTCGTGCTCGCGCACGTCCGCGCGGCGATCGGCTCGGCGGTGCAGCAGACGAACTGCCACCCCTTCCGTCACGGACGGTGGCTGTTCATGCACAACGGGTTCCTCGGCGATTTCGACAAGGTGAAGCGCGACCTGGTGATGGCGGTCGACCCGTCGCTCTACGCCTCGATCGAGGGCTCGAGCGACACCGAGGTCTTCTTCCACCTCGCGCTCACGTTCGGGCTCGAGGACGATCCCCCGGCAGGCGTGGCGGCTGCGGTGGGGCTGATCGAAGAGGTCGGCAAGAAGCACGGGGTCGAGGAGCCGATCCAGATGACGGTCGCCACGAGCGACGGCACGAGGCTCTGGGCATTTCGCTACTCGAGCAAGCGCGAGTCGAGGTCGCTGTTCTTCTCCACCGATGTGCCGACCCTGCAGGCGCTGTATCCCGAGGTCGAGATCCTCGCCCGGGTCTCCGCGGAGTCGCGGCTCATCGTCTCCGAGCCCTTGCGCGACCTGCCGGGGGCCTGGAACGAGGTGCCCGAGTCGAGCTGGGGCGTCGTCCAGGAGGGCCCGGACGAGCTGCATCCGTTCGAGCCGAAGGCGCCGGCGAAGGCGGTAGCGGTAAGCACCGACGCATAGGAGCCGGGTCGCGTGCTCATCATCCTCGCTTTCATTCTCCTGTTCCTCCTGCCCTCGCCGTGGAACCTGGTCGGGTTCCTGGTCGCGCTCCCGCTCTGGTTCATCGAGCTGCTGGCGTGGAACCGGACGGTCAGGCACCGGCGGCGGGTAGTCGGAGCGCAGACGTTGATTGGGAAAGACGCGACCGTGACCGAGCCGTGTCACCCGAGCGGGCAGGTTCGCCTCGAGGGCGAGATCTGGGAGGCGCGCTGCGACGCGGGCGCCGATCCGGGCGACATGGTGCGCGTCGTCAGGCGCGACGACCTGACGCTCGTCGTCGAGCCGGTCGCCGCGCCTTCCTGACAGCTAGCTAGGTCTTCGAGTGGGCCGCTTCCGCGGCGTGCGCGCCGATGGCGACGAGATCGGCCGGATGCACCCACTCGTCGGCGAGCACGACGCCGTCGGCCGCGATGATCTTGTCGCGGAGCGGGATCGCCCAGCGGTGCTCGATCAGCGCCACCGCGGCGCTCGTCCCCTCCGGAATCGCGTCTTCGAGGAACCAGACGTCGGCCTCGTCGAGCATGTGCCCGTCGGCGCCTTCCGCGGCGCCCGCCACCATCCCCGCCTCGACGTTCTCATCGCCCATCCCGGCTCCGATCAGGGCCCCGACGATCGCGCCGAAGTCCTCGGCCTCTTCCGTGCTGAGGTCGCTGGTCTGGATGGTGTCGATGACTCCGCGGTTGTTCGTGACGAAGATCATGTCGATCAGGCGGATGATGCCCTCGTCCTTGAGCCGCTCGATCTCCGGCATGATCTCGCCGTCGAAGCGCACGCGGTCGAACCCGAGCACGAGCAGCTGCACGGGGCCGAACGGGAGCGACGATGTCGTCTCGCCACTCATGATCCACCAGCCAGCAGCTTCTGCTTCTGTCCGTCGAACTCGGCCTGGGTCAGGATTCCCTGGTCCTTGAGCTGGGCGAGCTTCTCGAGCTGCTCGACCATGTCGACCTGCGGGGCCGGTGCCGCCGCCGGTGCGCTCGGTGCCTGCTGGGCCTCAAGGTCGGAGATCCGCTGTTCTTGGTCGTAGTCGGCATCGCGGCCTTCCTGCGTCTTCTTCCCGGCGTGGTAGGCGACCCCGCCCACCATCGCCGCCCGCATGAGAGGCCGTCGTCGTCGCATCATCATGGCAGTACCTCGCTTTCCGCTGGTGATCGCCCGCCTTCCACACTCGCTTCTCGGGCCGGCGGCCGCATCGCCCGGTTGGGATGAAGCCGTCGTGCGCTGCGGTCATCATGGGGCGATGCACGGAAGCCTCGGCTCGCTGACGCTCGTCCCTGACCCGGCATGAAGCTGCCCTGGCGCCGACACGAAGAGACACCGGCCGCGAGTCCTCCCGACGAAGGGCAGGAGATCGCGCCGCAAGAGCTGCGACAGCTGAGCACGGTGTTCGCCGCGCCGCCCTGGCTCGAGAACCTTGGCCATGCCGCCTGGCTGCTCGTCGGGCTCTTCGGGCTTCTCATCGCCCTCACCTGGTTCCTCGCGGAGACGTACACGATCGGCGGCCCGGTCGTGGCCGCGACGATCGTGGCGACGGTGGCGATGCCCGGCGTTTCGCGATTCGCCCGGCACATGCCGCGCGCGATCGCGGCGGTGCTCGTCCTCGTCGGACTCGTCGCGATCGCGGTGCTCATCGTCGTGCTCGTGATCGGAGGCATCACGGCGCAGCACGAGCCGATCGCGGGCCACGCGTCAGACGCCGTCACCAAGGCACAAGGGTGGATGAAGAGCGTCGGCGTCGACACGTCGGGCGCCGACAGCGCCGGCTCCGATGTGAAGGCCGATGTCCCGAAGATCATCTCGACCCTGACCAAGGGGATCATCCACGGGATCAGCAGTCTGGCCTCGCTCGTGTTCGGGCTCTCGCTCGCGGCGCTCAGCCTGTTCTTCTTGCTCAAGGACGGCCCGTCGATGCGGCGGTGGGTCGATCGGCATCTCGGCGTGCCACCGCCCGTCGCCCGCACGATCACCGGCGGCGTGATCAGGTCACTGCGGGGCTACTTCAAAGGCGTGACGATCATTGCCGCCTTCAACGGCATCGTGGTCGGGATCGGGGCGCTGCTCCTCGGCGTGCCGCTCGCCGGCACGATCGCCGTCGTCAGCTTCGTGACGGCGTACGTGCCGTTCATCGGCGCCTTCGTCGCCGGCACGTTCGCCGTCGTCATCGCGCTGGGCGCCAAAGGGACGGGCATTGCGATCGCCATGCTCGTGATCGTGCTCCTCGCCAATGGGCTGCTCCAGAACGTCCTGCAGCCGTTCGTGATGGGCTCGGCACTCGACCTCCACCCGCTCGTCGTCCTGGTGGCGACGATCGCTGCCGGCTGCCTCTTCGGGACGCTCGGCTTGATCCTGGCCGCGCCGCTTCTCTCCGCCGCGGTGCACATCACCCGCGACCTGGCGCGAGCGAAGGCCCAGGTCGAAGCTCAGCCGAGCGGCGACTCTTCGAGCGCAGCCGCGACGTCGTAGCCGATCGCGAGCCCGAGCCTCGGCGCTGCCGAGATCACGCGTGCGGCGCCGAGCTCCGGCAGGACCGCGATCAGGCAGCCGACGAGCTCCTCGTCCGAGGTGTCGCAAGCGCGGGCCGACTCGAGCGCGTCGAGGTACGACGGCGCCGCGGCGTCGACCGCGATCAGCGCGCCGAGGCGTACGAGCGCGTGCGACTTCGGGTCGAGCCCTGAAAGAGCGAGATTCGCCCGCTGGCTGGCGAGCACGCCGTCGATGAAGGCATCGTCTCCGATCGCGAGCTTGCGAAGCGTGCACTCGTGGTTCTCCACCGAGTCTCTGATCTCACTCCAGTTCGTAGCAAGATGCATCACCCTCCGGGGGTGAAGTTGCCTAGGTAGGTTCTCGCGTGTCCGAGATGAGGACGCGCAGGTGCTCGGAGAGGCCGAGGCGGCGCGCCTCGGCGATCGCGTCGCTGCGGCTCGAGACGCCGAGCTTCCGGTAGACCGAGATGGCCTGTGTCTTGATCGTGTTGCGCGAGACGAAGAGCTGCTCCGCGATCTCCCGGAAGGAGAAATGCGTCGCGAGGAGCGGCAGGAGCCGAAGCTCGGCCGGGGTCAGACCCCCGAGGTTTCCTTTCCGCTCGGACACCGAATCGGCCTCACGCTGCAGCTCCTCCGCGCTCGCGGCCAGCATGGCCAGGCCCGGGGTCTGCGAGAGTACGTCGTCGATCTCTGCCAGCAGCTCCTCGACGGCCGGCCGGTCGCGAAGCGTGATGAAGCCGCGTCCGAGCTCGATCCTGGTCTGCACGGCGAGCCACGGAATCGCGACCGTCAGGTAGGGCAGCAGCTCCAGTGCGGCCATAAGGCAGGCGCGCGCCTCGTTCCAGCGGCCGCGATGGAGCAGTGTCTGCGCGGTCGCGGCGTTCTCCAGGGCCAGGACCGGAGCGCCTTCGACACCCGACGTGGTCACGAGCTCATGCGCCTCGTTGGCGAGCTCCTCCGCCCGCTCGTGCTCGCCGCGCTTGCCCGCGAGCAGCGCGCGTTCGGCGAGGGCGACGACCTGCGTCTCGGTCGAGCCGAGCTCGGCGGCGCAATCCGCGGCCGAGGCCAGCACCGCGTCCGCCTCGTCGTCCCGGTCGAGCAGGAGGAGCGCCGTTCCCTGTGCGACCAGCGCGCTCGGGCGCCAGTCGCTCGCCTTCGGCAAGCCCTCCACCGCCGACTCCGCGTCGGCGAGCATCTGCTTGGCGCCTTTCCGGCACAGCCACGCCTTGAGCGCGTCGATCCGCGGCTCGATCGCGCGGCTCGGGGTTCCCCTGGTCGCGGCGTCGAGCCAGCTCCACGCTTGCTCTGGGCGCCCTCGCAGGGCATGGATCCGCGCGCCGTGGAGGGCGACCGCCGGGTAGCGCTCGAGCAGCCCGGCGCGTTCAAAACGCTTGAACCAGCGGTCGAGGGTCACCACCCGCCCCGAGTAGTAGACGGGGAACGCGATCGCCGTGAGGATCCCGGCCGCCCGATCCGTGTCTCCCGCCGCATATGCGTGCTCGAGTGCGGATTCCCGGTCACCGGTTGCCTCGAACCAGTCTGCGGCCCGGCTGTGCAGCACCCGAACGAGGTCGGGCTCGGTCTCGGCGAGCTCCCGCTGCAGCAGCTCGCGGAACAGATGGTGGTAGCGATACCAGTCGCGCCGGTTGTCGAGGGGAACCAGGAAGAGGTTCGCGCGCTCGATCTTCTCGAGCTCCCGCGCCGACCCTTCGTCCTCCAGCACCGCGTCGCAGAGCGGGCCGCACATCCTGTCGAGGATCGAGGTGCGGCGGAGGAACCGCAGCGGCCCGGGCCGCAGACGGGACAGGTACTCCGAGTGGAAGTAATCCGCCAGGTAGCGGTCGTCGCCGCCGAAACGCGTCCCGCCGAAGCCGGTCTGGTCCCCGTCTCGGATCGACAGCACGGCGAGGTAGAGCGCGGCGGCCCAACCCTCGCATTGCTCGATCAGCTCAGCGGCCTGCGCCTCGCCGAGCGACACTCCCGTCTCCCGCAGGAGCAGCTGCGCCTCGCGCTTGCTGAGCGCCAGCGCGTCGGGGCCGAGCTCGAGCAGCTTTCCGCCCGCGCGTAGAGGGGCGAGCGGCAAGGTCGGCGTCACCCGCGTCGACGCGACGAGCATCGAGCCCTCGACCTCGTCGTCGATCAGGGCGGCGACGGTCTCGAGCGCGCCGCGCGACCGCAGCAGGTTGAAGTCGTCGAGAACGAGCACGATCGGGTGACGTGCCGACAGCTCCGCCGCAAGCCGCGGAACCGCCTGCGACCAGAGTGCCGGCGTGGGGTTCCGAAGCGCGTCGACCAGCCGGTCGTCGATCGGATGGTCCCGCATCAGCGCTGCCGCGATGTGGCGGAGCAGGACGACGGGGTCGTTGTCCCGGTCGTCGAGCGTGACCCAGGCGAACGGGCGTGAATCGCGCTCGGCCCACTGTGAGAGGACGGTGGTCTTGCCGTAGCCTGCCGGCGCGACAACGGTCGCCACGGGGATCGTGGTCGTCGCCCGCAGCTTGTTGACGAGCACCGTTCGCGACACCATGCCGGGCCGAAGCGCGGGCACCTGGACCTTCGACTCCAGGAACTCGAACGGCTGCTCCTTTGGCGCAAGCTCGAGATGGCGCTCTGCCGAGGCCCGGCGCTTCGCGGCGGCCGCCGACCCGGCTTTCCGCCCAGCCGGGCTCACAGCCTGCCTACGGCCGTCTGAACAGCAACAACTTGGTTTTGGCTGGCCACCGGCCCTCCAATCGCCCCCCGGCCTCTACAAGCTACCCCCCGGAAGGCCGTCCGCGCCAATCGCTGTCACATTTCTGCAGTGAGCATCACCTGGCTTGGGCACAGCACCGTTCTCGTAGAAGCCGAGGGCGTCCGCCTCCTGACCGATCCCTTGCTCCGCCCGCGGGTCGGGCATCTGCGCCGGGTGGCGGGCGCGGCCCCGCGAATCGCCGGGCAGGTGGACGCGGTTCTGCTCTCGCACGTCCACTGGGACCACCTCGACTTGCGCTCGCTCGAGCTCGTCCCGGCACGCAGGCTGGTCGTGCCGCGCGGCGCGGGCCGGTTGCTCGAGCGCTTCCAGGGCGTTGTCGAGCTCGACGAGGGCGAATCTCTCACGATCGGCGCGCTCACGGTCCGCGCCACGCATGCCGAGCACCTCACCCGGCGGCTTCCGTTCGGCGCGACGACGCCGTCGCTCGGCTACCTGATCGAGGGGTCGCGGCGGCTGTACTTCGCCGGCGACACCGACGTGTTCGACGGCATGCGGGAGTTCGCGCCGGCACTCGACGTCGCACTGCTTCCGATCGCCGGGTGGGGCCCTCGAGTCGGGCCGGGCCACCTCGACCCACTGCGCGCCGTGGAGGCGCTGCAGCTGCTCAGGCCGAGGCTTGCGGTCCCGATTCACTGGGGGACCTACCGGCGGTTCGGGCTGAGCCGCGATCCCGCGAGGCTGCGTAAGCCGGCGGCCAGCTTCGAGCGGCTCGCAGCCGAGTTGGCGCCCGAGGTGGAGATCCGTATCCTCGCGCCGGGAGAGCGAACAGAGCTGTGAGCATCGTGCGCAAGCGGTGGTTCAAGCCCGTCGTGCTCGGCGCGGTGACCGTCGGGATCGTCGTCGCGACCTTCGTCTTCCTGCTCCCGTCGATCGCCGACTACGGCCAGGTCTGGGGCGCCGTCAAGCAGCTCACCTGGCCGGAGATCGGGTTGCTACTCCTCGCAACCGCGATCAACCTCGTGACGTTCGCGCCGCCGTGGATGGTCGCGCTCCCGGGCCTGTCGTTCATGCAGGCGCTGACGGTGACGCAGGCCTCGACCGCCCTCTCGATCGTCGTGCCGGGCGGCATCGCCGCGGGCGTGGCCGGCTCGTTCGGGGTCCTGCGCGGGTGGCGGTTTCCGACTCGGGAGATCACGCGCGCGATCACGCTGACCAGCCTCTGGAACCAGTTCCTCAACCTGTCCTTCCCGATCCTGGCCGTCTTCCTCCTGGCGCTCTCGGGCGAGAGCACCGCGGCGCTCGCGACTGTCGCGTTCGTCGGCGTCGCGATCCTCGGGGTCGTGATCGCGGGATTCATCCTCGTCCTCGTCAGCAGGCGCCTCGCGGAGGAGGTCGGCGACGTCGCGGCGCGCATCGCGAACTGGGGGCTGGGCAAGATCCGGCGCGGGCCCGTCTCCTGGGGCGGAGCGAACTTCGAGCGCTTCCGCGTAGAGGCCGGAGCCTTCCTCGAACGGCGGTGGGCCATGCTCACCGGCGCGGCGCTACTGGGAAACCTGACGGTCTTTCTCGTCCTCGTGGTCTCGCTTCGCACGCTGGGCGTGTCGTCGTCGCAGGTGACGCTCGTCGAGGCCTTCGCCTCCTGGGCGCTGATCCGCATCCTCGGCGCGATCCCGATCACCCCCGGCGGAATCGGGGTAATCGAGCTGGGACTGACCGGCGCGCTGATCGGGTTCGGGGGGCACAAGGCGAGCGTCGTCGCGGCGGTGCTCGTCTACCGCTTCCTGACGACGGTTCCCACGCTCATCCTCGGCCTGGCGGCCGCGTTCACCTGGCGGCGGCAGCGCCGGCGCGCCGAGCCCGAGCCCACGGGCGCCGTCACACCCTGACCGCCCGCTTTCACCCGGTCAGGACGATGCCGCGTGCCGGCTCGAGCCCGACAGTGGAGGCAGGACTCGGCAATCGGAAGCAGAGAGGAGGGCGAACGAATGGAAGACGACGGGAGCCTTGGCGGGGCGTTCTGGCTGAAGGTGGCGGGGATCGTGGTCGCTTGCGGCGTCGGAGCGACGATCCTGTTCGTGTTCTTCGGAGCGGCCTGGGCGAGGTGGGGAGGGCTCGGCGCGATCATCGCCTTCGGCGCCGTGCTGCTCCTCTTCGCCTGGATCTACGACCGCAGGCAAACCAGGCCTTACGACGCCTGACGGCTGATGAGGCTCGAGCTCGGTAAGGGCGCGCGTTGCTCGGACGGCGCCGTTCGTGAGCTGGCCGACCTCGTCCTCGACGCGGGCAGCCGCCGGGTGACCCATCTCGTCGTGCAGCCCAAGGACAACCCGGGCGACGCGCGGCTCGTGCCCCTGGAGCTAGCGGCGGCGGGCGCCGGCGAGCACGAGATCTCGCTGCGCTGCACCGAAAAGCAGCTGGACGAGATGTCGCTCGTGCACGAGTCCGCTCAGGTCGGGACGGGCGAGCAGGTCGAGGAGGAGGAAGACGGGTGGGAGGTCGGCGTCCGGGATATGCAGGTGATTCCCGACTACCTGCCCACGGCCATGCCGGGGGATCTCGCCCCGGAGGTCGTCGTCACCTACGACCGCGTGCCGAAGGGGGAGATCGAGCTTCGCCACGCGAGCGACATCTACTCGGCCGACCGCCACCATCTCGGCAGCGTCGACGGCGTCGTCGTCGACGCGGACGGCCGGATCAGCCAGCTCCTGCTCGGTCGCGGTCAGCTGTGGTGGCGGCGCGAGATCTCGATCCCGGCCGAGGCGGTGGCCGAGCTCACGAACGACATGGTGACGCTCGGAGTGGGCAAGTCCGAGCTGGGGACCTTCCCTTCGGAACGCCGTTAGCCGGCGTCGAGCACGACGGTCCCGGCGAGGAAGTCCTGCAGCGCCCGCCGCCGGCCGTCGAAGAGCACCGGCAGGAACCCGGCGAACAGCGGAATGATCGCCAGGATCAGGCCGGCGAACCGGGCGAGCGACCGGAGCACTGAGGGCGGCTTCCCCGGCGGCCCGACGACCCGTACGCTCAGCGCGCGCATCCCGGGCGTCTGGCCGGTCGTGCTCCAGAAGACGACGAAGTAGGCCGCCATCGCGAGGAGCCAGCCGCCCCCCGCCAGCACCGCGTCGAGCCAGTTCGCTCCGAGCTGGCCCGCCAGCCCCAGCACGAGGGCGATCGACGCGGCCGCCACGAGGTAGGCGAGCTGCGCGAGCGCCGCGTCGAGGACGAGCCCCGCGCCCCGCGTGGCCAGGCCGCCGAACCCGGCCGCGTCACTGGCGGGCTTGAGGCGAAACAGCCGCCGGGCCCGCGCCTCCAGGACCTGGTCGAGCGTCCGCGTGCGCCGGCGGACGGCCCCCGCGACCTCGTCGCCGAAACCGGTCGCCTGGCTCGTCAGGGCGCTGCGGACCTCGGGGAGCTCGAGGACCTCTGTGAGCGCGCGCCGGAACGCGGGGCTGTCCACGAGACGTTGGGTGAGCTCTTCGACCGCCGGGCTCGGCCGTTCTCCGCCTCCCTCGATCATGCCGGCGGCGACCCGTTCGATCACGTGGTGCTCGGCGAGCGACCGCCCGAGCGCCTCCGGGAGCGGCCCGGCCAGGAGCGCGTCGAGCGCCCGCTCGGCCGGCCCCAACGCGAGGCGATCGAGCCTCACGAGCCGTCGTCCAGCGCCCGCAGGATCTTGGGCGGCACAGCCCAGAGCAAAGTCCCCGCGCCGGGCGCGACCTCCCCGTCCATCGCCACGACGGCGACCGCGCCCTTCTTCAATCTGAGCTGCATGGCGTGCTCGCCGCCGGCGCAGAGGAGCGAGGCGAGCGTCGAGAGATACGGCTCGTGGCCGACGAGCGCGATCGATTGCTCCTCCTGCGCGCGCAGGACGTCGAGCGCGCCCGAGGCCGGCCGGGGCGCCTCGAGGGGAGGACAATCGCGCGGCGCCGGCCAGCCGGCGGCCTCGTGCAGCAGCTCGGCGGTGCCCCAGGCGCGCGCATACCCGCTCGAGAGCACGAGCTCGACCTCCGGGACGAGCCGGCGCAGCCCTCGTGCCGCTTCACGGAACTTGCGGATCCCGTCCACGGTCAGGGGGCGGAGCGAGTCGTCCGGCCACCGCGTCGCGTCGGCGTGGCCGGCAAAGGCGTGGCGGACGAGGTAGATCGTCAGGGTTCCGCTGTTGGCCACTTCCTCCCCGACTGTCCCAGGCTCCGGTGCGGCGGGCATCATCCAGGTCGGATGAGCATCGTGGTCCGAGCGGCAGGAGGCGTGATCACGCGAGCCGGCGCCGAAGGCGAGCCCGAGCTCCTGGTCGTCCACCGCCCGAAATACGACGACTGGACGCTGCCCAAGGGGAAGGCGGAGCCGGGCGAGCCCGACGAGGAGTGCGCGCTCCGCGAGGTTGAGGAGGAGACCGGCCTCGTCTGCGAGCTGGGCCCCGAGGTGGCGGTCAGCGAGTACGAGGACGCGGCCGGGCGCCCGAAGCGGGTGCGGTACTTCCAGATGACGCCGCAGGAGGGGGCCGAGGCGGCTCCGCAGAACGAGATCGACGACGTTCGCTGGCTGAAACGCCAGCGCGCCCTCGACACGCTGAGCTACGCCCGGGACCGGGCCATCGTCGAGAGGCTCGCAGCGCTCGCGGCGCCCTAGGCGTCAGGCGTCCGGGCCTTCGCCTTCGCGGGCGCCGGCTTCTTCCGCGCGGCTCCCTTCCCGGCGACCTGCTTCGAGAAGTACTCGAGCGCGGTGCGGGTCTTGGTCTGCTGTTCGCTGTCGAGGTCGATGCCGCGGGAGCTGAGGAATGCCCTCGCTCCGGCCGCCACGTCGAACGTCTCCGAGGGCTCGCACTTCGTCGAGAGCTCGAGGATCCGCGAGCCGTCGGGGTAGAGCCACAGCTCCGTGACCATGCGCCGGTCGTAGCCCTCCGGCGAGTTCTTCAGCTTGAGCACGAGCAGCGGTCCGAGGATCGTCAGATCGTCGAGCCCGATCCCGTCCGGCGCGTGCTCCGCATAGAGCTCGCGCTGCTCCTTCGAGAACAGCTTGCGCACCGCTCGCTCCCCAAGCGCCGCCTTCCGGACATCTCCCTCCCTGGCAACGCCTTTGAGCGAGCCCGAGCAGACGTAGCCCTCGGGCGAGGCGTCGAGCTCGACGCCGAAGTTCGGCGAGCGCCGGAGGTCCTTGGCCAGCTCCGACGGCACGACCGGACGCAGCTTGACCACCGTGTCGTCGCCCTTCTTCTGTGAGCGCCGCGCCCTGACGACGAGCCCCAGCTTGTCGAGCGCCAGGTCGGGCGTGTCGAAGAAGAAGACCTGCCGCATCTGCGCCTGCAAGGGGTCGAGACCCAACGCCCGCGCGGTCGTGAGCTGCGCGGGCTCGGGCACGGTCAGCTTCAGCTCGATGCTGTCCACGTTCCCGATCAGCGCGACGAGCTTCTGGAGATCCTCGCCGGCGAGAGCCGCAAGGCCGGACGTCGCTACAGCGCTCACAAGCCAACGATACCTCTCTCGTGAGCTGCGGAAGCCCAGGCTCAGGCGGCGACGAGGGTTCGGTCGTGGCTGACGAGGTCGGCCAGCCGGGACTTGAGCCGCCTGAGCTCCGCTCTCCGCGGCGTGAGGGCGATGCCGTCCAGGCCGTCGCCCTCGAGCTGGTGGAGCTCGAGGACGAGGGCCCGGATCTGGGTCAGCAGCGCGTCGATGTCGCGCGCCGGCATCAAGCCGCTTCCTGCGCGGGAACGGCGTCGAGGCCGGCGGTCTCCGCGGTGGACGAGGCCTGCGGCTCGATCAGCACCGCCGACAGCACCGCCCCGAGAGCGGCGACCCCGGCGAGGACGTAGAACGCGATCTGGAAGCCGTAGGTCAGCGCGGGGCCGCCGAGCGGCGAGGCGCCCGGGTGGGAGCTGACGTAGTGGGCGGTGAAGGTGGTCGCGATCGTGGAGGCTGCCGCGAGGCCGATCGCCCCGCCGATCTGCTGGGTCGTGTTCAGCAGGCCCGAAGCCACGCCGGCGTCGGCCTCCTCGACTCCCATCAGCGCCGCGATGGTCAGCGGCACGAAGGCGAAGGCGAGCCCGACGGCGCTGATCAGGAAGGGCACGAACAGGTCGGAGAAGTACGAGCCGTCGGCCGGCACCTGGGCGAGTAGGACGAGTGCCACGGCGGCGAACGCCATTCCGACCGGCAGCACGCGTCGGACGCCGATCCTCGTCACTAGGCTCTGGGCCACGCCTGCGAGCACGATGATCGTCAGCGTCAGCGGCAGGTAGGCGACTCCGGTCTCGATCGCGGAGAAGTGCAGCACCTGCTGCATGTAGAGCGTCCCGAGGAAGAACTGCGAGAAGACCGATGCGCCAACCAGGAAGGAGGTCACGTTGGCGCCGGTGAGCGAGCGCAGGCGGAAGATCCGCATGGGCAGCAAGGGCGCCTTCGAGCGCAGCTCGATCGCGACGAAGGAGAGGATCAGCAGGGCCGAGGCCGCGAGGAGGCCGATCGTCTCCACGCTGCCCCAGCCGACCTCGGTTGCGCGGGTCATCGCGTAGACGAGCAACATCAGCCCGCTCGTCACAGCGGCCGCCCCGGCGAGGTCGAAGTGCCGGTGCCCGAGCTCAGCGCGGCTCTCGCGCAGGAGGAACGGTGCCGTCGCGAGGAGGGCGGCGCCGACGGGGACGTTGATGAAGAAGATCCACGACCAGTCCAGCGAGCTGGTCAGGAAGCCGCCGAGCAAGACGCCCGCGGCGGCCCCGCTTCCCGAGACCGCGCCCCAGGCGCCGAGCGCGATGTTGCGCTCGCGGCCCTCGGCGAAGGTCGTCGTCAGGATCGAGAGCGCGGCCGGCGCGAGCAGCGCGCCCCCGAGCCCCTGGGTCGCACGGAAGGTGATCAGCGATGCCTCCGACCACGCGAAGCCCGCGGCCAGCGAGCTCAGCGTGAACAGCGCGACGCCCGCGAGGAACAGGCGCCGCCGGCCGAGCAGGTCGGCCATCCGGCCCCCGAGCAGGAGCACGCCGCCGAACATGATCGCGTAGGCGGTGATCACCCACTGCAGGCCTTCCTGGCTGAAGTGGAGGTCGGTCTTGATCGAGGGGAGAGCGACGTTCACGATCGCGACGTCGAGCACGACCATGAACTGGGCGGCGAGCAGGACCGCCAGGGCGATCCAGCGCCGATCGGAGCTTTGAGTTCGTAGCTGCACGGCAACCTCTTCTCTTCGGGAACGCTTTTCACTCACAATCGTTTTATACAGCATACGATTCTGAGTTGTCAAATATTTCTGATCTGCTAAGGTTTCAATATGGAAACGAGCGAGCTCACCCAGGACGAGGCCGGAAAGCGCGGTCTGCTCTACGCGCCGACGGCCGGGATGCTCCTGGTCAAGATCGGGCGCGTGGCCGAGGGCTGGTTCACCGAGGCGCTGAAGCCGATCGGGCTGACGCCGCGTCATCTCGGCGTGTTGCTCGAGGTGCGGGCCCGGCCGACGAGCCAGCAGGCGCTGATCGAATCGATCGGCGTCGACCCGAGCAAGCTGGTCGGCCTGCTGAATGACCTCGAGGCGGACGGCCTGATCGTCCGCAAGCGCGATCCGGAGGACCGCCGTCGCCACATCGTCGAGGTCTCGAAGGAGGGCCGCGCCCGGCTGGCGGGAGCCGAGAAGGCCGCCGGCGAGGTGGAGGAGAGGCTCTTCGCAGCGATCAACGCCGAGCAGCGGGAAGAGCTGCTGCGCGTGCTCGCGCAGGTGGCGGACGACACGGGCATCCTCGAGGGCTGCCTGGGCCGCCTGGGCCTGGACGACTAGCCAGCGGCCAGATCCCGCTTCAGAAGCGGCTCCGGTATTGAATTCCCTACCAGGGGAGCGGCGCGAGAACTACGGAGCGCGCGGAGGTCTTACGGCCTTCTTAGGCCGCTCCAAGGCTCCTCTCAGGTTCGCGTAGTTGGATGGGCGACATCCAACGAAAGGAGCACGAGATGACCGAGCACGTCGACAGCAGAAGCGGGATCCGGGACCGGATCCACGAGACCGCGCACGCCGTTGCGGCCGGGCACGACGCCTTCCTCCAGGAGGCGCTCGACAGCGTCAGCTGGGAACGGCGTGGCCTGCTGGGACGGCTGACTCGCGTGGGGCGGCAGCGAAGCCAGGAAACCGCAGCGTGAAGACGGCGCCGCCGCCCGCGTTCCGCGCGGAGCAGCCGCCGCCGTGGGCGCGGACGATCGCGTCGACGATCGCCAGCCCGAGGCCCGCGCCTCCGTGGGCCCGGGAGCGGGCCGAGTCGGCGCGGGCGAAGCGCTCGAAGATGTGCTCGCTCGCGCCCGGCGGCAGGCCCTGGCCCTCGTCGGCCACCTGAACCAGCAGCTCGTCGCCCACGGCGCGGGCGCTGAGCGTGATCGCGTCGGCCGCCTCGGTGTACTTGACCGCGTTCTCGAGCAAGGCGTCGAGCGCGATCCGCAGGGCCTCCCCGTCCGCGTGCAGCGTGCCGGCCGCGAGCTCGCCGAGCCGCCAGCTGCGGTGGACGATTCCCGACCAGCGCAGGAAGACGTCCTCGAGGAAGGCCTCGGCGTCGATCTCGGCGCGCACGACGAAGTCCGGCTGCTTTGACTTCGCGAGCAGCAGGAGCCGTTCGAGGATGTTCTCGATCCGCCCCAGCTCGTCCAGCGCCACCTCGATCTCCTGCGCCGGCTTTCCGTTCAGGCGCCGCAGCACCTCGAGGTGCCCGCGCGCGATCGTGACCGGCGTGCGCAGCTCGTGCGAGACGTCGTTCAGGAACCGCTTCTGCTGGGCCAGCAGCTCCGCGCGCTCGGCCGCCTCGCGCTCGGCCCGGCGCCACGCCTCCTGCCGACGCCTTGCGTGCCAGACCATCGCCAGGAACATCGCCGACATCAGCGGCACCTCGAACAGCTCGCCCCAGAGCTGCTCGCCTGCGAACGTGTCGGAGAGGATCAGCGCCCCGGTCGCCGCGATCACCAGGCCGAGCACGACTCCGGTCGACCCCGGGCTCCAGACCCGGAACCCGTAGACGAGCGTCAGGCTGATCCAGATGAAGTGGAACGGGATCGTCTCCCAGCCCGGCCAGAGCACCATCGCGCCCAGGTTGGCGACGGCGAAGACGAACCACGCCGCCTCTACCCAGTAGGTTCTAAGCAGTCGTGAGGCGGTAGCCACCATGTCGGACAGTCTCGATCGGTGCACTGGAGCCGAGCTTCTGCCGTAGCCGCCGGATGCAGACGTCGACCACGTTCGAGCGCGGGTCGAAGTGGTACCCCCAGACGTCGGCGAGCAGCCGCTCGCGGCTGACGACCTCGCCCTCGTGCAGGACGAGGTGGTGGAGGAGGCGGAACTCCCGGTCGGACAGCTCGGCGACGACATCTCCGAGTCGGGCCTGTCGCTTCGCGACGTCGAGCGAGAGGCTGCCGGCCCGCACGACGGTGCCGTTCTCGACCGGCCGCCCTCGCCGGAGCTGAGCGCGCACGCGGGCCAGCAGCTCGTCGAGCGAGAACGGCTTCGAGACGTAGTCGCAGGCGCCGAAGTCCAGGCCGCGCAGCTTCGTCTCGAGATCGGAACGGGCGGAGACGATCACCACCGGCAGCTCGGGCTGCTCCCGCTGCAGCTCGCGCAGCACAGTGAACCCGTCCAGCCCCGGTAAGAGCAGGTCCAGAATGACGAGGTCGTACTGATCGCGGGCCGCCCGCGCGATCCCGGCGCCGCCGTCGGGGGCGCCGTCGACGCTGAACCCTTCCGCCTCCAGCCCGCGGGCGAGAAACGCAAGGATCCGGGGCTCATCTTCGATCACCAAGATGCGCATCTGCCTACCCGAGCGCCGGAGACTAACAGCGAAGATGACCTGGAGATGACGAGCAGATGACAGTTCCGTCATCTCGGCCCTGAGGGTCGCTTTGCGCTCCTATCTTCCCGCGCGATGGGCGGCGAGCGAACCGGCGATCATGCCGAGGCGTCGGCGCCGCTCGCGCCGACCGTCAGCCGGCCGTTCACGGATCGCGCGGCCAAGCACTGGCTGCTCTCGTCAATCATCTGGCTGACCGTCGTCGACCTCTTCGGGCTCGTCCTTGCGACCGAATTCGTCTCGCCCGAGGCCTTCGGCGGCATCTCCTGGCTCTCGTTCAGCCGCATCCGGCCCTCGCACGTCAACGGCGTGATCCTCGCCTGGCTGACGATGATGTACTTCGGCGCGCTCTTCTACATGCTCCCGCGCCTCGTCGGCACCCGCGGTATGTGGAGCGAGCGGCTCGGCGTCATCTGCGCCTGGGCTTGGAACCTGATGTACCTCGCCGGGATCATCGGACTCCTGACCGGCCACAGCCAGGGCCGCGAGTACGCCGAGTTCATCTGGCCGGTCGACATCGCGCTGCTCGTGATCTGGTGCGCCAACATCGTCAACATCCTGGCAACCGTCTCGATCCGGACGATCAAGCCGATCTACGTCTCCGTCTGGTTCTTCATCGCCAGCCCGCTCTGGCTCGCGGTCGACTACGCGATCGGCAACGTGATCTGGAACCCCGGCAATGTCTGGGGCTCGAAGTCCGGCGCGTTGTCGTCGAGCCTCTCCGACGCGATGCTCAATTGGTGGTACGCCCACAACCTGTTCGGGCTGTGGCTGACTCCGATGCTGCTCGCGCTGACGTACTACATCGTCCCGCGCGTCACCAACACGCCCCTCTACAGCTACACCCTGTCGCTGATCTCGTTCTGGGGGATGGCGTTCTTCTACACGGGCGTGGGCGACCACCACATCCTCCAGTCGCCGACCCCGTCCTGGCTGAAGACGATCGCCGAGGTCTCGTCCTGGATGCTGCTCGTCCCGGTCTTCGCGTTCACGATCAACATCCTCGGGACGATGAAGGGCAACTGGGACCGGTTCTTCACGAACTTACCGCTGCGCTTCACGATGACCGCCTTCTTCTTCTACTTCCTGGTCAACATCCAGGGCGCGTTCGAGGCGATCCAGCCGTTCAACAAGCTGACCCACTTCACGAACTTCGTGGTCGCCCACGCGCACCTGGCCCTGCTCGGCGCGTTCACGATCCTCGGCATGGGCGTGATCGACTACATCGTCGCCCAGATCTACCAGAAGCCCCTGTTCAGCAGGAGCCTGTCGGAATGGCAGTACTGGCTCGTGACCGTCGGGTTCACAGGGTTCTTCAGCGTGCTCACGCTCGCCGGTTTCCAGCAGGGCTTCGCGTGGCAGGACGGGATCCCCGAGGTCAACGTGCTCAACCAGCTGCACGCCTACTACATCGCCCGGGGGATCTTCGGGGCGATGATCGTGCTGTCCGGGATCGTCCAGATCGTGAACATCGGGCTGACGATCTTCACCGACACGGCGGCCCGCAGGCGGCGTGAGACCTACAAGGTCGCCGAGGCCGTCGCGCCCCCGGTGAGCGGCTGATGGCCGACCCCCCGCGCGACAGCGGCTCGCCCGACCTCCCGCGCGGCTGGGTGCGACACCCGCGCGAGCGGATGCTGATCACGCCGTTGATGGCGGGAGTCGGCGGGCTGCTCGCGTTCTTCACGGTGGTGGCGATCGTCGTCTGGCTGCCGATCCACACCTTCGACCCGCCGGCCTCGAAGGACTGGGCGCCACTCTCGAACACCGCGCTCACGGGGCGCAATCTGTTCGCCCAGAACGGCTGCTACGTCTGCCACTCGGGCTACTCACGGCCGCAGGACGTGCGCGAGGCGCTCTACTTCCTCTACCCGAAGATCTCGCAGCCGGGCGACTTCTACGGCAGCGACCAGTCCCCGAACCTGCTCGGCACCGAGCGGACGGGGCCCGACCTCTCGCAGGAAGGCGGCTGGCACCCGAACGACTGGCAGCGCGCCCACTTCTACGACCCCCGCTACATGGACCCGCGCTCGCTGATGCCGGACATGAAGTCGCTCTTCGGCGACAAGCAGGTGGATCAGCTGGTCGCCTTCGTCGAGGAACGGAGCGGCAAGTCCGGGCTGCTGCGCTACGCGGGGCAGCTCTATGCGAAGCACGTCGTGCTGGTGAACCAGGGCTTCCCGCCGGCCTACACGGGCTTCCAGGGTGGGCACAAGCCGATCGTCGAGGCGAACGAGAAGGGCCTGAAGCCGCCGAACACGCAGCTCGAGGAAGCGCCGAACCTGTCGCAGATCGACCGCAGCTACTGGCTCTCGGGCAATCCGCTCCCGGTCACCGAGGAGAACCTGCTCCGAGGCAAGGAGGTCTTCCTCGAGCGCTGCGTCGGCTGCCACGGCCTGAGCGGCGACGGCAAGGGCCCCGGCGCGCCGTTCCTCTCGCCGCCTCCCGCCGACTTCACCGACGCCGACGACGCCTGCTGCGGCGGCGACACGGGGCCGGGCGACTTTTATTACCGCATCCTCCGCGGCTGGTCGGGGACGGCCATGGAGAACTTCGGCGACCGCCTGTCGGTGAACAACATCTGGCGGGTGGTGCTGTTCTTGAAGACGATCCCGAACGGGACGCTCAAGCCGAACCGCGTTCCCGAGCCGAAGGACTACATCGTCTGGCAGCCGAGCAAGGAGCTGCTCGCCTGGGTGAAGACCCACCAGGAGCTCGCTCACAACGCGGACTTCGACAAGAAGCAGGCGACGGATCCCTACGTGCAGGAGGCGATGCGGACCTTCCCGGGCCTGGCGCCCGGCGACTCGATGATGCTGAACGACGGGAAGACCGAGCTGTCCATCCTGAGCGCAGCCGCAGGGATCAAGGCCCTCTACCAGGACATGCTCGACCGCGCCTGGGCCGACGCGCAGGCCCGCGGCGAGAAGCTTCCTCCCGCCGCGCAGAAGGACGTCCCTCCGACGGTGCCGGGCGAGTGAAGCGCTTCGCGGCCATCTGGCTCGTGGTTGCGCTTGCGGCGCTGACCTGGCCCGCGCTCGCGTTCGCGCACGACGCGCCCGAGAACAGCCAGTCGAAGTGGGTGATGGCCGACTGGATGATCGACACCTTCTTCATCTTCGGCGGCCTGGCCTTCGTCGCGTTCCTGGCGGCCTGGAAGGCGGGCCACTTCCAGGAGCTCGACCGCGTCGGGGCTCTGCCCCTGTACGTCGATGAGGAGGACTACTACACGCCCGAGTGGGCGCTGGACGAGGAGGAGTGGGACGATGGGCCTGCCTAGCGCATCGCTGGTGAGCGGCGACTCGCCCGACAAGGCATCGAGGTTCTACCACTACCTACAGGCCCACCAGGAGACGCTGGAGCGCGCGGCGACCTGGCACGTCCGCTGGGTGGACCTCGCGTGGCTGTGGGGCTTCATGATCGTGATCTCGCTGTGTCTCTTGCTCTGGGTCTGGCAGTACCGGTCGACCCGGCAGGGTCGGACGATCTACCCGGTCGACAGCTTCGGCGGCTACACGACCGAGCTCGCCGGCCCGGCAACGTTCTTCTTCCTGGCCCTGACCGTCGTCCTGACCCTCTTCGCGGTCGCGCTCATCGTCGGCCACATCGTCTTCGGGCAGAAGTTCTGATGGCCGTCGAGCAGGGCTCCCTCATCCTCCCGTACGTCGCCTGGGCGAGCGCGACGTTCGTGACGATCCCGGCCGCGGAGTGGGAGCGCGTCTACGGGTCGCTGCAGGCGCTCAAGGCGCACGTCCAGGAGTACCCGGGCTGCCAGAAGCTGGAGGCGTTCATCGCCCTCGAGGAGAACGGCGACATGAGAGTGCACTGCTACACGGTCTGGGACACGCCGGAGCAGCTCGAGGCCTTTCTCGAGCGCGGCTACACCCTCGAGCGGATGCTCGCCGACGTCGCGCAGCTTCCCTCTGACCAGGTCCAGGTGATGGAGAAGGTGTTCTGATGGAGAACGAGCCCGAACAGCGCCCGGCGCGGCCGCTCGCGGGGTACCGCGACGTGGGCGAGGACGTCCGCCACTCGCGGAGCGCCATGACCCGCGCCTGGGTGATCCTCGCCGTGCTGATGGCCCTGTACCTCGGCTGGACGCTCGTCGTCTACTTCTTAGAGCCTGGCCTCCGCTAGGCCGGCCGGCCTATGTGGATCCAGCACCTCTCCTCGCTGCAGTTCCTGACCTACGTCGCGTTCTTCGCGGTCGTCGTGGCCGCGATCTGCAAGTTCGTGCCGGGACGCGCCGCGCCGGTGCGCGACACGCCGTACCCGGACGACGAGCTGCACGCGCACGACGCGAAGACGGCGAAGTACTTCCTCGCAGGCGGCTTCTTCCTCGTCCTGGGCAGCGTCCACACCGTGCTCAAGAACCTGCCGTGGACCGCGGAGTACCTGGCCCGCACCGGCTACGCGGGCCACCTCGTGCGCGACCTCTCGAACACGCACGTCACCATCGTCGGCGGCGGCACGCTGCTTGCTACGGGCCTCTGCTGGCTGGCGCTGCCGAGGATCGTCAAGCGCCCGCTCGCGAGCGACGGGCTCGCGCAGTGCGCCTTCTGGTTCACCGTCCTCGGGCTCGCGGTCTTCTACGTCTCGCTGATCGGCAACGGCATCGCGATGGGGCACCTGATCGAGCACGGCTGGAGCTATCCCGCGGCCAAGGCGCACCTGGGCGACTGGTACAAGGTGCCGACCGGGATGGGGGCCGGGGTGATGGGCCTCGGCTACTGGTGCTTCGCGACCAACGTCGGCGTCACGATCTTCGAGTCGCGCCTGGTGCATGTGCCCAAGCCGCAGTGGCACCTGTGGAAGTTCTTCGCCACCGGCGCCGCGGCGCTCACGGTCGGGACGGTGCAGGGCGTGGTCCAGGTGCAGCCGAAGAACGCGGACTGGCTCTACAAGGCCGGTCACGCGGGTGAGTGGATCGACCCGATCAGCCACGCGCACATCAACCTCGTCACCGGCCTGACGATGCTCGTCGCGGGTGCCCTGTTCGCGTTCGTGCGCGCTCTGGGAGGCAGCGAGCCCTCGCGACGGCTGGCCGACACCTGCTTCTATGCCCTGCTCGGCGGCTCGCTCGCCTTCTACTTCACGGCCCTCTACCTCGGCTTCCACGAGGGCGGGCTGGTCGTCAACCGGGGTCTGACCCCGGAGGCGGCCGAGGAGGCGACGCCGCTCCACCCGTACCTGATCATGGGCGCGGGGATCGCGATGTTCGCGTCCTTCTGGCTCTTGCTCGCGGTCTTCGTGCGCTCGGTCTGGCGCTCGCACAGCCGGGTGAAGCCGTTCGTGCTCGCGGGCTGCGGGGCGCTCGCGGTCGGGACGCTGCAGGGCCCGGTGCAGGCGGTGCCGCTCGTGAACGAGGCCCTCGACCGCGGCGGCGATGCCGGCGACGTGATCGTGAACCTGCACGCGCAGCTGAACATGCTCGGCGGGCTGATGGTGCTGCTGATCGGCCTGGCGCTCGGCGCCCTCGGCCTGCTCGGAGCCGCCTGGCCTTCGCGCCGCGCTCGGCTCGTGACGCTGCTCGTGCCGCTTGGGATTGGCGCCTACTACGCCGGCGGGGTGGCCTTCTCGGCCGTCGAGGCGCACCGCGTCGCGGCCGGGCACTCGTTCGCGTCGGCGGTCACGGCGCTCGAGCCCTGGGAGTCGCTCGTGCTCGTCCCGGCCGCGCTGGTCGCCCTCGCGGGCTTCGCGGTGTTCGCGTCGGCGGCCTGGCGGATGACCGCGCGCCAGCGGACGGCCGGCCGCAAGGCGATCGCCGCAGCGCCGCAGGCCTTCAGCGGGAAGATCCCCAAGCGCGTCGTCCGCCGCAGCCCGGCGGCGCTCGCCGGCTACGAGCTGCCGCTCGGGCTGATGGGCTTTCCCGGCGTCGGCTGGCTCTTCGCCGGCTTTCCGCTGACGGCCTCGATCCTGCTCCTGGCCGGGCCGGCGCTCACCTGGGCCGTGATCCCGGTCGCGTTCTCCCCGTTCGGGCGCGGTCCCTTGCGCAGTCTCGGCTGGGGCATCGAGCTGGTCTGGCTGCCCGTGATGGCGCTGATCTCCTCGGCCGCGCTCTACCGCGCCCACTCGCGCCGCCGGGCTCGGGCCGAGGGCCGGCCGCCGCGGGGCCGAACCCGCCGGGTGCGCAACGCCGACGGCTACCGCACGCGCGTCAGCGCAGCCCTCGGCGGAATGCTGCTGCTGCTCGTGGCGATCCCGTTCGTACCGGCGGTGGCCGGGGTGGGAGGGAGCACCGTCCACTACTCCTACGAGCCGAGGCTGACGCAGGAACTGACCGGCGACTTCGTCCAGACCGCGCGCGGGCCCGTGAAGCTCTTCACCTGGAGCGACCCGCAGGGGACCTTCCCGCACGACGCGCTCCGCCTGCATGCCGCCGACCTCGGCTCACTGCTGGTCCGGGCCGCGGCCGTGGACTCCCCGGCGGGCTACCGGATCTTCGACCTCGACCGCAACACGGCGGTGCCGCTGGCCGTGCGCAGCTCGACGTCCCGCCAGCTCGTGCTCGTGCCCAAGCGCGCGCTCAGCCCGGGCCGTTACTCGTTCGTCGCAACGCACGAGGGGATGTTCGGCGGGCGCGACTTCAGCTACCTCCGGGTCGTGAAGGCGGGCGCGCCGGTGACCGCGATCAGCTCGCGGCCGCACGCGAGAGCGCCGGCGGTGCTGGACGCGCTGCTGCCGCTCTGCGCCGCGCTCGTGGCCGCCCTGTTCGCGGCGCTGCTGCTGCGCTCGCTGCGCCGCCGCCGCTCGGGCGAGAAGGCGCTCTGGGCGACGGGCTTCCTTCTCTTCGCCGTCGCCGCCGCCTGCGAGGCCGCCGCTCAGCGCGCGGGCTGGAGCCCTGCCCTCTTCCGCGCCTACTACCTGGCCGGCGGCGTGCTCACCGTCGCGTTCCTCGGCGCCGGCTCGGCCTGGCTGCTCCTGCCGAAGCGCGGTCGCGACGCACTTCTCGGCGGTCTGCTGGTCGCAGCTACGGCGGCCGCGGTGACCGTGGCGCTCGCGCCCGTGAGTTCCCACGCGCTGGCCGGCACGGCGCGTGGCCGGCCGCCCGCGAACTCCGCGCTCGGAGGCCATGCGTTCCTCTGGGCGATCGGGCTCAACTCCTTCGGGACGCTCTTCCTTGTCGGCGGCTCGCTCTACGCGATCGCTCGCGGGATCCGGGTGCGTCCGAACCTGTGGATCGGCGGCGGCGCGCTCGTCGTCGGCCTCGCGACCGGCCTCTCCCGCGCGGGCTCGTACGAGTTCGTCTACGCCGGCGAGCTGCTCGGAATCGCGCTGATGTTCACCGGCTTCGCCTTCGTCGGCAAGAGCCCGCGGCCGGTGAGGCGTCCCGTCACGGCGCCGCTCGGGGTTGTAAAGGCGTCGCGAGTGGCATAAGTTCCGGCTGTCTGACCGGGATTTTCGGGATCTAATTACCGAGGGAGAGGGAGAATGAGAAGCATGCGCGGAGCCGCGCTCGGCCGGTTGCTCGTTGCCGCCGCAGCGCTGATCGTCGTCGGCGCTTCGATTTCGGCGGCTGCGGCCGTCGTTCCGTCCTCGAAGAGTCACAGCGCCTGGCCCCAACAGAACCTCAAGGGCCTGCGCACCTACGCACGGCAGGTTCCGCGCGTCGTGCACAAGGGCCTCGCGCCCTACCTCCGCGCGCACAAGGCATCGTCGCGCCTCACGCTGAACTTCGGCCTGCCCCTCCGCGACAAGGCCGGCCTCGACAAGCTGATCCAGGCAGAGGCCTGGACGCACCGTTATCCCAGCCGCGCCGAGCTGTACCGGCGTTTCTCTCCCTCGAAGGCGCAGTACAACGCGCTGCGGGTCTGGCTGACGCGGCACGGCTTCCGGGTCACGCACCTCGGCCACGACCGGCTGATGATCTCGGCCAGCGCGAAGACCTCGACGATCCAGCGGGTGCTCCACACCAAGATCGCCGACTTCGTCCGCCCGGGCTTCAAGTACCAGCGCGTGACGATGAAGCCGTTCGTGTTCTTCGCGAACACCAAGCCGGCGAGCCTCCCGGCGCGCTTCGGCGTCCAGACGATCTCGGGGCTGGCCAACGTCGCCCGGTTCTTCACCGACTACACGCTTGCGCACCCGAACACCTACGGCCATGAGCCACTCGTCCGCAGCGGTGGCTACTTCCCGGTCGACCTGCGCGGGCTCTACAACATCACCGGCCACGGTTTCGACGGCACGGGCCAGACCCTCGGCTTCACGCTCTGGACGGCGCCCGAGAAGCAACCCGCTATGACCGCGTTCGCGAGCAACACGGGTGACCAGCTCATCACCGTCGACCCGTCGTGCACGGCGACCGGCAACTCGCCGACGACGCCGAGCTCCTGCGCGACGCAGCCGGTCGCGGGGGACCACCTGATGTCCATCCTCGAGAACGGCAACATCGATCCGGGCACGAACTTCGGCTCCAACGTGGAGACCGCTCTCGACATCGAGGCGGCGCACGGCGTCGCCACGCATGCGGGCCTCAAGTACTACGCCTCCGAGTGCGCCACGACCCCGCCACCGAACACCGGTCTCGCCAACGCCGGCTGCAACGGCACGGACGTCGGCATGGAGATGGCCATGGAGGATGCGGCCAACGACCCGACGCTGCACAGCGTCTCGAACTCCTGGGGCTACGGCGGCGAGGCCGAGTGGGGCGTCACCGACCCGTTCGTCGTCTCCGTCAACAACATCCTCGCGCTCGGCGCAGCGGCCGGGACGAGCTTCTACTTCTCGACCGGCGACGCCGGGACGTACGAGTCCGGCTTCCCGACTGACAGCCCGTACGTGGTGTCGGTCGGCGGCACCAGCACGTACTCGACCACCAACTCCGGGACGTGGAGCTCGAGCGTGACGTGGAGCGGCGGCGGCAGCTGGTGCTCCTCGCAGTACGCGCGGCCTGTCTGGCAGACCGGCGCGGGCGTTACGGCGAATGCCGCGTGCCCGGGCCGCGTCAGCCCCGACGAGTCGGCGATCTCCGACCCCAACACGGGCGTCCGCTTCACCTCCAGCACCCTGACCGGCACGCAGAGCGGCCAGGTCGGCGGCACGAGCCTCGGCGCTCCGGTGCTGAACGGCCTGCAGGCGGTCACGCAGAACTTCGTCAACGCGCAGACCTACCCGACCGCGACGCCGCACATCGGCTTCATGTCGCCGCTGCTGTACCAGCTCGGGAACAGCGGTCACGCGGACAGCTACTTCCGCGACCTGGACTGCGGCAACACGGCGAACCCGACCAGCGGCCCGGACGGCGATGCAGCGATCAAGGGCTGGGACGCGGCGACCGGTTGGGGCGAGCCCGACTGGTTCAACTTCTCCACCGGCATCGCGCAGCTGCTCGGCGCGACGAACGTCAGCACGCCTGGCTCGCTGGGCCGGCACTTCTCGTGGACGTGCGCCAAGACGCCGAGCAACTCGACCGAGCGGGCGTTCTCCTGCCCGACGGCCTCGGTGTGCTACGCGGTGGGCGCGTCCTCGGGCGCGACGCCGTGGTACGGCAAGTTCATCGCCGCCGGCGCGTGGGGCGCGGTGAACACGATCTTCAAGTCGACCGACGGCGGCCGGAACTGGTCCCCGTCGAACAGCGACATGTTCTCGATCGCGTGCACGAGCGGCTCGACGTGCATGACCGTCGGCGCGGGCGGCCGTGAGCGGCGCACGACCGACGGCGGCTCGACGTGGTCCGACGTGGCGACCGCGCCCGGCAACAACAAGCCGCTGACGCAGATCACCTGCCCGAGCTCGTCGATCTGTTACGCGGTCGGCGACCGCGGCAACATCCAGAAGTCGACCGACGGCGGCCAGACCTGGTCGTGGCAGTTCGGCGCCACGTACGGCAACCCGATGTACGGGCTGTCCTGCCCGTCGACGACCACCTGCTACGCGACCGACATCTACGCGCACGTCTTCAAGACGACCGACGGCACGAACTGGACGGCGCAGGTGACGCCGATCACGACGCCGTACACGCCGGTCGTCGCCGAGACCGGCGGCCCGAACCCGTGGGGCGG
>Ga0307282_10000038_pt1 | contig 34624 bp, 36 predicted proteins | sample ER_DNA_121_FD_194475 | JGI IMG/M metagenome (GOLD analysis project Ga0307282, IMG submission 194475) | Bulk soil microbial communities from the East River watershed near Crested Butte, Colorado, United States - ER_DNA_121 | ecosystem: Environmental > Terrestrial > Soil > Floodplain | place...
CCCGGCGCGGGCGATCTCCTCGAAGAGGTCGTCAAAGGTCCCGATCCGGCCCGACAGCAGTGCGCCGCACGTCGCCAGCAGCTCACGCTCGATGCGCTCGACGTCCGACCCGTGCGGCACGATCAAGATGGGATCTCGGTCGAGCGCGCCCAGGTAGCGCTCGAGGAGCAGCGCAACCTTGCCCGCGTTCGCGGGCCCAGCAAGCAGCGTCAGCCCGCGGCCCGAGGCCATCGACCCATCGTAGACCTACGGTCCGACGGCTTAGAGTGGCTCGTCCGGAAGTAGCGCGGAAAAGCGAGTTACGCCGCGGCGGTCTTCGGCCTGCGCCCTCGTCTCGCAGCGGCGCGCCCGGGCATCTGGCCGGCGCAGTTGTCACACAGATCGGCCTGCTTGGAGCCGCGGCGGGCGTCAGTGTAGTTCAGGCGCAGTGTCGCGCCCTTTCCTTCTCCGACCTCGGCGCCGCAGTTGTCGCAGACGAGAACCGTTTTTCGTGCCATTGGATTTGCCTCCTGAAACGGGGTTGGGTCGCGTGGAGCGTATCGGAAAGGAATTGTAAATTCACGCGGCAACCCGCGCGCGCCGAATACGCCACGAACGCAACAAGCTCAGCAGTGCCTGCTCCTCGCGATCGAGTCGCGTATCGCGCGCGCCGACGACGCGCAAATGGCGAGGTCTGAAATCGTCGATAGTTCTGCCGTCGAGATACTGCTCGACGACCGCGGGGCTGACATAAGACGACCGCGCAACGGCAGGCGTGTTTCCGAGCTTTGCGCCGACAGCGCGCATCACTCCGGAGACAACTTTCCTCGCTTCCGTCTCGGTCTCCCGCGACCCGTGCTCCCCGAGCGCGATCGCGGCGATCAGCGTGCCGCCCCATGTGCGGAAATCCTTGGCCGTGAATTCGTCGCCCATGTGCTCTTCGATGTAATCATTGAGGCGCGCGCCCGATAGGTTGCAAAGCGATCCGTCAACGTCGTAGCGAAAGAGCTGCCGTCCACCCGGAAGCGCGAGCAGCTTCTTCATCGCGTCAGCAAGGTCTTCGTCGACGATCGCGGTGCGAACGAGAACGCGGTGCTTGCCCCGGTACTTGAACGTGATCCGGCTCCCGCGCACGGACACGTGCCCCTTCCGTAGCGTCGTGATGCCGAACGTCCGGGTCGTCCGCGCGTAGCGCTCGGTGCCGACGCGAAACCAACCGAGATTGATCAGACGAAGTGCCAATGCGCAGACCCACTCCGGCGAGAACGGCTCGCCCTCCATGTGCTTCGCCATCTGCGCGCGCAGATCCGGCAGCCGCTCCGCGAAGCGCACGAGCTTGTCGAACTTCTCCTGCTCCTGCCGGGCGCGATATTCCGGGTGGTAGAGGTACTGGCGCCGACCCGCCCGATCGATGCCCGTCGCCTGCAGCTTCGCCGCCGCCCGCGGCGAGATCCAGACCTCCTTCCACGCCGGTGGAATCACGAGCTCTTCGATGCGCACGAGCTTCGCCGGATCCGTAATTCGCTGTCCGCGCGAGTCGTAGTAGTTGAAACGACCCTTCCGCCCCTTGCGGCGCCACCCTCGTCTGCGTGCCATGCGAGCCGTGTACCCACGGCCGTAGGATCCGACGCATGCCGACCATCGTCGTGCTCGAAGGAGATGAGACCGGGCAGGAACTGCTCGAGGAAGCGCTGCGCGTTCTCGACCCCGAGGTGACCGGTCTCGACGTCACGTTCGATCGTCACGACCTCTCGCTCGAGAATCGCCGCGCGACCGAGAACAAGGTGGTGCTCGAGGCGGCCGCGGCGATCCGCGAGCACGGGCTCGGGCTGAAGGCGGCCACGGTCACACCGGAGGGCGTCGACGACGTCGGCTCGCCGAACCGGATCCTGCGCGAAGAGATCGGCGGCCGCGTCATCGTCCGGACCGGACGGCGGATTCCGGGCGTGATCCCGCACGGCGGAGTGCATGCGCCGATTTCGGTCGTGCGCATGGCCGTCGGCGACGCGTACGGGGCGAAGGAGTGGCGGGAGGGCGAGGGCGCCGACGAGGTCGCGTTCCGCACGGAGCGCATCGAGCGCCGCATCTGCCGTGGCGTTGCGGAGTTCGCTTTTCAGCTCGCTGAACGCACCGGAGCCAAGGTCTTCGGCGGACCGAAGTACACCGTCAGCCCGGTCTACGAGGGCATGCTCAAAGAGGAGATGGACGCCGCGGCCGAGCGCCATGCGGGCGTTCCGTACGAGCCGCAGCTGATCGACGCCACGTTCGCACTGCTCATCGCAACAGCCGGCGATCCGCTCGTGATTCCATCGCTGAACCGAGACGGCGACATCCTGTCCGATCTCGTCCTGCCGCTCTTCGGATCGATCGCCGGAGCCGAGTCGCTGCTCGTTGCGTTCGCGGACGACGATCCGACCCAGGTCACGGCGGTCATGGCCGAGGCCGCGCACGGGACCGCGCCTGCGCTCTTGGGCAAGAACGTCGCGAACCCGCTGGCGATGATCCTCGCCGGAGCCGCCGTTCTGGGCTACGCGGACGGGGCCGAAGAGGTCTCGCGCGCCATTCGCGAAGCGTCGCTGGAGGCGATCGCGGAAGGCGTCCGCACCGCAGACCTTGCCGGCCAGGCAGGGACGTCCGAGTTCACCGACGAGGTGATCCGGCGGACGAAATCGAAGCTCGAGGTCTGGTCGACCCTCTAGCCCGCCGCGGCTTCTTGCCAGACGAGCACGCCGAGGCCTGCGTCGGCCCAGGCGGACGCGAACGCGCCGACCAGGTCCGGGTCGAACTGCGTTCCCGCGCAGCGGGCGAGCTCCTCCAGCGCCTCGTCCGGAGTCCAGCTCGAGCGGTACGGACGCGTCGACGTCATGGCGTCGAACGAGTCCGCGATACACAGGACGCGCGCTTCGAGCGGGATGTCGTCGCCGCGGCGGCCGGTCGGATAACCCGCCCCGTCCCAACGCTCGTGGTGGTGCAGGACGAGCGGGAGAATCGTCTCGGGCGCGCCGAGGGAGCGGAGCATGCGTGCTCCTGCGGCGGGATGGCGGCGCATCAAGCCGAGCTCCTCCTCGGACAGCGGCCCGCGCTTGAGCAGGACCGACGACGGGACGACGAGCTTGCCGACGTCGTGCAGCAGCGCGCCGAGGCGCAGCACGGAGATCCGCTCCTTGTCGAGGCGGAGGCCGCGCGCCATCGCCTGCGCGAAGACCGTGACGCGCGACGAATGACCGCGCGCGTACGGGTCGCGAGCTTCGATCGCAGACGAGAGTGCCGCCAAGCTTCCCACCGGACTCGACTCTTCAAGCTTGGCGCGCGGTTCCCTCCCTCGCCGAGGCATCGCTTGCGATGCCGCCGTCAGGCCGCGGAGCTTGCTCCGCGGCCGTCCGAACTGACCGGTCGACCCGAATGAGAAAAAAGCGAACGCTTAGAGTTCGCCGTCCATGAAGGTTGGCGTGCCGAAGGAGACCGCGGAGGGCGAGCGGAGAGTCGCCCTCGTGCCCGACCTCGTGTCGAAGCTCGACGGGATCGAGGTCGTCGTCGAGCAGGGCGCGGGTGCGGCCGCCTCGTTCACGGACGACGCGTTCACGGAAGAGGGCGCTGCGATCGGCGACCCGTGGGCGGCGGATCTCGTCGCCAAGGTGCGCAAGCCGAGCGACGACGAGGTCAACAGGTTGCGCGACGGGCAGGTCCTCATCGGCTTCCTTCAGCCGCTCACCGACCAGGCGGGGGTCGAGCGCCTCGCCACGCGCGGCGTCACCGCCTTCGCGATGGAGTCGATCCCACGCATCACGCGCGCGCAGTCGATGGACGCGCTCTCGTCCCAGGCGACGGTCTCCGGGTACAAGGCCGTCATCCTCGCCGCGGACCGGCTGCCGAAGTTCCTGCCGATGCTGGTGACCGCGGCGGGAACCGTCGTGCCCGCCAAGGTGCTCGTCATCGGAGCGGGTGTGGCCGGGCTGCAGGCGATCGCAACCGCACGGCGCCTCGGCGCGGTCGTCTCCGGCTTCGACGTCCGGCCGGTGGTCAAGGAACAGGTCGAGAGCCTCGGCGCGAAGTTTCTCGACCTGAGCGTCGTCGGCGAGGAGACCGAGGGCGGCTACGCGCGCGAGCTGTCCGAGGACGAGCAGCGCCGCCAGCAGGAGGAGCTCGAGGCGCGGATCGGCGACTTCGACGTCGTCGTCACGACTGCGCTCATTCCTGGCCGGCCGGCGCCGAAGCTGATCCCGCAGTCGGCGATCGAGTCGATGCGCCCCGGCTCCGTGATCATCGACCTCGCGGCCGAGGCGGGCGGGAATGCGGACCTAACCCGGCCCGACGAGGAGGTCACGCACAACGGCGTCACGATCATCGGGCCGACGAACCTCCCGAGCTCGATGCCCTACCACGCGAGCCAGCTCTACGCGCGGAACGTCACCGCTCTCGTCAACCACCTCGCGCCCGAGGGCGAGCTTGCGCTCGACTTCGAGGACGAAATCACCGCCGGCGCGTGCGTCACACGCAAGGAGGAGGTGCCTGCATGAGCGCACAGCTCGTCACCGAGATCACAATTTTGGTCCTGGCCGCATTCGTCGGCTTCGAGGTCATCTCGAAGGTGCCGACGCTGCTGCACACGCCGCTCATGTCCGGCACGAACGCGATCCACGGGATCGTGATCGTCGGCGCGATCATCGTCATGGGCACCCCGCACCCCGGGCTCTTCATGCGGATCCTGTCGTTCATCGCGGTCGTCCTTGCGTCCGCGAACGTCGTCGGCGGGTTCGTCGTCACCGACCGGATGCTCGAGATGTTCAAGAAGCGGCCCGACGAGCCCAAGTGAGCACGACTACAGCGAACCTGCTCTACCTGTTCACGATCGCGGCGTTCATCCTCGCGCTGCGCTTCCTCTCCTCGCCTCGGCACGCGCGGCTCGGTGTCCAGATCGCTGCCGCCGGGATGCTCTGGGCGGTGATCGTCACGCTCTCGCTCGAGGAGGTCGTGACCGGCTATTGGTGGATGGCCGCCGGAATGGCGATCGGCTCGGCGATCGGGCTCGTGGGTGCCCGGAAGGTGAAGATGACAGCGATGCCGCAGATGGTGGCGCTGTTCAACGGCGTCGGCGGCGGCGCGGCGGCGTTGGTTTCGCTCGTCGAGTTCCACACCGTCTGGGCGCTCAACGGAGACGTCGGCGTCGAGCGCGGGGTCTCGACGGTCTTCTCGGCGCTCGTCGGCTCGATTTCGTTCGCCGGGTCGATGATCGCGTTCGGAAAGCTGCAGGATCTGATCAGCGGGCGGCCGATCACGTACCCGGGCCAGCAGGTCGGGAACGCGCTTCTCTTCGTCGGGTCGATCGCCCTCGGGGCCGCGGCGATGGCGACGGTCAGCTGGTGGCTGCTCGCGGCGGCGATCCTGGTCGCAGCCCTGTTTGGCGTCGTGTTCGTGCTCCCGATTGGCGGCGCGGACATGCCGGTCGTGATCTCGCTCCTGAATGCATTCACCGGGTTGGCGGCCGCGGCGACCGGTTTTGTGCTGCACTCGAACGTCCTGATCGTGAGCGGGATGCTCGTCGGCGCCTCGGGAACGCTGCTCACGACGATGATGGCGCAGGCGATGAACCGGTCGATCGCGAACGTCCTCTTCGGGGCGTTCGGCAAGGTCGACGCGACCGCGGCGGCAGCGGCTGCAAGCACCGATGGCGCAACCGTCCGCTCGGCGACCGCAGACGACGTCGCGGTCATGCTCGCCTACGCGCGGCGGGTCGTGTTCGTCCCCGGCTATGGGCTCGCAGTCGCCCAGGCGCAGCACGACGTGCGGAATCTCGCGGAGCTGCTCGAGGAGAAGGGCGTCGACGTCAAGTACGCGATTCACCCGGTCGCCGGCCGCATGCCGGGCCACATGAACGTGCTGCTCGCCGAGGCCAACGTCCCGTACGACGAGCTCGTCGAGATGGAGCAGATCAACCCCGAGTTCCCGCAGACGGACGTCGCCGTGATCGTCGGCGCGAACGACGTCGTCAATCCGGCGGCGCGTAACCAGCCAGGGAGCCCGATTTACGGGATGCCGATCCTCGATGTCGACAAGTCGCAGAACGTCGTCGTGATCAAGCGCTCGATGTCGCCCGGTTTTGCGGGGATCGACAACCCGCTCTTCTACGACCCAAAGACCGTGATGTTGTTCGACGACGCGAAGGCGGCGATGGAGAAGCTGATCGCGGCCGTCAAGTCGGTGTGAGCCGCGTACCCGTCTTCTCGGCGGAGCAGGTTCAAGCCGCAGTCTCGCCTGAGCGCGCGCTCGAGGCCGTACGCGGCGCGTTCGTGGCATATGCGCGCGGCGAGTGGACGATGCCGCCGAAGGTCTACGTGCCCGCCTACCCGGCCGGGGACTTCCGCGCGATGCCCGCCCTCGGAGGCGGACACGCCCTTCTGAAATGGGTGACGTCTTTCCCGGGCAATCCCGCTCAGGGGCTTCCGACCGTGATGGGGCTCGTGCTCCTTTCGGATGCGTCGAACGGATCGCTGCGTGCCGCTCTCGACGCGGGCGCCGTGACGGCGTTGCGGACCGGTGCGGCCGCAGTGCTCGCTGCGGAGACGCTCGGCCGCTCGGATGCGGAGACCGCGGCTGTCGTCGGCGCGGGCGTGAACGGGATCGCGGCGGCGAGAACGTTCCTTGCTCGTGGGCGCGAGGTGGCGCTCTACGACGTCGACTCCAAGCGCACGCAAAGGGCAGCCGAGGAGCTCGGCGCGGTCGTCGCGACTAGAGAGAAGGCACTCGCAGCCGACCTGCTCGTGACGATGACGCCCGGGCACGAGGTGCTCCTTCCAGAGAACACGCTCCAGGCGGGCCAACACGTGAGTCTGATGGGCGCGGACGGCCCTGGAAAGGCCGAGATCGCCGTCGACGAGCTTCTGCGCACGCGGATTTTCGCCGACGACTGGGAGCAGGCGAGTCACAACGGGGAGCTCGTGCACGCGGTCGAGGCCGGCAGGCTCGAGCGAAGCGGGGTGACCGAACTCGGCGCCGTGCTCGCCGGCGAGGCGCACGGGCGCGATTCCGACGATGAGATCACGACCTTCGACTCGACAGGCCTCGCGATCCAGGACCTCGCGATCGCCCTGGCCGCGATCGAGCGCGAGGACGAGCTGGATCTCCCGACCCTTGAGCTTTAGCGCCCGCGCAGCGATTCTCGTCGAGGGGACGAGCGACATGGTTGCGATCGAGGCGCTGGCCGAACGCAGAGGCGTGGACACGGATGCGATGGGCGTCTCGCTCGTGCCGATCGGGGGCGCGCAGGCGATCGGGCGGTATCTCGCCGTGTTCGTTCCTCAGGGACTGAAGCTCGCAGGGCTCTGCGATGCCGCCGAGGAGAGCGAGTTCGCGCGCGAGCTCGAGCGCGCCGGGCTCGGGTCGAACCTGATGCGCGAAAACATGGAGCAGCTCGGCTTCTTCGTCTGCGTCGAGGACCTCGAGGACGAGCTGATCCGCGCGCACGGTGCGGCCGCGGTCGAGCAGGTGATCGAGGCTGAGGGCGACCTCGGATCCTTCCGCACGCTCCAGAAGCAGCCGGCCTGGACGGGGCGGACCGTCGAGGAGCAGCTCAGGCGATTCATGGGCAGCGGCGGGAGCCGAAAGATTCGCTACGCGCGGCTGCTCGTCGACGCACTCGACCTGGACAAGATTCCGCGCCCGCTCGACCAGGTGCTCGCCTCCGTGATCTAGTTCGGCCCGCTTCGGTAGCCTCAGGAACGACAAAGGGACCGACGAGAGGAGAGGGAGTGAAGGGCAAGATCGTCCACATCGAGATTCCCTCCGGGGACACCGGCCGAGCGACCGAGTTCTGGGGCAAGCTCACCGGCTGGTCGTTCAAGAACTACGCCGAAGGACAGGAAGGCGCACCCGAATACCACATGTTCGAGGGCGACCCCGGCGGCGCGATCTATCCGAGCGAGGACAAGGGCATCAGGGTCTACTTCGAGGCCGACAGCATCGACGCGGAGCTGGACAAGATTCGCGAGCTCGGCGGCGAGACCGAGGAGAAGATGCCCGTGCCGAGCATGGGCTGGTTTGCGCACGCGAAGGATCCGGACGGGAACGAGTTCTCCGTCTGGCAGTCCGACGAGTCGGCACCGATGCCCGAGGGCATGGGCGCTCAGACCGCGTCGTCCTAGATCAACCGCGCAGGATCGAAGTACTCGAGCTCTGGCGCAGGCGAACCGAGGATCGCCTGCGCCACGAGCTCGCCGCAGGCGAGGCCCATGACATTGCCGTGGCCCGAGTAGCCGGCTGAGACCCAGACTCCGCCGCGGCCTGGCACCGGGCCTACCAGCGGGAGGTGGTCCTTGGTCGAGCCGAAGATCCCCGGCCAGCGGTGCTCGATGCGTGCCTCTGCGCCTGCGAGCTCAGCCGCAAAGCCCTCGAGCTCGGCCTGGATCGGGTCTGTGAGCGCCTCCTCGTTCGTGAACTCGGCCTCGAGATTCTTGTCGCGGCGGCCCCCGAGGACGAGCCTGCGATCCGGGGTCTGCTGCCAGTAATCGAAGCCGTGGCGCGCGTAGTGCGGCCGCGGATACAGCGTCTCCGCCAGCGGCTCGGTGACGATCACCTGGCCGCGGACCGGTTTGATCGTCCGGTCGAGCTCCGGCAGCAGGCCGCTCGTGTAGCCGTCGGTTGCGATGACGATGTGCTCGGCGTCGACGTCGTCGAGCGACTCGACTCGCGTCTCCTCGACGATCTCGGTTCCGGCTGCGACCGCTCGACCGGCGAGCCGTCGCACCCAGCGGGCAGGCTGAAGCGACCCGTCGCCCGGGTGCAGGATCGCGCCGCGGAAGGTCGCGTCCAGCGGCGCCGAAAGCTCGTCGACCCAGTCGGCAGAGATTCCGTCCTCGCGGAGCGCCTCGTACTCGGCGCGGAGCGCGTCCAGCTCCTCGTCGTCGGCCAGCCGAAGGCTCCCGACCCGCCGGAGCGCATCACCGGCGAGCCCCTCCATGCGATCCAGACTGCGCTCTGTGAAGCGCCAGAGCTCCGGCGCCGCGCTGCCGAACCGCTCCCGCGCCTTCGGGTACGAGATCGCGAGCCCGCGCAGCGCGAAACCCCCGTTCCGGCCGCTCGCGCCCCAGGCGACGCGCCGCGCTTCGAACACGCGCACGCGCAGCCCGGCCTCTGCGAGTGTGAGCGCGCACGAGCAGCCCGTGACGCCGCCGCCGATCACGACGACGTCGGGGCGCTCGTCACGCGACACGCGCGCGAGGGGTTCCGCCGGCTCAGCAAGCCAGTACGACTCGGCCATGTATGTCGCGATGCTAGTTCGCCCGGTACACACCCCCTCCCGCGACCGCGCACCCGGCGAGCTCGAGCTCCGTGAGCGCAGACGAGAGCGCGCCGGCGTCGAGCCCGGTCGCGCGCGCCAGCTCGTCCGCGCTCGCCGGCCCATCGCGCAGTCGAGCGAGCACCGCCTCGGCCGAGGACCCGAGCTCGACTGGCTCACCGTCGGTGCTCGCGAGCCCGAAGACGTCGAGGACATCGGCCACCGTCGTCAGTGGGGTAGCGCCGAGCTTGAGCAAGTCGTTGGTCCCGGACGACAGGGCTGAGGTGATCTCCCCAGGGACTGCGAAAACCTCGCGGCCCTCCTCGAGCGCGAGGTCGGCGGTGATCAGCGCTCCGCTTCGGTCTCGGGCCTCGACGACGACGGTTGCCGCCGAGAGGCCGGCGATGATCCTGTTCCGCGCAGGAAAGCGCCATGGAGCGGGCTCGACGCCGGGCGCGTACTCGGACACGGTCAGCCCCGTGGCGCGTATCCGCGCGGCGAGCTCTCGATGCGCGGCCGGATAGTCGCGATCGATTCCACAGCCGAGCACGCCGACCGTGAGAGCGCCGGCCTCGAGCGCCCCGCGGTGCGCTTCGCCGTCGACGCCGCGCGCGAGCCCGCTCACGACGATCAGGCTTGCGCGGCCGAGCTCCCGGCCCAGCATGCGCGCGACCTGAGCGCCGTACGGCGAGCACGAGCGTGCGCCGACGACGGCAACCGTTGCGCGCCGCAGCAGACGCAGGTCCGCGTCGCCGCGGACGAACAACCCCGGCGGCGGATCATGGATCGCGTGGAGCAGCGGTGGAAACGCCGGCGCCGAGCGCGCGATCCAGCGAATGCCGGTCTGGCCCAGTCGGTCGAGATAGGCCGCGTCGTCGAACCGGCGCGCAAAGACGCGGAAGGCTCGGTCACTCGGCGTGCGCACGACGTGCGAGCCCGTCTCGGCCGCGAAGGCCGCAAGCGCCAGCTCGCTCACGGCGCCCCGAGCTCGGTCGGTGACCGGTACGCGAGCGCCTCGGACAAGTGTTCGGCGCCGACGGCCGACTCCGAGGCGAGCGCGGCGATCGTCTCGGCCACGCGCCTTGCGCGTGCACGGCCGCGTCCGGACAGCGGCAACCGTTCGACCGCACGGTCGAGCAGCTCGGTCGCCTCCTTCGTCCAAGAAGCTCGCGACACGTCCAGCCGCTCACGCGCCGCAGCCACACGATGCCGCACCGGATCGGAAGACTCACCAGGCGGAGCGGCTAGCTCCACCGCGCGCGGGCGAGGCATCGCCACGACGAGATCGAAGCGGTCGAGAAGAGCGCGGGACAGCTTGTCGCGGAACGCGGACAGCCGCTGCGGCGAGCACTTGCAGTCGGCCGCCGGATCGCCGCGGGCGCCGCACGGGCAGAGGTTCATCGCCGCGACGAGCTGGAAGCGCGCCGGGAACACCGCCCGGCCGCCGACCCGCGCGATGCTGACGACGCCGTCCTCGAGCGGCTGCCGCAGCGCCTCGAGGGCGGGCCGCTGGAACTCGGCGAACTCGTCGAGAACGAGCACGCCCCGATGAGCGAGGCTGACCTCGCCGGGCTTCGGCCCAGGCCCGCCCCCGACGAGTGCTGCAACGGACGCGCTGTAGTGCGGAGAGCGAAGCGGGCGCGCGGTCACGAGCGGCCGATCCGCGGCCAGCATCCCGGCAACGGAGTGGATGCGAGTGACCTCGATCGCCTCCCCGGGCGAGAGCGGCGGCAGGATCCCCGACAGCCGTCGAGCGAGCATCGTCTTTCCGGTTCCAGGCGGGCCTGCGAGCAGGAGGTTGTGTCCACCCGTAGCCGCGATCTCGAGCGCGCGTCGCGCTCGCTCCTGTCCTCTCAGATCGGCGAGGTCGAGCACCGGCGCCTCAGGTTGGTGCCCGTTCTGCGGGACCCAGGGCTCCGGATCGTGCTCGCCCCGCAGATACGCGACCGCGTCGGCGAGATGTCGCACGGGAACGGGCTCGATCCCGGCCAGAGCCGCCTCGGGCGACGAGCGCGCGGCGCAGAGCATTCGCGGCAAGCCGGCCTCGCGTGCGGCCTCTGCCAGCGCCAGCACTCCGCCGACCGGCCGCAGTCGCCCGTCCAGAGCCAGCTCGCCGACGGCCGCGTGCTCCGCGAGCGAGTCCCGCGGAATCTGCCCAGACGCGGCCAGAATCGAGAGTGCGATCGGCAGGTCGAACGCAGAGCCTTCCTTCCGCAGCGCCGCCGGAGCAAGGTTGACCGTGATCCGCCGGAGCGGCCACTCCAGCTCGGCCGAGGCGATCCCGCTCCGGACGCGGTGCTTCGCCTCCTGGCAGGCGCGGTCCGCGAGCCCGACGATCGCGAACCCGGGCACGCCGTTCTCGAGGTGCGCCTCGACCTCGACCCGACGGGTCTCGAGTCCGACGAGCGCATGCGTGACGGTGCGCGCGAGCACCCAACCCACGTTAGGCTGGCCGAGCTCACATGTCTGTGACGCATCAGCGCCGAATGCGAAAACTCGCGATCGTCGCTTCCGCTGTCGCCGGGCTTGCACTCGCCACGACGGCGGCGCTCGCGGCGTCCATACCGGTGCCTGTCAAGACGGGACCGCGAAACGAGTTCGCGCCGGCCGCAGGCGACGACTGGTTCGCGTGGTCGCGAAGCCGTCGGCAACACCCCAAGCTGTTCGACGTGTTCGCGCAGCAGACGGGCCGTGCAGCCTTCAAGGTCAATCCGAAAGGCACGTTGGCGTACACGGGCGGGATCGACGGAACGACGCTGGTCTATCAGTTGATTCGCGGGGGACGGGGCGGGCGCTCCGACCTGCGCCTCGTCGACCTCACGACCCGCCGCCAGCAGGCGATCCCTCCGGGGATCAACACCGCGAAGTGGGAGTGCTGCGGGACGGTAGCGGGCGGCTGGATCCTCTTCAGCCGCGGCGCGGCGTACACCCGAGACACGCAGATGGTGCTCCTGGTCAACCTCGCGACCGGCGAGCAGCGCGTCCTCGATGTCCTGCGCAACCGGAAGGGGCTCGTCGTCGCGGGACAGGTGAACGGGAACTTCGCAGTCTGGCTGCGCTGCAGCCCGCACCCTCACTGCCAGATCTTCCGCTACGACCTCTCGACTGCATCGGCCACGGCGCTCCCCGTGCCGGCGGGGAGGATCCTCTACGGCGCCTCGGTGAACGACATCGGGACGGTCTTCTACGGACAGAGCCGCACCGGCTGCGGGAAGTCCGCGCAGCTAATGAAGCAGCCCGTCGAGGGACCCGCCGAGACAGTGACGTCGTTGCCGCAGGGCCGGGACGTGTCCGTGACGTATGCGCATCGCATCCCCACGAAACCGCCGGACGAATTGGTGACGACGCGGGTCTACTACGACGTCGTCCGCTGCAAGGGCCGCAAGCGGGACATCTACAGCGTCGACACGACCGACCGGATCCCGCTCCCGCCCTAACCGGCCACGATGACGTCCTCGAAGAACTCCCCTGCGCGGCGGCCGGTGCGGCGATTGACGTGGCGGCGGTAGCGGGTCTCGATCGAGAGCCCCGCACGGTCGAGGATCTCCGGGTAGAGCTCGCGGCGGTCGTTGATCACGATCACGACGCGCGCGCCGCGCCGCAGCGACTCACGCGCGTTGGCAAAGACGCCCGCGATCCCGTCGACGTACTCCCCGATCGCCCTCGCGCTCACGCCACGCTCGGCCGCACCCAGCTCGAGCTCGCGGCGATCGTCGAGGGCGAGCAGCTCGTACGCGTAGCGGTGCTGCTCGTGGTAGTCGATCAGGCCCGGGTACGGCGGCGACGTGACGATGCCGTCGAACGGGCCGCCCAGCTCCAGCTCGCGGGCGTCCCCGTGTAGAACGACCGCCTGAGGTCCACGCGCGCGCACGCGCGAGAAGGCTCGGATCCGCTCGAGCGTGTCTAGCGCGTACCGGCGAATGAAGTGCTCGGCGCGCCCGATCGGGCGGCAGGTCTTCTTGTGCTTGTGGCACCAGTACTCGCCGACCTGGGGCTCGCGCGGGAAGTCGAGGTCGAAGTGGGTCGTGCGTCTCGCCGAGCGGGCGGCGCGCGTGAGCACGACGCGCATCACGTCACCGTGCTCGTAGTCCTCGATCAGCGAGCGGTAGAAGGCGAGCTCGGCCGCGGCTTTCGGTGCGTACCACGCGTCCACGAAGGTGTTCGGCCGGGGAGGCCGCGCTCCGTCGAAGGCCTCGAGCCGGCGCAGCGAGTCGCGCAGCTCGTTCTCGAGCGTGAAGAGGTTGTACTCGGCCGTCTTGACGCGCATCAGCAGGCAGTTGAAGGCGGCCACGTCGACCCCGGTCGCGTTGCGCCCACTCTCGAGCGACTGGACGAGCGTCGTGCCGGAGCCCGCGAACGGGTCGAGCACGTTCCGCGCGCGCGCCAGGTGCCGCTCGAGCAGCGCCTCGACGAGCTGCGGCACGAACTTCCCGAGGTACGGGTGCAGCCGGTGGACGTGCTTCGTCCGCTCGCGCTCGGGCAGGTCGCGCTCCGACCAGGAGAGGTCGAGGTCGACATCGAGCTCGCTGTAGAGCGCGTCCTGCGTCGGAGCCATCGCCCAGACCGAGTTCTACGGACATCCGGAGTCTCCTATTGACTGCATAGGCACATTTGTTGTTCAGTGTGCACGCGTCAGGGGAGGAGACAGGTGCAAGGCCCAAAGCAACCCCGAAGGCTCATACCGCTTCTGTTCCTCGGATTGGCCGCGATCGCGTTCGCGACCGGAGCCTCGGTGTCGGCCTCGCCGAAGACGCCGCGGACGGACACGTTTCGGGTCGGCACGACTGGTGCGTCGGTGCAGTTCGATCCTGCACTCGCGTACATCACGACCGCATGGGAAGTCGAGTACGCGACTTGCGCAAAGCTCATCAACTACCCCGACACCCCGTGGGACGAGCGTGGTGCGTCGCGCCTGAGCCCGGAGATCGCAGCGGCCATGCCGACGATCTCAGCCGACCAGAGGACGTACACGTTCCAGATCCGCAACGACTTCCAGTTCTCGCCCCCGGACAACAGCTTCGTCACCGCTCAGAGCATGAAGTACACCTTCGAGCGAACGCTCAGCCACAACATGGCCTCGCCGGCCCAGCAGTTCTTCGGGAACATCGTCGGCGCGACGGATTACATGAACGGCCAGGCGCCCGAGATCACGGGCATCGTCGCGTCGGGCGACACGCTGACGATCCAATTGATCCAGCCGCAGGGGGACTTCCTCACGTTTCTCGCGATGCCGTTCACGTGTGCGGTGCCGATCGGCCTCCCGCCCGTCGAGCAACTGGGGCCGATCCCCTCGGCCGGCCCCTACTACATCTCGGACAACACCATCAATCAGCACACGATCGCGAGCCGGAATCCGAACTACCACGGCCCGCGACCGCAACGCTTTGACGCGCTCGAGTACGACTGGAACCTGAACGAGGAGACGGCCTACCAACAGGTCCTGTCCGGCGAGCTGGACGAGGGCCCGCTACCGGCCGCGCATGTCCAAGAGGTGGCCGATCTGTACGGCCCCGACAGCCCCGCCGCGGCGCGCGGGCTTCAGCAGTTCTTCTTCGAGCCGCAGAACTGCGTCGGTTACATGCCGTTGAACACCGAGCGCCCACTCTTCGCAAACCTGAACATGCGCAAGGCGGTGAACTACGCGGTCGACCGCACGGCGTACGGGGACCAGGCGGGGCCGTACGCGGCGTCACCGTTCGATCAGCTGCTCGCGCCGGGCATGCCCGGGTACGAAGACATCAACGTCTACCCCGATCATCCGGACCTCGAGCGGGCGCGCGACCTCGCGGGCTGGCATCCCGGAGATCCACTCCGGCCCATCACCGTCTACTACCGCTCGAGCGGGACGACCAACCCGGCGCAGTATCAGGTCGTCAAGAGCAACCTCGAGCAGATCGGCTTCGACGTGACCGGCGTGGGATGGCCCGGCGGAGACATCTACAACCGCATGGGGATCCGCGGCGAGCCGTTCGACCTCGGGGTGAGTACGGGCTGGTGCTCGGACTACAACGACCCGTGGGACTGGATGTTCCTGTTCGACGGAACGACGATTCACGACGGTCCGGGCAACCTCAACTACTCCTACTTCAACGATCCCGTCTTCAACGACCGGATGCACGCGGCGAACGAGCTCATCGGCGACCCGCGCTACGACGCCTTCCAGCAGATCGAGCACGACCTCGTCCGCGACGCTGCGCCAGCGGCTTCCATGCGCACCTACAACAACCGCTACCTCTTCTCGCGGCGGATGGGTTGCTACCACTACACGGCCGCCTACCAGAGCATGGACCTCATCCACCTCTGTGTGCGCCCGGAGATCACCACCGACGACTCGGTCGCATATGAGCCGGATTCCGTCGTCCACATTCCGGTGCGCCTCAGCAGCGAGATGGATGACTCGGTCACCGTCGACTACGCCACTGCGGACGGGACCGCGCATGCGGGGGACGACTACGTCTCGACGTCCGGCACGCTCACGTTTGCGCCGCACGAACGGCTGAAGACCGTCGACGTGACGATCATCTCGGACGGCGTCGCAGAGCCCGACGAGACGTTTTTCCTGAACCTGTCGAACGAGAGCAGCGGGACGATGGTCGACCCGCAGGCCGTGGTCACGATCACCGAAACATCACCACCTCCGCCACCACCACCCCCTCCTCCTCCTCCTCCACCACCACCACCTCCGCCGCCGCCGCCGCCTCCACCGCCTCCGCCGCCGCCTCCACCTCCGCCTCCACCGCCTCCGCCGCCGCCCTCGAGGTGCAGGGTTCCGCGCGTGATCGGCCTCCGACTCGCCGCCGCGAAAAGCAAGATCCGGCGCGCGCACTGCGCGGTCGGCCGCGTCAAGCGCGCCCGCTCACGACGGGTCGGCCGCGTGCTCAAGCAGACACCCAGGCCCGGAGCGGTGCGGGCCCGCGGTACGAAGGTCAGCCTCATCGTCGGCAAGCGCTGAGAACTGACCTTGGCAAAACTGCGGACGCTCAAGATCCTGGTTCTCGGCACGGCATCCACGCTCGTGGCGGCCGCCGCCCTGTCCGGATCGGTATCGGCCTCGCCGCAGCCGTCGCCGGACGCACAGGCCGGATCCTTGAGAGTCGACATGTTCGGATGGCCGGGCGACACCGACCCCGCGATTGCTCAGACGACAACGGCGCAGCAGTTCCAGTACGCGTCGTGCGCAAAGCTCGTCAACTACCCGGATCCGCCAAGTCCCGATCAGTCGCGACTCATGCCCGAAATCGCCGAGGCGATGCCGACCGTCTCTCCAGACGGTCTCACGTACACCTTCCAGATCCGCAACGACTACGCCTTCTCACCGCCCGCGACTGGAGTCGTCACCGCGGAGAGCATGAAGTGGACTCTTGAACGCGTCGCAAACCCAAACATGCCGACGCCGGGCTATCAGTTCCTGACGAACGTCGTCGGCGCGGACCCCTACCACAACGGCCAGGCACCCGAGATCACGGGAATTTCCGCGCAGGGCGACACGCTCACGATCAACCTAATCGAACGGCAAGGCGACTTCCTGACCTTCCTAGCGATGCCGTTCTTTTGCGCCTTGCCGACGACTGTTCCGCCGACGACTCAGGTCCCGCCGATCCCATCAGCGGGCCCGTACTACATCTCGTCGATGGTCAACGATCGCCTGAGCATCAGCCGAAATCCCAACTACCGCGGGCCGAGGGCACACACCTTCGACTCGATCGAGTACTACCTCAACCAGAACGACGCCGATATCAAAGAGCGCGTTCGAACCGGCGTTTCAGACTACGGAATCAGCAGCTACTGGCCGGATCTTGCACCCGACTACGGCCCCGACAGCCCGGCGGCAGAGCGCGGGCTACAACAGTGGTTCGTCTTTCCCACGGTCTGTGCCGGCTTTGTTCCAATGAACACCGAACGCCCGCTGTTCGCAAACGCGAACATGCGCAAGGCAGTCAACTACGCAATCGACCGCACGGCGCTCGCCGCTCTGAATCTCTCATACTCCGCGACCCCGGCCGACCAATATCTGGGACCGGGTGACCCGGCGTACGAGGACATCGACGCCTACCCGATGCATCCCAATCTCGCAGTGGCCCGCGACCTCGCCAACTGGCATCCGGGTGACCCGATCCGGTCGGCCGTCCTCTACTACCGGACGGGCAACAGCAACGTCGAGGAGCAGGGTCAAGAACTGCACGACGAACTGCTCGAAATCGGCATCGACGCGACAATGGTCGGCTGGCCGGGAAGCGAGATCTACGACCGAATCGGTACTCGCGGAGAGCCTTTCGATCTCGCAGTGAGCGTTGGCTGGTGCGATGACTGGATGGATCCTTGGACCACCATTCGGCTGTTCGACGGAACAACGATTCACGACGGTGCGGGAAACCTGAACTACGCGTACTTCAACGACCCGGTGTTCAACGACCGTATGCACGCGGCCGCTGAACTCGTCGGAGACATCCGCTACGACGCATTCAGAGACATCGAACACGATCTCGTTCGTGGTCCGGCGCCCTGGGCGGCTTGGCGTACGTACAACCTGAGCGCGTTCTTCTCACCCCGCATCGGCTGCCAGCACCCTCAGGTCCCCTCCGCGATGGTCGACCTACTGGCGCTCTGCGTGCGCCCTGAGATCACGACGGACGACACGCTCGCGTACGAGCCCGGCCTCGTCGCGCACGTCCCCGTCCGGCTGAGTAGCGAGATGGACGACCCGGTAACGGTTGACTACGCGACCGCCGACGGGACCGCGCACGCCGGCGAGGACTACGTTGCCGCCTCGGGGACGTTGTCCTTCGCGCCGCACGAGCGCCTGAAGAACGTCGACGTGACGATCGTCGACGATGGCTCAGGCGAGCCCGACGAGACGTTCTTCCTGAACCTGTCGAACGAGAGCAGCGGGACGATGGTCGATCCGCAGGCCGCGGTGACGATCACCGAAACGCCTCCGCCACCACCACCTCCGCCACCGCCGCCGCCACCGCCGCCGCCGCCACCGCCACCACCACCCCCGCCACTCCCACCCCCGCCTCCGCCACCTCAGCCACCGCCGCCGCCCACAAGGTGCAGGGTTCCGCGCGTGATCGGCCTCCGGCTCGCGTCAGCAAAGAGCAAGATCCGGCGCGTGCACTGCGGGGTTGGCAGGATCACGAGGCGCGTGAACGCGAGGCGAATCGGACGCGTGATCAAGCAGACCCCGAGGCCCGGAGCGGTACGGGCCCGCGGGACGAAGGTCAGCCTGGTAGTCGGCCGGCGCTAGAAGGCGTCGGCCACTATCTCGAGCTTGCCCGTTCGCTCGGCTGCGACGTCGAAGCGCAGCTCGCAGTCTCGCGCTTGCGGATTCGCCGCGAGCCACGTCTCAGCCGCTTGCCTGAGGCGGCGCACCTTCTCGGCCGTGACCATCTCGAGCGGGTCGCCGCGCTCCGCGCCGCCTTTCGCCTTCACTTCGCAGAAGACGATTGTGCGGCCGCGGCGCAGCACCAGGTCAAGCTCGTACCCACCGATCCAGACGTTCGTCGCCAGCACGCGGTAGCCACGAAGCCGGTAGTGCCAAACGGCACGCCGCTCGGCGCGCGTGCCGATGGCGCGGGTACTAGACGGCTGCCGCGAGCCGCGCTGCGGCTTCTTCTTCACTCAGGTAGCAGAGCGCCTGGAACGAGCGCCGGTGGATGTGGCAGGGGCCGTGCTCGCGAACGAGCCGCGAGTGGCGTGGCGTGATGTATCCGACGTGCGACGAGAACCCGTAGCGCGGATAGAGCGCGTCCATCCGGAGCATCGCCCGGTCGCGGACGACCTTCGCCACGATCGAGGCCGCCGCGATCGCGGCGCTCCGCTCGTCGCCATCGACGACCGCGACGTGCGCAGGCGCGGACGGCCCGAGCCGGAACCCGTCGACGAGACACGCCTCCGCGGGAGGAGAGAGCGCATGCAGCGCACGTCGCAGCCCGTTCAGGTTCGACCGGTGCAGCCCGGCGCGGTCGATCTCTCCCGGCGAGACGACCTGCACGGAAACCCCGGCCGCGCTCGCAAGCACCGCCCGGAACAGCTCCTCACGGTCCTCCGGAGAGACCTGCTTCGAATCATTCAGCTGCGCGAGCGGCCGAACGCGATGGTCGCGCAGCGAGTCGTAGTCGAGAAGAACGCCGGCAACCACGAGCGGGCCGGCGAGCGAGCCGCGGCCTGCCTCGTCAGCCCCGGCGACGAAGCGAGCGCCGAGCCTTCGGTCGAACTTCAGCAGCCTCTGCCCCGTCTTCGTCGGCAGGAGCCGGCTCTTCTGCTTCGGGCTCAGCGCTGACAGCTTCTTCGGTAACGGGCTGCTCGTCAACGGGCTCGTCACCGTCGGCTGAGGGCTCGACCTCGACACGCGTCGAGGATACCGCGGCCCCCTGCTGCACCTCGCGCACACGCGCCTTCTTACCCACTTTCGCGCGCAAGTAGTAGAGCTTGGCGCGGTTCACGTCGCCGATCGCCTGCACCTCGATCTTCTCGATCTTCGGCGAGTGGAGCGGGAACGTGCGCTCGACTCCGACCCCGAACGACTGCTTGCGCACGGTGAATGTCTCCCGCACGCCGGCGCCCTGGCGCTTGATGACGATGCCCTCGAAGACCTGGACGCGGCGGCGCTGTCCCTCGATCACCTGGAAGTGCACCCGCACGGTGTCGCCGGCCTTGAAGACCGGCAGGTCGGATCGCAGCTGGCGCTGCTCGAGTAGTTCGATCGGATTGGTCATGGCGAGGAGGCCCCGTGGGCCTTGGCCAGATGCTAGCCGATCACTCTCCTACTTGAAGCCGATGCGCCCGGGCGGCCAGTAGATCGCGAACACCGGCCCGATCAGGTTCTTCCTCGGAACCGTGCCCCAGCGGCGCGAGTCGCACGACGACGCGCGGTTGTCGCCGAGCATCAGGTACTGGCCTGGCGGGACGGTCTTCTCCGGAATCGTCTCCGTGTCGCGGCGATCCGCCTTGACGTACGGCTCGTTCAGCCTCTTGCCGTTCAGGTAGATGTAGCCGGTCTGCTCGCGCCAGCGGTCTCCCGGGAGGGCGATCAGACGCTTGACGAAGGTCTCCCCGCCGCTGCCGGAATCGCTGCTATTGCAGGCGACCTCCGCCGCGGGAGGCGTCTTGAAGACGACGATCTCCCCGCGCTTGGGATCGCGAAAGTGGTAGATGAACCGGTTCGCGAGCACTCGGTCCGACCACCGGGACTCGCAGCCGCTCCCTGGCCGCGCGCAGTGCAGCGTCGGCTCCATCGAGGACGACGGGATCCGGTACGGGTTGACGACGTAGGCCTTGATCGCGAGGACGATCGCGATCGCGCCCAGGATCGTGATCGCCCAGTCGATGGCGATTCGCCACTGGCGCGGAAGACCATGCGTCAGCAGGTCGATCGGGTTTCTCAGGGCGCGGTCCTTGCGCGGCTTTGCTCTCGTCGCCACTCCTCAATCCTTCCGTGATCGCCGGAGAGCAGGACCTCCGGCACATGCCAGCCGCGATATTCGGCCGGCCGTGTGTAGTGGGGGTATTCCAGGCCGCCGTCGAGCTCCGCGGAGAAGCTCTCCTCGACGGCCGACTCCTCGCTGCCGAGCGCTCCCGGCAGCCGGCGCGCGATCGCGTCGATCACGACCATCGCGGGCAGCTCGCCTCCGGACAGGACGTAGGGGCCGATCGAGACCGCGTCCGAGGCGAGGTGCTCGACGACGCGCTCGTCGAAGCCCTCGAACCGGGCCGAGAGGAGCGTCAGGTGCTCTTCTCCGGCTAGCTCTTCGACCAGCTCCTGATCGAGCCGGCGCCCCTGGGGTGTGAGGGCGATCACCCTGTGGCCGGGGCCCTCGCCGTAGGCCGCTTCGAGCGCGGCCGCGACGACGTCGACGCGCAGGACCATGCCTGCGCCGCCGCCGTACGGGTCATCGTCGACCTGGCCGTTCCGGAGCGGCGTCGTGTCGCGGTAGTTGAGCAGCCGGAGCTCGAGCTCGGTGCCGAGCACCGCGGCGAGCGGCCGCTGCTCAGTGAGCCAGGCGAACGCATGAGGAAGGAGCGTGAAGACATCGACTCGCAGAGCGAAGGAGAGTAGCTATCCGTTAGTGAAGCCGGTTTGAACAACGATTCGACCCGCATCGAGATCGACCTTCTGGACGCACGCGTCGACCAGCGGAAGCGCGAGGCCGGTGTCGAGCTCGAGCACGTCGTTCGCCGGGCCGGACGAGACCTCGGTCACGCGGCCGAGCTTGGCGCCCCCGGACTCCTCCACCTCGAGGCCGACCAGCTGGAACGCGTAGTACTCGCCCTCCTCGGGCTCGGGCAGCTCGTTCCGGTCGAGCTCGATCGCGTCGCCGCGCGCCGCCTCGCGGTCGAGCCGGATCACGGGACGGCCTCCAGCGCGCTTCGACTCGAGGATCCGCGCCGGCTCGCCGCCCACGAGCAAGCTCGCGCCTTTCGCGAAGCGCTCCGGGTCCTCGCTCGCCTGCTCGACGACGAAAGCGCCCTCGAGCCCGTGCGGCTTACCCACCTTCCCGACCTGGACCCTCATGCCTGGGACTCGAACAAGGCGGTCGCCTCGGCTCGCGACGGAGCCGTGCGGACGTTCTCGGCGACGAAGGACTCGGCCTCGGGCCAGCCGGAGGCGAGGATCTCGGCCGCTACGCGCTCGACGTCGATCGGCGTGCGGCGGAACTCGACGTCGTCGGAGACGACTGCCCAGAAGGCTGCGACGTCGCCCTCGTACGGCCACCCGACCGCCCCGGCGTTCACCCAGCGGTCGCGCTTGAACTGCATGTGCGTGTGGCCGGCGACGACGAGACGCGCGTCCACCCCGTCGAGCGCCTTGTCGAAGCGCTCGGGCGGCGAGGCGTCGGTGAGGATCGGGCGCATGTCGTCCTTCGGGGAGGCGTGGCAGTAGAGGACGCCGTCGTGCTCGACGGTGAGCGGCCAGCCCTTCGACCAGGCGAGCGTCTCGTCGTCGAGCTTCGAGGCGGTCCAGTCGTCGGGATCGCGGTCGCAGTTTCCGCGAACGAAGGAGGCATCCACCGTGCGGACGAGCGCCGCGATCTCGGCGGGCTGCGGCCCGAGGAACAGGTCACCGCCGAAGACGATTGCGTCGACCTGCTCTCCTTCGACGTCGGCGAGCACCGCTTCGAGCGCCGCAGGAACGCCATGGACGTCGTAGAGCGCCGCGACGCGCATTGGGCGCTACTCCAGGATCTCGAGCACGACGCGGTGGTGCGACCGGGCCCCGCTCGCGCGGACGATCGCCCGGAGCGCCCGCGCGATCCGGCCCTGACGGCCGATCACCTTGCCGACGTCGGCCTTCGCGACGCGGAGCTGGAGGACGGTCGCGCCTTCGCGCTGCACCTCCTCGACCTGCACTGCGTCCGGTTCGTCGACGAGCTGCCGCGCGAGATGCGCGAGCAGCTCAGCCACCGACGTTCGCCTTCTGGAGCAGCCGCGCGACCGTGTTCGACGGCGTCGCGCCCTTGGACAGCCACTCCTTGACCTTCTCCTCGTCGAAGTCGATCGTCGACGGGTCGGTCTGCGGGTTGTAACGGCCAACGATCTCGATGAACTTGCCGTCGCGCGGCGAGCGCGAGTCGGCCACGACCACCCGGTACACCGGGTTCTTCTTCGACCCGACGCGGGTCAACCTCATCCGTACTGCCATCTATCTCCTTTGTTGTTGCTGCGCTTGCTGGAGGAGCTCCGGTGGGAGCCCCGGCATTTTGCCTTTCTTCATCTGCTTCATCATCTTCTGCATCTGCTTGCGGGCCGAGAGCAGCTGGTTGACCTGCTGGACCGAGGTGCCACTGCCCGCCGCGATCCGCTTGCGGCGCGAGCCGTCGATCACGTGCGGCAGGCGGCGCTCCTGCGGGGTCATCGAGAGGACGATCGCCTCCACGCGGCCCATGTCCTTCTCGTTGACGTCGACGCCCTGGAGCTGTTTCCCGACGCCCGGCATCATCGAGAGCACGCCTTTCAGCGGGCCCATGCGGCGCAGCATCTTGTAACTCGTCAGGAAGTCGTCGAACGTGAACTCGCCGGCCATGAACTGCTGCTCGAGGCGCGCCTGCTCGTCCTGGTCGGCAGCCGCCTCGGCCTTCTCGATCAGCGTCAGGACGTCGCCCATGCCGAGGATGCGCGAGGCCATGCGGTCGGGATGGAAGTACTCGATCTGGTCGAGCTTTTCCCCGGTCGAGGCGAGCTTGATCGGCTTGCCGGTGACCGCCTTGACCGAGAGCGCTGCGCCGCCGCGCGCGTCTCCGTCGAGCTTCGTGAGGACAACGCCGTCGAACGCGACGCGCTCCTGGAACGCTTCCGCGACCGAGACCGCTTCCTGGCCGGTCATCGCGTCGAGCACGAGCAGGACGTTCGTCGGCTTCGCCGCGTTGCGCACCGCGGCGAGCTCTTCCATCAGGGCCTCGTCGACGTGCAGCCGGCCCGCGGTGTCGAGGATGACGACGTCCTTGCCCTGGCTACGCGCCTGCTCGATGCCGCTCGTGACCGCCGCGACCGGGTCCGGCGCCGTGAAGACCGGGATCTGGAGCTCGCGGCCCAGCTGCTCGAGCTGCTCGACCGCGGCCGGGCGGGCGAGGTCGGCGGCGACGAGCGCGGGCGAGTGGCCGTCCTTGCGCAGGAGCAGCGCCAGCTTGGCGGCGGTCGTCGTCTTGCCGGAGCCCTGGAGACCGGCGAGCAGGATCACGGTCGGTGGGCGGCTGGCGAACGCGAGCTTGGAATCGCCGCTGCCCATGAGCGCGGTCAGCTCCTCGTGGACGATGCGCACGACCTCCTGCCCGGGCGTGAGACTCTTCGTCACGTCCGCGCCGAGCGCCCGCTCGCGCACACGCGCGACGAACTCCTTCACGACCTTGAAGTTGACGTCCGCCTCGAGCAGGGCCAGACGGATCTCGCGCATGGCGCGGGAAATCGCGTCCTCGTCGAGCCTGCCTCGGCCGCGGACGTCGTACAGGGCGGCTTGGAGGCGATCTGAAAGCGCGTCGAACACGGCCAGCCAGTGTACTCACCAGCCTCTTCTCTCCATACTTGTTGGGGACATGGCCGCCTGTCCCCGCTGCGGCGAGGCCAACCCGGATCACGCACGGTTCTGCCTCGCCTGTGGGGCTCCCCTCGAGGAGCCTGCCGCGCCGCGCGAGATGCGCAAAACCGTCACGGTCGTCTTCTCGGACGTGATCGACTCGACGCCGCTCGGCGAGGCGCTCGACGCGGAGACCTACCGGCGGATGCTCTCGCGCTACTTCATCGAGGTCAGCCGTGTGCTCGAGCACCACGGCGGCACCGTCGAGAAGTTCATCGGCGACGCGGTGATGGCCGTGTTCGGGATCCCCGTCGTCCACGAGGACGACGCGCTGCGTGCGGTTCGCGCGGTCACGGAGCTGCGTGAGGCGCTCCACGCGCTGAACGAGGAGCTGCGCATCGAGTTCGGCATGGAGCTGCGAGTGCGCACCGGAATCAACACGGGCGAAGTCGTGGCGGGCGACCCGACCGAGGGGCAGGCGTTCGCGACTGGCTCCGCCGTCGCGACAGCACAGCGGCTCGAAGCGGTCGCCAGCCCGGGTGAGATCCTAATCGGTGACAGCACCTTTCGCCTCGTGCGCGAGGCGGTGCTCGTCGAACCCCTCGAGCCGCTCGACCTCAAGGGAAAGTCGCAGCCGGTGCGCGCGTGGCGCCTGCTCGGCGTGCTCACGGGTGCTCCGGCCTTCGCCAGGCGGCTCGACGCGCCGATGGTCGGACGGGAGCAGGAGCTGGATCGTCTGCGCGCGGCGTTCGAGAAGGCGGCTCGGGAGCGCGAGTGCCGCGTGATCAGCGTCATCGGGACGGCCGGGATCGGCAAGTCGCGGCTAGTGAAAGAGCTGCTGTCGAGTGTGGACGAGGAAGCCTCGGTCCTCGTCGGACGCTGTCTCCCGTACGGGAAAGGCATCACCTACTGGCCGCTCCGAGACCTGATCCGGCGGGCCGCCGGCGAGGTTTCCCGCGAAGGGCTCGAGAGGCTGCTCCAGGGCGAGCCCGAAGCGAACAAGGTCGCGGCCCGAATAGCGGGCGCAATCGGAATTCCCGGCAGCAAGAGCGCGCCGGAGGAAACGATGTGGGCAGTCCGCCGGCTGCTCGAGCACCTCGGGCGCGAACAGCCGCTCGTCATCGCGTTCGACGACTTGCAGTGGGCGGAGCCGACCTTCCTCGACCTCATCGAATACCTGCTCGGCTGGATTCGCGACGCGCCAATCCTGATCGTCTGCATGGCCCGGCCCGACCTTCTCGAGCAGCACCCCGGCTGGCTCGGGGCCACTCCGGGCGCCTCGTCGATCGTGCTCGATCCACTTTCCGAGCCGGAAGCCGAGGCCCTGCTCGAGCTCCTGAGCGGGGAAACGGAGCTGAGCGCCGACCTCTTCACGCGGATCACAGAAGCCGCGGAGGGCAACCCTCTCTACGTCGAGCAGATGCTCGCGATGCTGACAGAGAACGGGTCGACCCCACACGATCTCGCGATTCCGCCGACGATCCACGCTCTCCTGGCTGCCCGCCTCGACCGCCTCGAGCCCGAAGAGCGGGCCGTGATCGAACGCGCCGCAGTGATTGGCAAGGAGTTCTGGCGCAGTGCGATCGCCGAGCTCACGCCCGAGGAGGAGCGGGGATCGTCCGCACCGCGCTTGATGACGCTGGCGCGGAAGGATTTCATCGAGCCCAGCGTCTCGATCTTTCCCGAAGAAGATGGCTTCCGCTTCCGCCACATCTTGATACGCGACGCCGCCTACCTCGGGATGCCCAAGGAGACAAGAGCGCAGCTCCACGAACGTTTCGCAGCCTGGCTCGAGCGAACCGCCGGCGAGCGCGCGAGCGAGCTCGACGAGATCATCGGCTACCACCTCGAACAGGCACATGGCTATCGCGCGGAGCTCGGCCCCTCAGGCCCCCGTTCCGCCGAGCTCGCCACGAGAGCCGGCGAGCGGCTTGCCGCCGCCGGGCGCCGCGCGATCGTCGCGCGAGGCGACGTATCCGCTGCGGCGATACTCATCTCACGCGCGGTCGACCTCCTACCGCAGGAATATCCGGACCGGGCGGCCCTCCTCACCGAGCTCGGGAGCGCCCTGATGCGCACCGGTGACTTCGCAGGCGCCGAGGACGTGCTGACCGAGGCTGTGGAGGCCGCCGTTGCGACCGGCGACCGGCGGCTGGAGCTGCGCACAACGATCGAGCAGGAGTTCTTCCGCTTGTTCACGAGCCCCGAGGGCTCGGCGCTCGACGACTCCCACGTCGCAGATGAGGTCATTCCCGAGCTGGAGGCCCTCGGCGACGACGTCGGGCTCGCCAGAGCGTGGTGGCTGAAGAGCGAGGCCGACGTCAACGCGTGCCGTTGGGGGGCACGCGCGCACGCCCTCGAACGTGCCCTCGAGCACGCCGGCCGCTCAGGAGAAGACGCCGAGGTCGCTGTGATCACGTCCTTGCATGCTCAGGCGCTCTACTTCGGCCCTACGCACGTCACGGAGGCGGTCGCGCAGTGCGAGCAGTATTTGGCGGAGAACGCGGAGAACCGGACCCTCGAGGCTTCCGTCACGGGGATCTTGGGCGGCCTCAGTGCGATGCAGGGCGACTTCGCTCGGGCGCGCAGTCTGCAGGCCAGGGCCCGTGCGATCTACGAGGACCTAGGACTGCACTTCCGGCTGGCAGTGACTTCCTCGCTGCTCGGCGCCGACATCGAACAGCTCGCCGGGCAGCCGGGCGAGGCGGTCTCGATCCTGCGTCACGCGTTCGAAACCCTTCAACAGATGGGGGCGATGAGCACGACGGCGACGATGGCGGCGTTCCTCGCAGACGCCCTGTCTCAGGACGGCCAGCACAAGCAAGCCGACGAGGCCGCGCGGTTCAGCGAGGAGCACGCACCCGCGAGCGACGTCGTGACCCAGGTGCTCTGGCGAATGGCGAGAGCGCGGGCTCGCCTCGAGCAGGAGAGCGCGGCAGCCGAGGAGCTCGCCCGACACGCGGCGGCGCTCGCCCGCGACACGGACTATCCCGACCTCAAAGCCCGGACGCTCACGTGCCTCGCGCAGGTGATCGGGCCCGGAGACGAGCAATCCTCACTCATCGCCGAGGCGCGTGAAGCCTGGGAGCGGAAGGGAAACGTGGCGGCGGTGGCGCGTCTTCCTGCCCCGTCGCACGCACCGTCGTAGGATCGTCAAAGCGGCATCGACGAAAGGAGCGGAAATGTCTGAATTCGAAGGCAAGACCGGCAAGGGAGATTCGAAGCTCGGCTTCAGCGTGGCGACCGTGGAAGCGGTCAAGGACTACGAGGAGAAGCACGGAAAGCCGCCGGAGGGCGAGATGTGGGAGCTGAAGATCCTCGAGCTGTCCGTCACAGTCGAGAACCCGGTCCACGACTACAAAGTCGTCGTCGGTCCAGGCAGTTAGTGCCGGACGTTTAGACTCGCCGCCCACAAGCGACGAAGGGAGCGGGAGAGATGGCAGCTGTCGCGAAGGTCGTCAGGATCATCGGCTCGTCACCCGAGAGCTGGGCGAAGGCGGGCGATGCGGCTGTCCAGGAGGCGGCGAAGACACTGCGCGGAATCAGCGGCGCGCACGTGATCTCGATGAGCGCGCAGGTCGAGGACGGCCGGATCAGCGAGTTCCGGACGACGGTCGACATCGCGTTCGGCGTCGAGAGCTAGTCGGTCAGCAGAGCCTGGGCGAACTCGCGGGGATTGAAGGGCCGTAGGTCCTCGATCCCCTCGCCCACGCCGACGAGCTTCACCGGCAATCCGAGCTCGTGGGCGATCGCGAGGGCGACTCCGCCCTTCGCTGAGCCGTCGAGCTTCGTCAGCACGACGCCGCTGACCTGGACCGCTTCACCGAACAGCTGCGCCTGGCGGACGCCGTTCTGGCCGGTGGTCGCGTCGACGACGAGGAGCGTCTCGTGCGGCGCGCCTTCGAGGCGGCTCTCGATCACGCGGCGGATCTTCGCGAGCTCCTCCATGAGGTTCGTCTGCGTATGCAGGCGGCCCGCGGTGTCCACGACGACGACGTCGCGGCCGCGGGCTGTCGCGGCGCCGATCGCGTCGTAGGCCACCGCGGCGGGGTCTCCCCCGCGCTCCGAGCCGACGAAGTCCGCCTCGGCGCGCTTCGCCCAGATCTCGAGCTGCTCCTCGGCTGCTGCCCGGAACGTGTCCGCCGCGGCCACGATCACCGAGCGCCCGTGCTCGTTCAGGTGGTACGCGAGCTTCCCGATCGTCGTCGTCTTCCCGGTGCCGTTGACGCCGACGACGAGGAGAACGCTGGGCTGTTCGCGCACCGAGAGCGTCCCCGGTTCGCCGAGCATCGATGACGCCTCCTCGACGAGAGGCTCCGTGAGATCGCCGGCCACGCCACGCGCCTCGAGCCGCTGGACGAGCTCGGCCGTGGCGGGCACACCGACGTCTGCCGCGATCAGGGCTTCCTCGAGCCGCTCCCAGGCCTCGTCATCGGTCGGGTCGAAGGCGGCAGCTGCGAGCTGCCCGGTCAGCGCCCGGCGGCTCTTGCCGAGCGAGTCGCGCAGACGTCCGAAGAAGCCGGGCTCGGCAGCTTGCTCCTCGTCGCGCTCTTCGTCCCCGAGCAGGGCGCTCCACGTCGTCATCGCGACGAGAGGCTACGCGGCGACGGCTTCGCGCGGGAGGCGCCGCGACACGATTTGCGAGACGCCGTCGGCGCCCATCGTCACGCCGTAGAGGATGTCGGCGGCCTCCATCGTCTTCTTCTGGTGCGTGATCACGATGAACTGCGCCTCCTCGGCGTAGCGGCGCAGGAGCGCGACGAAGCGGCTGATGTTCGCGTCGTCGAGGGCGGCTTCGACCTCGTCCAGGAGATAGAACGGATGCGGCCTCGCGAGGAAGAGCGCAAACAGGAACGAGATCGCGCCGAGCGCCTTTTCGCCGCCGGAGAGGAGCGAGAGACGCGTCACCTTCTTGCCGGCCGGGCGGAGCTCGATCTCGATTCCCGGCTCGGTGTCCTCGTCCTCGCCCTCGAGCTCGGGCTCGGTCAGCTGCAGGCGTCCCTCGCCGCCGGGGAACAGCGTTGCGGCGACTTCCTGGAAGTGGTCGCGGACGGCGTTGAACGTTTCCTCGAAGCGGCGCTCGACGGTGGCCGCGAGCTCGTCTCGCAGCGTCTCGAGCTCCTTGAGGCTCGCTTCGAGGTCGGTGCGCTGGACGCGGAGCTCGGTCAGGCGCTCCTTCTCGCGCTCGTACTCCTCCTTCGCCAGCGGGTTGACGCTGCCGAGTGCCTCGCGGCGGCGCTCCAGACGGGCCAGCTTGTCCGCAAGCACGTCGGGGTCGTCGCCGTCGGCGGGCTCAGCGCCGGCTTCCCGCATTCGGCGCTCGAGCTCCTTCGTCTCGGCGGCGAGGGTCGCGAGCTCGACGTCGATCCCCGAGGAGCGTTCGCCGGCCTCGGACGCGGCGCGCCTCAGCTCCGCCTCCTGCGCGCCGAGCTCGCGCAACTCTTCGCCGAGCTCCTGCGCGCGCTGCCCGCGCGCGTCCGCGCGTGCATCGAGACCAGGCTCGAAGCGCGCGGCGAGCCGGACGCACTCGACCAGGACGGCGGTCAGCCGCTCGGCGAGCTCGGCCGGTCGCGGGTCGCTCGCCGGCACCTGCGTCGCCGCGCACTCGGCCGCGGCGTCCAGGTCCGCGATCTCTGCTTCGAGCGAGCGGCGTCGCGCCTCGAGCTCGAGGAGGACGGCCTCCGCCGCCTCACCCGCGTACCAGAGCTCACCGCGGGCGGGGTCGAACGCGAAGCCCTCTCGCGTCACCGAGAGCTCGGTCGACCGGAGCAGCTCGTCCTTCTCGACGATCGGCGCCTGCGGCTTCGCGCCGCCGATCACCACGGCGAGGTTGCCAAGCCCGGCCGCGCGCGCCTGCTCGAGAAAGTCGAGCGCCGTCTGCGCGTCGTCCGCGACCACGGCCGCGGCGCGCCAGCCGAGCGCGGCTGCGACGGCCCGCTCGTCGCCCTGATCGACGTCGAGCGACGAGAGCACGAGCTTCTCTCCACGCTCCGAAAGCGCCCGCGCTGCCGGCGGCAGGCCCTCGAGCTCGGCGAGCGCGCGTTCGAGCGCCCCGAGACGGTCGCGCCCGAGCCGGGCCTCTTCGAGCAGGTGTTCCCGCTGGGCGGACCGTACCTGCGGAGGATCGGCACGGAGCCTTCCAGCGAGGGCCTGCGCGCTCTCGCGCCGGTGCTCGAGCCGCTCGGCCGCGCTCTTGAGCCGATACCGCGCAGCCGTCGCCTCCTCGCGACCTCCGGCCGCTCCGACGAGCTCGCCCTCGACCCGGTCGCGCTCGCCGAGCAGCGCCTCCAGCTCCTTCCCCGTGCGATTGCGCGCGAGCGTCGCGGCTTCGCGACGCTCCGCCGCGGACGTACGCCGCTCCTCGACCTCGGCCAGCTCGAGCTGCGCGATCCGCGCCCGTACGGCGCCGATCTCCCCGCGCAGCTTCTCGGCCCGTTCCGCAGCCGTCGCCTGGAGCGCGAGCGGCCGCAGCCGCTTCTTGACCTCGGCCTCGAGGTCGCGGGCCCGCTCGACGTCGACCGCGACCCGCGCGAGCTTCAGCTCCGCCCGGTGACGCCGGCGCTTGAAGCGTCCCAGCCCGGCTGCCTCCTCGACGAGCTGCCGCCGCTCCTCGGGCTTCGAGCCGAGGATCTCCTCGACGCGCCCCTGGCTGATGATCGAGCCCATCGAGCCGCCGAGCCCGACGTCTGCGAGCAGTTCGACGAGGTCCGTGCGGCGTACAGGCGAGCGGTTGACGAGGTACTGCCCCTCGCCGCCGCGGTGCAGGCGACGCATGAACGAGACCTCCGCAAACGGCAGCTCAGCGAGCGCGCCGTCCTCGTTGTCGAAAAGCAGCTCGACCTCGCAATAGTCGGCGGGCGCCCGGTCCTTGCCGCCCGCGAAGAGGACGTCGTCCGGCTTCTCGGCCCGGAGCTCGCTCGGCGCGAGGCTACCTGCGGCCCAGAGCAGCGCATCGGAGATGTTCGACTTCCCGGAGCCGTTCGGCCCGACGACGACGGCAACCCCGCGCTCGAGGCGAACCTCGACCGGCTCGGGGAACGACTTGAACCCGCGCAGCTTGATGGCTCGTAGGTGCACGCGGGAGGAAGTCTGAACGGCCCCTAGGACGTCAGCTGCCGTCCGAGCCCAGGCTCGCGAGGGCCTCGCGGGCCGCCTCCTGCTCGGCGGCCTTCTTCGAGGCGCCGGTCCCGACCCCGGCCTGCTCGCCGTCGATCATTGCCGCGCACGTAAAGGTGCGGTCATGCGGCGGGCCTGCGACGTCGACCACCGTGTACGTCACCGAGCGCCCGAGCCGGGCGAGCGCCTCCTGCAGCTCCGTCTTGTGATCGACGTAGGTCGTGCGCGCGTACTCGATCCTCCCTGCGAACGCGCCGACGACCGAGTCCTCGATCTGCTCGAAGCCGTACTCGAGGAACACCGCTCCGAGCGCTGCCTCCAACAGAGCCGCGAGCACGTTGCGGTTGCCCGAGAGGCGATCGAGCTCCTCCTGAGGCACCGAGACCGCGCGCTGCGACATGCGCTCCCCGAGCTCGAGCTCGCGGGCGACCACGGCGCAACTTGCACGCGACACCACGTGCGAGCGGATCTTCGCCAGCTGTCCCTCGGAGAAGTCCGGATACCGCTCGTACAGCTCCCGCGCGACGGCGAGCTCGAGCACGCTGTCGCCCAGGAACTCGAGGCGTTCGTACGACGAGGCACGGTCCGGCGCCCAGGACGTGTGGGTGAGGACGTTCTCCAGCCTCTCGGCGGGCAGGTCGTCGATCAGGCTCTGGAGGCTTGCGTTACTGGTGTGACGTGACGTAGTCGACGGCCTGACCGACGGTCTGGATCTTCTGCGCGTCCTCATCCGAGATCTTGATCCCGAACTGATCCTCGAGCTCCATGATCAACTCGACGAGGTCGAGGGAGTCCGCTTCGAGGTCCTCCTGGAACGACGCTTCCTCGGTGATCCCGTTCTCGTCGACGCCGAGCTGCTCGCTCAGGACTTCCTTCACACGCTCGTACACTTCCTCGCGCGTAGCGGCCATTTCACCTCGCTTGTGGGGTTGGGATTGTGTACACCGGGACAGGCTTAAGCCTGTCCCGGCTAGTTAGAGCGCGCGGATGCTAACACGCTCCCGCGCAAGCGCTCTGCGAGGCGTTCGACAACATGGTGCTCGACTCCTCGTGCCGCGAGGCGGATCGCGTTTGCCGCCGCTGTCGGCGACGAGTTGCCGTGCGCGATAACGGCCAGTCCACGGAGGCCGAGGAGGTAGGCGCCGCCGTACGTGTCGGGGTCGAGCCGCTCCCGCAGGTGGCGCGCCGCCGGCCGAATCAGGAGGCCCCCGATCTTGCCGCGGGTCGACGAACGGATCTCGTCGCGGATGCCCTCGAGGATGACCGAAATCGTGCCTTCGAGGAGCTTGAGACAAATGTTGCCGGTGAACCCGTCGCAGACCACGACGTCGCCTGCCTTGCGCAGGATGTGCCGGCTCTCGACGTTGCCGCCGAAGTTGAGGTCGCTCTCGTCGAGGAGCGCGTGCGCCTCGAGCGTCAGCTGGTTGCCCTTCTCGGGCTCCTCGCCGATCGAGAGCAGCCGCACCTCGGGGTTGGCGATCTCGAGCATCTCGTGGGCGAAGATCGAGCCCATGTGGGCGAACTGGAGCAGGTGCTCGGCGCGTGCATCCGCGTTCGCACCCGAGTCGAGCAGGACCGAAGGCCCGTCGCGGGCAGGGATCACGACCGCGATCGCCGGCCGGTCGACCTCGGGCAGGCGTCGGATGTGGAAGAGCCCTGCGGCGAGCGTCGCCCCCGTGTTCCCCGCGGAGACGACCGCATCGGCCTCGCCGGCGCCCACGGCACGGCACGCGAGGACGAGCGAGCTCTGCGGCTTTGCGCGCACGGCCTCGACGGGCTTCTCGTGCATCTCGATCGTCTCGGTCGCCTCGACGAGCTCGAGGCCCTGCGTGTCGAGCCCTTTCGGTCCGTAGAGCACCGGCTTGACGGTGTCCGAGGCTGCCTCGAGCGCGCCCGCGACGATGTCCTCGGGCCCCTTGTCGCCGCCCATGGCATCGACAGCGACGCGAACGGTCTCGGTCAAGGGACTACGGAGCCGGGGTTCGGAGCGGCTCGACCTCGCGCCCGCGATACGTCTTGCACGTCGGGCACACGCGATGCGGCAGCTTCGGCTGGTGGCAGACGGGACATTCGTTGACCCGCGGCGCTTCCAGGCGATGCGTCGCCCTCCGCTTGTCGCGGCGCGCCGATGTCTGTCTTCGCTTCGGAACTGCCATGGCGGCCGAGCAGTATAGCCGCAGCCCATTTCTCCGCCACCGGCGGAGAAATGGCTAAGCCCACGGCGAGAGCCATGGGCGAGCCTGACCTGCGTGGCGGTTGGCCCGATGGCGGTCGTTGGCCAAAAGACCGCATGCGGTTCAGGCTTTACCGAGGCTTTGCCTTCGCGTAGCCCGGCCTTGGGGCGTCGTCGGGAACACTCGGATCAGACAACGACGACGCACTCGGAAGGAGTGACGACCATGACGAAAGCAGCCATCATCATCAGCGCGATTCTCGTTTTCGCGGGTATCGCAGCCGCCGGAACGCTCTCGAGCAGCGGTGGCAGCAACTCGCCGACGATCTCGACCCCGACGCTTCAGACCACGACCAGCGACGACGTCCGTCAGAAGGATCGCCGCGCCGACGACGCCCAGGGCGTCGAGGACGTGAGCGGCCCGTGCGACGAGGCCGAGCACGCGAACGATCCGCGCTGCACGGGTGTCGCGACGGGCGCCCAGAACGACGGCGTCGACGACAACGGCCACCACGGTCAGAACAGCGGCCACGGCGGTGAGCCCGGCGACGACAACGGAGGCTCCGGCCACGGCGGAGGCAACTCCGGTCATGGCGGGGGCGACGACGACTGAGCTTTTCCATCCTCGCGGCGAGCGTCTTAAGGTCTCGCCGCTACGCGGCTCGACATTCTCGGCTGCGCCGCAGCCGAGAATGGGCCGCTTCGCTTTCCTGCGGAGTGGGCAAAATGCCGACGTGCAGCGGAAACGCATGGTCCTTCTCGTCGAGGACGAGCCGTCGATCGCCGAGCCGCTCGCGGAGGCGATCGGCCGCGAGGGCTTCGAGACGAAGGTCGCCGGAACGGTCGCGGAGTCGCTCGCGCTCGCGGCGCAGATCGAGCCCGACCTCGTCCTGCTCGACGTGATGCTCCCGGATGGGTCCGGCTTCGACGTCTGCCGCGAGCTACGACAGCGCTCCCAGGTGCCGATCATCATGCTGACCGCCCGCGGCGAGGAGGCGGACCGCGTCATCGGGCTCGAGCTCGGCGCCGACGATTACGTCGTGAAGCCCTTCAGCGCACGAGAAGTAGTCGCGCG
>Ga0307282_10000039_pt1 | contig 33527 bp, 34 predicted proteins | sample ER_DNA_121_FD_194475 | JGI IMG/M metagenome (GOLD analysis project Ga0307282, IMG submission 194475) | Bulk soil microbial communities from the East River watershed near Crested Butte, Colorado, United States - ER_DNA_121 | ecosystem: Environmental > Terrestrial > Soil > Floodplain | place...
GTTGCGATCGCGGCGGCAACTCAGGGCGAGGGGGAGACGGACGTGTCTCTTCCTGGCGGAACCCTTCGAGTGCGGATCGAGGACGGCAACGCATTTGTCACCGGCCCTGCGGAACGCCTTTAGGCCCAGAGCTAGCCCAGCCCGTGCTCGCGGAGCGCTTCGTTCAGGGAGACCTTCAAATCGGTCGACTCGCTGCGCCAGCCAATGATCAGCGCGCAGGCGAGGTTGAACGTGCCGGCCGGGAACTCCTTCGGCCGCGTGCCGGGCACGACGATTGCCCGGGGCGGCACGTAGCCGCGGTGCTCGACGGGCTCGGCGCCGGTGACGTCGATCACCGGGATCGAGGCCCCGAGCGTGACGTGCGGGCCGATCACGGCCTCCCGGCCGACGACGACGCCTTCGACGATCGCCGCACGGGAGCCGATGAAGGCTCCATCCTCGACGATCACCGGACGTGCGCCGGGCGGCTCGAGGACGCCGCCAATGCCGACACCGCCGGCGAGATGGACGTCGGCGCCGATCTGAGCACCGGAGCCGACCGTTGCCCAGGTGTCGACCATCGTGTTCGGTCCGACCCAGGCGCCGATGTTGACGTAGCTCGGCATCAGCACGACGCCGGGCGAGAGAAAGGCCCCGTAGCGCGCGGTCGCGGGCGGCACCACCCGCACGCCGAGCTCTTCGTAGCCGTGCTTGAGCGGGATCTTGTCGTGGTATTCGAAGGGACCGACCTCGCGCGGTTCCATCTGCCGCAGGCGGAAATACGCGAGGATCGCCCGTTGCGCCTCCTCGTTGACTCGCCAGTCGCCGTCGACGCGCTCGGCCACGCGTGTCTCCCCGCGGTCGAGCGCCGCGATCAGCTCCTCGACCCGCTCGGGCGCCAGCTCGCTCACAGGACCTGCTCCAGGATCTCGGCCGCCCGTTTGCACTCCGCCTCGGTCGGCACGAGCGCCAGCCGCCAGTAGCCGTCGCCGGAGGGACCAAAGAAGGTTCCCGGCGAGACGATCAGGCCGTGCTCGAGTAGGCGCTCGGCCAGCGGTTCTGCGCCTTCGCCGGGCGGCGTCTCGAGCCAGAGATACATCGTCGCATCGCTGCCTGCGACGCGGATCCCTTTTCGGGCGAGCGACGGCAGGAGCGCCTCGCGCTTGCGCCTGTAGATCCCCCGCGTGCGCTCGACATGCTCCTCGTCGTTCCAGGCAGCGACCGAGGCGCGCTGCACGAACTCCTGCGGCGCGGTGCCGACGCTCGGCCGGTACTGCTTGAGCGCCGAGATCAGTTCCGGCGCTGCCGCCACGAAGCCCGACCGGTAGCCGGTCATCGACGAGCGCTTGCTCAAGGTCTGGAAAACGGCGACGTGCGAGCGGTCGGCAGTCTCGAGCGCCGAGTGGGGCGGTGCATCGAACCACAGCTCCGTGTACGCCTCGTCCGCGGCCAGAAGGAAGTCGTGCTCAGCGGCGAGGCCGGCCGCGCGCTCGAGGAACTCCAGCGGAGCGACGGCTCCGGTCGGATTGTTCGGGTAGTTGATCCAGAAGATCGCCGCGCGCTCCCAGGTCTCGCTCGATACGGCATCCAAGTCCGGCAGAAAGCCGTTCTCCTCCAGCAGAGGCACCTGCTCGACCTCGGCTCCGGCGAAGAGCGCGCCCCGGTCGTAGACGGGATAGCCCGGCTCGGTCGAGAGCACCAGAGGCTTACCTCCGTCACGGTCGACGACGACCTGCGCCAGGTGGAAGATCGCCTCCTTGCTCCCGTACGTGGGAATCACCTCGGTCTCCGGATCGAGCTCGACCCCGAACCGGCGGTTGCACCAGGCAGCGGCAGCCTCCCGCAGTTCCGGCAAGCCCTCTGCGAGCGGATAGCCCATCAGCGGCTCGATGCCGTCGATGAGTGCCTGTCGGATCAGGGGATCGGTCTCCTCGCGCGGATCGCCCTTGCCGAAATCGATTAGTTGGACGCCGTCGGCAAGTAGCCGCCGTTTCGCCTCCTCGAGGCGAACAAAGGGATAGGTCCCGGTGGCGGCGAGGACTGGGGAGAGCTCCATCGGTCAGACGCTACCGGCGAAAGTGCGCAGGATGTCGTACGTCCGCTGCAACTCAGGGATCTCGATCTGTTCGTCTGCTTTGTGGGCATAGCGCGTCGCGCCGGGGCCGAAATTGACGGCATCGAGACCGGCCTCGGCGAACTGGGCCACCGGCGTCCATGCCTGCTTCGGCTTCACGTGCAGTCCGCCTGCCTCGCGCAGCCTGGCCACGAGCGGGCGGTCGACGACGACGTGAGCGGGCGGAGAGTTGCCCAGGATCTCGACGTCTGCGTCGGCGGCGAGCTCACGAACCCGAGCTTCGGCCTGCTCCCGCGACCGGCCGGGTGCGTAACGGTAGTTGAGCCGCGCCACACAGCGGTCGGGCACGACGTTGTCGGCAATGCCGCCTTCGATTGCGACGGCACTCACGACCTCGCGGAACACCAGCCCGTCGACCTCGACGTCGACCGGGTCGAGGCCGGCAAGCGGTGCGAGCGCCGCCGCGGCGATGTGAATCGCGTTTTCGCCCGTCCAGGGCCGGGCCGAGTGGGCGCTCGTACCGTGGAAGGTCAGCTGCGCGTTGAGGTTGCCGACACAGCCGACATGGAGCTCGTTGTCGGTCGGCTCGAGCACGATCACCAGCTGCGCCTCCCGCGCTTCGGGCGATTCGGCGAGAAACCCGGGGACCGGGCTTTCATCCGCCGGCAGCTCCTCGCGCGCGAAGAAGAGAAAGCCGAGATCGAGCTCCAGCTCGGCGGTTGTCGCCCATTCGGCCAGCTCGAGCATGACGGCGACACCGCCCTTCATGTCACTGGCGCCCAGGCCGAAAACCGTCTCTCCTTCGATCCGGCCGGGCAGGTTGTCTTGCGGCGGAACCGTGTCGACATGGCCCGCGAGCAGGACGAGCGGCCTGTCTGAGCGAGGCGTGGTCGCGAAGAGGATGTCGTCGTCGGCACGGAGCGGCTCGAGCAGCAGCTCTGAACGCAGGTGCGCCATCGCCTCGGCCTCCGACCGGCTCACCGACGGAATGTTCACGAGGCTCAACGTCCGCTCGGCGAGCACGGGCGGATTCTGACGGGCGACGGCACTCGGTGGTCATAATCTCAGCGTGACGCAACGCCAGCCGGATCCCGCGCCGGGGGCAGAGCCCGAGCGCGGGTTCGTCGTCGCCGTGCTCACGCAGGGGGTCGATGCGGAGCGTGAGCTGGCCGAGCTGGCCGAGCTCGCCCGCACCGCCGGTGTCGAGCCGATCGGTGAGCTGGTCCAGCACCGAGCGCGCGCCGAGCCACGCACCTACGTGGGCAAGGGCAAGCTGGTCGAGCTGAAAGACGCGTTCGCGCGCTCGGGCGCGGAGTCGCTGCTCGTCGACGACGAGCTCTCACCGGTCCAGCAGCGCGAGCTCGAGAATGCGCTCGAGGTGCGCGTGATCGACCGCACGCAGCTGATCCTCGACATCTTTGCCCAACACGCCGTCACCGCCGAGGGAAAGCTCCAGGTCGAGCTCGCGCAGCTCGAGTACAACCTGCCGCGGATGCGCGGCCTCTGGCAACACCTCGAGCGGCTCGGCGGTGGTGTCGGCACCCGAGGGCCCGGCGAGTCCCAGCTCGAGACCGACCGCCGCCTGGCGCGCCGACGTGTTTCGGTTCTCCGCAACCGGCTCCGCGGGCTGGAGCGACAACGCGCCACGCGCAGGAAGTCGCGGCGACGGTCCGAGACCCCGGTCGTGGCGCTGGCGGGCTATACGAACGCAGGGAAGTCGACGCTGCTGAATGCTCTCACAGGCGCGGACGTCTCGGTGCGCGATCGACTTTTCGAGACGCTCGACCCGACTACGCGGGGCTTCGAGCTCGACGGGCGCAAGTACCTGGTCACCGACACGGTTGGGTTCATCCGGCGCCTCCCGCATCAACTCGTCGAGGGCTTCGCCGCGACGCTCGAGGAGACGCTCGTGGCGGATTTGATCCTCCACGTCGTCGACGGCTCCGCTCCCGACGAGGCCGTGGACGAGATGCGGGCCGCGGTCGAGGGCGTGCTCGGCGAGATCGGAGTCACCGAGACCCCGGTCGAGCTCGTCGTCAACAAAGTCGACCTCGTCGACCCGCTCCGAAGGCGCCGGCTCGCCAATCGCTTCCCGGAGGCGCTCCAGGTGTCTGCCGAGACCGGCGAGGGGCTCGCGGAGCTCCGCGAGCGCCTGGCTCACCGCTTCGACGAGCGGTTCGAGAGCGTCCGCATGCTGCTTCCATACGATCAGGGCGCCCGGTTGGCAGAGCTGTACGCGTTGGGTGCGCCGATCCAGGAGCGCGTCGACCAGCCGGAGGGCGTGTTCGTCCGTGCCCACCTGCCGCGCCGCGAGCTTCCTCGCTTCGCCCCGTACCTGCTCGCGGATGCACGCGACGAGCCAGTGCGCTCGGTCAAGTGATCGAGCTCCCGATTCAGCGCCTACACGAGGACGCCGTCGTCCCTGCTCGCGCCTACGTCGGTGACGCCGGCCTGGATCTGGCAGCCTGCGAGCGTGTGGAGCTCGGCCCGGGGGAGAGGGCGGTCGTCGGCACCGGGCTGGCCGTCGCGATTCCGGACGGCTATGCGGGCTTCGTGCAGCCGCGCTCGGGGCTCGCCGCGCGCCACGGGATCACGATCGTCAACGCTCCAGGACTGATCGACTCCGGCTATCGCGGGGAGGTACAGGTCGTGTTGCTGAACACCGACGGCGCAGAAACCTTTGCCGTCGAGCCCGGGATGCGCATTGCCCAGCTGGTCGTCCTGGCGGTGCCGGAGCTCGAGCTTCTCGAGACCGACGAGCTGCCGGCGAGCGAGCGCGGGATCCGCGGTTTCGGGTCCTCGCGCGCGTGAGCGTGGGGGGAGAACCGAGGATCCGCGTCTCGGCGCTGCTGCGCTGGAACGACCGGCTGCTGCTTTGCCGGCATGAGAAGCCCGGGAAGGAGTACTGGCTCCTGCCCGGGGGCGGCGTGAACATCGGCGAGAGCCTCGTTGACGCCTTGCACCGGGAGCTGCTCGAGGAGATCGGGATCGAGGAGGAGATCGCCGTCGAGGGCCCGGTGGCGATCGTCGACTCGATCTCGCCGGTCCAGAGCTACGCGGCCAAGCATGTCGTCCACATCATCTTCGCCGGCGATCTCGGCGGCCGCTCGCTCGAAACGGTCAACTCCCAGGACGCGGCCGTCCGCGGCCATCGCCTCTTCGCGGTCGACGAGCTCGGCGATGTCGTGCTGCACCCGCCGATCCAGCGGTTCGTGCAACGGTGGCGTCCCGGAGACCCGGCTGTGTATCTCGGCGCGCTCTGGGCTAGGTAGCCCGCAAGTCCGGCCGCTTCGCGGCCATGACGACTTACGGGCTTGGAGTCCCTAAAGGACACGGGTGGTGTGCCGCAGCCGCGCAGGTCGGCTGCGGCGACGAACTGCAAGATCAATAACGGCCGCCGCGAGAACGAGCCCGCTCGGAGGAAACCTTGTGGGCGCGGGCCTCGAGATCGTCTGCGAGCGGCTCGAACACCGGGGTTTCACCGGTGCGGTGGGCGACCGCCTGTGCGAGCAGCCAATCCGCCAGCCAGGGATTTCGCGGTAGCAGCGGCCCGTGCAGATACGTGCCGATGGCGCGACCGACGCGACAGCCCTCGTAGCCGCTTTCCCCGTCGTTTCCGAAGCCCGCGACGACTCGCCCGAGCGGCTCCGCGCCCTCGTCCAGGATCGTGCGGCCGGCGTGGTTCTCGAAGCCTGCGACCGTTCGCTGCTCGCCGGGCTCCAGCTCGCATTCCAGGAGCACGTCGCCGATCATTCGCTTGCCCCCGGCGATCGTGTGCAGTGGCAGCAAGCCCGCGCCGGGCAGCTCGACGCCGCTCTGGTCGCGGTAGAAGCGACCGAGTAGCTGGTAGCCGCCGCAGACGGCCAGAAAGGCGGCACCTGCCGAGAAGGCGTCGCGGAGCGCCGGCCCGAGGGCGGCCAGCTCAGGCGCGATCAGCTCCTGCTCACGGTCCTGCCCGCCGCCGACGTAGAAGAGATCGTGCTGGCCGGGGCGGATGGTTGCGCCTGCGCCGAGAGCGCGGACCTCGAGCTCGTAGCCGCGCCAGGCGGACCGCGCGCTCAGGACCGCGATGTTGCCGCGATCGGCGTAGATGTTGAGGTAATCCGGGAAAAGGTGGCCGACGACGAGCTGTTTCACGGGGCCAACGGTACCGCTCCTCGCTTGATCACTCGGAAGGGGGAACCGGCGACCTCGTCACCCGGCCGGGGGATGCCCCGCAGCCCCCTCAGAAATACGTTCCGGCAGGTTCGGCGCAGAAGCGCTGCGCCTGTTGCGGTAATGCGGCCCCGCAAAAGCGGGTGGAAAGAGGAAGGATGGCAATGCTGAGGAACGGCAGAGGACCTGGGAACCAGACGCGCTCGAGTGCGCTCTGGGGCACAGGCAACAACGACGATTCGCGCTCGAATGCGCTGTGGGGAAAGGGTGGACGCGGCTTCGTCACGATGATGGCGGCCGTGCTCGTGCTCGGGATTCCCCTTGCGGCGAGCGCCGGCGGGAACGGCGGCAACCAGCCGAAGCACCAGAAATCGTTCTTCGCCCCAGGAATGCTTCAGTCAGCGGACAGGCACAAGGATTCCACCGTTCACGTGATCGTGACCGTGGACTTCGGCGCGCTCCCGAAGAGCAAGATCCTCGAGAAGACGCTCGGTCGGCTTGGTCGGAATCTCGACCTGGTCAACGGCGTTGCTCTCGATCTGCCTGCGAAACGGCTCCACGAGCTGTCGGACATCCCCGGACTGACCATCACGCCGGATGCGCCGGTTCACCCGACAGCCTTCACGTCGAAGCAGCTGTGGGTGCCGAACACCGGCATCGACAAGCTCTGGAACGCGAGGCTCAATGCGAACGACAGCCGGACACAGTCCGACATCACCGCTCCGACGATCGCGATCGTCGACTCGGGGATCGACACGTCGAGGGTCGCTGATTTCGGCGGGCGCGTCGTGCAGTCGGTCAACCTGTCGACCCTGCCGAACAATTCGCCGGGTGACGGTCGCGGGCACGGGACCTTCGTCGCGGGCATCGCGGCGGGCCAGGCTCCCAACTATGCCGGCGCATCGCCTCGTTCCAACCTCGTCTCGCTCGACGTCATGGACGACACGGGCACGGCACGGACGAGTGATGTGATCGCAGCGGCTCAGTGGATCCTCGCCAACAAGGACAAGTTCAACATCAGGGTCGCGAACTTCTCGCTCCACGCCTCCAACTCGAGCAGCTTCATGCGTGATCCGCTCGACAAGGCGGTCGAGAAGCTCTGGTTCGCGGGCGTGACCGTCGTCGCGGCGGCCGGGAACTACGGCCATGCGGGCGGTCCCAGTGGCGTCCCGTACGCCCCCGGAAACGATCCGTTCGTGATTACGGTCGGCGCTGCCGACATGGACGGCGACCCGAACCCGAGGAACGACACGGCTCCGTCCTGGTCGGCGTACGGCTACACGAACGATGGTTTCAGGAAGCCCGAGGTCGCGGCGGACGGCCGTTACATGGTCGGCCCGATCCCGATCGGCTCGACGCTGGCGGCTCTGAAGGCGACCAACATCGTCTCGCCCGGCTACATCCAGCTCTCGGGCACGTCGTTCGCGGCTCCGATCGTCAGCGGCATCGCGGCCCAGATCCTGGCCCGCAACCCGGCGTGGGGGCCTGATCAGGTCAAGGGCGCCCTCATGGCGACGGCACGACCGACGCCGAAGGCCATCCCCGGTTCACTCGGCTTCGGCGAGGTGAACGCCGTCAAGGCGGTCACGGCCAACCGGGTCCCCAACCCGAACAAGGCCCTCGAGCAGTTCGTCAAGCCGGACTCCGCAGGCGGAGCGAGCTTCGACGCGGTCAGCTGGTCGGGCTACGCCAAGGCCAACGTCTCCTGGGATGCGGTCGCCTGGAGCGACGTCGCCTGGGACGACTCGGCCCTTGCGGACGTCGCGTGGAGCGATGTCGCCTGGAGCGACGTCGCGTGGTCGGACAGCCTCGCCACCGGCGACGTGAGCTGGGCTGACATCTCCTGGAGCGATGCCTCCTACGAGGACGCTGCCGAAGGAGACGGAGCCGGCACTGCAAGTGAGTACGTCGCCGATCCAGCCGACCTCGCAGAGGCAGCAGCCGATCCGGAGCTGCAGCTGCCGGCCGACCTCCTCCCGCCCGATCCGGCGGCGACGGCTTCGGCCACCGATTCAACGACCACGACCCCCGATCCGGGGACGTCACCACTGCCCTAGCCGGCAGGCACTTCCTCAGTTGCCATCGAGAGCCCGGGGCTTCGGCCCCGGGCTCTTCCGCGTTCTAAGCCGCTTCCCAGTACTGGCGGACAAAACCCCGTTTGGCGACGATGTCGCGCAGGGCGAGCATCGCCGTGTACGTCGGTAGGGCCACGAGCTCGCCACCTGGAGGCGTCAGCTCGAGCGCACGATCGAGCGCAGCCTCCAGGTCGGGCACGACCTCGATCACTCGCTGGTCGAGGCCTGCGTACTTGAAGCGAAGCGCCAGCTCGGCAGCTCGGTCGCCGCTCGCGACCAGGCGGTCGAGAGCAGGGAGGAGGGGCTCGAAGTCGACATCCCAGATCCAAGAGACGTCTTTGCCGTCAGCCGTTGCATCGTTCAAAGCGACCAAGGCCAGCGTCGGAGCATGTCCGTTGAGCAATGTTCGGATCGCCTCGTTCGCGCCGGCCGGATTCTTGATCAACAGCACGAGCAGTGACTTCCCGTTCACCTCGATCCGCTCGAAGCGGCCGAACGCGCCGCTGAACGCCTCGAGGCCGCTCTTGATTTCGTCCAGCGATGAGCCCAGGGCACGTGCGAGCGAAGCCGCCGCCATCGCGTTGTAGACGTTGTAGAGGCCCGGAACGCCAAGCTCGATCTGACGCGAGCCCTCAGGAGTAGTGAGCTCGAACGAAACGCGGGTGATGCCATCGAGCCGGAGCTTGCTGGCGACAAGGTCGAGCGGCGGGCGGGCATGGCCGCACGCGGGACAGCGGTAGTCGCCGAGATGCCCGATGTAGGCGGCGGCGTATTCGTACGGGGTGCCGCAACGGATGCACCATTTCGAATCGGCCGCATGCTGGAGCGCGGGGTAGGCCTGGCTCGGATCGTCGACGCCGAAGACGGTGCGACCCGCTCGGTCAGCGCCGAGATCGCCGACCTGCGGATCGTCGCCGTTGACGACCAGGGCCGCGTCGACAGGGAGCTGGGTCACCGCACTCCGCCATCGCTCCGCGATCAGCTCGAGCTCACCGTAACGGTCGAGCTGATCGCGAAAGAGGTTCCCGAGACAAACCGCCCGCGGTTGCAGTCGCCGGGCAACTTCCGGGAGCGCTGCCTCATCTACCTCGAAGAGCCCGAGCTCTGCGTCACGAGCGGCGAGCAGCGTCGAAGCGATGCCCGAGACGAGGTTGGCGCCAGAGCTGTTGTGGGCGAGCCGAGTCCTGCCGGCAAGAATCCGCGCAGCCATGGCCGCGGTCGTCGTCTTGCCGTTCGTCGCGGAGATCAGCGCCGAGCCCCGTGGCAAGCGCCGCGCGAGCTCGTCGACCGCTTCGGGGTCGAGCTTCCAGAGCAGCTTTCCCGGCACTGTCGTGCCGCCGCCGGCGCGAGCGAGGCGCGAAAGGCGGCCGGTGGCGCGCGCCAGCAGAATCTCCAGCTGCAGCGGAAAGCGGGTTCGCACCGGCTGAGACGCTATCGGAGCGACGCGCGCCGGAGCCCTGAAGCCCGGTTCCAGGCCGTTTTTGCTGTCCCTCTTTCGGGGGATCTTCGGCGCCTCCCGAAAAAGGGGGATGTCCCCCGTTTGCGCGCGCCGTAGCTTGCCGAGTAGTGACTGATTTTGCGGCGGTCGTGCGTAGCACGTCGTCTTGAGTACGAACTGCGGTCAAAGCCGCCAGGCGAAAAGGAGACGGCAAGGCATGAGCACCGAGCGGCATTCGCTCAGTGAAGCTGGCCGAAAGGGTCTCCTCCGCCTGCCGAAGGGCGCCTCATGAGCGCCGTTCCCACAGATATCACCCTGCCGGAGATTCCCGGCTCCGTCGGCCCGCACCACGGCGACAAGAAGCTGCCGCTCCGCGCGACGATCTACTTCTCCGTCATCGCGGCGGTCGCGACGTCGATCTCGATTCCGCTGCTGACACATCTGCGGGTCGGCACCCACGGTTGGGTGACGTTCATCATCCTGGGCTCGGCGGCTGCGCTCGCGCAGCTCTTCGTCGTGCGGACGCCGCGCAACCAGTCGTACCACACGACGATCGTCTTCCTCATCCCTGCCGTGATGCTGCTCCCGCCGGAGCTCGTTGCCCTGATGGGGCTCGTCCAGCACGTGCCGGAATGGCTGAAGAACCGCAACGCCTGGTACAGCCAGACGTTCAACATCTGCAACTACACGCTCGCCAACCTCGCCGCGTGGGCCTGCTTCCACGCGACGCTCGGCGCGAGTCACCTGATTCCCAGCCACGACCTGCGGCTCGCGCTCGCCGGCATGGGGGCGGCGACCGTGCACGTCGGGATCAACCACACCTTGCTGGCGCCGATGCTGCGCTTCGTCTACGGCCACTCGATCAGCGAGCTCGGCATTTTCTCGTTCGAGAGCCTCTCGACCGACCTCGTGCTCGCCGCCCTCGGCGTCGGCATCGGCACCTTCTGGGACCTGAATCCTTGGCTGATGCCTTTCGCGATCGCGCCCCTTCTGCTGATTCACCGGTCGCTGAGCGTGCCTCAGCTGCAGGAAGAGGCGAGGGTCGACCCGAAGACCGGCCTCTTCAACGCGCGCTATTTTGCTGCGACGCTGGCCGATGAGCTCGGCCGCGCGCAGAGGTTCGAGCGGCCGATGACGCTGATCATGGCCGACCTCGACCTGCTGCGCGACATCAACAACACGTACGGCCACCTTGCAGGTGACGCGGTATTGAAAGGCATCGCCGAGACGTTCCGCGCCCAGCTGCGCCACTACGACGTGCCGGCCCGGTTCGGCGGCGAGGAGTTCGCGATTCTCCTGCCGGAGACGCCGCCGGAACAGGCCTTCGAAATCGCCGAGCGGATCCGCCGCGCTGTTGCGGCGAGCGCCTTCGACGTCGAGACGTCGAGCGAGCCGATCCGGGCCACGGTGTCGATCGGGGTCGCCGGCTTCCCGCGCGATGCAGCGGACGCGAACGAGCTGATCCACCAGGCCGATCTCGCGGTCTACCGGGCGAAGCTCCAGGGCCGGAATCGCGTCCTCGACGCGAGCACGGAGCCTCTCGTCGTTCCCGAGACACGCTCGGCGCCGCTCGTGGCGGTGCCCGACGACGGCGAGCATGTCGCGCCGCTACCTGGGGCGACGGACGCGCACCATCAGTCTCAAGAGCGGCGCCATCCGCGGCCACACGCAGTCCATGGACCGACGTTCTTTTCCCTGTCGAAACGCCTGGCAGCCGTCGTCGGCCTCGTGGGTCTCGTGGGCACCGCTGCGGGCCTCGCCGGGCTCGTCTTTGGCGGCAGCAACGATCTCGGCGGGATGATCGCGATCATCGCGCTCGTCGGTGCGGGCCAGGCGCTCGCGCTCGAGCTCGACCTCGGCTCGATCTCCGTCAGCGCCGTCGGGGCGCTCGCCGGGGCGGCACTCTTCGGCCCGCGCGCGGCGCTCGCGCTGGCAATCACGACCGCGGCGGTCGAGTGGAGTGCCCGGCGCCAGTCCTTGCATCACGTGCTCTTCAACATCGGCGCGCTGTCGCTCGCATCCCTTGCTGCGGTCGGCGCCTTCTCCATGCACACGATCTACGCAGGCGGGGACACCGGCCGCATCCTGACGATCGTCGGCGGCGTCGCTGCCGGCTTCGCGTACTTCGCGGTCAACATGGGCCTCGTCTCGCTGGCGACTGCCGTGGAAGGACACGAGCGGTGGTGGCGAGCCTTCCAGGAACGCTTTGCCTGGCTGGCGCCGCACTACCTCGTCTACGGCTTCATCGCCGGAGTGATCGCCCTCGGCTACAAGTCGGCGCACCTCTGGGCGTTCGCCGTCTTCGCGGTGCCGCTCTTCCTGATGCGCAAGACGCAGGAGGCCTACCTGCGCCACACGCAGAAGAGCGCGCAGAAGCTCCGCGAGGCGGCCGAGACGATCCAGACTCAGAACGTCTCTCTCGAGCAGGCCAACCGGCTCCTGAAGGAGCGCTCGACGGCGGCCATGGAGTCGCTGTCGGCGACCGTGGACGCCCGCGACGCCTACACAGCCGGCCATTCCCGCCGCGTGCAGCAGCTTGCCTTGGCGATCGGCCGCGAGCTCGGCCTTTCACAGGCGGAGCTCGACCTGCTCGGCCACGCCGCGCTGTTCCACGACATCGGCAAGCTGGCGATTCCGGACTCGATCCTGCTGAAGCCCGCCAGCCTGACCGACACGGAGTGGTCGTTGATGCAGAAGCACGCGGACGAGGGCGCGCGCATCATCGACCGGCTCGGCTTCCTGAACGACGCGGTGCCCGCGATCCGGCACCACCACGAGCGCTTCGACGGCACCGGGTATCCGGACCGGCTGAAGGGGGAGGAGATCCCGCTCGGCGCCCGCATCATCCACGTCGCCGACGCGCTCGACTCGATGCTGACGACTCGCATCTACCGCGCGGCCCGCCCCGCCACCGAGGCGTTGGAGGAGCTGCGCCGGGCGGCAGGAACCCAGTTTTGCCCGCGCTGTGTCTCCGCGCTGGAGCGGATCCTGCCGGTCGAGGAGATCGACGCCGAGCCCCGGCGCGAAGCCGTAGCCCTGTAATCGCCTCTCTCTGGCAAAGTTCAGAGAGATAGGCGCGCATTTGCGAAATCGTGCAAATGCTCTATCCTGAATTGCAGCAGTGCCCCGCAAGCCCGTTTACCGTGCGGTCGCGGACATCGACCGCCAGGCGCTGGCTGAGTTCCAGGCAGGGATTCGCAAGCGCTACACCGACGAGCAGATCCTCGCCGAGCTGAAGGACTGCGCCCAGCGCCTCGGCCGCTCACCGACGATGCGGGAGTTCTCGGCCGATCGGAAGACGACCGTCCACCCGCAGACAGTGATCGAGCACTTCGGCAGCTGGAACCGCGCCAAGCGGAAGGCAGGCCTCGTCCCACGCCGGTTCGCGACTCGCGAGGAGCTTTTGGCGCTGTTGAAGGGGCTGGGCAAGGAGCTCGGGCGGGTGCCGACCGCGCGGGACATCGACGAGCACCGGGGGATGATGCCGTCGAAGTCCCTTTACTGGCACACCTTCGGCTCGCTCACGAACGCGTTGCGCGAGGCCGGCTTCGACGTGCCGGTCGGGGAGGAGCGGCTGGAGCGGGCGCTCGATCAGGCCGTGCACCTCGCGAAGAGGCTGAAGCGGCTGCCGAAGTTCGCCGACTGGGCCGAGGCGCGCAAGGCGGACGACTCGCTGCTGACCGAGTGGCAGATCTACCGGATGTTCGATGCCAGGCGAGGTGCCTGGTCGACGTTCCAGTACCTGGTGCGCGAGCGCTTGCGCGCCGCGGGCGTCAAGGTCTCGCCGGACGGACGGCTCAGCTAAGCCGTCGCAGCGACTATCGTCGACAACCGCTTAAGACAGAACGCGGCCTCTTTCGGCGCGCGAACCGCCGGCAAAGGCTCCTCTTCGAACTGACGGTTCGGCTTGAAGCGATTGCGTGCGATCTCGTCACCGCCTTCGAGCTCGACCACCGTTCCTTCGGCCAGCTCCCGTTTCTTCAGCTTCAGGCCTAGGGAACGCTCGACGACCTCGAGGGCGCTCTTCGTCGAGGCGAAGAAGCTCGCGCCGTCTGCGCCGCCGACCCAGAGCGGGCGGCCAACGCCGCGGGCGACCACAAGGCAGTGGGGGCGCCGCTCGTCGATCCAGGCGCTGGCCATCGAGCCCCGCAGGGCCTCGAGCGCACGGGCGTCGCCGCCGGAGTGGGCGGCGAGGGCGAAGATCGCCTCGGAGTCGACGGTCATGCCGGGCTCGCGCCGGGCACAGTCGAGGCCGGCCAGCACCTCGTCGTCGTTGAAGATGATCCCGTTGTGGATGCCGACGACCGCCTCGTGGCGAATCGGGTGGTTGTTGGCCGCGATCGTCGGGTGGCCTTTCGTGTAGTCGCGGACATGGACGAGAACCTCGGTCGCGCAGCTGGGGACGCTGACCTGCTCGAGCAGCTTGCTGGCCCCGGAGCGCTGCTTGTGCACCACGACACTCTCGCCCGGGTTGCGGTGCGCGTAGCCGACGGCGTCGGCGCCACGCTCCGCGATGCCGGCGAGCAGCGCCTGGGCCGCGAGCGTCCGCTCGAGCGAGCTCGAGGGCGCGAGGCTATATCCAGCGATTCCGCACATGTCAGCGAGTGTAGGACCCCAAACGGACGGTCTTCTCAAACTCCGACGCGCGGAGTCCGCTGTAGTTAGCCATCACTTTGCGCGTCGGTTACAAATGGAAAACCTCGCTCCCTCGGTTGGGGGGTTGACAGCATCAAGGCTGCTTTTGCCAGGGCCGATACCAGCCCCACGATGGAGCAGCGGCCGCTTCCAGATTCCCCTCCCGAGACAGCCGTCGAGCCGAAGCTGGAGCTCGTCCAGGACGCCCCGGAGGTCGACGAAGACGACGCCAAGGAGGCGGCGGCTCCGACCCAGGACCCCCTCAAGCTCTACGTCCGCCAGATCGGCGACGGCCGGCTGCTGACGCCGGGCGAGGAGCGTGCGCTCGCCCAGCGCAAGGACGAGGGCGACGAAGAGGCGAAGCGCAAGCTGATCGAGCACAACCTCCGGCTCGTGATGTCGATCACGAGGAACTACACGAAGGCCGGCGTGCCGCTCCTCGACCTGATCCAGGAAGGCAACCTCGGCCTGATCAGAGCGGTCGAGAAATTCGACTGGACGATGGGCTACAAGCTTTCGACGTACGCGACCTGGTGGATCCGGCAGGCGATCACACGCGCGCTGGCCGACCAGGGGCGCACCATCCGTCTTCCCGTCCACGTCGCCGAGCAGGTGCGCAAAGTGATGCGCGCCAGGCGCGTGCTGGCGCAGAAGCTGAATCGCGAGCCGGTCGTGGACGAGATCGCGAAGGAGAGCGGTTTCACGCCCGAGCGGGTCAACGAGCTGCTCGACCTGGTCGAGGATCCGGTCAGCCTGGAGACACCCGTCGGCGACGGCGAGAGCCTCTACGGCGATCTGATCGAGGACACGAAGCTCGAGCGCCCCGACGAGACCACGGCGGTCAACCTCCGCTCGGTCGAGCTCGCGGACGCCCTCAGCGTCCTCAATCCCCGGATGCGCCTCGTGCTTGCCCGGCGCTTCGGTCTCGACGGCGAGCACCCCCAGACACTCGAAGAGGTCGGCGCCTCGCTCGGGATCACCCGCGAGCGCGTCCGTCAGCTCGAGTCGAGGGCGCTGCGAGAGCTGCGCACCGTGGCTCCCAGCCTGCAGCTGTATCTAAGGGCCGAGTAGCTACGGTGGCGGGGTGAGGCCCCGCTTCGTCGACATCCATTCACACGTCGTCCACTCGGGCGACGACGGCGCGCAGTCTCTCTCAGAGGGCCGTGAGCTCGCGGAGGACGCCTTCGCGCACGGGACCGGGGTGCTCTATGCGACGCCGCACGTCTCGCCGGCGCTGCCGCTCAGCGTCGACAGGGAGCGGGCGATCCAGGACGCGTTCACAAAGCTTCGCGACCGGGTGCCGCTCGAGCTTCGACTTGGCTACGAGCTGACGCCGATGCCGTCACTGCTCCAGGAGGACCCGAGGCGCTACGTCCTCGATCAGAGCGAGCACGTGCTCGTGGAGATTCCCTTCATCGGCGCCGCCGACCTCTTCGTCGCCGTCGGCGAGTGGATCGAGGCGGCAGGCCTCCGGCCGGTCGTGGCTCACCCCGAGCGAACCCAAGCCGTGCTGACGAATCCCGGCTTCGCCGACGAGCTGGCGGAGCGTGGCTGGCTCCTGCAGGTCAACGCGTCGAGCCTGCTCGGCCGGCACACCGACCAGATGGAGCGCGAGGGCTGGCGGCTCGTCGACGACGGCCTCGCCGTGATCGTGGCCTCCGACGGTCATCGCGCGACGCGGCCGATGCTGCTCGACGAGGCCTACGAGCTCGTGCGGGCGCGAGTGGGGGAGGAGCGGGCGCTTGGGTTGTTCGACGGTTCGGCGCTCGGCCTCGCCGCTAAAGCGTTACAGACTCCATCTCCCGCAGCTTTGCCAGGCGCTTGAGTGCCTCGGTCTCGATCTGACGGACGCGCTCGCGGGTCAGGCCGAGCCTGCGGCCGATGTCCTCGAGCGTTTTGGGCTCCGCATCCGCGAGGCCATAGCGGAGGATGATGACGTGCCGCTCACGCTCTGAGAGAGCCGCCAGCGCCTGCGCAAGGGCCTCGCTGCGGAGCGAGTCCTCGACCTTTTCCTCGGGGAGCGGATCGTCGTTCGCGACGAAGTCGCCGAAGACGGCGTCCTCCTGCTCGCCGACGGGCTGGTCGAGGCTCGTCGACGCGCGCGCCGCGGCCTTGACCTCGTGCGCCTGCGCGACGGGGAGATTCGCTTCCTCGGCGATCTCGTCGAGCGTCGGCTCCCGGCCGAGCTGCGTCCAAAGCGTGCGCTCGGCACGGTTCAGCTTCTGCATCCGCTCGACGATGTGCACGGGCATTCGGATCGTCCTCGCCTTGTCGGCAAGGGCCCGGGCGACTGCCTGGCGAATCCACCAGGTCGCATAGGTCGAGAACTTGTAGCCGCGGCGCCAGTCGAACTTCTCGACGGCGCGAATCAGCCCGAGCGTCCCTTCCTGGATCAGGTCGAGAAACGGCAGGCCCTGGTTGCGGTAGTTCTTGGCGATCGAGACGACGAGCCGAAGGTTCGACTGGATCATCGTTTGCTTCGCGTCCATGTCGCCGCGCTCGATCCGCTTCGCCAGCTCGACCTCCTGGGCGGCGTTCAAGAGCGGATGGCGGCCGGCCTCGCGCAAAAAGAGCTGCAGCGCGTCGGTCGTCGTCTCCTGTGCGACGACCGGGGGCGGCGGAGGCGGGGGTGCGGCCTCCTTCGGCTCCTCGAGCACCTCGATGCCACGCTGGTCGAGCTCTCGGTAGACGGCGTCTGTCTCGAGCAAGCTCAGCTCGAGCGGCTCAAGCACTTCGGTCAGCTCGGCGTGTCGAATCGATCCGGATTGTTCAGCAGTTTCGAGAAGCTGCTGAAAATCCGGGTTTGCCAACAGGGAGTCCAGCTCGACTGTTGTCATACCCGACCCTCGGTCGTTCCACGAGAAGCGCCGATCCAAACCCGCTTTTGGCCAATTCCAGGCCAGCGCACGAGAATGGAAATTATGTCAAGTCGAAAACTGGGCATTTGAATCTGGGGCCTCCCCTGGGCTAGACGAGAAAGTAAAGGGTGCAAGCGAAGCCTGCAGCCAGACAGTACGCGGCGAATGGAGTCAACCTATTCGTTTCGAAGAAGCGCATCAAGAAGCGGACCGAGAGATAGGCGGTGACGGCGGCACAAAGAGCGCCGACGAAGGCAGGCCCTCGTACCCCATTTCCCTGCGAGCCGAACAGCTCGGGCAGCTTCAACACCGCCGCGGCACCGATGATCGGCGTCGCCAGGAGGAACGCGAATCGCGCGGCGTCCTCGTTGGAGAGGCCGACGAGCAGCCCGCCACCCATCGTCACGCCCGAGCGCGAGATCCCCGGCACGAGTGCGGCCGCCTGGATCGTTCCCACGGCACCGGCGGCGCGCCAGCTCAGCCTGCGCGCGATTCGCCCGTCCGGATCACCGTGCTCGGACTGAGGGGCGCGCTTGCGTAACGCTTCGGCGGCAAACAGAAGCAACCCGTTGACCATCAGGAAGACCGAGGCCGACAGCGCCGAGGCGAAGACCGTTCGGAGCTTGTGCTCGAGCAGGAGGCCGAGCAGCCCGGCCGGGATCGTCCCGACCACGAGCAGCCAGCCGAGCTTCGCGTCGGCGTCGTCGGACGCGATCTCGCGGTTGCGGAGGCTCCTCCCCAGGCCGCGCACGATCCGCACCCAGTCGCGCCAGAAGAAGCCGAGCAGGACGAGCGCCGTCGCGAGGTGCGTCGCGACGAGGAAGGTGATGAAGTAGGGGTCGTTCTGGTGGATATCCCACCCGAGCAGCTGCGGGAGGATGACGCTGTGGCCGAGGCTCGAGATGGGAAACAGCTCGCTGAACCCCTGGAGCAAGCCGAGCACGATCGCCTGTCCGTAGGAGATCAGCAAGGGTTTGTGGCTAGACGGCCGCGCGCCCCGGGCGCGGGCCGGCGGAACGGAACCAGGCGAAGACCAGACAGGCCAGGCCGACCAGGAAGGCCGCGATGCCGTGCTTGACGTGGTGGTGGTTCGAGCCCGCCTCGTGACCCGGAAGCCAGGACGGCAGTGAGTGCGCCGGCTCGACCCAGTAGACGAAGGCGATCGCGATCAGTGCCAGGCCGACCAGGACTGCAAGCCAAACGAGAAAGCGGTCCCGCTCCACGACGCTGAAGCTTACGGATACCCGGCGAGCGTCGTGAGAGGGTGCGGCGCAACATCCGCGTGTAGTCTCGGAACCCGGTGGAGCGCAAGTGGTGGACCCTGCTCGCGAGCTGCATCGCGATCTTCATGCTGCTGCTCGACGTGACGATCGTCAACGTCGCGCTGCCGTCGATCGAACGCGACCTCGGCGCTGACTTTAGCGACCTCCAGTGGGTGATCGACGCCTACGCGCTGACCCTCGCGGGCTTGCTGCTGGCGGCGGGGTCGCTGGCCGACAAGGTCGGCCGCAGGCTCGTCTTCATGCTGGGGCTGGCGATCTTCACCGCTTCGTCACTGGCCTGCGGGCTGGCTGCCGACCCCCTCTTTCTGAACATCTCGCGCGCGGCCCAGGGGATCGGCGGGGCGATGATGTTCGGTACCTCGCTGGCGCTGATCGCGCAAGAGTTCCAGGGTCGCGAGCGCGGGACCGCGCTCGGCATCTGGGGCGCGACCACGGCCGCGGCGGTCTCGACCGGGCCGCTCGTGGGCGGTGCGCTCGTGGACGCGCTGTCGTGGCGCTGGATTTTCTTCGTGAACGTGCCGATCGGCCTGGCCGCGCTCGTGGTCGCGCGGCTGCGGTTGCGCGAGTCGCGCGACCCGGCAGCCTCAGGCGTCGACCTGCGCGGTGTGGCGCTGCTGTGCCCCGCGCTCTTCCTGCTCGTCTACGCGCTGATCCGCGGCAATGAGGAGGGCTGGGGGAGCGCCCTCATCATCAGCTGCTTCGGGGCCTCCGCACTGCTGCTCGTGCTCTTCGTGGTGGTGGAGCGCCGCGCCGCCGACCCACTGCTCGACCTGTCGCTGTTTCGCAAGCCGGCCTTCACCGGCGCCACGATCGTCGGTTTCGCGCTGTCGGCGTCGATCTTCTCGATGTTCCTCTACATCACGCTCTTCTTCCAGAACGTCCTGGGCTTCTCACCCTTCGAGGCGGGGCTCCGGTCGCTGCCGGTGACCGCGCCGATCCTGTTCGTCTCGCCGCTTAGCGGCCGGCTGACGGCGCGCGTGCCGGTGCGGCTGCTGCTCGGGACGGGGCTCGCGTTCGTGACAGTCGGGCTGCTGCTGATGGGGAACCTGTCCGACTCGTCCGGGTGGACTGCGCTGCTGCCCGGCCAGATTCTGGCCGGCATCGGGATCGGCCTGGCCACCCCCGGGCTGGCCTCGACCGCCGTCGGCGTGGTGCCCCCGCAGCTGAGCGGCATGGCGTCGGGCGCGAACAACACCGCTCGGCAACTGGGGCTCGCCACCGGGATCGCCGGCCTCGGCTCGATCTTCCAGTCGAAGATCGAGTCGACGCTCACCCCGCTGGTTGCGGGCATGCCCGCGTCGTCGCACGTCCACGAGCTTTCGCGGGCTGTGGCGTCAGGCGGGCCCGGGCGCGCCTTGCAGGCGGTGCCGCCAGCCGACCGCGACAAGGTGGTGCTCGCCGCGCACCACGCGTTCGTGACGGGCTTCAACGCGATCGCGCTGGTGAGCGTCGCCGTGGCGGCGGTGGGCTCCGTGGCGGGCTATGCGCTGGTGCGATCGCGGGACTTCGTGGCCGCCGGCGGCCCGGCGCCGGCTCCCCCAGAGCCCGCACGGGCGTAGGCGCTGCGAAAGAGCGACCCGAGCAGCGGCATCGCTTGCGATGCCGCTATAAGAGGCCGCCCGATTCACTCGGGCGGCCGCTAAAACCCGCCGGAGCTCCGATGACCACGGTCCAAATATGAAAGAGCGACCCGAGGGCCGCTCTTTCGTTCGCCGAGTCGATTTCACTTTCGTCCACCGGCTCCGATGACCTTCGGCTTCCGCCTACTGCCTTCGCTTCCGGCTTCGACCTACTTGCGCTCCGTGCTCGGCGCAAGAAGGAATCTAGGAGAGGTCAAGGCCTTTGGCAAGAGGTCCGAAAGACGAAAAGAACGCAATTTGCACCGATTCAATTATCCACATTTCCACAGCGAACATTGCAGCTTGTGGAAACGGCGAACCCGGCCTCGGTTAGAGTCTTGCACATGCCGCACATGCCTCGCCCGCCTTCGATCGACCGGGGCGTGACCTCGTTCCTCTGGGGCATCGGGATCGGCCTCTACCTGTACTTCGGATCGCTCGCCGTCGGCGTCGCCTCGGGGACGGCCTTCATCTTTTCCGCACTCGTTGCCTTCGGCGTCTTCCTCTTCGTCCGCATCTTCGGCGAAGACACGCCACCGCGGCGACACGCGGTCGTCCGGCGTCAGCCTCGCGATTAAGCGGCGAGCAGGCGCGCGCCCATGCTGTGGTCGCCTGCGAGGGCGACGAGCAGGAGTCGTGCGAGATCCTGGCCGATCAACTGCTCGAGCCGGGCGGCGGCGGGTGCGCGGTGCTCGTAGTCAAGGGCCGCGCAGTGGGCCATCAGCAGGCCTGGTCCGCGCGGGTTAACACGATTATGGGCTGCGGCGCTCATGCCCCAGGTATCGGCTCGAAGGCTGTTGCGACTCGATCCCTGACGGGAGTGAGCCGGTGTCGTTACTCGGGAGGAGCGTCGGGCGGAGGCTCTCTGGGCGGTGCAGGAGCCGTTCTCTCGGCGACGCTCGGCGCGGCCGGCTCCGTCTCGCGGGGCGCGCGAACGATCGGGCCGGTCGTGTCGAAGGTGAAGCCGAAGACGAGGCCAAGGCCGAACGCGAGCACGCCCACGTAGTCCCCGAAGTCCTTGACGAGGTTGTCGATCCCGATGCTGTCGGACCACTTGCGGATGTGGTTGCGGCCGAGGCCGCCGTCCGGCTGGTGGAAGACGACGATCCAGAGCACCACGATCGCGACCGGTATGAACGCCCAGAGGAAGACGCTGATCGAGATCCGGGGCCACCCCCACTTCGTCCAGCCGCCCAGCAGCTGCGAGAACGCCATCACAAGCCCCGCAGCCGCGATCAGGCCGTACGTAGCCCAGTAGTCGCCGTTGGACGACACTCCGATTTGCGTCGCGAGCCAGATCAGCAGCCCGGCGATGCCGGCCGCGAGCAAGGTGACGGTAGCGCGGGTCAAGTGGTACATCCCGCGTAGCCATACCCGCCCCGCCGAGATTTATTCGAGCGCGAGCCGCCGGGCGTCGAAATGCGCGGAATCAAGCTGAGCGGCGAATTCCTCGACCACTCGCTGAGCGTCGGCCGCGAAGACGTGCTCGACGACCCCGATCTCCGCGTCATTGTGGAACGGAAGGTCGACGTGCTGCTCCGACACGAGGTTGATCGAGGTACCACCACAGACCGGGCAACGCACGGCCAGCCCCACCGCTCCCCGAGGGCCGGCAGGAGCCAAGAGGAAGAAAGACGACGGGAACACCGGCCGCGGCTGGTTCTCGGGGTAGCAGAAGAAGCTCCAGGGCCACTCCCCCGCCCCGATCTTCCTCGCTGCGAGGTCGGCCAGCTCGACCTCTAGCGCCTCGAGGCGGGCGGTCATCAGATTCAGGAACGATGTGTCCGTCCCGAGCCCGAGGGGCGCCCAGTCGAGCTCCTCGTGGGTGACGAGGCCGTCGTGCTCGTCGCCGCAGCCGCATTCGAAGCGAATGCCGAACACGGCCGGATGAGTTGCTCCCGGCAGCCGTTCGAGCTGTCTGAAGCTCGAAAGGGAGACCCGCGCCTCCCCCCGCGCCGGGCAGGCGAACGTGTACCTAGTCGTGAGGCGGTCGTACATCGTCCCCTTTGTAATCGGACGACCGGACGCGATTGCTGAGCTAATAAGTAATCAGCGAGTGGAACTCGTACTTGGCAAGCCGTTCTCGGCCGTCCAGGAACGTCAGCTCGATGATGAACTCGACGCCGACGACTTCCGCACCGAGACCTTCGACCAGGCCCGCGATCGCCTCGACCGTCCCGCCCGTCGCGAGCACGTCGTCGTGGATGAGGACGCGATCGCCCTTGCGAATCGTCTCCGGATGGACCTCGAGCGTGTTCTGGCCGTACTCGAGCGCGTAGGTCGCGCCGACGGTCTCCGGCGGCAGCTTCCCAGGCCGTCGGGCGGGCACGAAGCCGCAGCCGATCTCGCGGGCGATCGCGGCGCCGAGGATGAAGCCGCGGGCCTCCGCCCCGACGACCACGTCCGGCGTGCGGGTCTTCCCCCACTCCGCGAGCTCGTGGATTGTCTGGTCGAGCGCCTCGGAGTCCCGGAGAAGCGGCGTGATGTCGCGGAAGACGACGCCCTGCTCGGGCCAGTCCGGGACGTCGCGGACACGATCCCTGAGATCGATCGCCATCAGCGGTCGGCGAGCTGCTTCAGGTCACGCCAGAAGAGCAGCTGGGAAAGCTCCTGCGCCAGCTCGGCGAGACTCTGGAGCTCCTCGAGCCCGGCCTGGCGCCGCTCGGGATTCCGCGATCGAAGCGCGGGCGAGACGATCTGCTCGAGCAGCCCTGCCTCTCGGTCGGCGGCGGTCCGAAACGTTCGCAGATGTCGCGCCGAGATCCCGTAGCGCGCCAGCTTCGCGCAGGTCGCCGCCACGTCGGCGTCACCCTCCGAGTAAAGCTTCGTGCCGTTGTCGCTGCGAGGCGAGAGCAGCCCGAAGTCCTCGAGCTCGCGTGCCAGCGCCGGCGCCACCCCGGCGCGCTCGCAGAGCTCCCCGAGATCGAGCTCCTCCTCGACCGAGGACAGGCCGCGGCGCTTTTTGGCCGTCTTTGCCGCGCCCGGCGACGCGAGCTCTTCCCGGATCACGCGCAGGGGCAGGAACTCGTCGCGCTGGAGGCGGAGAATCGTCTCCAGCCGCTGGACGTCGTCCTCGCTGAAGAGCCGGTAGCCGCCCTGCGTGCGCCGCGGCGCGAGCAGCCCCTGGTCCTCGAGGTAGCGGATCTTCGAGATCGAGATGTCCGGAAACTCCTCCTGCAAGCGGCGGCAGACCGTCCCGATCGTCAGCAGCCGCTCCCTCGTCGAGGTCTTGGCGGGCGCGCTCATTTGCTGATGTAGCTCAATCGGTACTTGCCGATCTGCACTTCGTCACCACTCTCGAGCTTGGCTGGCGACTCGATCCGCTTCCGGTTGACGAAGGTCCCGTTGAGGCTCCCGAGATCTTCGATCGAGAAGGCCCCCTCCGCCTGCACGAGCACCGCGTGCTTGCGCGAGACCGTAACGTCGTCGAGAAAGACGTCGCAGTCGGGAGAGCGGCCGATCGTCGTTCGCTCACCCTGCGGAATGAAGTGCTCGCCGGCCCGACCCCCGCCGGACCGGACGACGAGCGCGGGCCCGTCGGCCGTGAGCTCCTCGAGCGGGCCGTCCTCGTCGGCGATCTCCTCGGGCGTGTACGACTGCGTCGTCTCGGCGCCCCCCTCGTCGGTGACGAGCAGCGCACCGCACTTCGAGCAGTAGTTGGCTGCCTCCGGGTTCTGGAAGCCGCACTCCGGGCAGTAGACGAAGCTCAAGCGCCGCTTTCGTCGTCCTGCACGTTCGGGGCGCTCTTGCCGGCGAGAATCGCCGTCAACGAATCGACGTCGACGCTGTCGAGGACACCTCTCCCCCCGTCCTTCTGCAACCGCGCGACGAGCTCGGCGCGGAGGATGTCGATCTTGCCGTGGAGGATCCGGCGCTGGTAGGAGATCTCGCGCTCTTGTTCCTTCAGCTTGTCGATCTCCTGCTTGAGGTCGTCGTCGGTCAGCGATCCGAGATCAGGTAGCGGTTCCAAAAGGCGCCCTTTCAGTCGAAGGTGACGGTCAACGAAGTAAAGCAACAGGCCGCCAAAGGGTCAACCTGTACTTGAGGGTATCCTAGCGGGTCGCCGCCTCTTCCGTCTGCATGATCTCTTCGACCAGCGCATGGAGCTCGGCTTCGAGGGCTACAGAATCCTCATTCGTCTTACCCTCGGCGTAGATGTGCACGACGGGCTCGTCCGGGTCCGGGAGCACTTGCGCCCAGCCGCGTTTCTCGAAGACCTTGATCCCGTCGGTGAGATCGAGCTTTCGGTCACGCAAGCGCTCACTGAGCATGCGCATGACGAGGCCCTTGAGCGCCCAGGGACACGCCAGTTGCCGGTGGACGAGCGTCGAGGCCGGAAGCTCGCCGACGAGCTCCGACACCGGCTGCTTCGTGGGCGCCAGGAGCTCCAACAGCTTGCAGAGACTCGCGACGGCGTCATAGGCGGGCAGGAACTCGGGAAAGACGTAACCGCCGCCGAGCGCGGCCGCGAACACGACCCCATCCTCGGCCGCGTGCTGAGTCAGGTCGGCGAGGTTAGCCGGTGTCCGGACGACCTCGAGCCCGGTCCCTTTCGTCATCCGGTCGACTTCGCTCGTGACTGTGATCGGGAAGGCGAGTTTCCCGCGGCGGCCGTTCGAGCCGAGCAGGCGGAGGAACAGGAGCAGCGTCTGCTCGACGGGGACCTCCCTCCCCTGCTCGTCGACCAGGAACAGGCGCTCTGCAGCCCTGTCGAACACGGCACCAAGATTGGCCCCAACCGCAGGGACGAGCCGCTTTGCCTGGCCGATCGACTCCCGCAGCGTCGAAGACCCTGCTGTCGCCGAATCGGCAACGAAGGCATGCGCGCTGATCGCCTCGACACCGAGCGGCCCGAGCACCAGCGGCAGCACGTACGAGGCCGCCGAATAGCCGTAATCGACGACGATCCGAAAATTGCGTTGGCGGATCGCGGTCAGGTCGAGCGTGCCGAGTAGATCCTGCGCGTACGTCTCGCGCACCCTCGCCGGGTAGGTGACGCTTCCGACCGCGTTGTGCGCCGCGCGACGCAGCTCGAGGCGCGTGAAGTGCTTCTCGATCTCCTTCTGCATTCCCGCGGTCAACTGGATGCCCGGTTGCTCGAAGAAGCGGATCTCGACGACCTCCGGGTCGGTGTAGCTGACGCCGACGTGAAAGCCGGCGTCGAAGCTCTCCGTCTTCAGCAGGTGGCGGTTGACGGCAGCCGGCAGGACTCGCAGGTCGGCGACGTCGACGCCGGTCGAGTTGAGCCCGGCGATCATCGCCCGCTTGATCATGCGGCAGCCAGGTGGCGCGTCACGGCTGCAGACGACCCGGTCGCCGCGCTTGAGCGCCGTCCCGAGCGCCGCCGCCAGGCGGACGGCCACCTCGGGCGTCACGTCGACGTTGATCAGGCCGGAAACGCCGTTGCGATCCCATAGGCGCGAGGCCGAGCGGGACTCGAAGATGACGCTTTCGGTTACCTGCGACCCGGTCTCGACCTCCTTGTACGGATAGATGCGGACACCCGGGTGGACGACGCTCTGGGCGCCGAGCGCAACCTCGTCGCCGATCGCAGCGCCCTCCTGGACCAGCACGTGTGCGCCGATCTCACAGCTTCGCCCGATAACGGCGCCCTCGATCACTGCGCTCCTCCCGATGTAGGTGGACGAGTCGACGACGCTGCGGCTTGTCCTCGCCTGCTCGCGGAGCGTCACACTCGCCCCGAGCACCGAATAAGGCGCTACGGTCGCTCCCGGGCCAATCCTGGCGTAGTTGCCGATGAACGCGGGCGCCTCGATCTGCTCCAGGTCGTCGAGCTCCGCGCCCTCCCCCATCCAGACGTTCCCGCGTAGCCGGATGCCGGGGATGTTCAGCTCGACGGCGCCGTCGAGCGCGTCGTAGTTCGCCTGCCGGAACTGGTCGAGGTTGCCGATGTCCTGCCAGTACTCGTCGAAGACGTAGCCGTAGAGCGGCCGCCCCATCTCGAGCAGGAGCGGAAAGAGCTCCTTCGAGAAGTCGTACGGCCGGTCGGTGGGGACGTGGCGGAGCACCTCGGGCTCGAGCACGTAGATGCCGGTGTTGATCGTGTCCGAGAAGACCTGGCCCCACGAGGGCTTTTCCAGGAAGCGCTCGATCCGGCCCTCGTCGTCGGTGACGACGATCCCGAACTCGAGCGGGTTCTCGACCGATTTGAGCCCGATCGTGACGGCCGCGTCCCGCTGCCGATGGAAGTCGACGATGTTCTGCAAATTGACGTCGGTCAGGGCGTCGCCGGAGATGACGACGAAGGTGTCGTCGAGCTTCCCGCTCGCGAGGCGTACCGAGCCGGCGGTGCCGAGCGGCGATTCCTCGACCGAATACTCGATGTTGACGCCGATCGACTCTCCGTCTCCGAAGTAGCTGCGGATTGCCTGGGGCATGAAGGCCACGGTCACGATCACGTCGTCCATGCCGTGGCTCTTCAACAGCTCGACGATGTGCTCCATGCACGGCTTGCCGACGACCGGGACCATCGGCTTCGGCTGGTTCGACGTCAGCGGGCGCAGCCGCGTGCCCTCGCCGCCGGCCATGACAACGGCTTTCATGCCTGGGCCACCTCACGCCTCGCCTTCAGGAGATAGCCCGCGAGCGAGGCCCCCGCCAGCACCACTCCGGCCCAGAAGATCCACAGCGGCCAGTCGGTGCCCTCCCGCGTGACCATGACGAAGGCGAGGCTCGCGTAGAGCAGCCAGGTCGCCGCCTTGCCGGCGAGGTTGACGGCAAGCTCGTACCCCCGTCCCACCACCAGCTTGTACCCGGCGATCAACGCCAGATCACGCGCCGGGATCGCGAGCGCGATCCAGGGCAGCCTACCCGCGTGCCAGAGCAGGATCACAGCCGCGTCGATCATCAGTCGGTCGGCCAGCGGATCCGCGACCTTGCCGAACTCGGACTCCACGCGCCAGCGCCGTGCCAGCCAGCCGTCGATCTGGTCGGTGACCGCCGCGACCCCGAAGACGATCGCCGCCGGCCAGCTGTGCCCTCCGTCCGAGCTGAGGATCAGGGCGACGTAGACCGGGACCAGGATCAGCCGGCAGATCGTCAGAACGTTCGGAATGGCTGCCAGTGGAGCCGGGACAGCGCGGGCGGCCATGCTGAAAGGATACGGCGGTGGCCGAGCGCCTCACGATCCCAGGGTTCGTGAACGCCCATTGCCACGCGTTCCAGCGCGAGTTGCGCGGCCGTGCGGAGGGTGGTGATTTCTGGGCGTGGCGCGAGTCCATGCTGGACCTGGCTTCACGCCTGGCAACGGAACAGGTCCGAACAGACTACGTCGACGTCTACCGCGAGCAACTGGCGGCCGGCTACACGGCAGTCGGCGAGTTCCACTACCTGGGGCTCGAGGAGGCGGTGGCCGCGGCCGAGGCTGCCGAGGAGGCTGGGATTGCGTTTGTCCTGCTCTACGCCGCTTACGCGCGCGGCGGTATCGAACGATTTCGGCAGGAGAGCGTGGCGGACTACCTCGGGCAGCTGGAGTCCCTGCGCGCTCGCGGCCTCGACGTCGGGGTGGCGCCTCACTCCGTTCGGGCGTGTCCTCGTGGCTGGCTCGAGGAGCTGGCCGCTTACGCCGGTGAAGACGGCCTCCCGCTCCATGTGCACGCCGACGAGCAGCCGCGCGAGATCGAGGAGTGCCTCGCCGAGCACGGGGTTCGGCCAATCGAGCTGCTGGCCGACTGCGGCTGTCTCGGCCCGCACACAACGGTCGTCCACGCGACGCACGCGAACGAGCGCGAGCTCGACCTGATCGCCGAAGCCGGCGCTCGAATCTGCCTCTGCCCCACGACCGAGGCGAACCTCGGCGACGGGTTTGCGCCGGTCGAGCAACTCTGCCATCGCGGCATCGGGATCTGCATCGGCACGGATTCGAATGTGCGCATCGACCCGCTCGAGGAGCTGAGGGAGCTCGAGGGCATCGCCCGACGACGAACGCTGCGACGCAATGTCGTCTCGCCTGACTCGCTGCTCTGCTTCGGGGCCGATGAAGGAGCGGCCTCGCTGGCGCTGGAGTCGTGGGACGACATCGAAGTCGACCTCGATCACCACTCGCTGCGCGACGTCGAAGAGGAAGACGTGTTTGCAACGCTGCTCTTCGGCTGTTCCGCAGACGTCCTGGCGCCGTTCTCCTAAACCGACCGGGCGGCGCGCCCGTACGAACACCAGTGACCCTCGACAGAAGGGAGATCGATGCTTAGGGCGATTCTGGCCGCGGCCACGATTGGGGCCGTCGCACTGGCGCTGAGCGCCACAGCGGTCAGCAGCGGCAAGAGCACCAAGCTCGTAGGCACCGTGGGACCGAGCTTCACGATCACGCTGAAAAAGGGCGGCACCAAGGCGAAGACCCTGCCTGCCGGCACCTACACGTTCGTGATCCACGACAAGTCCTCGATCCATGCGTTTGGGCTCGACGGCCCGCACGGCTTCGCGCACGACTTCACGAAGATCCCGTTCGTCGGCACGAAGACGGCCACGATCAAGCTGAAGGCCGGGAAGTACAAGTACTACTGCCCGAACCACGAATCGATGATGTTCGGACACTTCACGGTCAAGTAATCCGAGGGCGCGGCGACAGCTGGCATCGCCGCGCCTTTTAACTCAGCGATTTGAGCGTCGAGTCGCCGGCGCGCGGCGCAGCCTGCAGAGGCGTCGCTCGCGATGCCTCGTAAGAGGCCGGTCGTTAACTCGGCCGGCCGCTAATCCCGGGCCGCGATACCATCAGCGTCTCGAACGGGGTGTGGCGCAGCCTGGTTAGCGCGCTTGTCTGGGGGACAAGAGGTCCCCGGTTCAAATCCGGGCACCCCGACTGCCTAAAGGTCTTGAGTTTTGCAGGGGCTTTGTGCAGCGCGAACGCGTAGCTAATCGACCACGCAGAAGCGATTTCCGTCCGGATCGACGAGGACGACGAAGTCGTCGTCCGGACCGGCCTCCCGCTCGTGGCGGGTCGCGCCTAGGGCAAGAAGGCGCTCGACCTCCCCGGCGCCGTCCTCGGTGTAGAGGTCGAGATGGACCCGGCTAACCTCCCCGAGCGGCGGTGGCTGCGCGACCTGGTCGAGGGAGAGATTCGGGCCGCGCCCGGTTGGGTCCGTGAGGATTACCCATCCGTCCTCGGGACGCGCTTGCGGGACGTAACCGAGTGCCGCCTGCCAGAACGCGACCATCTCGTCGAACTTCCGGCACCGTACGACGATCGAGCCAATCCAGACCCGGTCCCTCGAACGGGCGGACGCAGTGCTGCTCACGAGGGGAGCCTATTCATCCTCGCGCGTTAGCCGAACGCCAGTCCGGGCCGATGGTGTTGCACCGATGACGCCCTCAGGACCCCTTTGCGACCCATCGACCCGGACGGCCCCTCCATCCCCCTGGACGGACGAGCCGCAGGACCTGGAGGGTACGCCCCTGAAGTCGCATTTGCAACTAGCAGGGCCGACAAACCCTGCAGACGCATCATTTGCGCCAACTCAGGGCAGATACTTAGCGGGGCGGTCTGCGCCGGTCAAGGCAAACCCCCTCCCGTTGCGGGCCGCCCCCGCTCTCGGATAGATGCAGGACCGAGCGCATCCTTGCGATCAATGGCCCACCCACGTTGTGTTTGCCGGGGCAGCTCCCGTGGCTGCGGCGACACGGAAGCGCCCCGACTCTTTTACAACCGCGAACGCAAGTCTTTGGGTTCGCCGGCGTCTAGTAATCGGGAGGATCGCCCCGCGATGCGGCGGCGGGGCGATCCCCTCTATTTCTTCAGCCGCTTGTACAACCGGTCGATCAGATCCGGCATCGCCTCGAGGCGCTCCGTGATCACGCGCAGGCGGTACTCGCGAAAATGCTCCGGCTCGACGCCTAGGGCCTTCGCGAGCGTGCGCATCACGTCGTCCGACGGAACCGGGCGGTTGCCGTGTACGAGATGGTTGAGGTAGCCGGCGGAGAGCTTCGTCTTGTCGGCGAGGGCGCGATAGGTGACGCCCGTTTCGTCCATCAGCTTCTCGATCGTGGGACCGAACGAGTCCTCGCTGAAACGGCGTTTGCGACGGGCCATCAGAAGGCCTCCCCCAGGCTCGCGATCGCTACACGCCGCTCATCGCCCGTGGCCCGGTTGCGGACGTCCACGGCGCCGTCCTCGAGCGTCTTCTTGCCGACAGTGACCCGATACGGCAGCCCGAGCAGGTCGGCGTCGGCGAACTTCTCCCCCGCCCGCGCGTCGCGGTCGTCGAGGAGGACGCTCAAGCCGGCCGCATCGAGCGCGGCTGCCGCTTCGTCGGCCTGCTCTTCGACGCCGGGGAGCGCGACCACATGCACATCGTACGGGGCAACGGCTCTCGGCCAGACAATTCCCTGCTCATCGTGGTGCTGCTCGACGATCGCGGCGATCACGCGGCCCGGCCCGATTCCATAGCTGCCCATGACGAGCGGCTTCTCGGTGCCATCCTCGTCGAGGAAGTTGGCCTCGAAGGGAACCGAGTAGAAGGTGCCGAGCTTGAAGATGTGGCCGATCTCGATCGCCTGCTCGATCGTCAGCTTGCCGCCGCAGTTCGGGCAGGTGTCGCCCTCCTTGACGACTCGGAGATCGACAAACTCCGCCTGAAAGTCGCGACCCGCCTGGACGCCTTTCAAATGCCAGTCGTCGCGGTTGGCGCCAACGATGTACTGCCCCTCGCTGAGCGCCTCGTCGGCGACGATCCTGACCGGTGACCCGACCGGCCCGATCGAGCCGGGGCTCGCGCCGAACGTGGACGTGATCTCCTGGTCGGTAGCCGGACGCACCAGCTGGCCGACCGCAGCCGCGAGCTTCGCCTCGTCGAGGCGGTCGTCACCGCGGACCAGCGCCAGCACGACGGCGCCGTCGACCACGACCGGCATCGCCTTCGCAGTCGCGCGCGGATCCACGTGCAAGAAATCCGAAACGTCCTCGATCGTCCGCATTCCAGGCGTCTCGACCTTTTTGGGCGCGTCCAGCGCGGCCGGAAAGTCCGGCTGGGACGGAATTCCCTGCGCCGCCTCGATGTCGGCCGCGTAGTCGCCGTTCTCGCAGCGCACGAGGTAGTTCTGCCCCGCCCCGGGTGCGAGGAAGTCGTTCGAGTCCTTCCCGCCCATCTCCCCCGACTCGGCCTCGACCTCGTAGAACTCGAGCTCGCAGCGCTCGAAGATGCGGCCGTAGGCCTCGGCGTGCTTCCGGAAGCTCTCGTCCAGCCCGGCCTCGTCGCGGTCGAACGAATAGGAGTCCTTCATGATGAACTCGCGGACTCGCAAGAGGCCGCCACGTGGGCGCGGCTCCTCCCGCTCCTTCGTGCCGAAGTGGTACCAGATCTGGGGCAGCTGCTTGTACGACTGCAGCTCCCTGGCGTGGAACGTGAACGTCTCTTCGTGCGACATCGCCAGCACGAACGGCCGGCCGCTGCCGTCCTCGAGCTTGATGACGACCGGCAGGTCGTAGCGACCCGACTTCTGCCAGAGCTCGGCCGGGACCAGCACGGTCGCCAGCATCTCCTGGCCGCCGATCCGGTCCATCTCCTCGCGAATGATCTGCACCACCTTCTGATGCACTCGCCAGCCGAGCGGCATGTACGTCCAGAGGCCCGCGCCGACTTGGCGGATGAACCCGCCGCGCACGAGCAGCTTGTGGCTCGCCACGTCCGCATCAGCCGGGTCGTCGCGCAGGGTCGGCAGGAAAAGCTGTGAAGCCCGGACGATCACTGTTGCCGACTCAGGCTACTCGATGGGAATCAGCGAGGCTTCCGCCATTGCAAGCGCGGCCGGCTTCGCCATCTTGAGGCGCTTGGGCCGGCGCATGCCGTCGGCGATCCACCTGTCGATCTCATGGAAGAGCTCGTCCACGAGGATCTCCGAGGAGACCTTCTTCAGCACGCGGCCGTGCGCATAGACGAAGCCGACGTCGCGCCCGCCCGCGATGCCGAAGTCTGCGTCACCCGCCTCCCCCGGCCCGTTGACGGCGCAGCCGAGCACCGCCACCTCGAAGTGCTGCGGGTACTCGTGCAGGCGGACCTCGACCTTCTCGGCGAGGTTCTGAACGCCGACGTTGTCCCGCCCGCAGCTGGGGCAGGCGATCATGATCGGTCCGCGCTGTCGCAGGCCGAGCGCCTTCAGGATCTCAAAGCCGGTCTTGACCTCCTCGACCGGGTCGGCAGTCAGGGAGACGCGCAGCGTGTCGCCGATCCCGTCCACGAGCAGGGCGCCCATGCCGACCGCGCTCTTGATCGAGCCTGAGAAGGGCGTGCCGGCCTCGGTGACACCAAGGTGGAGCTGATAGGGCACCTTCGAAGCGAGCAGTCGGTAGGCGCGGATCATCGTCGGCACATGGCTCGACTTGACCGAGATCTTGAAGTCGTAGTACTCGAGGCTCTCCAGCAGCCGCACCTCCTCGAGCGCCGCCTCGACGAGTGCTTCGGCCTGGTCCTTCTGTGCAAGATCGGCCAGGTGCTTCGGCAGAGATCCCGAGTTGGCTCCGATCCGCATCGGCATGCCCGCGGCCTTCGCGGCCCGCACCACCTCGACGACCTTGTCGGGGCCGCCGATGTTCCCCGGGTTGATGCGCACGGCCGCGACGCCGGCGTCGATCGCCCGCAGCGCCAGGCTGGCGTTGAAATGGATGTCGGCGATGACGGGAATCGGCGACAGGCGCACCAGCTTCGGCAGTGCGTCGGCGTCCTCGCTCTTCGGCACGGCGACTCGCACGACTTCGCACCCGGCCGAGGCAAGCGCGGCGATCTGCGCGGTCGTTGCCTCGACGTCGTGCGTCTTGGTCAGCGTCATCGACTGCACGACGACCGGCGCCCCGCCGCCGATCTGCACCCCGCCTACGTTGATCGAGCGCTCACTCGCCATTCGAGGGTGAGTCTAGCCTCCGCCGATTCGCCCGATGTCGTTGGAGAGCCCGACGAAGAAGAGGAGTAATACCAGGGCAATTCCGACGACCGAGACCCGCTCGTAGACGGCGCGGCCGACCGAGCGGCCCCTGATCCCCTCGATCAGCGAGAAGAGGATGTGGCCGCCGTCGAGCGGCAGCAGCGGCAGCAGGTTCAGCAGCGCCAGCGAGAGGCTGATGAGGGCGAGGATCTCGAGATAGTCGCGATAGTCGGTCTTCACCGCCTGGCTGGAGGCGTCGACGATCCCCACCGGCGAGGAGACGTCTTTCCGCCCCGAGCCCGTGACGATTCGCCCAAGCGAAGCGCCGATGCTCTTCGTCACGTCCCAGGTATCAGTCGCAGCCAGCCGTAACGCCGATAACGGCCCGTAGGCCTTGTAGACGATCCCGGACGGCGAGAAGCCATAGATGTAAAAGCCGTTCTGCTTCACCGTCTTCCTCGGCGGCAGCTCGATGTACTTGCCCTGGCGGACGATCGAGACGATCACCGGCTTGCCGTTGCTCGAGCGGATCGCCTTCGAG
>Ga0307282_10000047_pt1 | contig 30986 bp, 30 predicted proteins | sample ER_DNA_121_FD_194475 | JGI IMG/M metagenome (GOLD analysis project Ga0307282, IMG submission 194475) | Bulk soil microbial communities from the East River watershed near Crested Butte, Colorado, United States - ER_DNA_121 | ecosystem: Environmental > Terrestrial > Soil > Floodplain | place...
CCCCGCGGGGCCGATCGCAAAGGTGACCGTGTGGCGGCGGATGCCGTCGACGTAGCGCTTCTGGTTGACCGTCTTCGGCGAGATCTTCTTGCCGCGGTGGCGCCAGACGACGTCCTCGAACACCTCCCGCAGGTCCTCGGCCTGGTCGATCGCGGCGAGCACCGCGTCGACGGTGGCCGGGTCGATCTCGTGACCGCCCTCGACCAGCTCGCCGAGCTCGTCGATCACCGCCCGCGCCTGGGCGACATCCGGGTCCGAGCCCTCGATCGTCAGGCGGTTGCCGCGGAGGAGGATCGTGCAGCGCAGCCGGTCGCGGAGCGCCTCGAGCACGCCGTCGCCGACGGTCGCGAGCTCGGCCGCCACGTCGTTGGATACGGAGAGAACCTCCTGCATTCCGCGCTCAGTGTAGGCGCTCGGCCGGGCCACACCGTCTCGCGGAAAGGTCACACATTCGGCACGGTCCCGTGACACACGCGTGCGGATTTGCTCGATACGATCGCCTCGGGGAGGAGGTCAGGTGGGCCTTGGAACCCGCCGCCCGACGCTCCGCGCCCGGAACGGCTACGCGAGCTTCTCTTTGACGAGCTGGCTGACGGCGGAGCCGTCCGCGCGGCCGGAGACCTGCGGCATCACGTCCGCCATCACGCGGCCGAAGTCGCGCATGCTCGTCGCGCCGACCTCGGCGATCGCGTCGTCGACGATCTCCTCGAGGTCCTCTTCCGCGAGCGGCGCCGGCATGAACTCCTCCAGCACCGCGAGCTCGCGCTCCTCTGCCTCCGCCTGCTCCTCGCGGCCGCCCGCACGGAAGGCCTCTGCCGCCTCCCCGCGGCGCTTTCGCTCCCGCTGCAGCACCTGCAGCTCCTCGTCGTCGTGGAGCGGCCGCTGCAGCTCCTTCTCGGCGCCGCGGAGGCTGGCGAGGATCAGCCGCAGCGTGTTCCGGCGCTCGGCGTCGCGGGCGACCATCGCGTCCTTCAGCTCGCCCTCGAGGCGCGCGATCAGGCTCATCCGGCCAGCTCCCAGACCCGACCGCCGAGGACGTGCCAGTGCAGATGGAAGATCGTCTGGCCGGCGCCCTCGCCGACGTTGACGACGACGCGGTAGTCCTCGAGACCGGCGGTCTTCGCCGATTCGGCGACGAACTCGAGCATCCGCTTGGCCTCCTCGGCCGGGAACTCGGAGATCTCGCGAAACGTCGGGACGTGCCGCTCCGGGAGCACGAGTAGGTGCGTGTCCGCCTTCGGGTTGATGTCGCGGATCGCGACGAAGCCGTCCGCGGCGTGCACGTGGTCGCCCTCCCGGACGAGCTGACAGAAGAGGCAGTCGTCAGGCAGCGAGGATCCCCTCCTCTGTCACGGCCTCGCCGCGAACTTGCACGAGCTCACCGATGCGCCCGCGCACGAGCCAGGGTGAGTAGTCGTCGCCGTAGCCGCGACCGGGGCGATCGACCAGCACGACGTCCTTGCGGCCGAGCTTCGACCGCCAGCGATCGAGCGTCGCGCGGCGAGAGCGCTCGCGCAGCCTGGCCCCTCGCTCCCGCTTGACCTCGCGTGGAACCGAGTCGGCCAGCGCCGTGGCCGTTCCCGGGCGTGGCGAATACGGGAAGACGTGGACGGACGAGATGCCTGCCGCGTCGACCACCTCGAGCGTCCGGCGGAAGGCGGGCTCGTCCTCGCCCGGAAAGCCGACGATCACGTCGGTCGTCAGGTTGAAGTCTTCGAGCCCGGCGATCCGCCGCAGGTAGGTGGAGGCGTCGTAGCGTCGGCCCATCGCGCGGAGAACCCCGTCGTCGCCCGACTGGAGCGGGACGTGCAGATGGCGTGCGACCGGCGGTGTCTCGCGCAGCGTCCTGACGAGCTCGCCGTTCAGGTGGTTCACCTCGAGCGAGGAGAGCCGCAACCGCGCGAGGCCGGGAACCTCGCCGACGGCGCGCACCAGCCCGGCGAGCGAGTGCCCCGCCGCGCGGTCGCGGTAGCAGCCGAGGTTGATGCCGGTCAGGACGACCTCGCGGTGACCCTGGCTGACCCGCCGCCGCACCTCGCCGACAACGGCCTCGGCGCTGCGGCTCCGCGACGCGCCGCGGACGAGCGGGATCACGCAGAAGGCGCACGAGAAGCTGCAGCCGTCCTGCACCTTGACGAAGGCTCGCACGCGGTCGAGCCCGGCCTCGGCCTGAACGCAGCCGATCGGCCCGACGTCGCGGGCAACCAGATCGGGGGTGTCCTCGCTGCGCCGGGAGACCACGACGACGTTCTCCGGAAGCCCCGCGAACCCGTCCGCGTCGAGGTTGGCGCCGCAGCCGGTCACGTAGACACGTGCGTGCGTCCGCGCGGCGCGAGCCGCAGCGTGGCGCGACTTGCGCACCGCCTCGTGCGTCACGCAGCACGTGTTGACGACGGCGATCTCGGCGCCCTGTTCGAGCTCGGAGTGCCCGTCGGCAAGCAGGCGTTCGCGGATCGCCTGGGCGTCGGCGTACGAGACCTTGCAGCCGAGAAAGCGCACGGAAAAACCCGCCACGGGGCTGGGACTCTACTCTGCGCGCCGAAAGAGGTCGGCGGCCCACCCCTGCAGGACTCGCCGCTCGACGGCGTCGAAGCCGGCGAGAGCGGGCCGCTCCGATTCCAGGTAGCCGGAGGCAATCACGGCCCCGGTGGCCGCGTCCGGACGGAGCTGCCTGATGGACGACTCGGAGATGTTGGCGACGATCACGTCGACCGGCGGGAGCGCGCCGACTAGCGCGTCGGCGGAGCTCAGCTCGAGCTCGACGCCGTTTGCAAGCGCGTTGCGGCTCGTCGCCTCGAGCGCCGCCGGGTCGTGGTCGACGGCGAGCACCGGCGCGAAGCCGAGCCGGGCGGCCGCGATCGCGATCACCCCGGAGCCGCAACCGACGTCCACGAGACTCGACGGCTGGAGCTCGAGCAGGAGCTCCAGGCAGAGCCGGGTGGTTGCGTGCCCACCCGTCCCGAAGGCTCGGCCGGGGTCGATGACGACGGCCTCGAGCCCGGCTGGCGGTGTCTCCCAGGGCGGGCCGACCCAGAGGCGGCCGACCTCGATCGGGCGGTGAAAGTCGCGCCAGCGCTTGTCCCAGCCGTCGTCCACCCGGGCCGACGACACCGTGCTGAAGGCCGCCCAGACGCGCTCCTCGCCGCCCGCGTCGGTGTAGGCGGCGAGCTCGACGCCGTCGGCGAGGTCGCGCTCCTCGAAGCCCTCGGGGAAGAGCTCGATCATCAGGGCACGCGCCGCCTCGGCCCGCTCGGCGGGCACGACGGCTGCCACGCGGCGGAGCGGCCTCAGCGGAACGCGCTCTTCAGTCTCTGGAAGAACCCCTCGTCCTGGTAGGTCTCATCGCCCGCGCTCGCCTCGAACGACTCCAGCAGGGCCCGCTGCTCGTCGGTCAGACGGCGCGGCACCTGCACGTCCACGAGGATGCGCTGGTCGCCCCGCCCGAAGCCCTGCAGCACCGGCATTCCACGGCCGCGCAGGACGCGGATCTCGCCCGGCTGCGTGCCCGGCTCGAGCTCGAGCTCGTGGTCGCCGTCCAGCGTCGGCACCGAGACCGTCGTTCCGAGCGCGGCCTGGGTCATCGTGAGGTCGATCGTCGAGACGATGTCGTTCCCCTCGCGAACGAACCGCGGGTCCGGGCTGATCCGCACCTGGACGTAGAGGTCGCCCGCCCGCCCGCCGAGCGCCCCGGCATGGCCCTCGCCGGAGACGCGGATCTGCTGGCCGTCGTGGATCCCCGGCGGGATCTCGACCTCGAGCTTGCGCTCCTCCACGACGCGGCCCGACCCCCCGCAGTCGGCGCAGGGATGCTCGACTACCCGGCCGGCTCCGCCGCAGTCGGGACAGGTCTGCGCCCGGACGAACTCGCCGAACGCGGTCCGCGAGACGTGCTGCAAGCGACCGGCGCCGCCACAGGTCGAACACGGCACGGGCTCGGTTCCGGGCTCGGCACCGCCGCCACCGCAGGTCGCGCACGACACGGTGACCGGGAAGGGGACGTCGCGCTTCGTTCCCTTGGCCGCCTCGGCGAGCTCGATCTCCACCTGGGCCGCAACATCCGCGCCGCGTGCCCGGCGCGGCCTGGCCGACACGCCGAACAGGTCGTCGCCGAAGAAGGCCGCGAACAGGTCGGAGAGGCTGCCGAAGTCGAAGCTCGACGGCGTGAAGCCGCCGCTCCGCAGGCCAGCGTGGCCGAAACGGTCGTAGAGCTCCCGCGTCTCGCGCTTTGAGAGCACCTCGTAGGCCTCGACCACCTCGCGGAAGCGCTCCTCCGCGTCGGGCTCGGAGGAGACGTCCGGGTGGAGCTCGCGCGCCTGCCGGCGGAAGGCCTTCTTGATCTCCGCCTCGCCCGCGGTGCGCGACACGCCGAGCAGCTCGTAGTAGTCACGCTGGGTCGAAGCCATCAGTCAACCAAGCCTAGCTCCGGCCGCAGGCGTCACTAGTCGTCCTCGTAGATCTCCTCGACGAACCGGGACAGCTCGTGCGCGGCCGACCGCACCGAGCGGAGCGCCTTCTCGTAGTCCATTCGCACCGGGCCGAGCAGTGTCACGGCACCGAGCGTCCGGGTCGTGAGGCCATAGGAGGCGCCGACGAGAGCGAGGTCGCGCAGGGCGGGGTGGTCGAGCTCGGGCCCGACGCGCACGAACGGCCGCCGCGGGTCGAGCGCCTGGCTGACGACCTCGAGCAGCGCCGCGCGCTTCTCCAGCACCTCGACCAGGCGCTGGTAGGCGTCGAGCTCCTCGGCCCTGAGATCCTCGAGCAGCCCGGAGGTCCCGCCGATGTAGAGGCTCTGCTCCTCGGAGACGAGCGCTTCCGAGAAGAGGGTCGCGACGGTCTCGAGGAACGCCTGCTCGCGCACGCCGAGCGTCGGGTCTTCGAGCCGCCGGCGGAGCACATGGCTACCGAGCTCCAGCCCCTGCACGCGGTCGTTGAGGTACTGCGCGGCCCAGTTGGCGAGGCCCGGATCGACCGGCTCGGGGAAGCGGTAGACCCGCTTCGTCACGCTGCCGGTCGACGCGATCACGACGACCATCACCACCTGTGGCTGCAGGAGCAGGACCTCGACGTGGCGGACCGTCGCCGTCCCCAGCGGCGGGGCCGAGACCAGCGCGAGCAGCCGTGTCACATCCGAGAGCATCTCGGTCGTCGCGCGCAGGGCATCGTCGACCTCGCTCCGGGCGGAGTGGAGGTCGAGCGGGAAGCCTTCCGGCTGCGGCTCGAGCTGCTCGAGCAGCCGGTCTGCGTAGTAGCGGTAGCCGCGGTCGGTCGGCACGCGGCCCGCCGAGGTGTGCGGGTGCGTCAACAGGCCGAAGGCCTCGAGCTCGGCGAGCTCGCTCCGCACCGTCGACGGCGAGACTCTCAGGCTCGTCCGCTCGACCAGGGTGCGCGAGCCGACCGGCTGCCCGGTAGCCACGTACTCCTCGACGACGCCGCGCAGAAGCGCGCGTTGCCGCGGACTGAGCTCGATCTCGGCCGCTTCCCGCATCGTTTGCAGGGATTTTAGGCCAGGAGCTCCGCCGTGACGCCGCCGCCGAGGAAGCGGCCGCGCGTCGTGAGCGCGAGGGTGCCGTCTGCGGAGCCGCCGCGCTCGACGAGACCGAGCTCCTCGAGCCGCTCGACGGCCGACCAGTCGACTGCCCCGCCGAGCCCTGCTGCGAGAGCCAGAGGCTCGTCCAGGCGGAGTCCGAGCAGCACGCGCTCCGACCGCCGCACCGGCGCCGGGAGCTCCTCCACCTCGCGCGGGGGCCGCTCGCCCGCCGCGAGCGCCGCAAGGTAGGCGCCCAGCCGCGGCGTCGTCCGCCACCGGCGTCCATGAATTGTCGAGACCGCGCCGATGCCGAGGCCCAGGTAGTCGCGGCTCCGCCAGTAGGCGAGGTTGTGACGCGAGCGCAGGTCGCGCCCGTCCGCGAGCTGTGGCTGCCGGCAGAAGTTCGCCGTCTCGTACCAGCGGTAGCCGGCAGCCGTCACGCGCGCGACGACGCGCTCGAAGTACGACTCCATCGCCTCGGCCTGGCGCGCGAGCTCGGCGCCGTACGCGTGGGTGAAGCGCGTCCCCTGCTTCGCCTCCAGCTCGTAGCAGGAGAGGTGCTCCGGCTCCAGCGCGAGCGCCTCGCTCAGATCGGCGTCGAGGTCGGCGGCGCTCTGGCCGGGGATCCCGTAGACGAGATCGAGAGAGATGTTGTCAAATCCGACATCACGAAGAGCGTAGACGGCGCGCCGGACGTCGTCCGGGCCCGCGCGGCGCTCGAGCACCGAGAGCAGCCGCGGCTGGAAGCTCTGCGCGCCAAGCGAGACGCGCGTCACGCCTCCCTCGCGCAGCAGCGCCGCGACCGCCGGGGTGACCGTCTCCGGGTTCGCCTCGACCGTGACCTCCTCGGCGTCCGGCAAGGCGCCCACCAGCCGCCGCAGCTCACCTGGCGCCGTGAACGTCGGCGTCCCGCCGCCGAGGAAGACGCTCTCGAGCCGCGGCGCCAGCACCCCGCGCTCCAACTCCAGCTCGGCCAGCAGCGCGTCCACGTACGCCGGGTGCTGTCCTCCGCGTCCGACCACCGTGACGAAGTCGCAGTACCCGCAGCGCGAGGCGCAGAACGGCAGGTGCACGTACAGGTGCCGGACCGCCCCGCCGCGGCTCACTTCTTGCCTCCGTCCAGGTTCAGGACGGCGAGGAACGCCTCCTGCGGCACCTCGACCGAGCCGACCTGCTTCATCCGCTTCTTGCCCTTCTTTTGCTGCTCGAGCAGCTTCCGCTTGCGCGTGATGTCACCGCCGTAGCATTTGGCAAGCACGTCCTTGCGCTTCGCCTTGATCGTCTCGCGGGCGATCACGCGCGACCCGATCGCCGCCTGGACGGGGACATCGAAGAACTGGCGCGGGATCTCCTCGCGCAGGCGGTCGACCAGCTGCCGCCCGCGGGCGTAGGCGCCGTCGCGGTGGATGATCAGCGAGAGCGCGTCGACCGGCTCGCCGGCGATCAGCACGTCGACCCGCTCGAGCTTGCCCTCGCGGAACCCGACCACGTCGTAGTCGAAGCTCGCGTAGCCCTTCGTCCGCGACTTGAGCTGGTCGGAGTAGTCGAGCACGATCTCGCCGAGCGGCAGCTCGTAGACCAGCAGCACCCGCTCCTCGGAGAGGTACTCCATGTGGTCGAAGCGCCCGCGCCGCTCGGTGTTCAGCTCCATCACGGGGCCGACGAAGTCCTTCGGGACGATGATCGACGCGCGGATGTACGGCTCCTCGATCCGCTCGACCTCGCGCGGCATCTCTGACGGGTTGTGCACTTCGAGCTCCTCGCCGGCCTTGGTGACGACGAGGTAGGCGACGTTCGGCGCGGTCACGAGCAGGTCGAGGTCGAACTCGCGCTCGAGCCGCTCGCGGACGATCTCCATGTGCAGCAGGCCGAGGAAGCCGCAGCGGAAGCCGAAGCCGAGCGCCTGTGAGGTCTCTGGCTCGTAGAAGAGGGACGCGTCGTTCAGCTTCAGCTTCTCGAGCGCGTCACGCAACTCCGGGTAGTCGTCGGAGTCGGTCGGGAACAGCCCGGCGAAGACCATCGGCTTGACGTCCTTGTAGCCGGGCAGCGGCTCTTCGGCGGGCCCGCGCTCCGAGGTGAGCGTGTCGCCGACCCGCAGCCGGCTGACGTCCTTCAGGCCGGTGATCACGTAGCCGACCTCGCCGGCCCCGAGGTCCTCGGCCGCGCTCATGGTGGGTGAGAAGAAGCCGACCTCCTCGGCCTCGAAACGAGTTCCCTGAGCCATTGCCCGAAGCGGGTCGCGGGCGCGAAACGCGCCGTCGACGGCGCGGACGAACGCGACCACTCCCCGGTACTGGTCGTACGCCGAGTCGAAGACGAGCGCCCGCGGCGGCGCGTCCGCATCGCCGCGCGGCGCCGGGATCCGCTCGATGACCGCGTCCAGCACGGCCTCGATGCCCTCACCCGTCTTCGCCGAGATCCGCAGGACATGGTTCGGGTCATCCCCAACCAGCTCGGCGATCTCCCGGGCCGCCGCGTCGGGGTCGGCCTGCGGCAGGTCGATCTTGTTCACGACGGGCACGATCTCGAGGTCGTTCTCGATCGCGAGGTACGCGTTGGCGACGGTCTGCGCCTCGATCCCCTGCGCGGCGTCGACGACGAGCACCGCGCCCTCGCACGCCTGGAGTGAGCGCGAGACCTCGTAGGTGAAGTCCACGTGGCCGGGGGTGTCGATCAGGTTCAGCTCGTGGTCGCGCCAGGGCACGCGCACCGCCTGCGCCTTGATCGTGATCCCGCGCTCGCGCTCGAGCTCCATCGTGTCGAGTACCTGCTCGCGGAGCTGCCGGCCGGTGACAGCTCCGGTCAGCTCGAGGATCCGGTCGGCGAGCGTCGACTTGCCGTGGTCGATGTGCGCGATGATCGAGAAGTTGCGGATGCGCTGCTGCTCCATGGCTACTGAGCGTAGCGGCGGTCGAGCCGGAGCAGGCGGTGCGGGAGGCCGTCCTCCTCGACGTCGCGAACATGGCGGAAGCCGGCCTTCTCGAACGCGCGCCAGGAGCGGCGATTCGGCTCCTCGACGGTGGCAACGCACGCGTTCGTCTCCGGGCGCGCAAAGACGATGTCGCGCGCGAACGCCTCGAGCACCTGAGGCCCGACTCCGCGCCCGACGAGCTCCTCTTTGCCGATCAGTAGGTCGACGCCTGCGAGGCCGGGCTCGGCGCCGACGATGGCCTCCCAGTCGGGGCTGTCGGCGACGAGGTAGGTCTGGATGAGGCCGGCCGGCCGGCCGTCGACGAGGATCAGATACTGGTCGGTCCGGCCCTCCTCGATCCCTTGCCGGCGCTTGTCGATCGCCTCCTCGATCGGGTCGCGCCACCAGCGGCGGACGTGCTCGCGCCCGAGCCAGTCCCGGACGAGCGGCAGGTCGTCCTCTCGCAGCGGCTCGAACTCGATCACGGCTCGCGGGAGCGCAGCGACAAGAGAGCGTCGAGCTCGCGCACGTGGAGCAGCCGGCAGGCGCCGAGGTACAGCGCGGTCGCGGAGACGAGCGCCGGAAGCAGCGAGCCGAGCTGGCCGGCGACGGAGCGGCCGAGCGCGCGGTCCAGCGGGAGCCAGACGAAGTAGGCCAGCGCCGCGGCGGAGGCGGCGACCACGATCCGGCCCAGCGCCGGCAGAGTCCGCCCGAGGTCGATCCGCCCCAGCCGTCGTCGCAGCAGGTAGAGCAGCAGGCCCGCCCCCGCCACGTTGACCAGGGTGGTCGCGAGCGGGATCCCCCAGGTGCCGAAGCGGTAGAAGAGGCCGTCGAGCGCCGCGTTGAGCCCGAGGTTCGCCAGCGCGACGAGAGTCGGCAGCCAGTTCTCCTGCAGGCTGAAGAAGGCGCGGTTCAGCATCAACATCCAGCCGTTGAAGACGAGCCCCCCGGAGAAGGCGGCCACGCAGGCGGCGGTGACGGTGGTGTCGTGCGTGTCCCACTTCCCGTGCTGGTAGACGATCCGGGTGATCGGCTCGGCGAGCACCGCGGTGACCACTCCGGCGGGGATCAGCAGGAAGCCGATCTGCCGCAGGCCGAGGTTGACGCGCTCGCGAAAGCCGTCCATGTCGCCGCGCGCCGCCAGCCGCGACAGCGAGGGGAAGAGCACGGTCGCGATCGCGACCGAGAACATCCCCTGCGGGAGCATGTAGAGGCGGAAGGCCTTGTCGATCGCGGTCGGGGCGATGAACGGGTCGACCAGGCGCGAAGCGAAGATCGAATCGACGACGGCGTTGAAATTGATCAGCCCGAGCCCGACCGTCACCGGGATCATCAGCTTGAAGACGCTGCGGACCGCGGGGTCGCGCCAGTCGAGCACCATCTGGAGCCGCCCGTCCAGGCCGCGCAGCCAGGGAACGGGCAGGAGCACCTGGATCACGGTGCCGATCAGGATCGAGAATGCGTAGACGTAGAGCTTGGCGTCGATGCCGTCGGCGTTCGGGACGCCGAGCACCAGGCCGGCGATGATCGCCAGGTTCCAGAAGACCGGCGTCAGCGCGGGGACGGTGAAGTGCTCGTAGCTATTGAGGATCCCGACGATCACGCCGGAGACGCCGAGCAGGGCGACGATCGGGAACAGGACCCGTGCGAGGCCGATCGCCAGCTCCTTGTCGCCGCCCGGGTTGCCGAAGGGAGCGATGATCAGCGGGGCGAGGACGATCAGCAGCGCGGTCAGGGCGCTGAGGCCGAGGAGCATCAGCCAGAAGAGCGTCGAGGCGACGCGCCAGGCGCGCTTGCGCTCACCCTTCTCGAGCAGCTCGCTGAAGACGGGGACGAAGGCCGAGGAGAGGGCGGCGTCCGCTACGAGCGAGCGGACGAGGTTCGGCACCTGGAAGGCGACCGTGAAGGCGTTGATCTTGCCCTCGGCGCTGAAGATGGCGGCGGCGATGACCTCGCGGACGAGGCCGAGAATGCGGGAGATGCCGGTAGCAAGCGAGAAGATCGCCGTCGACCGCGCGAGCCGTCGGCCGCGAGGCGGCTCATCCACGGGGCCGAGTATAGGAAGCTGCTCAGCCGGTGCCTGCTCGCACGCGCTCGGAGCCGCTCGCCGGGGCGCTGGTACCCGTTGACCTCCTCCCCGCTATGAGCCTATTGGCGAAATGCGCACGCGTGGGTGACGTGAATGTGCGGAATGTGTGTCATTTGCGCGGCCGGCGCGGGTGAGCCCGGGCGCGGCGGCTGCTACCATCGGCCGGCCCGCTCCGCGGGCTCTTTCACGCTCATGCCGAATATCAAGCAGCAGAAGAAGCGGGTTCGCACGGCGGCGCAGGAGCGCCTCGAGAACCTGCGCTACGCCTCGACCGTGAAGACGCTCACGCGCCGGTTGCGGACGACGGTCGCCGATGGCGATCGTGACCGCGTCGCCGCGGACCACCGGGAGCTCGTGCGCTGGATCGACAGGGCTGCGGCCAACGGAGCCATGCACCGCAACACCGCCGCGCGCAAGAAGGCGCAGGCCGCGAAGCTCGTCTCCGGAAGCTCCTCCTAGCCCACGCTCAGGCCGTCGCGGCCCCTCGCGCGACGTCGATCAAGGCGCGGGTGAACTCGAGCTCTCCCGGTAGCCTGCTGCCGCCTTTCAGCGCGTGGTCGAGCCGCGCCAGCCGGACGATCGCCTCGTCGAGCTCGTCCTCGCTGAAGTTTCCGGCCTGCTCGTAAAGCTTTTGGACGTAGTAGCGGTTTCGTTTCAGCCGCTCGGCTGCCGCGGCCGGCGGAACGCCTTCGGCGTCGAGGCGGCGGCACTCGCGCACGCGACCGACGTGCGAAGTCATCAGCCCGGCGGTCCGCAGGAGGACGTCCCGGGTCGCGTCGCCGGAGCGCTCGATGATCCGCTCGCTCGCGGCCAGTACGCCGGGGACGTCGCGGGCACCCCAGGAGTCGGTCAGGTCGAAGGGAGGCGCCTCGGCGCGCGCTGGAACGAGCATGGCCACCTCGCGCTCGCCGATCCGCTCCCCGGCGGCCCAGGTCGCCAGCTTGTCGATCTCCGTCGCGAGCTCGTCCGTATTCTCGCCGACGAGCTCGACGATCGCTCGGGCCGCCTCCGGATCGACGAGCACTCCGCGCTCGCGGAGCTGGGCCTCGACCCAGCGCGGCAGATCGGCCTTGCGTCCGCGCTTAGGGAGGTCGTAGACGAGCACCTCGCCCGCCTGCGCGACGGCCTTCGCGAGCTGGGAGTCGCGCTTGACCTCGTCCCCGACGAGCACAAGGACCGACGTCGGGGCCGGGCGCGGGAGGTATTCGCCGAGAGCCTTCAGGTCGGCGGCTTTCCAGCGCTGGACGTCCTCGACGATCACCAGGCTGCGCTCGACGGCAAACAGGCCAAGGGCGTTGCAGGCCGCGACAGCGTCCTCGGCGCTCGCCTCCTGGGCGGAGAGGATCTCCGTCGCGTCGTCGCCGATTCGGTCGCGGAGCCTGCGCAGGGCGCGGCCGACCTTCGGACGGTCGGTGCCGGTGATCAGGTAGACCGCGGCGAGCTCTGCCACCGCCGCCAAGCATAGGCGGCGCCGAGCAAGGCGAGGGTGACCACGGCCAGCAGGCCGCGGCCGGAGCGAACCTGGGCGCCCGGCAGGCCACCGAAGAGGCGCGCGCAAGCGGCCAGGTACGCGGCGCACCAGCCGTTGAGCCAGGCGATCGTCGCGGCCGCCGGAGGGACGACGAGCGCCACGGCGGCCGAGGCGAACGCCAGGTAGAGCAACGGGGCGACGGCGGGCTCCGCGAGCGCGTTCGCCGGTACCGTCAACAGCGGCACCGCGTGGAACTGGAGCCAGAGGATCGGAGCGGTCACGAGGCCGCAGGCGGTGGAAACTGCCAGCGCGGCCGCCAGCTTCGCGGGCAGCGGGTAACCCTCGAGGCGGTCGGCGAACCGCGGCACGAGCAGGAAGATCGCCGCGACCGCGGCAAACGAGAGTTGGAAGCCGGCGTCGAGCACGTCGTACGGGTTCCAGGCAAGGAGGACCAGCGCCGCGAGCAGGAGGAAGTACCAGCGGTCCGCAGGCCGTGCGGCGAGCCACGCGAGCGAGCCAAGGGCCCCGACGACCCCGGCTCGGACCACAGACGGCTGCGGCCCGACCGCGAGCACGTAGCCGCTGATCGCCGTCAGCGCCCCGACCTGCCCCAGCCAGCGCGGCAGCCCGATCAGCCACGCGAGGACGAGCGCGCCCGCCGCGACCAATGCCACGTTCTGGCCGGAAACCGCCAGGAGGTGGTAGAGGCCCGAGGCGCGGAAGCGGTCGCGCAGGTTCGCCGGGAGCGCCTGCTCGTCGCCGAGGACGACACCCTCGACGACTCCGCGGCGTTCGCCGCGCAGCCCGCGTGCGGTCGATCTCGCCAGCGCGGCGCGCAGACGGTCGGCGACGCCCCAGAGGCCGCCCCGGTGTCCGATCAGCTTCCAGCGGTCGGCACGGAGAACGACGTGGACGCCCTGGTGCCTGAGCCACGTGCGCTCGTCGAAGCCGTGCGAGGCCGGCCGAGGCAGGCGAACCGTCGTGATCGCCTCGAGCAGAGCTCCCTGCGGGGGCGCGCGACCCAGTGGGAGCTCCAGCAAGACGGGCTCGCGGAAGCGCAGCCGGCCGAAGCGGGTCACCTCCGCCGGGAGCCGCAGCTGGAAGGGGCTCACGCGTGCAGGCCCGGTCACCACCAGTTGCGAGCGCTCCGCGGTGCCCACGCGCGGGAGGAGAACGCTGCGGTCGAGGGCGTCGAGCCGGGCGCTGCCCCACCACCAGCCGGTCAGGGCGAGAGCCGCCGCCAGCAGCGGCGCGCGGCGTGAGACATCGCCCATTGCGACCGCAAGGAGGGTCGCGCCGGCCGCGAGCACGACTGCCGCCCGCGGCAGGCGCGCCAAGTTGGCCGCGGCGATGCCCACGCAGATCGCGGCTGCGTAGACGTGAGGCCGGCGCCAGGCGTTCACGGGACGACCAGGTCCCTGAGCTGATCCAGGCGTTTCGGGCCGATTCCCGAGACCGCATCGAGCTCGTCGACCGAGCTGAAGGCTCCGTGCTTCGTGCGGTAGTCGAGGATCTTCTGGGCCATCACCGGCCCGATACCGGGCAAAGTCTCGAGCTGCTCCAGCGTCGCGGTGCTGAGCTGCACGGGTGCGGCGGGGGCGGCGCTCGGGCCGGCGCCTGCGGCGCTCGGCGCGACTGTGTCCCCGGCGGCTCCGCGCTTTGGGACGACGACCTGCTCGCCGTCGGCCAGCGGGGCCGCCAGGTTCACCTGGGCGAGCTCGGCCTTGCCGGTTGCGCCACCGGCCCGAGCGACCGCGTCCGCGATCCGCGAGCCCTGCGGCAGCCGGTAAAGGCCGGGCTGCCGGACGGCGCCCACGACGTCCACGACCACGCGCCCGGCCGAAGCTCCGGTCGCGCTCGCGCCGGGAGCCGGCGGCGGGGGGAGCGGCGCCGCCGGCGTGGTCGTTCCCGCGGGCAGGACGTAACGGACCGCGAGCAGGAGCAGCGCGAGCGCGACCGCGGCGGCGAGGAGGGCGCGCCGCCGCTGGAGGAGGAACTCCGGCATGGCCCGAGCGTGCCCGAGGAGGTGTGACGCGTGGGTGACGCCTTCGTGCCGGAAGTGCGACGAAATCGGCACACAATCGGCACATTCGGGCCGCGCGGAAGGGGTACCGTCCCTAGCCCCCACCCACCCAGGGGCGCGCGCGTGCGTGAAGTAGTACGGGGGCTCGCGCCGGCGCGGGGCGGGAGGGCGCGCGGCAGGCGTCGGGCGGGTTAGACCACCAGGTTCACGAGGCGGCCCGGGACGACGATCGTCTGGCGGATCTCCTTGCCGTCCAGGTGTGCCTGAACGCGCGGCGAGGCGAGCGCGCGCTCGACCAGCTGCTCCTCCGGCTCGTCCGCCGAGGCCTCGACGCGGTCGCGCACCTTGCCGTTCACCTGGATGACCAGCTCGAACGTCTCGCGGGTCAGCTGCGACTCGTCCGCAACCGGCCACGGCTGCTCCCACAGCCGCTCGTGCCCGAGCGCCGCCCACAGCTCCTCGGCGACGTGCGGCGCGTACGGCTGGATCAGCGAAACCGCCGTCTCGGCGGCGAACCGCGCGCCCGGCGCCGACGGATCCCGACCGAGCTCGTTCACGAGCTCCATCACGGCCGCGATCGGCGTGTTGAAGGTGAAACGCCGGCCGATGTCGTCGGTCACCTTGGCGATCGTCTCGTGCGCCTTCCGGACGAGCGGGCCCTCACCGCCGGCCTCGCTCCCGGCAGCCTCGTGCACGATCCGCCACAGCCGCCGGAGGAAGCGCGCGATCCCCTCGACGCCTTCCTCGGTCCAGTCCATGTCCTGGTCGGCGGGCCCGACGAAGAGGATGTACAGCCGCACCGCGTCGGCGCCGTACATGTCGGCCAACTGGTCGGGCGCGGTCACGTTGCCGCGCGACTTCGACATCTTCGTCCCGCCCTGGCGCACCCAGCCCTGGTGGAACAGCCGGGCGAACGGCTCGCGGAACCCCACCAGGCCGAGCTCGTTCATCACCTTGACCCAGAAGCGCGAGTAGAGCAGGTGCCCGGTCGCATGGTCGATCCCGCCGACGTACTGGTCGACCGGCATCCAGAAGTCGACGAGGTCACGCGAGAACGGCGCCTGGTCGTTGTTCGGATCGCAGTAGCGCAGGAAGTACCAGGACGAATCGACGAAGGTGTCCATCGTGTCCGCCTCGCGCTGCCCCGGCCCGCCGCACGACGGGCAGGGGACGTTCAGCCACTCCTCGTTCGAGGCGAGCGGCGGCTTGCCCCTGGGGCGGTAGTCCTCGACTTCGGGTAGCAACACGGGCAGCTCCGAGTCCGGCACCGCCACGATCCCGCACTCGCCGCAGTAGACGATCGGGATCGGGCAGCCCCAGTAGCGCTGCCGCGAGAAGCCCCAGTCGCGCAGCCGGAAGCTGACAGCGGGCCGGCCGCGCCCCAGCGAGCCGAGCCACTCGACGATCGCGCCCTTCGCCTCCTCGACCGGCCGCTCCGAGAACTCCCCGGACTCGACCAGCGCGCCCAGCTCCTCGTCGACGACCTGCCGGACCGGCAGCCCGAACTGCTCGGCGAACTCGCGGTCGCGCTCATCGTGCCCGGGCACGGCCATGATCGCGCCGGTCCCGTACTCCATCAGCACGTAATCGGCGACCCAGACCGGGATCTCCTCGCCGGTCGCAGGGTTCGTCGCGGTCAGCCCCGTGTCGACGCCGGTCTTCTCCTCCGCCGCGGCCCGCACCTCGCCGCGCTTGGCCAGCGCGTGTTTGACGTACTCGCGGATCTCCTCGCCGTGCGGCGACCGCTCGACCATCGTGTCGACCAGCGGATGCTCGGGTGCGAGCACGAAGAAGGTCGCGCCGAAGACCGTGTCCGGGCGGGTCGTGAAGACGGCGACGTCCTCATCCAGCTCCGAGATCCGAAACAGCAGCTCGGCGCCCTCTGAGCGGCCGATCCAGTTGCGCTGGATCGTGATCGTGCGCTCGGGCCAGTCGAGCAGCGCGTGATCCTCCAACAGGGCGTCCGCGTACGCGGTGATCCGGAAGAACCACTGCACCATCTTCCGCGCCTCGACCACGGTGCCGCAGCGCTCGCAGCGGCCGTCGATTACCTGCTCGTTCGCGAGCACGGTCTGATCGTTGGGGCACCAGTTGACCGGCGCCTCCTTGCGGTAGGCCAGGCCCTTCTCGAAGAAGCGCAGGAACAGCCACTGCGTCCAGCGATAGTAGGCCGGATCGTGGGCGGCGATGACCCGATCCCAGTCGATCGCCCAGCCCAGGCGGTGCATCTGGCGCTCGATGTTGGCGATGTTGCGCTCGGTGATCTCGCGCGGGCTCCCGCCCTCGCGGATGGCCGCGTTCTCGGCCGGCAGGCCGAACGAGTCCCAGCCCATCGGGCGCAGCACGCGCAGCCCGTGCCGCCGGCGGAAGTGCGTGAGGACGTCGCCCAGCGTGTAGTTCAGGACGTGCCCCATGTGCAGATCGCCGGACGGGTAGGGCAGCATCTCGAGCATGTAGAACTTCGCGCGCTGCTCGCCCGGCTCGGGGTCGTCGGTGTAGAAGGCGCGCGCGTCCTCCCAGACCCGCTGCCACTTCGCCTCGATCGCCTGTGGGTCGTACGTCTCCATGTCTGCCTCCGGATACAAAAAGACCTCTCGTTCTGAGAGGCCATGGGGAAGCTGCCGCGGCGGCGCCGCGTTGGCTTCCTGCGCTACTCGAGAAGCTGCTCCATCCCCGCGGACTTTAGCATCCATCCCAACAAACAGGAGGTGGGAGTTGGCCGGGTACACGAAGGTGAACCTGAAGGACGAGGTCGAGGACCAGGCACCGAACTTCGGGCTCGAAGGAAAGATCGAGGCGCGGATGGCGCGCGTCCCGCTCGAGCTCGAGCACTCCGGCATCAGCTACCAGCGGCTGGCGCCGAACTTCCGGCTGCCGTTCGGGCACACGCACAAGACGCAGGAGGAGGTCTACGTCCTGATCAGCGGCAGCGCGCGAGCGAAGCTCGGTGACGAGGTCGTCGGCCTGAAGCCGTTCGACGCGGTGCGCGTGCACAAGGACACGTTGCGAGCCTTCGAGGCCGGGCCCGAGGGCGCCGAGATGATCGCGATCGGCGCGCCGCACACCGGCCCGGGCGACGCCGAGATGGTCCAGGGCTGGTGGATGGACTGACGGCCGGCGCGCTGCCGCTGTTCCCGGACAGCGCCGCGGTCGAGGACGGCGAGCTCGCGCTCGGAGGCCTCCGCGCCTCCGAGCTGGCCGCCGAGCACGGGACGCCGCTCGTCGTCTACTGCAACCAGACGCTGCTGGCCGCGGTGCGCGCCTACCGCGCCGCGGCCCCGGACGCGCTCTGCCTGTACAGCGTCAAGGCGTTCCCCAACCTGGCGCTGCTTCGCCTCTTTGCCGGAGAAGGCCTGGGCGCGGACGTCTCTACCTTCGGCGAGCTGGCCTACGCGCTGAGGGCCGGCGTGGCGGGCGAGCGGATCGTCGTGCACGGGAACAACAAGACCGACGAGGAGCTACGGGCGGCCGCCGAAGCCGAGGTGCGGTTCGTGGTGCTCGACGCGCCGGACGAGGTCGAGCGGGCCGCGGCAGCCGGGATCGAGCAGGTGCTCGTGCGGGTGACGCCGGGAATCGAGGCCGACACTCATCCCGCGATCAGGACGGCCCACCACGGCTCGAAGTTCGGGCTGACGCCGGAGCAGACGCTCGTCGCGATCGCCCGGGCGCGCGAGGCGGGGCTGGAGGTCGCCGGGCTGCACCTGCACATCGGCTCGCAGCTGCTGGACAGCGAGGCGGCGCGCACCGGGATCGAGTGGCTCGGCGCCTTCGCGGCCGACTGCCGCGGCCAGCTGGGCTGGGAGCCGCGCGTGATCGACCTCGGCGGCGGGCTCGGCATTCGCTACGTCGAGGACGAGCGGCCGCCGGAGATCGGCGACTTCGTCCGCACCCTGCTCGAGCGGCTCGAGCACGCGTGGAGCCTGCACGGCCTCGAGGCCCCGGAAACGATCCTCGAGCCCGGCCGCTCGGTCGCCGGCCACGCCGCCTGCACGCTCTACCGCGTCGGCGTCGTCAAGGCAACCGGAACGAGGACCTACGTCGCGATCGACGGCGGGATGTCCGACAACCCGCGGCCGCAGCTCTACGGGGCGCGCTACACGGCGCTGCTCGCCAACCGCGCGGCCGAGGAGCCGGGCGGGAGCTACACCGTCTGCGGAAAGCACTGCGAGTCGGGCGACGTGCTGATCGACTCCGTGCCGCTTCCGGAGCCGCGCCGGGGCGACCTGCTCGCGGTCCCAGGCACCGGGGCCTACACGCTCGCGATGGGCTCGAACTACAACGCCGTCCCGCGGCCCGCCGCGGTGCTGGTCGCTGACGGGCAAGCGCGGGTGATCCGCAGCCGCGAGAGCGTCGACGACCTCCTTCGCCACGAAGAGGCCAGCGGCTAGGCTCGCCCTCATGCCAGGCCGACTCGACCGGATCCCCGGGGTCGTGCTCGTCAGCATCGCCGCGGCGATGTGGGGCCTGGACGGGCTGATCCGCAAGCCGCTCGCCGACTCGACCTCCGCCTACACGATCGTCTTCGGGGAGCACGTCGCGCTCGTCCTCGTGACGCTGCCGCTGCTCGTCCCGGCGATGGTCGCGCTCTGGCGCGCCGGCCCCGCCTACGTCGCAGCCGGGGTCGCGGTCGGGGCGGGCGCCTCGGCGATCGCCACGATCCTGTTCACCAAGGCGATCTTCCACGGGGACTTCATCACCGTGGTCGTGCTGCAGCAGGTGCAGCCGCTGATCGTCGTCGTCGGCGCCTGGCTCGTGCTCGGTGAACAGCCGCGCCGCGGCTTCTTCTGGTTCCTGCTCGCTGCGCTGGTCGGCGTCTGGCTGATCTCGCTGCCGCACCCACTCGAGCCCCACGCGCACGGCCTGATCCCGGTGGCGGAGACGCTTGCGGCAGCGACGCTCTGGGCGATGGGCACGGTCTTCGGCCGCTTCCTTTGCCGGCGCCTGCGCTTCGAGCATGTGATGACCGTTCGCTTTGCCTTCGGGCTCGTCGCCGCCGCCTGCGCCCTGCCGATCGTCGGCGCGCCGGCCTTCGCAGGCCTCCACGACAGCGTCTGGATCGCGGTGCTCGCGCTCGTGACCGGCTTGTTCGCGCTCGGGCTCTACTACTACGGGCTGCAGCGCACGCCCGCGCTGCTCGCGTCACTCGGCGAGCTGGCGTTCCCGGTCACGACGACGCTGGTCGGGATCTACGTCTTCGACTCGTCGCTGCGCTGGACGCAGTGGGTGGGCGTCGCGCTGACGGTGACGGTGATCAGCCTGCTGCCCGTGAGGCGACGCGAGCTGGTGAGGCTCCCGGCCGGCGAGCCCGCGCTGGCTACCTGACCCGGAACAGGCCGCCGAACGAGACCCAGCGGCCGTTGTGGTAGCGCTCGAGGCGCGCCTGGTCGAGCGGGAAGTGGTCGGTCGCCGTCGTGCGGGCGACGATCCCGGGCAGCAGGAACGGGTCGTTGTGAACGTTCAGGTGCGCGACCGCCTTCATGATGCTCATGCGCGTGGGATTCTTCCCCGCCTTCTTGAGCGCCTCGACGAAGGAGTGCGCGACCGACATCCCGTAGACGTTGTAGACGTCGTTCGGGTGCACGCCCTTGTACTTCTTCATGATCGTGCGGTAGAGCTTGATCCCCGGGTCTTTCGCCCAGCGCGGGTCGGTCGGGTCCTTGAGGAAGACGATCGAGATCGAGCCCTCGGTCTGCTTCTTGTTGGTGGCGTTGCTGGCGATGCCCATGATGTTCGAGGCGCTCGAGACCGCGTTGACGTAGACCTTCGGCCGCCAGCCGAGCTTGCGCGCGTAGACGTAGGCCTGGATCGCGAACTGCGGCGTCGCGAACAGCATCATCGTGTTCGCGTGCGCGGCCTTCAGCTTCGCGATCTGCGACTGGACGCTGACGTCGGTCGCGTCGTAGCTCTGCTTCGAGACGATCAGCTTCGTCTTCTTGCCCAGTCCCCGCTTGAGCCCGTTGAGGAGCTCGTTGCCGTAGTCGTCGCTCTGGTAGAGGACGCCGATCTTCGACTTCGGCGCGGTCTTGGCGACGTAGCGGCCGTAGATCGTCCCCTCGGCGACGTAGTTCGGCTGGTACCCGATCGTCCAGGGCCACTGCTTGTAGTCCTTGCCCCAGGCCAGGGCGCCGCTGGCGACGAAGAGCTGCGGGACGCTCATGGCGTTCAGGTACGGGCGCGTGGCCAGGTTCTGCTCGGTGCCGAGGCTGTTGAAGATCGCGAAGACGTGGTCCTGCTCGACCAGCTCGCGCGTCTTGTTGACCGTCTGGCTCGGGTCGTACTGGTCGTCCTTGATGATGTAAACGATCTTGCGGTGGAAGACGCCGCCGTGCGCGTTGACGTAGCGGAAGTACGCGGCCGCGCCCTTGCCGACGGTCTGGTAGGCGGAGGCGACCCCGGAGAGCGGGATCGTCCCGCCGATCACGATCTGGGTCGAGGTTACCCCGGGGGTGCTCGAACCGGCGCCGGATGCGCCCGTGGTGAGCGCAAGCGCGGCGAAAAGCCCTGCGACCAGATAGACGGCCCTCCCCATCGCGAGTCTATGGACGAGTGTACAACCAGGTTGTTAGCGGTCTGATGAGCCGCTGGATCAGCCCTCCGGCGCCCGTTGGGAGCAGAATCATCACCACGATGATGGCCGCGCCGTAGACGAAATCGGGGACTCCCGGGCGGGTGGAGACGTGCGTCGAGAGGGTCGGCAGGTACTCGACAAAGAGCGCACCGAGCACGAGCCCCAATAGCGAGCCGAGCCCGCCGACGACCGCGCCGACGAGGATCAGGATCGAGACGGAGATCGTGAAGCTGAGCGGGTCGACGATCTCGTTCTGGATCACGTAGAGCGCGCCGCCCACCCCCGCGTACACCCCGCTGAGGGCGAAGGCGACCGTCTTCGTCACGGCCAGGTTGACCCCGCTCGAGGCCGCGGCCACCTCGCTGTCGCGGACCGAGCGGAACGTTCTGCCCGCGCGGCCGCGCACCAGTAGCCAGGCGAGTGCGAAACCGACGATTCCAATCGACCAGGTCAGGTAGTAGAGGAAGTGGTTCTGGGTCATCGAGTGGCCGAAGATCGTGATCCCGCCGAGCCCCGTCACCTGCTTCGGCGCGGACGCGAGGAAGTTCTCGCCGTTCGTCCCACCGGTGAAATGGGAGAACTTCTTGATCAGGTCGGGCATCGCGACCGCGAGCGCGAAGGTGGCCAGCGCCAGGTAGAGGCCCGAGAGGCGCAGCGCGGGCAGGCCGACGACGAAGCCGACGATCCCCGCGACGACGCCCGCCAGCGGGATCGTCCAGACGTCGCGCCAGTGCTCATGGACGACGAGCAGGGCGGTCGTGTAGCCGCCGATCGCCATCAGCGCGCCGTGGCCAAGCGAGATCTGACCCGCGTAGCCGGTGACCAGGTTGAGCCCGATGATCGCGATGAAGAAGGCCCCGGCCTGAGCGAGGTCGCGCGAGTGGAAGTCGCTCACGAAGTGCGGCAGGAAGAGGAAGACGGCCAGCCCCGCGACGACCATCGCCACCCAGAGCCCGATGCCGAGCGCGCGCCGCATCAGTGCCCCTTCCAGTGATGCCGCCGAGTCTCTCGGTCGCGAGCACCAAGCCAGAGTTCGCACTTGCCCGCAGCAAGGCTGGATTGCCTTGCTAAGGGCAAGGGTGGGCTCTGGCGCCGCGTGATCGCGGGCGAGAGGCCGGCATGTATTGCTGGACGGGGCACTAAACTCTGCGTGCCTCCGAGCGGCCGAACAGGCCGGTCGGCCGGATCAGCAGGACGCCGAGGATCACCGCCAGCGCCACCGGCAGGCGAAGGGTGGTCCCGATCCAGCCGACGTAGGTGCCGATCAGGGTGACGAAGACGCCGAGCAGCAGGCTGCCGACCACCGCGCCGAGCGGGCTCTCGATCCCGCCGAGGACCGCCCCGGCGATGGCGTAGAGCAGCACCGGCTGCATCAGGTTCTGGTCGAAGCTGCCGAGGGCGGGCGCGGTCAGCATTCCGGAGACGGCGCCCAGCGCGGCGGCCAGCCCCCACCCGAGCGCGAGCATCCAGCTGACGCGGATCCCGAGCAGGCGGCTCTCGTCCGGGTTGGCCGCTGCGGCGCGCAGGGCCAGCCCAAGCTTCGTGTAGCGGAACAGGCCCCAGAGCAGGGCGACGAGCCCGAGCGAGACCGCAATGTTGCCGAGGTCCTGGATCGAGAAGGCGACGCCCGCCACGTTGATCGGCCTGGTCGAGAAGGCGTTCGGGATCGTGCGCCTCTCGGGGCTCCAGAAGATCTTCGACGCGCCGTCGACGACGAAGAGCAGGCCGAGCGTGACGATCACCACCGTCAGCACGGGTGCGGCCTCGACCGGGCGGATCACGACGCGCTCGACCGCGACACCGCCCGCGAACGAGATCGCGATCGTGAGGAAGAACGCGGCCCAGAAGGCGAGGCCGTGGTTCACGAGCGACCAGGCAATGAAGACCGAGAACATCGCCATCTCGCCCTGCGCGAAGTTGATCACGCCGGTCGAGCGGTAGATGAGGACGATCGCGAGCGCCAGCAGCGCCCAGGTGCCGCCGGACGAGAGGCCGATCACGGTCTGCTGCGCGAGCTGCGTCCAGTCGAAGGCGAGGAGCACGCTAGTACCCCAGGTACGAGCGTCGGACCGACTCGTTGCTGCGCAGCTCGGCGCTCGTGCCCTCGACCGCGACGCGGCCGGCCTCGAGCACGTAGGCGCGCGAGGAGGCGTCGAGGGCGAGGCTCGCGTTCTGCTCGACGACGAGGACGGTCAGGCCGTCGCGCTCGTTCAGCTCGCCGACGATTCGGAAGATCTCGGCGACGACCTTCGGCGCGAGCCCGAGCGACGGCTCGTCCAGCAGCACCAGGCGCGGCCGCAGCATCAACGCCCGCGCGAGGGCGAGCATCTGCTGCTCCCCGCCGCTGAGCGTGCCGGCCCGCTGGTCGCGCCGCTCCTCGAGCCACGGGAAGTGGCCGAGCACGCGCTGTTCGTCCTCGCGCACGCCGGCCCGGTCGCGGCGGGTGTAGGCGCCGGCTCGCAAGTTCTCGGCGACGGTCAGCTCGGAGAGCGTCCCGCGCCCCTCGGGCACGTGCGCGATCCCGAGCCGCGCGACGGACTCGGGCGAGCGCCTGGCGATGCTCTTGCCGGCGAACGCGATCCCGCCGCTGCGCCTGACCGTTCCGGAGACGGCTCGCAGCGTCGTCGTCTTGCCGGCGCCGTTCGCGCCCAGAACGGCGACCATCTCGCCCTCGGCGACCGTGAGCGAGACGCCGTGCAGGGCCCGCACCTGGCCGTAGCGCGCCTCGACGTCCTCGAGCTCGAGCAAGCCCTCAGGCATCGACGGTCCCGAGGTAGGCCTCGATCACCGCCGGGTCGTTCTGCACCTCGGCGGGGGTCCCGCTCGCGATCCGGCGACCGAAGTCGAGCACGTGCACGCGGTCGGCGATCCCCATCACCAGGCGCATGTGGTGCTCGACCAGCAGGATCGTCAGCTCGAAGTCGTCCCGCAGGCGGCGGATCAGCGTGCCGAGCTCCTCGACCTCCTGGTGGTTCAGCCCCCCGGCCGGCTCGTCCAGCAGCAGCAGGCGCGGGCCCGAGGCGAGCGCGCGGGCGAGCTCGACGCGCTTCTGCACGCCGTACGCCAGCTCGCGCGCCTGCCGGTGCGCGAGGCCGGCGAGGCCGACGTAGTCAAGGATCTCGCGTGCTCGGCGGCCGCGGCGGGCGTGCCGGCCGATCAGCACGTGCTCGAGCACCGTCATCGAGCCGAACAGCTCGACGTTCTGGAAGGTGCGCGCGATCCCGCGCCGGACGATCCCGTGCGCGGGGGTCCGCAGGAGGCTGCGCCCGTCGAAGGCGATCGCGCCGCTGTCTGGCCGGTAGAGGCGAGTGATCAGGTTGAAGACCGTGGTCTTGCCGGCGCCGTTCGGGCCGATCAGGCCGACGATCTCGCCCTCGTTCACGTCGAGCGAGACGCCGTCGACCGCGACGATCCCTTCGAAGCGCCGCGTCAGCTCCTCGACCGCAAGCAGGGCCACGGCGGAGGACTCTACGGCGGTGGGCGCGGTGCGTGTTACGTGGACGTCGAGAGCGCGCCGAGCTCGGCCGGATCGGTGACCGGCTTCTGGCACACGAAGCGCTCGCAGACGTAGACCGCGGGCTTGCCGTCGACGAGGCCTTTCCCCTCGAGCAGTGGAACGTCGTCAGCGGGGCCGAACGCCACGACCGCGTTCGGGTCGAACGGCTCCAGCGCTGCGCGGGCGACCTCGCTCGAGGGCGGGCCGGCGATCGCGATCTCCCTCGGCGTCGAGAGGTAGAGGTCGAGCGCGTTCAGCGCCCAGGCGAGCTCCGTGGGCGCCCGGCCGAGACTCGGGCCGACGAGCCTGAGCACGCCCACCGCGCGCCGCTCCAGCTCGTCGTCGCCGTAGATCCGCCCCAGCCGTAGCAGGACGTAGGCGAGCATCGAGTTCCCCGACGGAACCGGGTGGTCGATCAGCTCCTTCTTGCGCGCGACCAGCTGCTCGCCGCCCGCCGGCGCGAGGAAGAACCCGCCCTGCTCGTCGTCGCCGAAGAGCTCGACCGCGAGCAGCGCGAGCCGCCGCGATTCCTCGAGCCAGCGGAGCTCGCCCGTCGCAACGTGCAGCTCGTAGAGGCCGTGCGCGACGTTGGCGTAGTCGTCGAGGAACCCCGCGCCGCTCGAACGGCCGGCGCGGCGGCTCCGGTGCAGGCGGCCCTCGGACGAGAGCGGCCCGAGCAGGAACCCGGCCAGCGCGCGACCCTCGTCGATCCAGCCGGCCCGGTCAAGCCGCCGGCCCGCCTCGGCCAGCGCCGCCAGCATCAGGCCGTTCCAGGAGGCGATCGCCTTGTCGTCGAGGCCCGGCTGCGGCCGGAGGGAGCGGATCTCGAGCAGCCGCGCGCGCGTCTTCTCATCGAGCTCGCCGCGCAGGATCAAGCGCCCGTCCTCGAACGGCTCGAGCAGCTCCTCCGGCGCGCCCTCGCCCGGGGCCCAGGTGTAGGTCAGGCCCTCGACGCCGTCCGTGTCGGCGTCCTGCGAGGACGCGAAGCCTCCGTCCGGAAGCCGCAGGTCGCGCAACGCGTACTCGACCGTCTGCTCGACCACTTCGCGATATCGCTCCCGGCCGGTGACGAGCCAGCCGTGCAGGTACGCCGGGACGAGCAGCGCGTTGTCGTAGAGCATCTTCTCGAAGTGCGGCACGAGCCAGCGGTCGTCGACCGAGTAACGGTGGAAGCCGCCGCCGACCAGGTCGTACATGCCGCCCGCCGCCATCGCGTCGAGCGTGCGGACGGCGAGCTCCGGCTCTCCTCGCCGTAGCAACAGCTCGAGCGCCGAGGCCGGCGGGAACTTCGGCGCGCGGCCGAAGCCGCCCCACTCGGGGTCGTGGAGCTCCTCGAGCCGGCGCACGGCGTCGAAGAGCAGCGACTCCGTCAGCGGCTCGCCCGACGGCGCGGACGAGGCCGCCTGCTCCAGCGCCTCGACCAGCACCTGAGCGCGCTGCGCCACGTCCTCCGGCCGCTCGCGGTAGAGCTCGGACACCGAGACGAGCACCTGCCGAAAAGCCGGCAGCCCATGCCGCGGCTCCGGCGGGAAGTAGGTGCCGCCGAGGAACGGCTCGCCCTCGGGCGTCAGGAAGACGGTCAGCGGCCAGCCGCCGTGGCCGGTCATCGCCACGACCGCGTCCATGTAGATCCCGTCCACGTCGGGACGCTCCTCGCGGTCGACCTTGACGCAGACGAAGCGCTCGTTCATCAGCGCCGCCGTCTCCTCGTCCTCGAAGGACTCGTGCGCCATCACATGGCACCAGTGGCAGGCCGCGTAGCCGATCGAGAGGAGGATCGGCTTGTCCTGTTCACGTGCGCGCGCCAGGGCCTCGTCGCCCCAGGGCAGCCAGTCCACGGGGTTCTCGGCGTGCTGCAGGAGATAGGGGCTCGTCTCCCCGCTAAGGCGGTTCACGTGATTAGGCTAGCTCCGATGGTCGAGCTCGAGACCGAGCGGCTGCGGTTGCGCCCGCCTCTCCACGAGGACGCCGAGGCACTGGCGCCGATGTACGCCGACCCGGAGGTGATGCGCTTCCTCGGTGACGGTCGCACGCTGACGCCGGAGCAGACGGCGCGGTCGGTGCAGCGCATGATCAACGGCTGGGAGGCGGACGGGTTCGGGCTGTTCACCACCGTGCGCAAGGACGACGAGGCGGTGATCGGGCGCGTCGGCCTGATCGTCTGGAACCCGGAGACCTGGCAGACGACCCGCGCCGACGCCGACGGCCCGACCGAGCTCGAGGTCGGCTACACAATCGGCCGGCCGTTCTGGGGCCTCGGCTACGCGACCGAGGCGGCAGGCGCGGCGCGCGACTACGCGCTCGGCAAGCTCGGGGCGAAGCGGCTGATCGCGCTGATCATCCACGGCAACGACGCGTCGGCGAACGTGGCGCGCAAGCTCGGCTTCGAACACGAGCGGGACATCATGTTCGGCCGTCGCGACGCGGGCCTGTTCGCGCTCGAGGCATGAGCGAGCCGGGCGACCTGCTGCGCCGGACCGCCGAGCTCGCGGCGGGCTACGTCGAGAGCCTCGGCGAGCGGCCGGTGTTCCCGCGCGTGGATCCCGACGAGCTGCGCGCGGCGCTCGGCGGGCCGCTGCCGGAGGAGCCGGTCGCCGCGGACGAGGTCGTCGAAGAGCTCGCGGCCGCGGCGGAGCCTGGGCTCGTCGCGATGGGCAGCGGCCGCTACTTCGGCTTCGTGATCGGCGGCGCCCTGCCGGCCGCGCTCGCCGCCGACTGGCTCACGACCGCCTGGGACCAGAACGCCGGCCTCTACGTCGGCGGCCCGTCGGCCTCGGTGGTCGAGCAGGTGACGCGCGAGTGGCTTGTCGAGCTGCTCGGGCTGCCGGCCGAGTCGTCGATCGGCTTCGTGACGGGAACGCAGATGGCCCACGTGACCGGGCTCGCCGCCGCGCGCTGGCACGTGCTCGACGCGGTCGGCTGGGACGTCGGCGCGAAGGGACTGACGGGCGCGCCGCCGGTCCGCGTCGTCGTCGGCGAAAAGGTTCACGTCACGGTAAACCGGGCGCTGCGGCTCCTCGGGCTGGGCGCGCCCACCGTCGTCGCCGCCGACGATCAGGGCCGGCTCGTCCCGGAGGCGCTGGGCGAGGCGCTGGACGACGGCCCGACGATCGTCTGCGCGCAGGCGGGCGAAGTGAACACCGGCGCCTTCGACCCGCTGCCGGAGATCGCGGACCTCGCCGAGCGGGCCGGCGCGTGGCTACACGTCGACGGCGCCTTCGGGATCTGGGCCGCCGTCTCGCCGCGCCTGCGCCACCTCGTCGCCGGCCTCGAGCGGGCCGACTCGTGGACGACCGACGCGCACAAGTGGCTGAACGTGCCCTACGACTCGGGGATCGTCCTCTGCAAGCACCCGGAGTCGCATCGGGCGGCGATGACGATCGCGGCCTCGTACCTGATCCAGGACGAGGGCGCCCAGCGAGTGCGCGACCAGGTCGACTGGGTGCCGGAGTTCTCGCGTCGCGCGCGAGGGTTCGCCGTCTACGCGGCGCTCCGGTCGCTCGGGCGCCGCGGACTACAGGAGCTGGTCGAGCGCTGCTGCGACGGGGCAACGCGCTTCGCCCAGGCGATCGCCGAGCTCGACGGCGTCGAGGTGCTGAACGAGGTCGTGCTCAACCAGGTGCTTTTCCGCTTCGACTCCGACGAGCGCACCGACGAGGTGCTCCGGCTCGTGCAGGAGGACGGCCGCGTCTGGATGAGCGGCACGACCTGGAACGGGCGCAAGGCAATCCGCATCTCGGTCTCGAACTGGCAGACCGGCGACGCGGAGATCGACCTCGCGGTCGAAGCGTTCGCTCAGGTCGCCGGCCAGGTGCCGGCGCGGTAGAGCTGGCCCTCGAGCCGGCGCCCGAGCACGCCTTCCAGCCACGTCGAGGTCGCGATCAGCGCGTCGAGGTCGACGCCCGTCTTCACGCCCTCGCCTTCCAGCAGGTAGGCGAGGTCCTCGGTCGCGATATTCCCGGTCGCCCGCGGCGCGTACGGGCAGCCGCCGAGCCCGCCGACCGAGGCATCGAGCACGGACGCCCCCGCTTCAAGCGCCGCGAGCGCGTTCGCGTAGCCGGTGTTGCGCGTGTTGTGCCCGTGAAAGCCCGCCACGCGAGTGCGGGAGACGAGCCCGCGCACCTCGTGCGGCACGGCAACGCCGATCGTGTCGGCGAGGACGACCTCCGCGCCCTCGAACCTGCCGGCCAGCTCCGCGACGCGGCCGGGGTCGACCCGGCCCTCGAAGGGGCAGCCGAAGGCGACGCTGATCGTCACCGTCGCCGGCTCCGAGGCGGCGGCCAGGATCCGCTCGACACGCTCGATCGCCTCGGCGAGCGTCGCGTTCCCGTTGTGCCGGTTGAACTCCTCGGTCGCGCCGAGGGTGACGTTGACGCGGTCGAGCCCGGCGGCGGCGAACCGCTCGTAGCCCTGCTCGTTGAGGACTAGGCCTGAGTACTCCGTCCCGTCGAGTCGCTCGATCGCCGCGACCACATCCTCGGCCCGCGCCATCTGAGGCACGCGGTCGTCGCGCACGAAGCTGACCGCCTCGACCCGCGGCAGCCCCGCCGCCGCGAGCCGGTTGACGAGATCAGCCCGCACGAGCGGCTCCAGCACCTCGCTCTCGTTCTGGAGCCCGTCGCGCGGGCCGACGTCGCAGAGGGTCAGAGCCAAGCGCTACCCGTCGAGGCCGGACTTCTCGACGTGCTCGGGGCGAATCCTCACCTTGATGCGCTCCTCCTCCGGGTTGCGCCACGGATACTCGTCCTTGCCGAGGTACTTCTTGGCGAGCCTGTCGATCTGCTCGTCGGCGCCCTCGGTCGTGATCTCGGCCGTGCCACTGACGGCGACCCACTTGTACGTGTTCTCGGGGTCGACCACGAGCACGGACACGCGCGGGTCGTTGCGCAGGTGCTTCTCCTTGGCGCGGCCGGTCGCGGTGTTGAAGCTGACCTCGTCGGTGTCGGCATCGACCCAGACGATCGTCGAGTGCGGCGAGCCGTCGGTCCGCAGCGTGGTCACCGTGCCCACGAACGGCTGGTCCAGAAACTTGCGTGCAGTGTCGTCAAGAGTTGCCATCGCTCTCCTTTCTCGATCGTTAGGCTAATTGCTCGATGGGAGCTGCCGTCCTCGTCGGTACCCAGAAGGGCTTGTTCGTCCTCACCGGCGACGAAACCCGCCGCGAGTGGTCGGTCGAGGGACCGCACCTCACCGGCTGGGAGGTCTTCCACGCGATGCGTGACCCGCGCACGGGGACGCTGCACGCGGCGACGAACCACGCGGTTTACGGCGCGACGACGCACCGCTCGGGCGACCTCGGCCAGACCTGGGAGCGCGCCGGGGAGATCGGGCTGCCCGAGGAGAGCGGCCTCACCTGGGAGAAGTCCTGGCACGTCGAGCCCGGGCACCCCGACGAGCCCGAGACGCTCTGGCTCGGCGGTACCCCGGCCGCGCTCTTCCGCAGCGGCGACGGCGGCGCGACCTGGGCTCCCGTGCAGTCGCTGCTCGAGCACCCGACCCGCGACAAGTGGAACCCCGGCGCGGGCGGGCTCTGCTGCCACTCGATCCAGATGGATCCCTCCGACCCGCAGCGCGTCTACATCGCGATCTCGGCCGCCGGCGCCTTCCGCAGCGACGACGGCGGCGAGACCTGGGAGCCGAAGAACCAGGGCGTCGCGGCCGACTTCTTCCCGGACAACCCGTTCCCGGAGGTCGGCCAGTGCGTGCACAAGCTGCTCCTCCACCCGGCGAGGCCCGAGCGGCTCTGGCAGCAGAACCACTGCGGCGTCTACCGCTCCGACGACCGCGGCGACAGCTGGGAGCGGCTGGAGGGGAACGGCCTGCCGTCCGGCTTCGGCTTCCCGATCGCCCTCGACCCGGCCGACCCCGACGCCGCGTGGGTCGTCCCGGAGGAGGGCGCCGAGAACCGGGTGACGCCGAACGGGCGCCTCGGCATCTACCGGACGCGCGACGCCGGCGCCTCGTGGGACCTGCTGACCGACGGGCTGCCGCAGCAGGCCTGGGCCTCGATCAAGCGCGAGGGGATGAGCTTCGACCGGCTCGACCCGGCCGGGATCTACCTCGGCACGCAGAGCGGCTCGGTCTTCGTCTCGCCCGACGCGGGCGAATCGTGGCTCGAGGCCGCGAGCTTCCTGCCGACGATCCTCTCGGTCGAAGCCTGCGAATGGCAGTAGTCCTCCTGCCCTCGCTGCTCGCGCGGGAGGCCGGCGGCGAAGGACGGTTCGAGACGGACGCGTCCACGGTGCGCGAGGCGCTGCAGGGACTGCCGATCCGCGACCTGCTCTTCGACGAGCGCGGCACCCTTCGGCCGCTCGTCAACGTCTACGTCGACCGGACGCCGGTCGACGACCTCGGCGCGCCGCTGGAGCCGTCCGCCGAGATCCGCCTGGTCGCCGCCGTCGCCGGAGGCTAACCAATCGCGACCATCCGCTCGATCGCGCCGCGCGCGCGCCCGGCGATCTCCTGCTCGACCACGACCTCGTACTTCCAGTCGCGGAGCGAGTCGCGCAGCTTCTCGAGCGTGATCATCTTCATGTACTTGCAGATCGCCCTTTCGGACACGGCCTCGAAGCGCTTGCCAGGCGCTTCCTTGTTCAGCCGGTGGAGAATTCCGGTCTCGGTCGCGACGAGAAAGCGGCTCTTCGACGATCCCTTCGCGAAGTTGATCATCCCCTCGGTCGAGAGGATGTGCGTTCGCTCGTTGCCGAACGCCATGCACTGGCTGGCGCAGCCGCACTCGGGATGGACGAGCAGCTCCGCGTCGGGTGCGTCGCGCTGCCAGCGACTGATGTCCTCGGGGCGGATACCGGCGTGGACGTGGCACTCGCCGAGCCAGATCGTGAGCTTGCGCCCGGTGACCTTCTCGAGCCAGATCCCGAGAAACATGTCCGGAAGGAACAGG
>Ga0307282_10000048_pt1 | contig 30914 bp, 25 predicted proteins | sample ER_DNA_121_FD_194475 | JGI IMG/M metagenome (GOLD analysis project Ga0307282, IMG submission 194475) | Bulk soil microbial communities from the East River watershed near Crested Butte, Colorado, United States - ER_DNA_121 | ecosystem: Environmental > Terrestrial > Soil > Floodplain | place...
ATGGATGACCTCCACCTTGTCTGCGGGAAGGCCGACACGTTCCACCTGGAAGCGTGCGAGCGCCTCGGTGATCGTGATCACCTTCGCGGCTCTGTGTGCAAGCGCCCGCTCGACGAACCGGAACGCTCCCGCGCGGAACGGATCGTCGTTGTGCTTCGTCGAGACGAGCCGCCTGGCTCCCAGCGCTCCGTAGACGTCGGCGTGAACGAGATGCGTGTGCACGATGTCGGCGTTCCGCGTCTCCGAACGCACCTGCCATGCGAGCCGAGGATCGACGTCGCGGGGGGCGGGAACGCGCGCGTACGGGACGGTCAGCGCCTCGTAGAACGGGCCGGGTGCGCGCGAGGTGTCATCGAGCCCGAGGAAGCGAACCTCGACGCCGCGCGCTGCCAACGCGGGCAGGAGCGTCAGCAGATGTCGCTCGGAGCCGCCGATGCCTCCGATCCGGTGGATGTGGAGGACCTTCACAGCGGCCTGCGCCGGCACCGCCTCAGTGCCCATTCGATCGCGCCTGCGGCGAGGAGCGCGATCAGAAAGTCGGTCGCTATGCGATAGCGAGTCGCGCCGACGAAGACGATCGCGGCGACGGTCTGGTAGGCGAGCACCGCCAGCGCGAGGCCGACGAACCAGCGGGCGGTCACGAAGATGCCGATGAGCCCGAGCGCGTAGAGCAATGACGTGTAGAGCGGCTGCGCCAGGCTGCGGATCGCTCCGTGGCCGGAGTCAGTCGCCGAAGCCGTCGTGCGCGGATCCCACTCCATGCGCACGGCCTGCGCGGCGAGCTTCGCCTTCCCGCCCGGATGGTCCCGCACGAACTTCCAGGCCTTGTGCTCGTAGTACGACTGGTTCGCGCACTCGTTCACGTGATACTTCTTTCCGGTCTGCCTGTAGAGGTCGCGCGCCTCCTCCGGGTTCGGGAACGGATGGTCAGGCGGATCCTTGACGTCGTCGATCCACTTTCCCTCGGCGAGCAAGCGGTACGTCTGGGCGTTGTTCGCCTTCCAGAGCGCGCGACCGTCGGTCGTGAGCGCAAAGCAACCGACCTCCACCTTGTTGCGGATCACCCACGGTGTCACCGTCAGCGCAGCGGCGGCGACGAGCGCGACCGGCGCCCAACTCCAGCCGTTGCGAATCGCCAGATACGCGGCGACGACGAGCGGAATCAGGGCCAGTCGGACGTTGCCGAGCACGGCGAGCCCGCCCAGGATGCCAGCGGCTGTCGCCCACCTCACCGAGCGGCGGTCGGCGGCGACGAGCGTGCAGAGGATCAGCGCCGCGGCGACGAGCTGGTCGAGCACCTCCCGGTTGAGATGGACGTCATGCCAGACGAGGTACGGGTTGAGCGTCGCGAGGACTGCCGCGATCGTGCCTGCACGTCGCGACAGCACGCGCGTGCCGATCGCATAGACGAGGAAGGCGGTCGCCGTCGCGACCGCGATCTGTGCACCGCCGACCGCCCACCACGTGCGCCCGAAGATCCAGTAGATCGGGATCAGGAAGAAGCCGTACAGCGGCTGCGTGTACGCGGACGGCTCGCCCGGAATGAACCCGAACGTTCCGTGATGCACGAACGTCTGAGCAAAGTCGTCGCTCTTGTCGGTGAAGGCCGAGAGGATGCGTCCGCGCTCGTGCACGAGCACGGCCACACGCGGGGCGATCGCCGCGAAGGCGATCAGCCAGAGGTGAGCGCGTTTCACGCGGCTACAAGGACCGGCGCTTCCACGTGCTCGCGCACCCAGAGCTCGAGCATCAGCAGGCACCACAAGCGGTGCCCGTGATCCGCACGCCCGGACTCGTGCTCGTCGAGCAACCGTTGGACGCTGTCCGGCCGGAACCAGCCACGGTCACCGGCCAGGAGATCGTGCGCGAGGTCGCGGAGATCCGACCGGAACCACCGTCCGAGCGGCACGCCGAAGCCGGTCTTGCCGCGGTCGGCGATCTCGGCGGGAAGATCGGCGGCAAACGCACGGCGCAGAGCGACCTTTCCCTCCCGGCCGCGTGTCTTCAGCGAGTCGGGCAAAGCGAGGCCGAGCGCGACGACCTCGTGATCGAGAAACGGCGAGCGCAACTCCAGCGAGTGGGCCATCGAAGCGAGGTCGGCTTTCAGCAACAGGTCGCCCGGCAGGTAGGTCTCGATGTCGAGCAGTTGCAGGCCCGTGACGCCGGGCCGGGAGGGATCGAGCGGCACATGTTGAGCCAGTCGCCGATCGGACCAGAGCTCGCGGCGAACCTCGATCGGGAAGACCTCCATCAGGCGCGCATAGCGCCGCCCGGCCGGGGTGGAGGCGACGTCGAGGAAGCGCGCTGCGCGAAACAGTCGGGATCGCGGCTCGCGCCGTGCGGCCGGAAGGAGGCGCAGGGCCGCTGCGCCCGCCTGCGCGGCCGGCGCAGGGACGCGGTCGGCGAGACGATGCGCGATGTACCGCTCGTAGCCGGCGAACGACTCGTCGCCGCCGTCGCCGGCGAGCGCCACGGTGACATGCCGCCGCGCCTGCTCCGCGATCAGGAAGGTCGGAAACGCGGCTTCGTCCCCGAGGGGCTCATCGAAGGTTGCAGCAAGTCGCGGCAGCGTCGAGGCGATGTTCTCCTCGATCTCGACCTCCTCGTGCACGGTGCCGTAGCGCAACGCGACTGCCCGTGCGTAGGCTCGCTCGTCATAGCGTGCGTCCGGAAATCCCACCGTGAAGGTGCGCACCGGCTGCGAGGACGCCTGCGCCATCAGGGCGACGACGATGCTGGAGTCGATTCCGCCGGAGAGCAGAGCGCCGAGCGGCACGTCCGCCACGAGGCGGCTACGCACAGCCTCGCCGACGGTGGCGCGCACGCGCTCGAGCCATTCGTCTTCGTGCGTACTCGGTTCTGCCGGTTCGGGATGCCAGTAGCGCTCGATCCGCTCCGTCTCGCCCTCCGCGACGAGGACGTGTCCGGGCGCAAGCTTGTGGATCCCGAGCAGCGCGGTCCTGTCGCCCGGGACGTACTGCAGCGCCAGGTACGCGTCGACCGCATCGAGGTCGATCTCCCGGGAGAGCTGCGGCAGGCGCAGGAGCGCCTTCAGCTCCGATGCAAACGCCAGCGTGCCGTCTGGTAGCCGTGCCCAGAGGAGCGGCTTCTTGCCGAGCCGGTCGCGGGCGAGCACGAGGCGTTCCCGTCCAGCGTCCCAGAGTGCGACCGCGAACATGCCCCGCAGCCGCTCGACGAAGTGCGGTCCGCTCTCTTCGTACAGGTGCGGCAGGATCGGCGTATCACCGGTCCCGCGGACCTCGTGTGCGCTCAGTTGGTCGCGCAGAGAGAGGAAGTTGTACGCCTCTCCGTTGAAGACCGCGACGACGTCGCCCGTCTCGTTCGCTACCGGTTGGTAGCCCATGTCGAGGTCGATGACCTTCAGGCGCTGGTGGCCGAGCACGCAACGGCCGAACGCGTCGGTCGATCCCTCGTCGGGCCCACGCTGGACGAGCGCCGCGCGCATCGCGTCCACGAGCTCGGGATTGGGCGGGCCCGCGGGCGAATAGAGTCCGGCGATGCCGCACACGGGACACATACTGCACGGGCGGTACGCGGTCGTCTCGTGTCATGTGGAGCGTCCACTCGACGACGACGTCTGGAGACGCTTCAGCGCCTTGCAGAAGCGCAGGCCGGGCGGATTCGCGATTGCCGCCCTGATGCGTCCGCCGGCCGAGGGGGAGAACGAGGAACGCTGGCTCGAACGTGCACGGGAGGCCCGGACACGGGCGCCCTTCGGGCTGCACACTCACTGGACCGCGCCCGATCACGCTCGGCCGACCGCGGGTGACCCGGCTGTGCTCGTGGGCGAGCAGGGCCGCTGGCTCGAGTCCGTGGGTCTCAGGCCGACGTTCTTCTGCGGCGGCGGCTGGTACCTGGACAAGGGCGTCGCGGCGGTGGTCGCCGACCTCGGTTACGCGGACTGCACGGCGACCGCGTTCCGGCCGGGATATCTAGAGGCGGATGCTCCGCACCTGCAGCTCGACGAACCGGTCTGGCTCGAGCTCGCCGATGGTCGCAGGTTGCTCGAAGTGCCGACGACCCATTCCGTCGGCATGCTCGCCCGCGGCGTGCTTGCACCGTTCCGGGGACAGATCGTGCATGCGTACTTCCACGACACCGATCTGCTCGACCGACGCCGCGCCGCCGCTCTGCGCGTCGGCCTCCGCTTCCTAGCACTGAAGAGGACCGTGATGGACCTCGACGAGCTTCAGCGCGACTTGCGGCCCGAGAAGACGATGTCGTTCGCAAACAGCCGTGCGTGAAGCGGGACGAGACGTCCCGCGATGAGATGTAGCTGCACGTCCTCGAAGCTGTCGAGGAGTGCACGAATGTCGTTTGAGGAGAACATCTGGAGATGGGTCGGGTCATCCTCGGGCTTCCGCCCCAGCACAAAGCGGAGCCTGTTCTTCAGACGGTAGGCGTTCGGAACAGAGCCGACGAACGTGCCGCCCGGTCGCAGGACGCGCAGCACTTCGGAGACGACGCGCCGTGGATCGCGGAGATGCTCGAGCAGCTCGCCTGCCACGACGACGTCGAATGTCCCCCCGTCGAACGGCAGGGCATCGTCAAGGTCGGCCCAGCGGGTCTCGATCCCGAGCTTCTGAGCCTCGGCGAGCGCCTCGCGGTCGGCGTCGACGCCGACGATCTCGTTCCCACCGGCGTAGGCCTGCGTGAGAGCGCCGTCCCGGCAACCGAGATCGAGCACGTTCCGTCCCGGGCCGCCGACGTAGCGGCGGAAGAGCTCCACCCGCTCCGGCCCCGCAAAGATGAAGCCGGCTCCCCGCTCGACGCGGTTGTGCTCGGCATAGCGCTCGCTCAACTGCTCCAGGCTCACCTCGGGCGAGACTAGCGTCCCTGGGGGCGTTGTCTGCCCTGAGAAGCGCCAGAAGTACACTGATGCGGGTGAGCACGAAGCCTGCCGTGCCGGCCGAGTCCCGGCCGGCGCCGGTCGAGGACATCCGGTCGGCGCGGCCCTACCTCTTTTCGCGCATCACGCTCCTGGCCGTCGTCCGACGGCTCACCAGCGTTGCGGTTCTCGTGACGATCGACCTAGCGGGCCTCGTTCTCGGGGTCTTCGTGGCGCTCATCTTCCGTGAGCTCTACCTCGGCCAGTGGCCGCCGCTGTGGGGGATCCTTTGGGAGACGGAGAGCAACTGGCTTCCGTTTCTCACGGTGATCACGGTGCTCGTCTTCTGGGTTGGCGGCCTCTACCGGCGACGCGAGCTCAGAGCCGGGGTGGGCCAGATCGTCCTGTCGTTGGTGCTCGTCGCATTGATCACGCTGGCGTTCGGCCTCGGGACGGGCTACCACTTCACGACCTACGGATTGACACCGACCGCGGTCGTCACCACGGCGTTCTTCATCGGGATCCTCCGGGCGAGCTACGAGGTGCTCACGCGTGACGTGTTGCGGCTCACAGGTGCGCGCCGGCGAACTGTGCTGGTCGGAGAAGGCGAACAGCTGGCGGCGCTGCGTCGCACGCTCGGCGCCGATCGCAGTGGGATTCGCTACGAGTTCCTCGGCGCGATCGCCCCGAATGGCGATTCCGGCGACCTGCGCGCGCTGGGCGGCCTCGACGCAGTGCCGCGCATCCTGCGCGAACACGACGTCCACGAGCTGATCGTGACGGACGGCGGTTTCGCCGAGCGCGAGCTGCTCGAGCTCGTCGAGGAGGCGCATCGCTTCGGAGCCAAGGTCAAGATCGCGCCGCGCTCGACCGAGCTGCTCCTGGAGCGGGCCGAGTACATTCCGGGCGAGGGGGCGCCGTTGTTCGAGTTGCGCCCCCCGGCTCTCGCCGGATCGGAATGGGTGTTGAAGCGCGGCTTCGACCTCGTCGTGTCCAGCTTCGTCATCGTCGTTGGCTTGCCGCTCTGGCTCGCGGTCGCCGGTGCGGTCAAGCTCAGCTCGCGCGGACCGGTCTTCTATCGTGATCGGCGCGTCGGCCTCGGAGAGCACGAGTTCGGAATGATGAAGTTCCGGACGATGTACGCCGACGCAGCCCAGCGCCAGAGCGCGCTCGAGGCCGACAACGAAGCGTCTGGCCCACTCTTCAAGATCAAGGACGATCCCCGTGTCACGCCGGTCGGGCGCTTCCTGCGCCGGTTTTCGCTCGACGAGATGCCGCAGGTCTTCAACGTCCTCTGGGGCGAGATGTCGCTAGTCGGCCCGCGGCCTCTTCCCATCCGGGACTACGAGCAGCTGCTCCCGTGGCACCGGAAGCGGTATCTCGTGCTCCCCGGGATGACCGGTCTGTGGCAAGTCTCCGGCCGTATCGACCTGAGCTTCGACGATCTGGTCCGGCTCGACTTCTACTACATCGAGCACTGGTCGATCTGGCTCGACATCACGATCCTGGCCCGCACGCTCCCGGCGGTTCTCGCAAGTCGAGGTGCTTACTGAGCCGACACATCCGTTCGCCATACTGATCGCGATGACCGGTGCGCCCAAGATCCTCGCGGTTGCGTCCGCGACCGACCTCGACTTCCGTTACGGCTGCACTCCCGCGTGGTGGCAGATCTGGAAAGGCCTGAACGAGGTCGGTGTCGACCTCATCGTCACGCCTTACCGCGGGCGCGCGATCGAATCGCCGTGGTGGCGGACGGCGCCCAACCCCCTCTACCGTGAGGCCGAGCTCTTCGCCGGGGCCCGCGGAATCGCCGCTCGGCTGAAGGGAGACACGCTGCTTCGGCGCGGCGAGGACAACCCGGAAGACACGATGGGAGACAGGCTCACGCGCGAGGCGATCTGGCGCTACGTCACGCCGCGCTGGCAGCGACATCTCGAGCGGATCCTCGAGGAGGAACGTGACGTTGCAGCGGTGATCGTCTTCACGGTGCCGATGGCACACCTCCGTGGCATCCCGACTCGGCTGCGCGAGCGGTTCGACGTCCCCGTCGTGTTCTACGACGGCGACGTGCCCATGAGCCTGCCGGAGTTCGGAGGCATGGACACGGGCTTCAACTACTACCACGGCGCCGACCCGTCGGAGTACGACCTGGTGCTCTCGAACTCGGAGGGTGGGCTCGAACGCCTGCGCGAGCTCGGTGCGCGGCGCGCGGAGGCGGTCTTCTGGGCTGCCGACCCGGAGCTGTTCCAGCCCGCGGCGGTCGAGAAGGAGCACGACGTCTTCTTCTATGGCTACGGGGACAAGTTCCGCCGCGAATGGATGCGGGCGCTCGTCGGCGAACCCAGCCGGCGCGATCCCGAGATCGACTTTGCTCTCGGTGGCAGGGACTTCCGCGGTGACATCGGAGACGCGCGCCTGATCGGCGACGTCCCCTTCAACGTCTTCGCACAGGCGATCTCGCGCGCGAGGATCAACCTGAACATCACGCGCCGTTCGCATGCGACCGTTTACGCGTCGTCGACGTGCCGGCCGTTCGAGCTCGCGGCCTCCGGAGCGGCGATCGTGTCCAATCCGCAGGAAGGAATCGAGCGCTGGTTCGACGTCGGCTCGGAGCTGCGCGTCGTCTCGAGCGCGGACGAAGCGGTTGCTGTGTACCGCGAGCTGCTCGACGATCCTGGGGCCGCCGAGGCGATGGGACGGCGCGCTCGCGAGCGTGTGCTCGACGAGCACACCTATGCGCATCGTGCGCGTCAGATCCTGGAGCTCGTAGGCCTTCAGTCACCCGTGGCCGCCCGTGGCTGAGCTCGCGGCAGTGCCGGCGCGACCGCGCGACGCGGTGCTTGCGCAGATCGCCGAGTTGCGGCGAATTGCGATCGTGCCCTCGCTGAATGAGGAAGAGACGGTCGGGCGCGTCATTGACGAGCTCCGCGCATTCGACCCGGGCTTCGACATCGTCGTGGTCGATGACGGCTCCACGGACCGCACTGCCGGGATCGCCGCGGATCGCGGCGCACACGTGCTTCGCCTTCCATTCAACCTCGGTATCGGCGGCGCCGTCCAGACGGGCTATCGCTATGCATTCGAGCACGCCTACGACATCGCGGTCCAGGTCGACGGCGACGGACAGCACGACCCGGCGCAACTGCCCGCGATTCTCGCGCCCGTGGTGTCGGGCGAGGCCGACCTGTGCGTCGGGTCGCGCTTCGCGAGCGGGAGCGGCTATCAGTCCTCCTTCGCACGTCGGCTCGGGATTCGGCTGTTCGCATTGGTGGTGTCTGCCGTCGTGCGCCAGAAGGTGACGGATACGACCTCCGGTTTCCGGGCTGTGAATCGAAAGGGCATCGCGCTCTTCGCTGCCGACTACCCGCACGACTACCCCGAGGTCGAGGCGACGATCATGTGCGTGAAGCACAAGTTGCGCCTGCAGGAGGTTCCGGTCGAGATGCGCGAGCGGGCCGGAGGGGCGTCGTCGATCACTGCGCTGCGCTCGATCTACTACATGACGAAAGTGTTGCTCGCGATCTTCGTCGGCCTCTTTCGCCGCGACGCCGTCCCACTAGAGAAGGAGCATCGACGATGACACCGCTTCCCGTATCGATCGCCGCGGCGGTCGCGTCCTTCCTGCTGCTCGTCGTGGTCTTCGAGCTGATTCGCTCACGGCGACTTCGTGAGCGCTACGCGTTGCTGTGGCTGCTGACAGGCGCCGTCCTGCTCGCACTCTCGGTGTGGCGGGACGGGCTCAACACGATTGCGGGCTGGTTCGGGGTCGAGACCTATCCGCCGGCAATTCTCGGCGCCGTCGGGGCGCTCTTCATCCTCATGGTCTTGCTGCACTACTCCACCGTGATCTCACGGCTCTCCGACCAAAACACGATCCTCGCTCAGCGTCTCGCTCTGCTCGAGCAGCAGCAGAGGGAAGGTGTTACGGAATCGCCGCGCTGACGGGTGCGCTGACGACGTAGACGTCACCAAGCGACGGGTCGTTCAGCCAGTTGGCCGCGACCCCGATGCGATAAGACCAGCTTCCGGAACCAGGGCGATCGTCGAACGAAGGCGTCCGAACCGTTCCAACCTCCTCCACGTACAGCTGGCAGTTGTCGGACGAGTTGCGAAGCCTCCCCGCGCAAGCCGCACCGCCACCCGCGCCCCTCGCGCGTAACACCCGATAGAAGACCCACGCCGCACGGGCCGGTCGCGTCCGCCATTTGAGGTGCACGACGCCCCCTTCGATCGTCGCCGCGAGCCCGACGGCCGGTACGACCGGGACGAGGGTGTCTCCCAGGCGAACCGCCTGCCTGCCCCCGTCGTGCAGCCTGGGGGTGGCTGCGATCACGCCGAGTGGCAGCGCTGCGAATGCCAACACGGCGACGGCGAAGACGAGGGTCAGCCTGCGGCCGCCCAGAATCGGCGAGGGTCGCGCCGGCCGGGCACGGGCGCCGGGCACGAGGAGGACGACCGCTGCGGCCAGCAGGAGATACGCGGGAAACGCCGGCATCAGGATACGGAAGAAGCTCGCGTCGTCGATGGATGCCGGGATGTAGGTCCCCTTGGCGAGCAGAAAGACGACGAACCAGCTTCCGACGAGCAAGAAAGCGCGCCGGGATCTCGCCAGGAGCGCGATCGTGCCGGCAACCGGAAGCCATTCCATGACACGTGCCACCCAGAAGTGCTCGCGCAGCGCGTCGAGCACCTGGCGCAGATGAGCCCAGCTGTTCAGGCTCGGGCTGTGAATTCGGTCGATCAGGCTCCCGACTCCGGAGGCGAGCTGCACCGGCTCCGCCGGTGCAGCGGCGAGCTCGCCCAGGCCGCGGAACTTCCAGACCGCGAGCGTTAGAACCGCGGGCAAGAGCCCCGCGACGAACATGGGCAGGGCGCGCCGCCGTTCGACGATCAGCAGCAGCGCGGGCGCGACGAGGAAGATCGAGTTCGACGGCTTGATCGCGATCGACCAGCCGGCCGCGAGCCCTGCAGCTGCGGCCGGCTGCCAACCGGCCGAGTCGAGCGCGCGGAGGCAGAAGTAGGCGGAGACCAGGAGTGCAACCGTCGCAGGGAAGTCCGGCACCGAGGTCAGCCCCAGGAGTTGAGGCAGTGTGAGCTCGGTGTACTTCTGGTGGTAGCCCGGCTCCACGAACAGGATTCCGAGGTAAGGCAGGACGATCCAGAGCAGCGCGGCGAAGTAGCCAAACAGCCGGCCGGCGATGCGGCTGGCGATCCCGTACACGCACAGAAGCGCGACCGGCAGCAAGATCACCGTGTTGAGCAACACGATGGCCGGCAGCGCGGAGACCAGGCTTGCACCGGCGAACCACGAGACGGGGAGCAACATGATCGACCAGCCGTAGCCGACATAGGCGGGCGGCAGGTGCCCGTGCGCGAGCACGTAGGCACCGGAGTAGTGCCAGAGCTGGTCGCCGCCGGCGTAGTAGAGCCAGCCGTTGTGCCTGACCGTCAAGGCAAGGGCGAGCACCGCCAGCCACTGCGCGGCCACGAACGTACCCAGCACGTAGGCGGGCCTGAGTGAGCTCACGGTCTCGCGAGCGCTGGTCAGCCGCGCGCCGATCGCCTCGATCGCTGCGGGCGCTGCCGCCGTTTGCGAGCTCACGCTTGTGCGCCGGCGGTCGCGCCCGCGCGCTCGCGGTACCACGCGATCGTCCGCTCGAGCCCGTCGCGGAGCGATGTGCGCGCTTGGAAGCCGAAAAGCTCACGGGCGCGGCTCGCATCGAGGCTCCGGCGAGGCTGGCCGTTCGGCATCGAGGTGTCCCACTCGATCTCGCCTTCGAAGCCGACGAGCTCCGCGATCTGCTCCGCCAGCTCGCGGATCGAGATCTCTGCACCGGTCCCGAGGTTCACCGGCTCGGCTCCGTCGTAACGTTCAGCGGCCAGCACGAGCCCTTCGACGCAGTCGTCCACGTAGAGAAACTCACGCGTGGGCGAGCCGTCGCCCCAGAGTGTGACCCGATCTGGGTTGTCCAGCATCTTCCGGATCAGACCTGGAATGACATGCGACGTCTCGAGGTCGAAGTTGTCGCGCGGGCCGTACAGGTTGGCGGGCAGGAGGAAGATCGAGTCGAGCCCGTACTGCTCTCGATAGGACTGTGCTCCGACGAGGATCGACTTCTTCGCGACGCCGTAGGGGGCGTTCGTCTCCTCCGGATAGCCGTTCCAGAGGTCGTTTTCGCGGAACGGCACTGCCGCGAACTTGGGATACGCGCACACGGTGCCGGCGATGACGAGCTTGCCGAGACCGTGTTCGCGCGAGAGCTCGAGCACGTGCGCTCCCATCATCAGGTTCGCGTACCAGAACCGGCCCGGATTGACCTTGTTTGCCCCGATGCCGCCCACCTCGCCCGCCAGGTGGAAGACACGCTCGGGCTTCGCGTCGTCGAACAGTCGGCCGGCGTCGCCCCACTTCGTCAGGTCGTAGTCCGCTCGCCGCGCGACGTAGACGTCGTGACCGTCGGCCTGGAGACGCTCGACGAGGTGCGAGCCGAGAAAGCCGCCGCCGCCTGTGACGAGGATCTTCATGCGGGAGTGCGCGTCTGCGAGAGCCAGTCGACACGGCCGATCCAGCGCGGCCGGTTCTCGGCGTACCAGGCGATCGTCCGTGCGACACCGTCCTCCCACGAGACGTGGGGCTCCCAGTCGGTTTCCCGGTTGAGCTTCTCGTAGCCGACACGCAGCGCCATGACCTCGCTCGCGCCCGGCCGGAAACGCTCGGCGGTCGAGACGATCTCGCGAGTGTCCCAGTGACCCTGCTCCCGGCCCACGCGCAGGATGAGCTCGGCCCAGTCGCGCATCGAGATGTTCTTGCCCTGTCCGTAGACGTAGAGGTCGCCGGGGATGCCCCGTGCCGCGACCATCAGGTGCCCACGTACTCCGTCGGTGCAGAAGCAGAAGTCGCGCATGGGCTCGAGCTGGCCGAGCTCGACGGTCTCACGGGTGAGGGCCTGCGTGATGATCGTCCCCGTGATGTAGCGCGGGTTCTGGCGCGGCCCGTAGTTGTTGAACATCCGCGTGACGACGCCGGGCACGCCGAACGCGTCGTGATAGTTCATGGTCAGGAAGTCGGCCGCGACCTTCGAGGTCGCGTAGATCGACTTCGGGTTGATCGGCGAGCGCTCGTGCAGGATCAACCCGCCCTCTTCGTCGAAGTCGTGCTGGTGCGCCACGTCCTCGTGCACGTTCCCGTACTCCTCCGACGTGCCGGCGGTGTCGAACTTCTCGAGCTCGAGACCGTGGTCGACGATCGACTGGAGGAGGTTGAGCGTGCCGATCGTGTTCGCGATCACCGTCTCGTACGGGCGATGCCACGACTCGCCAACGTGTGCCTGCGCGCCGAGATGGAAGACGTAAGGCTTGTCCGGGGCGTCGAGCAGCTCCCTGACGAGGTAGTCGACCGACGTCTTGTCCGTGAGATCTGCGAAGTGCACCTTGAGCTGCTCGCGGAGCGGAGCGATGTTGTTCAGCGCGCCGCTCGAGGTGGCGCGAACGAACGCGTGCACGTTCGCGTCGAGCTGGACGAGCGCATCTGTGAGGTGCGATCCCATGAACCCGTCGGCGCCGGTGACGAGGCAGGTCCTGCCGCTGAAGAAGTCGCCGAAGTCCCGCCGAAGATCAGCAACGGCGTCGTCCGTCCAGGTGGAGTCGTGTTGGTCTGCTTTCATGCAGCGGTGCCCGCCGACGAGCAGCCCAAGGGTAGCCCGGAGCGCGGCCGGAGTGCGGTTCGAAGCGGCGCCTTTACAGGTCTCTCATATGTGACGTTGAGCCTCGCCGCGGCAGTGGCCGGTGCCTTCCTGGCGCACAAGTTCGGCCGAAACCGGGAGACCGACGGCTTCATGGCCGCTTACGGCGTCTACCTCGTGCTCGTGCTCGGGGCCCAGGCCTTCCGGATGGTGGTCGTCCCCGACCTGACTCGCGCCGAGGCCGAAGGGCGGCTCGGCTCGGAGTTTCGAGCCTATGCACTCGCTTTCCTGGCCGTCGCCGTCCCTGCAACGGTACTGGCGGCGGCCTTCTCGCATTTCTGGGGCGAGTTGATCACCGGACGGCTTCCGGAGGAGTCGGCGGTGGTCGCCGCCCAGGCGCTGCCGTGGCTCGTGCCTGCCGCGTTCGCCCAGCTGATCGCGGCGCTTGCAGCGAGTGCGCTCGCTGCGAAGGACAGCTACGTGCCGGCCGCTCTCGGCTTTGCGCTCGGCGGCATCGGCGGCGTCGTCTTCTTCGTTCTGGCCGCGGACTCCCACGGTCTCGTCTCACTTGCGTGGGGGCTGGCGCTGAACGGCGCGATCGCGATCGGCCTGCCGATGATCGTGCTGCTCGCGCGCGGGAACAGGCTCCGGCTGCATCGAGGCGTCCCACTTCGACTCCGCCACCGGCTCTGGCGGCTCTTGTACGGCGCAGCCGTGCCCATTGCTCTGCAAGGCCTCTACGTGATCGCGCTCCGCTTCGCCGCCGGCACGGGCGAGGGCAGCGTCACGAGCCTGTCGTATGCGTACCTGCTCGCTGCGACGTTCGTCAGCGCGACGGCGTTCTCGCTGTCGCTCATCTCTGCGGCGCCGTTGACCCGCCGTGGTGTCGACGCCGAGAGCGCCGCGGATCACGTCGTTCATTCCGCGTGGGTTTCCCTCGCGTTCGTGGGCGCCGCTGCCGGGCTCGTGGCGCTTGTCGGCGGACGTGTGGTCACGGCGGTGCTCGGCGACGCGTTCTCGGGCCACGTTGGGGACGAGCTCGGACGCCTCGTCGTGTTCCTCTCCCCGTGGATGGTCGCGAACGCGGCGTTCCTGATCACGTATCCACTGTTGTTCGTCATGCACCGCACGCGGCTGCTGATCCCGATTGGGATTGGTGCGCTTGTCGTCGACATCCCGATCTCGATCGCCGGCCGCGCGCTGTGGGGACTCACGGGCGTGACAGTCGCGCTCGGCGTCTCGACGCTCGTCGTCGTGCTCGCTCTGATGGCCTCGCTCGCGCCGAGGATGCTGGCGCTGACCGTCGTCGGCCTCGGTCGTCTCTCGATCCTCGTCGGGGCCGCCACCGCGCTCGCGTTCGGCGGAGCGTCGCTGGTGCTCGGCGCGGTGCCGGCGGCAGCGGCGGGCCTGGCGCTCTACGCCCTCCTTCTGGTGGCGATGCGCCAGCTCGGTCTTGCGCAGGCATGGCACTACGTGCGTGCCCTCCACTGACAGCCTCACCCCGTACAATCCTCTGAATGTCCGGGCCGGAGGCGAAAAACCCGGCGCCTGCAGGTATTTCCTCGCCGGAGGAGACCGACGTCGCCGCCCTGTTCGACCGGCTCCGCGAGGAGCTTCGACGTGGTGCCGTCCATGAGGACTCGCGGGGCGCCGAATTCGCCTCGACCCGGGCCCTCGCCGAGCGCTTCTGGCCGGTCACGGCCGAGCGTCCGGCCGGCGGCGGCCCGAAGGGCATCGTCAAGCGTTTCCTGCGTAAGCTCATGCGCTGGTACGTCGAGCCGCTGGCCGCCGACCAGCGGGTCTTCAACGATTCCGTCCTCAAGCTCGTCGATGCACTGTCGGAGCGGGCCGACGCCTCGACGGCGGCTCGCGAGCAGGCGGAGCGACTCGTGCGCGAGCTGGAAGAACGCCTCGCGCGGCTCGAGCGGCGAGGCCCGGCCGCCGGTGGCGTGGCCGCGCCCGCGACGGTTGCGTCCCAACCTGCCGCCGCCTCGGTTCCGGATTACTTCGCGTTCGAGAGCAGGATGCGCGGCAGCGTCGAGTCCATCCGCGAGCGCCAGCGGGGCTACCTCGACGAGCTGCGGCAGAACGCGCCGGTGCTGGACATCGGCTGCGGGCGTGGTGAGCTCCTCGGGCTCTTGCGGGAAGCCGGCGTGGCGGCACGGGGCATCGATGCCGACGCCGACATGGTCGCGTACGCGCGCGGCGACGGGCTCGAGGTCGAGCAGGCCGACCTGGTCACGTACCTCGAAGCCGCAGCCGACGGTTTGCTCGGCGCGATCTTCATGGGCCAGGTCGTCGAGCACCTCCCCGCACCGACTCTCGTGCAGGCGCTGCGGCTCGCAACCGTGAAGCTGCGACCGGGCGGCGTTCTCATCGCCGAGACGATCAATCCGCTCTCGCCGATCGCGCTACGCAACTACTTCGCGGACCTGACGCACGCCCAGCCGCTCGTGCCTGAGACCCTCGAGCTTCTCGCCCGCCAGTCGGGGTTCGTGGAGACGGAGATCCGTTTTCTCAACGAGCCCGCCGAGCGGCTGACCGAGCCGGACGATCCCGTGATCGCCGCCAACGTCCGGCGTCTGAACGACCTTCTGTTCGCGCCGCTCGACTACGCCCTCGTGGCGCGAACGGCTGCGCATGCATAGACACGCAGAAGCAGCGTTCGCGACACTGACACGTGACAGCTCTCTCCCTAGGCTGTTGGTGGGCGGGAGTGGTGGGACCCGGTCACTCGCGCGTGTACCTCTAGAGGGCGGAAGATGAGGATCGCGGTCTGCGCGCCGCAGGTTCCCTTCGAGCGCGGCGGGGCCGAGATCTTCGCCGACGACCTGGTCGGCGAGCTCCGCGCTCGCGGTCACGAGACGGACCTCGTCACCATTCCCTACAAGTGGTACCCGGGAGAGCGCGTGCTTTCCCAGGCCTTCCTTTGGCGACTGCTCGACCTGAGCGAATCCGACGGACGCCCGATTGAGCTGGCGATCGCTACGAAGTTCCCGTCGTACGCGGTTCGGCATCCGAACAAGGTGGTGTGGCTGCTGCACCAGTTCCGGCAGGCCTACGAGCTCGACCGCACCGCGCTCGGGCAGTTCGGCGAGAGCACGGAGGAGCGTGCGACGCGACGGGCCGTTCAGCGCCTCGATCGTGTCGCCTTGGGCGAGGCGAAGAAGGTGTTCGCGACTTCCCGCAACGTCGCCGACCGGCTGCAGCGTTCGACGGGGATCGCCGCCGAAGTGATGCCGCATCCGCCCCAGGAGCTGCCCTATCGGACGGAAAGCTACGACGACTTCGTGCTCTCGGTCGGGCGCCTCGACCGCGCGAAGCGACACGATCTGCTGCTCGACGCGCTCGCCGCCGACTCGACGTTGAACTGCGTGATCGTCGGCGACGGTCCGGATCGCGAGCGGCTCGAGGACGTCGTCCGCAAGCGCGGGCTCGACGGCCGCGCGCGTTTCACGGGCCGCATCGACGAGGAGGAGCTCGCGGCGCTCTACGCACGCTGCCTCGTCGTCTACTACGCACCCGTCGACGAGGACTTCGGCATGGTTCCCTACGAAGCGTTCCTGGCCGAGAAGCCGGTCGTCACGACGACCGACGCGGGCGGGCCGCTCGAAGTCGTCACGGATCGGGCCACCGGGCTCGTGATCGAGCCGCGCGCCGCAGCGCTTGCCCAGGCGTGCTCCTGGCTGCGTGACCACGTCGACGACGCGCGTGCTTGGGGACTGGCCGGAAAGGAGATCGCGCGCCGCGTTTCCTGGGACGAGACGATCGCGCGTCTGCTCGCGTGAGAGTTGCGTATTACTCACCGTTGCCGCCTGAACGGTCTGGGATAGCCGACTATTCCGCGTTGCTCGTGCCCGCGCTCGCGGATCTCGTCGAGATCGCGGTCGTGCGCCGTGGACGCACGCGACCTGTCGCCGCCGACGTTGCGCTCTACCACGTCGGCAACGATCCAGAGGCGCACGGCTGGATCGTCGATGCGCTGCGACGACGGCCGGGAGTGGTCGTGCTGCACGATTTCGTGCTCCATCACCTCGTTGCAGGATTGACGATCGGCCGGAAGGACGGCCACGGCTATCTCGCTGCCATGGAGCGCGACGCCGGTATCCCGGGACGCCTGCTTGCACACGGTGTGCTGGACGGTCGTGTGTCTCCGCCGTGGGAGACACGCCCCGACGAGTTCCCGCTCGCCGGTGAGGTGCTGGCCAACGCGACGGGCCTGATCGTCCACTCGCACTACGTCGAGGAGCGCGCGCTCGAGGTCGGATACGCAGGCCCGATCTGGCGCATCGAGCACCCCGCCTGGCCCGCGGCAGGCGTCGAGCCCGCTCGGATCGAAGGCCGCCCGCTCTTCGGCTGCTTCGGGCATCTGAATGCGAGCAAGCGCATCCCTCAGCTGATCGAGGCCTTCGGTTTGGTGCGGAGGCGCCATCCGAACGCGAAGCTCCTGCTCGTCGGGCCGGCGTCGCCCGGGTTCGACGCGGACCGACTTGTAACGGAAGGCGTCGAGCGCATCGGCTACGTCGAGGAGGACCAGCTCTGGTCCCTGCTGGCCGCGTGCGACGCGTGCATCTCGCTCCGCTCGCCGACGATGGGAGAGACCTCCGGCACTGCCATACGGGCGCTCTCGCTCGGACGGCCCCTCGTCGTCAGCGACCTCGGCTGGTTTTCGGAGTTGCCTGCTGACGTCGCGCTGAAGGTGCCGGTGGACGAGGACGAGATCGCGTCGCTCGCGACGGCGCTGGAGCTCCTCGCCTCGAGCGAGCCGACACAGCTGGCGATGAGCGAGGCGGCCCGCGCGTACGCCCAGCGGGAGCACGATGTCGGTCACGTCGCAGAGAGCTATGCGGCGGCGCTGGAGGAGGCAGCGGGCGGGACAAGGGTTGCGGATGCGGTCGTCGCCGAGGTCGCGCAGGCCGCCGCCGAGATCGGCATCGAGCCCGGGACGCCCTTCGCGGCAGAGCTCGCCGGCCGGCTGGATGACGTCGGGCTCGCACGAAACGGCCGGCCCGAGCCCGCTCCCCCGCCTACGCGCAGGTATCTGGCCCGCATCCCCATCTGGGCGTGGCTCGCCGGGCTTGTCGTCCTCTCGGCGGTATTCCGCTACGGGTTGTCACGCCGGGTCGTCGCTCCGTGGATCATGGTCGACGAGCTCATCTACTCCGAGCTCGCCAAGAGCTTCGCGCAGACCGGCCACTTCCTCATTCGCGACGTGCACCACGGCGCGTACGGCGCGGTGTATCCACTGCTGATCTCGCCTGCGTGGCGCGTCTTCGGCTCTGTGGCCGACGCGTACGCCGCAGCGAAGACCATCGGGTCCGTGCTCATGTCGCTGACCGCGATCCCGGTCTACTTTCTCGCGCGGCGAGTCCTTGCGCCGGTCCCTTCATTGCTAGCCGCGTTACTGGCCGTTGCGGTGCCGTCGCTGATGTACACGGGCACCCTGATGACGGAGACGGTTTTCTATCCGCTCTTTGCCTGCGTGGCGCTGGCGCTCGTGCTTGCGCTCGAACGGCCCACGATTCAGCGGCAGCTCGTGCTGCTCGCGCTTTGCCTGCTCGCGTTTCTGACGCGCTCGCAGGCGATCGTGCTCATTCCCGCGGTGGCGTCGGCGCCGCTTCTGCTGGCGTGGCTCGACCGCCGCCGGCTGCGGATGCTCGCGGACTTTCGTGTTTTGTACGGCGCTCTCGCCACAGCGATCGTGGGTGTGCTCGCCGTCCAGCTTGCCCGCGGCCATTCCCCGCTCGACGTGCTGGGGAGCTACAGCGTGACCGGCCACACGACGTACCGGCCTGACCAGGTGCTCAAGTGGGTCCTCTTTCACGTGGCCGAGCTCGACCTCTACCTCGGCATTGCACCGTTCGCCGCGTTGCTACTGCTCGTGTTCGTCGCCCGCACGCTCGACCGTCCGCTTCGCATCTTCCTCGCGGCAGCCTTGCCTCTGACCGGCTGGTTGCTGCTCGAGGTCGGCGCCTTCGCGTCAGCGCTTTCGCCGCGCATCCAGGAGCGCAACCTCTTCTACGTCGCACCGCTGTTCCTCATCGCCCTCCTCGCGTGGATCGAGCGCGGGCTGCCGAGGCCTCCTCGCGCCACCGCCACTGCCGCCGTGCTCGCCGCTGCCCTGCCGGGCGCGATCCCGTATTACCACCTCATCGACACCCCCGCCGAGTCGGACACCCTCGCCCTGCTGCCGCTCTGGTGGCTTCAGGAGACGATCGTCGGACTGGACACGATCCCGGTCTTGGTCGTCGCGGCGGCTGCGGTGATCGGTCTCCTCTTCTTATCCATCTCGGCGCGTTATGCGCTCGTCCTCCCGGCGGTAGTGCTGCTCTGGTTCGCTTTCGCGACCGAGCGAATCGAGCGCTTCGATCACGGCTTCCCCAAGGCGTCGGTCGGCGCGTTGTACCAGGGCATCAGTGGGCCGAGGCGCGACTGGGTCGACGCTGCGGTCGGCCGCCACGCCGACGTCGCGTTCGTCTTCTCGGGCACGGATGTGACACACCATCCGGACGTTTTGTGGGAGAACGAGTTCTACAACCGCAGTATCGGCCCGGTGTACGACCTCCGCGGCCCGTCGATGGGCGGCCTGCCGGAGACGAGGGTTACGCAGAGGGCTGACGGCGTGCTGCTCGCCGACGGTCAGCCGGTACGCCATGCGTACGTGCTGAGCGAAGAGAGCGTAGGCCTCGGCGGCGCTGTGATTGCGCGCGACGAGGGGAAGGGGATGGCGCTGAGGCGAACCGACGGGCTCGTGCGCATCCGCTATCGCGTGCGCGGCCTCTATCCCAACGACACGTGGTCCGGGAGGCAGGTGTCATACACACGGCTTCGCTGTACAGGCGGCGCGGTCACGGCGGAGCTGAGACGCGACCCCAACCTCATCAGCCGCCCGCAGACCGTGCAGGCGGCCGGCGCGAGCGTGATCCTTCGGTCCGAGGAAGACGCGACCCTCACCGCCCCGCTGCGTCCGCGCAACGGCGTGTGCCGCGCCGTCTTCACCGTCACTCCTACCGCCGTCCCGGGCCCGGCGGATCCGCGCGTGCTCGGCGTGCACTTCCTCGCGTTCCGCTACGCCGCTCCGTGAGGATCGCCTATGACGTCACGCCGCTCTCGCATCCGCGGACGGGCGTCGGCAACTACATCCTCGGCGCGCTGAAAGGAATGGCCGAGGCGGCGGACGGATCGCACGAGCTGGTCGCTTTCGGCCCGGTCAGCATCCGCGGAAGGAAGCTGCTCGACGCGACACTGGCGGACCTCCCGGTCGAGCAGCGCATCGCGACTGTGCCGCTCGCGCACGCCGTGCGGACAGCCTGGAGCCGGCTCGGACGCCCACCGGCCGAACGCTTTCTCGGTCAGGCCGACGTGTTGCACTTCACGGACTGGATGGTCCCGCCGGGACGGCCGCGCGTCCGCGCGACGATGATCCACGACCTCGGTCCGCTGCGGTATCCAGAACGGCTGCATCCGCGAACGGTGCGCATGCATACCGCGACCGCTCGGGCTGCGGCGAGTTGCGACGTCGTCTTCACGAACGCTGAGTACACGGCAACCGACGTCGTCGAACGGCTTGGGATTCCGCGCGAGCGCATCCGCGTCGCGTATCCCGGTGTCGACACGCACTACCGGCCCGACGGCGAGCGCTACGAAGACGGACGCCCGTACGTCTTCACGACCGCAACCGACGACTGGCGCAAGAACCGGGGCGTCGTCGAGGCTGCTTTGACACTGCGCGGCGACGACCTGACGCTGCTTTCTCTGGGTCAGGCCGGCCATGGCTATGTCGCCGACGAGGAGCTGCCCGCCTTCTATCGCGGCGCGGAGGTCTTCGTATACCCGTCGCGGTTCGAGGGTTTCGGGATTCCGATCATCGAGGCGATGGCGTGTGGCGTTCCCTGCGTCGCCTCTTCACATCCTTCGCTTGACGAAGCTTGTGGAGACGCCGCCGTCCGTGCGGATCCCGAGAGCCCGGAGGCATTCGCCGAGGCGATCGGTCGAGCGCTGACCGAGCGTGACCTGCTCGTCTCGCGCGGCATCGTCCACGCGGGTCGCTTCAACTGGCTCGAAACGGGCCGCGTTCACCTGCAGAGCTACGCTGACGCGCTGTGATGCGCGTCGCAATGGACGTCTCTCCGCTCGCTCAAACGCGTGCCGGAACGGCGCGGTATCTGAAAGGGCTTATTCGTGAGCTCGAACGGCGCGACGACGTCATGGTGTCGAGCCGCTCGTTCGGAGGGAAGAGCCGTCTATCGACCGCGGCGCGTGACGGCATCTGGTATCCGTTCCTGCTCGGACGTGAAGGTGCCGCTGATCTCCTGCACTGTCCGACGTACCGCGGCCCTCTGCGCTCGCGCGTCCCGCTGGTCGTCACCGTGCACGACCTCGCGGTCCTCCGGCATCCGGGAGCGTTCAACCGCTGGACGCGCACGTACAGTCCGCGTGTCGTACCGGCCGTGCTCCGAGCGGCGCGACGTGTGATCGCGGTGTCCGACTTCACTCGCCGGGAGCTCGTCGAGCTGCTCGGAGTGCCGGACGAGAAGATCCGTGTCGTTCCGAACGCCGTCGGCGACGAGTTCACGCAAGAGGGCCCGGCGGAAGCCGGCGACTATGTCCTTGCCGTCGGAACACTCGAACCGCGCAAGAACCTCGGTCGACTCGTTGAAGCGGTCCGCAAGACCGACCGGGAGCTTCGTGTCGTCGGCGCGCGCGGTTGGGGGGGCGTCGAGGTCCGAGGAAACGGCGTTCGCTGGCTCGGTGAGGTCGACGACGCAGAGCTCGCGCGCCTCTACCGCGGCGCGGCCTGTGTCGCGTATCCGTCGCTCTACGAAGGTTTCGGGATTCCGATCTTGGAGGCGATGGCTTGCGGCACGCCCGTGGTCACCACGCGGGGGACGGCGATGGAGGAGGTCGCGGACGGAGCGGCAGTCCTCGTCGATGCGCGCGATTCGGAGGAGATCGCGGCCGGCATCGAACGCGCCGCCACGGAGCGCGACACCCTCGTCCCGCGTGGGCTCGAGCGGGCGCGGGCGTTCCGGTGGGACGCGGTAGCCGCGGCGACGGTCGAGGTGTACCGGGAGGCTGCCCAATGAGCGACCGCCCGCTCGTGCTCGTCGACGCGGACGTGCTCGGACGCCGCCGCACAGGCGACGAGACGTACGTCGCGCAGTTGCTGCGCGAGCTGCCCGCGGTCGCCGGGGATCTTCGACTCGCCGCGGTGACACGCGACCCGGAGCTCGTTCCTGAAGGAATCGAGCCGGTACAGCTTCAGGCGCGGTCACAGGAGCTGCGCATGGCCCTCACGCTTCCCCGTCTGCTGCGGCGTCTTCGACCCGACGTCGCGCACTTCATCCATGCACTGCCGCTCCGTTGTCCCTGTCCGGCGGTCGTCACCGTGCAGGACCTCTCCTGGGAGAGGGATCCGAGCGTCTTCGGCTTCTGGGACCTCGTGACGTTCAAGGTCTTCGTGCGTCGTGCCGTGCGAAAGGCCGAGCGCGTCCTCGCGATCTCCGAGCGCACCAAACGCGACCTGATAGAGCTTTACGGGACGCCGGCCGAGAAGATCGTCGTCTCGCCGCTCGCGCCCGACCCGGCGTTCGTGCCGGCGGGCGAGCACGATTCGTTTCTTCTCTTCGTCAGCGCGATCGAGCCGCGAAAGCAGCCGCTGGCCGCGATCGATGCCGCCAATGCGGTCGGGTGCAAGCTCGTCGTGGTCGGCCCGCCGAAAGATCCAGAGCTCGCCGCCGAGCTGACCCGCCGAGGGGCGGACGTCCGCGGGTACGTGCCGAAGGACGAGCTGGTGCGGCTGTACCAACGGGCCGCGTGCCTGGTCTTCCCGTCGCGTTACGAGGGCTTCGGCCTGCCGGTCGTCGAGGCGATGGCCTGCGGGACGCCTGTCGTGGCCGCGCCTGAAAGGGCGATGCAGGAAGTCGCCGGCGACGCTGCGATCTTCACGGATGACCTTGCCGACGGCGTTCGCCGTGCGCTCGCCGACCGGGCGCGACTTTCCGCGGTCGGCGTCGAACGGGCCAAGACGTTCTCCTGGCGCGAGACTGCGCGGATCACTGCCGATGTCTACCGGAGCGTGCTCGGCGCGTGAAGGTATCGGGCGTGTTCGTCGCCACGGGGCGTGGCGAGGCCGAACTGCTGCGCACCTCGCTCCCTGCGCTGCGGCCTCAGGTCGACGAGCTCGTCGTCGTTGCCAACGGCCCCGAAAGTCGACCGGGAAACTTTTCCGGCGACGCCCACGTGGTGGAGAACGACCGCCCACTCGGCTTCTCTGCAAACGTCAACAAGGGCATCGCGGCGACGAGCGGCGAGTACGTCGTGATCTCGAACCCGGATGCCGTCCCGGATCGGGACTGCGTGGCCGAGCTCGTTGCGTTCGCCGATGCTCATCCGCGTTGCGGGATCACAGGGCCCAGAATGATCAATCCGGACGGCACTCTGCAAGCTTCGCGGCGCAGCTTTCCGACGGTTGGCGGCACGATCGTGCGGCGCACGCCCCTGCGTTCGCTGTTTCCACCGTTGCGCTGGCAGCGGCGGCACTACCTGCTTGACGCTCCCGACGACGAGCCTATACAGGTGGACACGATGCTCGGCGCGTTCCTGCTCATGCGTCGAACCATGCTCGACGAGATCGGCGGGTGGGACGCGGGTTACAAGCTGTACGTGGAAGACATCGACCTCAGCTACCGCGCGATGAAGGCCGGTTGGGAGCGCTGGTGGGTGCCGAGTGCCGTCGTCCATCATGAATACCAGGCCGTGATCGACAAGCACTTCCTCACGCGCCGGAACCTCTGGCACCTGCACGCGATGCTTCGCTTCCTGCGCAAGCATCCCGAACGGCTCTTCGCGCTTCGATGACCGGAGGGAAATACGACGCCCAGGCGGAGCGCTGGTCCGAGACTGCGTATGCAGACGCGGCGACCTATCTGGCCCACCGGGGCGAGCTCGTGCTCTCCGTCGGTCCGCCGCTCGAGCGAGGCGACGCGGTGCTGGATCTCGCCTGTGGCGACGGCGGCTTCGCGGATCACCTGCCGGGCGTTCGCTACTCGGGCGTTGATGCGAGCCCCGAGATGGTCAAGGCCGCCAAGCTGCGCGGCCGCGACGTCGTGCTCGGCGACCTGAACGACTACGAGCCGCAATACCCCGTCGCGGCTACCACGTGCTTCCGGGCGGTCTACTACGCCGACGACCGTGTGGCCTTCTTTCGCAGAGTCGCGGGATACACCGAACGGAAGTTCGTCTTCGACCTGAACCCGCGCCAGTATCGCGTCGATGACGTCCGCGCAGACTTGCGACTCGCGGGCTTCGATCGGTTCGAGCTACACCCGTTCTTCTCGCCTCAGCGATTCGCGCTACCGCGGCCTCTGGCGAGTGCCTTCCACTTGCTCGAGCGGAGCGGGCCGCCGGCGCGTCTTCTGCTCGCGCTGCGCTTCAGCTACTTGTGCGCGGCTTTCCGCGGCGGCAAGAACACGTAGCTCACCTGCGCGCCCAGCTCTCGGTTGTCGCTCGCGCCCGGGGTGAGCTCTTTCGGAACGAAGGTCGGCGTGATCTTTATCTCGACGCGGAACCGGGGGCCGGGCGCACGCAAGACGAGCACCCGTTGTTGCTTGCTGCTGATGTCGAAGCGCTTGATCTCGCTCGGCTTGCCGAGATGTGGCTGTTTGTCGTCGCCGATCACGATCGGGCCGATCGCAACGGTCGCGTGCCCGGTCATCTCTCGCGCCCCTTGGGGTGGCCCAGACAGGACGACGCGCATGCGTCCCGTGCGGTTGTTCTCGGTCGCGTAGCGCGTGTAGGCGCTCGACGAGCCCATCCACCCGTCGGGATACACATCGGTCACCGCGCCGCCCAACCGGAGCGGCGGAGCGATCTTGACAAGGCGCCAGTTCTCGAGCCCGCCACCTGCGCGGTGGAGATGTGTCGCGACCGTCTTCCCGACGACTTCGATGCCTTGCTCCTCGACCACGTACGGATAACCCCAATCGCCGCATCGATCACGGCTGCACAGTGCGCCGTCGGATGCGCGAGGATCCGGCGTCAGGAAGGGTCCCGGGCCCTGCGCCGTCCCGTCGAGGCTCCAGACCGCCTTGATCGAGCGGTTCCAGAATTCGGTCAGCCACTCGCCGTTCTGATCGGCCATCTGCTGGCCGATGTACAGCGTCGGTGCCCCGTGCGTTACGTCGTCGACCCAGGTGAAGGGTGCCCGAATGTTTTCCTCGAAGCGGTCTGAGGCGCGGTTCGACGCTGACGCGAAGGAGATCTCCGCGGTGAGATTCCAGGCGACGACACCGGCTGCAACTGCGAGGACGAGCCACGTCGCACCCCGTCCGATGAACCGCGGCGCGAGCAGTAGCACGATCGAAAACCCGAGCAGCGAAACCAGCCCGATTTTCGCGCTCGTCGGATCGAGCAGGAGGTAGCGGTTTGCCTGTTGCAGGATCGCGAGCCCAGGTGCGTTGTAGGAGAGATCCTGACCCATGTCGTAGGGGGTGGTCAGGATCAGGACAAGGGCGAAGGCAGACGAAGCCGCGAGTGCGATCGGGTTGAGGCGGCGAAGCTCGAGCCAGAGCGCAGTGCCCGTGAACAGAAGCGGTGCGAGGTAGATGAGGTTGCGCTCGTAGGTGTACGTGCCGAAGGTGATCGACACATATGCCGCCTTCACGGCGGTGTAAATACCGAAGGTGACGATGGCAGCGAGCAGAACGCTGCGGAAGATGCGCAACTCCCGGCGCGCCGTTTCGCCGGGTGCTCGCCAGAGCACCGCCAGCCCTGCGACAACGGGTAGCACGCCGAGCCCGATCGTCAACGCGCCCGCGGCGTTCAGACTGAGGTCCAGCATGCGACCTTTGTAGAGCCGCGTCGTGTAGTTCCATTCGAGCGAGCGGTGGCCGAGCACCGCGCTGACGATCACTGCGATCCCGACGACGAGTGTCACGAAGCCCACCCAATCCCACGCGCTCCAGCTCCTGCGCCACCGGCTGACGTATTCGGATCGCCAGAGCAGGAACGTCCCGGCAAGTAGAAAGACCACCGGGATCATTGCGAGCTCACCGCGGACGAGCGGGGCGATCAGGGATGCGACAACCGCACTGCCGATCCACCAGCGCGATCGTGAGACCAGGGCGCGCAGGATCAGGAAGAGGGCCAGCGTCGACCAGAAGTACGCGAACGGCTCCTCGACGATCATCGAGGAGTACGCGACCGCCGGGATCGCGGCTGACGCCGCTGCGACGAAGAGCGCGGGCCGACGGCCGACGAACAGGCGTGCGATCCCGTAAGCGGGAAAGACGGTCGCAGTCGTCACGATCACCGTCAGGTACTTCACGGTCGCGTACGCGGAGTGGAGGTTGTCGATGAACCACGCGGGCGCGAGCACGTACGACCAGAGCGTCGTGAAGGAGTAGGGAGCGCCGCGTCGCGCCGCATGGCCGGTATCAGCGATCGCGCGCGAAAGCTGCGTGAGCTCGAGCTCGTCGCCGAAGAGCCACGGCGTCTTGTGGGCCCACGCCTGGATCATGTAGACGATCGTCAGCCAGAGGAAGATGCTCAGCAGGGGCACCGCTGCCAGAAGGCGGTCGGCCAGCGTCTGTTCAGCCGGCGGGGTCCGCGCGGTCACGACAGCCATTCGCGAGTCAGTCGGCGGTTGCGCCGAGGACAGAGCGAGGATCGAGGTCGGTGTGGCGACGGACGAACCGGCACGGCACCTGTGCGAGCGCGCACGCGTCGATGACCAGGCCCAGCTGTTCCCGCGGCGCGTCGGGAATCGTGACGAGCACGGCGTCGGGGCGCGCGCGAGAGAGGATCCCTTCGATCTCGCCGGTCCCGCCCAACACATGCACTCCCTGGAGGCGTCGACGGGACAGCCGCGGATCGTCGTCCACGAAACCGACCACCTGCTCGCCTGCCGTCTCTCGGAGTTCCCGCAACAGGCTGCGGCCTCCCCGGCCCGCTCCGACGATCAGCGTGCGGTGACGGTCGCCGCGCCCGGTCAGTGCGGAGACTCCGCGCACGAATGCCCGTTCCCAGAAGCGCGAGGCGCCGATCAGAATCGTGCACACGAGCGCGTCGATGACGAAGACGCTGCGCGGGAATGGGCCCCAGGTCTGCGTGGCGTCGAGGATCAGGTACGCAACGACCTCCGAGACCACGACAGCCGACACGATGCTGGCCGCGTCGCGTGCGCCGGCGTACCGCCAGACGCCGCGGTAGAGCCCAAACGGGATGAAAGCCAGGTAGCGAACGGCGAGCACGACGGTGATCGAGACGAGGAAGATGTGCCGCTGGTAGGGGCTGCCGCCGCCCTGTAGGCGGAGGTAGTACGCAACGGCGAAGGAAGCGGTGATGAGCGCGAAGTCGACCAGCGACTCCACGAGTCGCCGCGGATTCGCGACGAAGGTGCGCAACCAGCCACGGTCACCGGCAAAGCCCGGCGCCCGTTCCACGTCGGAGAGCACGCTCGCAAACTGAACGAGCAGCGCGAACGTGAGCAACACGCCGATCAGTGTTACCCACGCGTTGTCGAGCACGGCATAGAAGAGGCTGGTCGTCCCGAGCCCGGCGGAGATCACGGCCAGCAGCACGACGGCGCGCTTCTCAGAGAGACCGTGATACACGAGGCGGTGCGAGGTGTGGTCGCGTCCTCCCTGATAGACCGGCCGGCCGTCGAGCAGGCGCACGATCGTGACGAGGCTCGTGTCGAGGATCGGCACCGCAAGCACGAGGATCGGCAGCAGCAGGGTTGCGACGGTCGTGCCCGCCACCTTCCAGCTCGCGGTCAGGCCGAGCGCGGCCAGCGCGAAGCCCAGCGGCTGGCTGCCCGAGTCGCCCATGAAGACCGCGGCGGCCTTGCCGTGGCGCAGGTTGAAGGGGAGAAAGCCGGCGCACGCGAACGCGAGCGCGAGCGCGAGCACCAGCACCGCATGGTTCTTGTGCACAGTGACGGCGTCGACGGCGAAGAACGCCGCGGCAATCCCGGCCAGCGTTGCTGCGAGCCCGTCCATGTTGTCGAGGAGGTTGAACGCGTTCGTCAGGCCGACGAGCCACACGAGTGCGACAACGCCCCCCAGAAAGTCGTTCGAGATGAGGCCGGAGATCGTCAGCCCGTTGAAGATGACCAGGCCGGCCGCCGCAAATTGTGCAGCGAGCTTCGGGATCGGCCCAAGCGAATAGAGGTCGTCCAGCAGCCCGGCGACGAAGAGAATCGTGCAGCCGCCGAGAATCGCCAGGAGCTCCCGGCTCGCCGGTGCTGCGCCGACGGCGACCGCGACTCCGACTCCGGCGAGGAGGCCGGCGAAGATCCCGATGCCCCCGAACATCGGCGTTGTTCGCTCGTGCCAGCGATCCTCGCGCGGAGCCGCGGCGAAGCGCGTGACGAGCGGGGTGCGAAGCAGCAGCCAGATCGCCGCGGCCGCGGCTGGAAATGCAGCGATCGCCGCGAGCGCCTTCACGGAGCTGAAGCGTAACGAAGGGCTGTAAGCGCCATGTGAGGCCACCTCTAGACTAGGCCGCGCCCATGACGACGGTATACGGGGATCTCGTCCGCTACCGCGAGCTGTTCGGGAACCTCTTTCGCCGGGACGTCCAGGCGAAATACCGGGGCTCGCTCCTCGGCCTGGCCTGGACGCTCGCGAATCCCGTCCTCCTCATGGCCGTCTACCTGCTCGTGTTTTCGGTGCTGTGGAAGACACCGTTCGGGTCGGAGGGACACTACGCGCTCTTCCTGCTCGTCGGGCTGTCGGCCTGGATCTTCTTCGCCACCTCCGTGCAGTCCGCGTCCAGGTCGATGCTGGACAACGCCAATCTCATCCGGAAGACGCGTTTCCCGCGCCAGCTGCTGCCGCTGTCCGTCGTCGCGACGCACCTGATCAGCTTCGGCGTCATGCTCGTCGTCCTGCTCGTGGTGAATTTCGCGCTCCTGCCGCGCGTGCGCGCGACCGAGTGGCTCGCCCTCCCCCTCGGACTCGCGGTCGTAGCGTTCACGTGCGGCCTTGCGCTCGCCATCGCGTCGCTCAACGTGTTGTTCCGGGACATCGAGTTCCTCGTCTCGGCGCTGCTGCTGCCGCTCTTCTTCCTGACGCCCGTGCTCTATCCGCTCAACGATCCGCAGATTGCCCGGCGCGACTGGGTCGTCGACGTCATCCACTGGGGGAATCCGCTCTCACCGCTGATCGAGGCGCTGCGGGATCCGCTGTTCTACGGCCGGTTGCCAGGACTCGGGGACACGGTCTACAGCGTCGTTGCAGCGGTCCTCGCGCTTGCGCTCGGCGCGTTTGTCTTCAGCCGCGTCGACGACCAGATCGCAGTCGAAGTCTGATCCGGGCGTCGTAGACCCAGGGCTCGTCGCCTTCGGGCCGCCATGCCGGCAGGCCCGCGATCTCCGTGTTCGGCTCGAGCGGAGGGAGCAGGGACGGCAGGACCAGCGGATGCGCGAACGCGGGGTTGCGTCCGCCACCCGGCTGATAGGGCTCGAGCTCTGCAGGTGGCCTGCGTGTCTCGATCGATCCGCCGACTGCTGCGTAGCCCTCCGTGTGCGCGGCGTAGACCCGCTCCTCCCAGTCGGGGTCGAGGTCGGCATTGGGCGGCAGGTGCGCGCGTGCGGTGCTCGCGTCTCGTGGCGTGACCTCGACGTCGAGGTGCGGCGAGAAGTTGCCGAGCTCGGCGAGCCAGAACCGCTGCTCGTCGACGAGATCGAAGGCGAGTCGATACGAGCCGGGCGGGATCGGCCCGCGCAGCTCGAGCGTTCGTTCGATGCGCTCGCCCGGGACCGCGCTCACCTCGTACCGGAGCCCGTCCCAGAGGATCGGATTGTCTCGCTCGTCCAGCCAGTGGTACGAGAGGTTGAGGCCGCGCCACGGCGCCGTGCCCGCGTTCTCGAGCTGAACTCGAGCGCCGGTCAGCGCCCCCGCCTGCGGCGGCTCGAGCTCGTAGCCGAGCCAGCGCACGGCGAGCGGACCGGCAGGAACGGAATGGTCGCCGACTGTTTCCAGAGCCGGACTAGCCTACGTGGCGTGGAACCGCTTCTCGTCAGGGCGTGCCGACTCGAGCCCGTCGAGCGCACGCCCGTCTGGTTCATGCGCCAGGCGGGCCGCTCGCTGCCGGAGTACCGCGAGCTGCGGAAGCGCTACGGGCTCTTCGACATCGTCGCGCAGCCGGAGCTCTGCGCCGAGGTGACGCTGCAGCCGGTTCGACGTCACGACGTCGACGCCGCAGTGATGTTCACCGACATCATGTTCCCCGTTCTCGGCATGGGCATCGAGGTCGAGTTGGTCGAGAACGTCGGGCCGGTGGTCTCCAAGCCGATCCGCACCCGCTCCGATGTGGATCGCCTCGTCGTCCCGGAGCCGGAAGAGTCCGTGCCCGCGATCCTCGAGGCGGTGCGGCTGGTGCGTGCGGCTCTTCGTGACGACCAGGCGGTCATCGGTTTCTCCGGCGGTCCGTTCACCGTCGCCGGGTATTTGATCGAGGGCAAGCCGAGCCGCGAGTTCGCGACCGTCAAGGCGATGATGTATCGGGAGCCCGACACGTGGCATGCGTTGATGGACAAGCTCGCGGACACGTTCGGCCGCTATGTCGCGGCGAAGGCGCGCGCCGGAGCAGACGTCATCCAGGTCTTCGACTCGTGGGTTGGTGCGCTGTCGCCTTCGGACTACGAGGAGTTCGTGGCGCCATACTCGTCCCGCATATTCGCCGCGGTCGATGCTCCGACGATTCATTTCGGCACGGGCACCGCGACCTTGCTGTCGTCGATGGCCGACGCGGGCGGAGACGTGATCGGCCTCGACTGGCGCGTGCCGCTCGATCGAGGATGGGCGGAGGTGGGCGAGGACCGTGGGGTGCAGGGCAACCTCGATCCGGCCGCCCTGCTCGGCCCTTGGGCCCGAATTGAGTCCGAAACGCGCGCTATTCTCGCGCGTGCCGGAGGGCGGCCGGGTCATGTATTCAACCTTGGGCACGGAGTGCCACCTAATACAGACCCGGCCGTTCTCGGGCGCCTGACGGAGCTCGTGCACGAGGCCACGGTGGAGGCACGCGTGTGAACGCGGCGGTCGTGCTGATGGCGTACGGGTCGCCGGAGCGGTTGGCGGACGTCCCCGCCTACTACGCCGACATCCGCGGCGGCCGTCCGATTCCTCCGCAGCTGCTGGAGGACCTCGTCGAGCGCTACCGCCGGCTCGGGATCGACGACGGATCGCCGCTCAATGCGATCACTGCGGAGACGCGCGCTGCACTGGAGCGCGAGCTCGGCGACGTGCCTGTGTTCACAGGCATGAAGCACTGGAGCCCCCGCATCGCCGAAGCCGCGGAGGCCGCGGTTGCCAGCGGCGCGCACACTGTCGTCGGCCTGGTGCTCGCGCCGCATTACTCGTCGATGTCGATCGCCG
>Ga0307282_10000049_pt1 | contig 30744 bp, 29 predicted proteins | sample ER_DNA_121_FD_194475 | JGI IMG/M metagenome (GOLD analysis project Ga0307282, IMG submission 194475) | Bulk soil microbial communities from the East River watershed near Crested Butte, Colorado, United States - ER_DNA_121 | ecosystem: Environmental > Terrestrial > Soil > Floodplain | place...
GGCGCTGCTGTCACTGGTCGCTTCGTCGGACGACCAGGCGCTCGCGGAGCTGTACGACCGCTTCGGCGGCGTGGCCTACGGCCTCGCGCTGCGAGTGCTGCGCGACGAGGCGCTGGCGCAGGACGCCGTGCAGGAGGCATTCCTCGCCGTCTGGCGCACCGCCGACCGCTTCCTGGCCGAGCGCGCCAAGGCGAGCACCTGGATCCTCACGCTCGTCCACCGGCGGGCGGTCGACCTCGTCCGCCGACAGGAGCGCCGCCGCGGCGAGCCGCTCGAGTCCGTCCCCGAGCCGGTCGCGTCCGAGCAGGTCGAGGAGCAGGCGACGATCCGCTTCCAGCGGCAGGTCGTCCAGGAGGCGCTGCGGCGGCTCCCGCCCGAGCAGCGCGAGGCGCTCGAGCTCGGCTACTACGCCGGGCTGACGCAGAGCGAGCTCGCCGAGCGGCTCGGGCAGCCGCTGGGCACGATCAAGAGCCGGATGTTCACCGGGCTCACCCGCCTGAAAGACCTGCTCGCCCAGGCCGGGCTCGAAGAGTCCCTGCGCTAGGAGGTTACGCCGACGGGCGCGCGGCCCGCGTACTCGGCCGCGCGGTCGAGGACGTCGAGGGCGTCCTGGTCGCGGCCGGCGGCGCGAAGGGCATGGGCCCACTCGCGCGACGTTGCAGCGGCTTCCTGCCAGCGGGTCTCGCCGGCGAGGAGCTTCACCGCGCGCTCGAACTCCGCGTGCGCCTTGTCGACGTCGCCGGCCGCGGTGTGCGCCCCGGCCAGCGCCGCATGTGCCCGCGCGAGCTTGAGGGGGTCTGACCCCTTGAGGATCTCCAGAGCCCGCTCGGCCAGGCCCGCCGCCTCGTCGTGCTCGCCCGCGGCCGTCCGCTCGCGGGCCTGCTCCGACCAGAGCCAGCCGAGGTCGGCCGCGTCGGCGGTGTCGCCGAGCAGACGCTCTGCCCGCTGGAGGTGCGAAGCGGCGGCGTCGGCGTCGCCGTCGTCGAGCAGGATCTCGGCGCAGGAAAGGTGAGCGCGCCCGAGCTGGCGCGTGTCCTCGGTCGCCTCCAGCAGCCCGATCGCGCGGTGGATCTGCCGCAGCGCCGTTCGCGGCTTGCCCTCCATCAGCGCCAGGCGGGCAAGCGACCAGTAGAGCCGGACGCGTGAGTACGGGTCGGCGGCGCCTTCCGCCCTGGCCAGCGCCTCCTTCACCACCCTGCGCGCCGCGGGGAGGTCCCGCCGGTCCGCGAGCGCATAGCTGAGGTAGGTGGCGAACCTGACCTCCGCGGCGACGTCCTCGGGCGCGCGCTCCCGCACCTCCGCGAGGCAGCCCTCCAGCAGCTCGACCGCGCGCTCGGGCCGGCCGAGCGCCGAGTAGGCCCGCGCCAGCGTCGCGTAGACGTCGCCGTGCGAGAGCGGCGAGACATCTCCCTCCTCGAGCGGCGCCTCCAGCTGCCGGACCGCCTCGACGTAGTCACCGCGCCGGAACGCGACCTCGCCGAGGCCGAGCCGGGCGCGCAGGAGCGCGTCCCCGTCGCCGTCCGCGGCCGCCTCTTCGAGCACCGTGCGGAAGTCCTGCTCGGGCTCGGCGAGATCCTGCTCGAGCCGGAGGCGCAGCTCGGCCTGCGAGAGGCGGAGCTCCCGCTCCTCGCCCGGATGGACGTCCCTGCCGGTCTCCAGGTACTCGGGCGAAACGCCGAGCTTGCGCGCGAGCTTGCGCAACGCCTTGACCGACGGCTGGCGGGCGCCGCCCTCGATCCGGCTCACGTAGGCGTACGAGACCCCTGGCGAGGCGATGTCGCGCTGGGAGAGCCCGCGCTCCCGGCGCAGCCGTCTCAGCCGCTCGCCGAGCGACTCGACGCTCTCGTTGCCCCTCTCCGACACCTCAGGGGATCTTTGCCTGTGTTGCGCGATGCGTCAACGGGTGCCTTTGGGACTTGACAAATGACCTCGCATCTGTCTTTGGGAAGAGGTGACCCCTACTGCGGAGGGAGGTGTGGGCATGCGTCGCCGTCTCGTCATGTGGCTGCCGGTGGCGGCCGCGGTTGCGGCTGCACTGGCGAACGCGATGGACTGGGGCCCGTAGGCCCTGAGTCTTCGGAACGCGAGCGGGCGGCCTGGCTCGGCCGCCCGCTCGGCCAGTAGCATCGCCTCGGTGCCAGAGCTGACGGGACGACACTTCACCAAGGTCGCCGACTGGAGCGGCGAGGAGCTGCTGGCCGTGCTCGACCTGGCGGACGACCTCAAGGCGCGCCAGCGGCGCCGCGAGGGGCACTACCTTCTCCCAGGCCGCGCGCTCGGGATGATCTTCCAGAAGCCGTCGACGCGCACCCGCGTCTCGTTCGAGGTCGGCATCGCTCAACTCGGCGGGCACGGCCTCTACCTCGCCGCCTCCGACCTCCAGCTCGGCCGCGGCGAGACGCTGCGCGACACCGCCACCGTCCTCTCGCGCTACCTCGACGGCCTGATGATCCGCACCTTCGCGCAGGAGGACGTGGAGGAGCTGGCGTGCAACGCGACGATTCCGGTGATCAACGGCCTCACCGACAGCACGCACCCGTGCCAGGCGCTCGCCGACGTGATGACGATCCGCGAGCGCTTCGACCGGCTCGAGGGCGTGCGGGTCGCCTACCTCGGCGACGGCAACAACGTCTGCGCCTCGCTGATGGTCGCCGCCGCCAAGCTCGGGATGAGCTTCGTCGCCGCGACGCCGGAGGGCTACGAGCCCGATCCGCAGGCGGTCGAGGTCGCACGCGAGGCCGGCCGCGAGCCGGAGCTCACGCACGACCCGCAGGAGGCCGCGCGTGGCGCCGACGTCCTCTACACCGACGTCTGGACGAGCATGGGCCAGGAGGAGGAACGCGAGCGGCGGCTGAGCGACCTGGCAGGCTTCGGCATCGACGCGGAGCTCGTGCGCGTCGCCGGCGAGGGCGCGATCGTCCTCCACTGCCTGCCGGCGCACTACGGCGAGGAGATCACCGAGGACGTGCTCTACGGCCCGCAGTCGGCGGTCTGGGACCAGGCCGAGAACCGCCTGCACGCCCAGAAGGGCCTGATGGCGCTCGTGATGCCGTAGCCTCCGCGCGACGTGCTCCCGCTCAAGGACAACGTCCCGACGCGGAGCTTCCCTCTGGTCACGGTCAGCCTGATCGCGGCGAACACGATCGTCTGGCTCTGGGAGCGGAGCACCGGCGTCGAGAGCGCCGTCCTCCACGACGGTTACTACCCGTGCTCGGCGGACGGCCCGTGCGTCGCGCCCGCTTCGCTCGTCCACCACCTGCCCTGGTACGAGGGCGCGTTCACCTCGATGTTCCTGCACGCCGGCTGGGCCCACATCCTCGGGAACATGCTCTTCCTTTGGATCTTCGGGAACAACGTCGAGGACGCGCTCGGCCGCGTGCGCTTCTTCCTCTTCTACATCGCCGCCGGCCTCGTCGCGATCACGGTGCAGAGCATCGTGACACTCGCGTTCTCGAACGCAGCCGGCGCGAGCGTCCCGAACGTCGGCGCCTCCGGAGCGATCGCCGGCGTGCTCGGCGCCTACATCGTGCTCCTGCCGAACGCGAAGGTGCTGACCTTCATCTTCTTCATCATCCGAGAGATCCCGGCGATGTATTTCCTCGGCATCTGGTTCCTGTTCCAGTTCGCGGAAGGCGGGTTCGCACTCCTCCACCCGGAGGAGAGCGGGGGCGTGGCGTTCTTCGCGCACATCGGCGGGTTCCTGTTCGGGGCGCTCACCGTCCGGGCGGTGGCCCTGCGCCGGCCGTTACAACCAACCTGGTGAGCTCGGGCCTCCTGACCGGCATCGCGATCGCAGCCGGCGCCGTCGGGCTGGTCGTCGTGCTCCTGTGGTTCTTATCCGGCGATTAGGAATGAGGCGTACGGTGAAATCGTTCTAAAGGGCATGAAAACCATCGACGAAATCCGTGCCGAGATCGACGACGCGACCGAGCGTCGCGCCGAGCTCTGGCACCTCCTATCCGAAGGTCACGACGCCGACCTCGCGGCCGAGCTGCACGCGCTCGAGGAGCGCCTTGCGGCGCTCTGGGACGAGCACCGAACGCTCAAAGCCCGCGCCCGCTTCGGCGACCGTGACGAGATCATCAAGCGCGCCCGCCACGAGGAGCGACTGGCGAGAGCCGCCTAAAAGACGGGGGATCCTCTCCGTGAACCGAAGAAGCCGGCGGCTGGCCCCGCCGGCTTCTTTGTGCGCGGGGAAACCCCTGGTTCCCTCGCGAGCCCCCTCCTTGCGATCAGTGGCGTGGTTCCACAGCTACTGGAGCCAGCCGAGCGCATCGGTACTCGGGGGTATGGAAGACGCTACGTGAGCCGCGCCCGCCAGGTCGGTCGCGGCGGCGACTTGCACAGACGTTCGTCTCTAGACTTTGGCAGGCCCGGGGCGTTAGCTCAGTTGGGAGAGCGTCGGCTTTGCAAGCCGAAGGTCGCCGGTTCGATCCCGGCACGCTCCACTCCCGCTCGAAGTCCGGCTCCGCTGCGCGGAGCCATGACGACTTCGATCGGGTCGCCTTTTGATTCCGGCCGCAGCGAGCCGCGCCCGCCATGTCGGTCGCGGCGGCGCTTAGCCGGGCGGCGTCCTAATCCTGAGGCTTGCCGATCTTCCCCGGCCAGACGCCGGTTCGCCGGAAGTAACCGGTTGCGAACGTGCGATCCGCGAGTGCTTTCACGCCGCCGAAGACGGCGCCCTTGAGGATCGCCGCCGCGACGACTTCCGTCCAACCTCGGGACTGCTCCATAGCCTGTGGTATCTCCGTCTCCTTGGCGAGAAACGCCCACAGCCTGCTGAAGATCGCTCCCGCTGCCCGGCTGGCCACGACGCCGGCAATGATCGCGAACGGCTTGTAGAGCAACTTCATCGGACGCGGGACTGAGTCAACCAGGTCTCGCCGGCGTGAGCGAGAACGTCCTGCCGGCGGCAGTCAGGTCGTGAAACGCGGGCGGGCCGGAACCGGGGGCCGGACCTGCTGGAAGACTCGCCAGAAGCGGCGCTGCTCGAGTTGGCTCGGGCGCGGGGCCGGGCGCTTCCGCTGCGGCTCGCGCTTCACGTGACCTTCACCGAGCCGTAGGCGGTCTGGTAGCCGGCACGCGATGCGGTGACGAGCAGCTTGCCGCGCTTCTTCGGCTTGAGGGTGAACGTGACCCGCCCAAGGGCGTTGGTGCGCGCCGAGCGGGTCTTGATCCCCTTGCCGGAGATGCGGACGAGCACGTGGCCGAGGCGCTTGCCGCTGCCGTCGCTCACCGACACCGATACGCGTCCGGCGCGGCGGTGCCTGAGGAGCCCGATCACGCTCACCTTCAGCTTCGGCTGGAGCTTGATCTGCTGCACGCCCGACCAGTCGCCCTGGTTGCCGTCCTCGTCGATGCCCGCGACGCGCCAGAGGAGCGTGCCGCCGGCCGCGTAGCCGGCCCTCGTCATCGTCGGCGCGAAGGTCGTGTTGTCGGTCTTGACGTCCTCGACCGCCACGCTGAAGTCCGGCGTCGACGCGATCTGCACGCGGTAGTTCTTGACGCCGATTCGCGGGTTCCAGCTGAGCAGGACGTGGTCGGTGCCGCTGTCGGTCTGCAGGTTGACCGGCTGGCTGATCGTCCGCGTGAACGCGCGCAGCGACGAATAGGGGCCTGGAGTCGTGCCGGAGCCGGACCGCGGGAACTCGGCGCGGACGCGCCAGTGCCAGATGCCGGTGCCGGTCATCTTGATGAACGAGACGAGCGGCGAGTAGAGGCTGCCGAAGACCTTGTGCTGACCGTCCGGCTGGTCGACCTCGACGTCGTAGGACGAGGCTCCCTGCACCGGCGCCCACGACCAGACGGGCAGCATGTCGCCCGAGGTCGGGTTCGAGGCGCTCGGGACGGGCACGGGCAGCGTCTTCTGGAAAGTGCCGACCGTCGACCAGTTCAGGCCGTTCAGGATCTCGTCGTCGGCGCGAACGCGCCAGTACAGGACCGTGTCGGCGGGATAGGTCGTGTTGCTCGAGTACGAGGTGCCGTCGGTGGTGACGTCGTCGAGCAGGTTGCTGAAGCTGGTGTCGGAGGCGACCTGCAGCCGGTAGCGGCGCGCGCCCTCGGCCGGGCCCCAACGGAAGGTCGGCTGGTCCACGAAGACCTGGCCAGCGGCCGGGGAGAGGAGCGACGGCGGGGTCGACTGCTTCTGGAAGTCGGCCGCGGCGGCGCTGAGCGGGTCGCCCTTGGCCAGGTCGCCGTCGAAGCCCTGCGCTGGGAGCACGGCCCAGTAGTAGGAGGTGGTCTCGTCCGTGTAGGTGCGCACCGTGCTCCCTGTGCGGGGCGCGTAGGCCGGAACGTGCGTGAAGCCGTAGTCGACGATCGAGGTGAAGTTCGCGTCCTTCGAGACGAGCACGAAGTAGCTCTGGGCGCCGGGGATCGGGTTCCAGGTGAAATACGGAGTGCGCGTCTTGGTGACGTGGGCCGCCGGCGTCAGGTAGTCGCCGGAACAGAGGTAGCCGGAGCAGCCGAGCGACGCGGCCGCCGGATAGCCCGTCCACTCGAACGCGGTCCCCCGGCCGGTGCCGTCGTCGAGGTAGGTGTAGTCGCCGTAGACGTCTTGTGAGTTGGTGTCGCGGTCGGTGCGGGCCCGCACGCGGACGCAGTAGGTTCCGGCGGCGAGACCGATGAGCTCGTTCGCGACCTGGAGCGAGTCGCCGTAGGGCTTGTGGCCGTTCCAGTTCTCGCCGAGCGGCGTCCAGGCGTTCACCCCGGTCGAGATGTCCCAGTGGCTCGCCGACGCCGTCCAGTTGCACTGGCTCGTCCCGGTGTCGTACGGCGTGACCTCCACCCGGTACGCCGAAGCGCCGTGGACCGGATCCCAGGTCACGATCGGAACCTGCGTCTGGTAGCCCGGCGTGCCCAGGTCGAGGTCGGCGCCGGGGTCGCTCGTGTTGTCGCGCATGTGCAGGTTCTTGATGGCGGGGTCGGTCTCGGGCGGGACGTTGTCGAACGTCTTCTTGAAGACGGGCCCGACGTTCCAGACCCCCGCGTCCCCGTTCGCGTCGATTGCCCGGACGCGCCAGTGGTAGGTGTCGTTCTTGAAGACCTTCGGCGGCGAGAGCGAGGTGGCGATGGTCGTGCCGGTGCAGCAGACCTTCGAGCCGGGCGAGAAGTCGACCGTCGGGTTGATCTCGACCTCGTAACGGGCCGCGCCGGGCACCGGGTTCCAGGAGAACTTCGGGTCGAACACCGTCGACGAGGGGTCGAGGTCGGTGACCTGCGGCACGGTCGCGGAGGGCCAGACCCAGCTGAAGGTCGTGACCGAAGAGGCGACGCCGCGGTTGCCCTCGGCGTCGACCGGCTGGACGGCCCAGTAGTAGCTGCCGGGCGCCAGCGGCGACGCGATCCCCGCGGAGGTGGCTGCCACGTTGGGCGGACCGTTCTGGTCGTCCTGGTTCGAGTAGTGGAAGACGATCGAGCCGAGCAGCGGGTCGCTCGCGACGGGAACGAGGTACTGGGCTGCGCCGGGAACGCCTGACCAGCGCAGAACGACCGGGTTCGAGGGAAAGGTCAGCGAGGCGCCGGCGCCGGGGGTCTGAATCGTCGGCTTGAGGCTCCAGAGCTTGGTGAAGGCGCGGGTCTGCGTCCACGGCGAGATCGAGCCGTCGGCGCCGATCGCGCGGACATGCCAGTAGTAGGTTCCGTTCGGGACGGTCTGCGTCAGCGTCGCGCGCGTGTTGTTTGTGGAGAAGTCGTCCTTGCCGGCGCCGAGGACGGGCGAGGCCATGGCGGGGTCTGCGCTGATCTGGAACTCGTAGTGGTCGGCCTTGGGGGCCGGCGTCCAGACGAAGGCCGGGAGGAAGGCGACCGTGACGCCGCCGGCGGGCGCGACCGCGCTCGGCGGGCTGAGCCCCGCGCGCGCGGGGCCTGCCGTGAGGAAGGCGATGGCGGCGAAGGTGGCGGCTAGGAGTTTGCGGTCGGCGGCCATTCAGTCCTGAGACGAGCCCGGCCGCTGGGCTCTACGTTTACAACGGAATACGTCTCGAGATCAAGAATCGGGGCTCCGCGGCCGGAGGTCATCCCTCGGACGAGGGGACTTGTCTCAGCGGGTGCCGATCCGCAGGCCGAGCAGGCGCGGTAGGGCGGCGCCGACTCTCGCCGCGAGCGGCGGGCGGCGCTCCTCTTCCTCGGCCTCTTCGCAGGCCATGATCGCGGCGCGGACGAGGCCGCCGCCGAGGCGGCGAATCGGCTCGGGCGGCAGCTTCGGCACGCGGCGGGTGACGAGCGGCAGGCGAGTCAGCTCGTCGTCGACGCCAAGGGCGAGCCGCGCCAGGATCTGGCCGCCGAGCCAGCTCGGCCCGGCGCCGTGCCCCGAGTAGCCGGCGCCGTAGTGGATCCGCATCCCGGGCACCGTCCCAAAGAACGGCAGGTGGTCGGAGGAAACGTCGATCGGCCCACCCCAGGCGTGTGTCACCTTCGCCTCGGCGAGACCTGGCAGGAGCCGTCGCAACCCGTGCTCGGCCCGCGCGACGGTCGGCTCGTCGTGCGTGAAGCGCTTGTCGAGCTTCCCGCCGAAGCCGATCGGCCCCGAACCGCTGCCCATCAGGACGCGGCCGTCGTTCGTCGTGCGGAAGTAGTGCAGGAACATGCGCCCGTCGAAGATCGCCTCGCCCCCGGTCCAGCCGATCTGCTCGAGGAGCTCCGGGACGGGCTCGGTCAGGACGACGTAACTGCCGAAGACGGTCAGGCGGCGGCGCAGGGGCTTCCAGCCCGCCGCGGCCGCGTTCATCGCCACGACCACCTCCCGCGCGCGGACCGACCCGCGCGGAGTCGCGACGCGGCTCTCGTCGATCTGCGTCACCGGCGAATGCTCGTGCACCTCCACCTTCGCAAGTGCCTCCCGCCGCAACGAGAGCACGAGGCGCGCGGGCTGGATCGTGGCGCCGTCGCGCAGAAACACACCCTCCCGGAAGACCGGCGAGCGGACCCGCTCGGCCAGCTCCTCGCGCGCGAGCGGGACGGCCTCCTCCGGCACTCCGAGCTCCCGTGCCGCCTCGGCCTCGTCGCCGATCGACGCGTCCTGCGCGGGCGCGGCCGACACGCGCAGCATCCCGCCCTCGCGGAGCCAGAAGTCGGCGCCGCTCGACTCGGCGAAGGCGCGCACGCCGCGGACGATCCCCTCGCCGGCCCGCGCCACGGCCAGGGCGCCCTCGTCGCCGAAGCGCTCACGCAGCCGCGGCAAATGGCTCCAGTAGCCGTGCAGGAAGCCGCCGTTGCGCCCGCTGGGCCCGCGGCCGCACTCCTCGGCCTCGAGCACCACCACGCGCAACCCAGGCTCACGCTCAACAAGGGCCAGCGCCGTCCAGAGCCCCGTGTAGCCACCGCCGACGATCGCGACGTCGGCCTCGACGTCACCTTCCAGCGCCGGCGCGGGGTCGCCGCCGAAGCCGGCGCGAAGCGCCTCGTCCAGCCACCAGACCCGGCCTAGATCCGCTGCGAAGCCTCCGTCAAGACGTCGCCGATGATGCCGGTCATCTCGTCGAACTCCGCCTGGCCCGCGATCAGCGGCGGCGAGATCTGCACCACCGGGTCGCCGCGGTCGTCCGAGCGGCAGATCAGCCCGCGCGCGAAGAACTCCGGCGAGAGGAAGCCGCGCAGCAGCGTCTCGGACTCCTCCTCCGAGAACCCCTCCTTCGTCTCCTTGTCCTTGACGAGCTCGAGCGCATAGAAGCAGCCGGCGCCGCGGAGGTCTCCGGCGATCGGCAGCTCCAGGAGCTGCTCGAGCGTCGACCGGTACATCTCCTCGTTCTCGAGCACGCCGTCGACGATCCTGTCGCGCTTCATGATCTCGATGTTCTTGAGCGCGATCGCGCACATCACGGGATGGCCGCCGAAGGTGATGCCGTGCGAGAACATCGACTTCTCCGCGAGGAAGGGCTCCATCACCTTGTCGGTCGTGATCACGGCTCCGATCGACGCGTACGCCGAGGAGAGCCCCTTCGCGCACGTCACGAGGTCTGGGCGAACGTCGTACTTCTCGCATGCGAACCAGTAGCCGATCCGGCCGAAGCCGGTGATCACCTCGTCGGCGCAGAGGAGGATTCCGTGGCGGTCGCAGATCTCCCGCACGCCCTGGAAGTAGCCGGCCGGGGGCGTGAAGGCGCCGCCGGCGTTCTGGACCGGCTCCATGATCACCACCGCGATCGTGTCGGCGCCTTCCGCGTCGATCACGTGCTCGAGGTCGTCGAGCAGGAACCGGGTGAACTCCTCCTCCGTCTCCTCCGCCGGCCGGTGGTAGCGGTTGGTGTTCCGCGTGTGGGCGACGGATGGGACGAGCGGCTCGAACGGGGTCCGGAGCGCGGGAATCCCGTTGATCGAGAGGGCGCCCATCGTCGTTCCGTGGTAGGCGACGTTGCGCGAGATCGCCTTCCACCGCCGCTCGCCGCGGGCCGTGTGGTACTGCCGCGCGAGCTTCCAGGCCGACTCGATCGCCTCGGAGCCTCCCGAGACGAAGAAGACGCGCGTTAGGTCTCCGGGCGCCAGCTCTGCAACGGTCGCGGCAAGCTCGATCGCGCGGGGATGGGCCGACGACCAGTTCGTGTAGAAGGGCAGCTCGCGCATCTGCTCGTGCGCCGCCTGGCCGATCTCGTCTCCGTACGAGTAGCCGATGTTGACCGCGAAGAGGCCCGCCAGCGCGTCGAGGTAGCGCTTGCCGTTCGAATCCTCGAGGTAGCAGCCGTCGCCGCGGACGATCACGGGCACGTCGGACTCGGAGTAGCCGCCCATGCGCGTGAAGTGCAGCCAGAGATGGTCCCGTGCGGCCTTCTGGAGCTCGGCAGGCGAGAGGCCCGCGAACGTGGTCGTCATGTTGCTCCTCTCGTTGCTTTCGCGGCCCGGTACTGCCAGACGACGTTCGCGAGGCCCAGGATGATCGCCACGAGGAAGATCGCGCTCGCCACCACATTCACCTGCGGCGGCACCGCCACCCTCGCGATCCCCCAGACGAAGATCGGGAACGTCTGCACCGGCCCTGCGTTGAGGTACGTGATCACGAAGTCGTCGATGGAGAGGGCGAAGCCGAGGAGCGCTGCGGCAAGGATCGCGGGAGCAAGCAGCGGCAGCGTCACCTTCTGGAAGGTCGTCCACTCGTTCGCGCCGAGATCCATCGCCGCTTCCTCCAGGTGCCGGTCGAACCCGATCAGCCTCGCCTTCACCGTGACGACCACGAAGCTGATGATGAACATCACGTGGGCGATGAAGATCGTCCAGAACCCGAGCTGGATCGTGCCGTGGCTGTTCAGGAAGAGCGTCAGGAGCGACGAGCCCATGACGATCTCGGGCGTCGACATCGGGAGGAAGACGACGAGGTTCGTCGTCCCCCGTCCGTGGAACCGGTGCCGCACGATCGCGAGCGCGATCATGACTCCGAGCGCGGTGGCGACGAGCGTGGCGAGCGTGGCGACCTCGAGCGACTTCACGAGGGCGCTCTGGATCCCGAGCACGGAGTTCCAGTGGAGCCAGTTGTCGAACGTGAACGCGTGCCAGACGTAGTTGAACTTGCCGGGCGGATTGTTGAACGAGAACATGATCACGACCGCGATCGGGAGCATCAGGTAGCCGACCGCGAGGATCGCGTACACCGTCAGCGCGTGCCGCGCGACGAATCGCCACGCGCGGGTCGCGACGCTCGGGCGCGGCGGTCTTGCCAGCGTCTCGACGGCGGTGGTCATCCCGTCAGCTTCTCCGAGCCGACGACCTTGGCGTAGATGAGCAGCATGATCAGGATCGTCCCCATGAGGATGAAGGAGAGCGAGGCGGCGGTCGGGTAGTCGAGCGACTCCAGGAACTTCGCCTGGATCACGTTCCCGATCATCGACTGGTTGGGCGTCCCCAGCAGCGCGGCGTTGATGAAGTCGCCGGCGGCCGGGATGAACGTGAGCAGCGTGCCCGCGACGATTCCCGGCATCGACAGCGGCACCGTCACGCGGAGGAACGCCTTCGTCGGGGACGAGTAGAGATCCTTCGCCGCCTCCAGGAGCCGCGGGTCGATCTGCTCGAGCGAGACGTAGAGCGGCAGCGCCATGAAGGGGAAGAAGTTGTAGGTGATCCCGGCGACGACCGCGAAGGTCGTCGCCAGCAGCCTGCCGTTGGGCCCGAGCACGTGGATGTCGCGCAGGATGCGGACGACCGGCCCCTGGTCGGCGAGGATGTTGAGCCAGGCGAGCGTCCGCACCAGGTAGGTGACGAAGAACGGCGCGACGATGAAGAGCAGGAACAGGTTCCGCCACGGCCCCGCCCGGAACGCGATCCAGTAGGCAAGCGGGTACGCGAGCACCAGGCAGGCGACGGTCGCGATGCCCGCGTACACGAACGAGCGGATCAGCTGCGTGTGGTAGTCCGAAAGCGCCGTCGAGAAGTTCGAGAACTCCCAGGTGAACTGGAAGTGCGGGAAGAGCCCCGACTGGAGTGACTGGTAGCCGAGGAAGCCCATTGGCACCAGGAAGAAGAGGGCGAGCCACAGCATCCCCGGCGCGAGGAGCAGGTAGGGCGTGAGGCCCTTGTGTCGATGCAGAAACTCGCCCAAGGTTGCCTACTGGCCCTGGACCGCGAGCCACCTCTTGTTGTAGTCGGGGTTGGTCAGCATCTTCGGATCGTTCTGATGCATCTGCGAAAGCGTCTTCGCGTCCGGGAAGAGCAGCTGGTTGCTCGCCGCCTTCGGGTCGAGCTTCAGCGCGTCCGGCTTGACGCCCTCGACGGATGAGATGTAGTTGGACCCGACCGACCATTGCGCGGAGATCGCCGGGTCGTACATGAAGTTCATGTACGTGGACGCCGTCGGGACGCTGCCGCCGAGCGGGATGAGCATGTTGTCCGTCCAGATGATCCCGCCCTGCTCGGCGACGACCCAGTGGAGCTTCGGGTTGCCGAGGTTCAGGATGTCGCCGGACCAGGCCATTGTGGCCGCCAGGTCCCCCTGGTCCAGAGGCTGGGCGTAGTCATTGCCGTAGAACTTGCGGATCTGGCCCGAGCTGACGGCTTTCTCGACCCGCGCCATCGCGCGGTCGAACACGGCATCCGTCACCTTCGCGGGATCGTCCCCGTTCTCGAGAATGACGAGGCCGAGCGTGTCGCCCATCGAGTTCCAGATGCCGACCTTGCCCTTCAGCTTCGGATCCTCGAACAGCTGCTTGACGGACGTGACCGGGTCGCTGACGTCCTCGTTCCAGGCGATGCCGTCCATGCCGGAGGCCCACGGAAGCGAGTAGTCGCGGTTCGGGTCGAACGGCGGATGCTGCTGCGCCGAAATGAGGTACTTGATGTTCGGGATCAGGCTCTTGTCGAGCTTCTGCACCCACTTGTTGGCGATGTACTCGCCGAGGAAGCGGTCGTTGTCGGTGGAGACCAGGATGTCGCGCCCGATTCCCTGCCCACGGGAGAGCCGGCCCTGTACCTTGGCGAAATACTCCGGGTTGGAGTTGACCTCCTCGTAGTAGTTGACCTTGATCCCGGTCTTCTTCGTGAACTGCTCCAGCGTCGTCGGTTTGTCGACCCCGGCAGCCGCCAGCGTCTTCTTCGTGTCGATGTACAGCTCCCAGTTCGCGAAGTTGAGGACGTCGTTGACCTTGCCGCTCGCATTCCCGGAGCCGCCGCCGCCGCACGCCGCCAGCAGGCCCGGGACCGTGAGCGCGCCGAGACCTACCGCGCCCCGCCGCAGAAGCTGGTCACGAGTCATTCTCTGGTTCATTCCGCTTTCTCCTCCTTTGCCTGCTCGACGACGAACGTCGAATCGGGACTCCAGCTCAACGTGACATTCGAACCTGGTGACGGCACGCGCCCGCCGGCGTCGATGTTCTGAGCGAAGACCTGGATCTCGCCTGCGGTCGTGTCCACGACCAGCTGCGTGGCGACGCCGATGTAAGCGGTCTCCCGCACGGTGCCCTCGAGGGTGTTGCCGCCGCCGTCGCCGATCGTGATCTTCTCCGGGCGCACCCCGGCGGCCACGGGCCCCGCCTTGCCGTCGACCTGGCAGCGGACCACGGTTCCGTTGGCAAGCCGGATCGCGTCCGGCCCTTCGACGGTGCCCGGCAGCAGGTTCGAGACGCCGAGGAAGCCGGCGACGAACGCGGTCTCGGGCCGCTCGTAGAGCTCTGCCGGAGGGCCGAGCTGCTCGATGTGCCCTTGGTTCATGACGGCGATCCGGTCGGCCATCGTCATCGCCTCCTCCTGGTCGTGCGTGACGTGGACGAAGGTGATGCCGATGTCGTGCTGGATCGCCTTCAGCTCGAGCTGCATCTGCTTGCGGAGCTTCAGATCGAGCGCGCCGAGGGGCTCGTCGAGCAGGAGCACGCGCGGCCGGTTCACGAGCGCGCGGGCGAGCGCGACGCGCTGCTGCTGGCCGCCGGAGAGCTGTCGTGGCTTGCGCTTCTCCATCCCGGCGAGGCCGACCAGGCGCAGGATCTCCGTCACGCGGCCGCGGACGTCCTGCCCGCGGATGCCCCGCCGGCGGAGTCCGAAGGCGACGTTCTCGAAGATCGAAAGGTGCGGGAAGAGCGCGTACGACTGGAAGACGGTGTTGACGTCGCGCTTGTACGGGGGCCGGCCGGTGACGGGCTCGTCGCCGAGGTAGACCGTGCCTTCGGTCGGCTCCTCGAAGCCGCCGATCATCCGCAGCGTCGTCGTCTTGCCACAGCCGGAGGGCCCGAGGAGCGCGAAGAAGCTGCCGCGGTCGATCTCGAGCGAGATGCCGTCGACGGCGACCACGTCGTCGAAGCGCTTCGTGATCCGATCGAGCCGGACGTCGACCGTGACGGGCGTCGCGGGAACGCCGACCTGAGGGTCGGCCTGGCTCTCCACAGCCACTACCCGGACCCCACGCTGCGAAGGGTGCTCTTGGTGCGCGCGCCCCAGTCGTAGAGCTGCTTCCAGAGCTCGAGGTAGAGGAAGCTCTCGGTCGAGACGACGCCGCCCACCGCTCTGATGCGGTTAGTCAGCTCGAGGAGCTGGCGCCGGTCGGCGCAGACGAGCTCGACGAGGATGTCGAACTGGCCGGCCGTGACGACGACGTAGCCCGCCTCCTCCCACCTGGCGATCTCGTCGGCGATCGGCCCGGGCGCGCCGGCCGTGCGGATCCCCACCATCGCCTGGCCGTCGAAGCCGAGTCCGAGCGGGTTGGTGACCGCGGTGACCTGGAGGATGTCGTCCTCGCAGAGGCGCGCGTAGCGCGCGCGGATCGTCGCCTCGGAGACGCCGACCTCGGCGGCGATGCGGCGAAACGGCTCGCGGCCGTTCTTCTGCAGCGCCTCGATGATGGCCTGGTCGACCGCATCGAGACTCCGCGGGACGCTGACCGCTCCTCGACCGTGCTGCTGGGCCGCACTACGCAATGCGAGGCGGTTCTATCACCGAGCGCCGCAGCCGGTCAACCACGAACTGTTGCGCTTGCCGAAATGCGCGGCCAGACCTTGAACCGGCCGCGCCCCTGCGAGATGCTGCGCGGGACACGAGGAGGAGGGAGAGCACGATGGCGCGAACACCCTTGCTGCGAGCGATCGAGCGCCTGGCACGCGACCATTCCGCCGCGGAGCGGCTTGGAATCCCGGTCGAGGAGCTGCGGGCCAGGCGGGAAGAGCGGACGTACTCCCGCTCGGAGCTGCTCAAGCGTGCCGGCGTCCTCGGGGCGGCCGCCGCCGTGGCGGGACCGGCGGGGATGCTCACGCGGACGGCCCGCGCTTCGGCCGGGCCTCGGATCGCCATCGTCGGCGGCGGCATCGCCGGCCTGACCGCCGCTCTGACGCTGCAGGACAAGGGTCTCGCCGCGACGGTCTACGAAGCGCACGCCTCGCGGGTCGGCGGCCGCATGCACTCCGACTGGACCGAGTTCCCCGGCTACTGGGCGAACGGCCAGGGCGGAGAGCTCTGCGGCGAGCTGATCGACTCCGGCCACAAGACGATCCTCGGCCTGGCCCAGCGCTTCCGCCTCCCGACCGTCAACCTGACGGGCGCCGAGCCCAGCGGCTCGGACGACACGTACTACTTCTTCGGCTCCTACTACCCGAAGGACCAGGCGGACCAGGACTTCCAGCCGGTGCACAAGGCGCTCCAGCGCGAGGTGTCGGCGGCGAGCTATCCGACCACCTACTTCACGCACACCGACGCGGGAGTCGCGCTCGACAGGCTGAGCGTCTACGACTGGATCGAGTCCCGCGTGCCGGGCGGGCACGGCTCGCCGTTCGGCCAGGTCCTGGACGTCGCGTACAACATCGAGTACGGCGCCGAGACCAGCGATCAGTCGGCGCTCAACCTCGTCTACCTGCTCGGCTACAAATCGGTCCCTGGCAACTACATGGTCTTCGGTGCCTCCAACGAGCGCTACCACATCGTCGGCGGCAACACGCTCCTCCCCTTCGCGATCCGTGACGCGATCGTCGCGGCGCAGGGAACCGACGCGATCCGCAACGGCTGGAGGATGACCTCGATCAAGCGCAACGCCGACGGCACGAGCACGATCTCCTTCTCAACGCCGTCCGGGTCGCAGCAGGTCACCGCCGACCATGTGATCCTCGCAGTGCCGTTCGCGGTGCTGCGAACCCTCGACTACCGGGGCGCGAGCTTCGACCCGCTGAAGCAGACGGCGATCACGCAGCTGGGCGCGGGACGAAACTCGAAGCTGCAGCTCCAGTTCGGCAGCCGGCTCTGGAACACGCAGGGACCGTGGGGCCTCTCGAACGGCGCGACCTACGCGGACACCGGCTACCAGAACACCTGGGACGTCACCCGCGGGCAGCCCGGCGCCACCGGGATCCTCGTCGACTACACCGGCGGGAACATCGCCGGCGCGCTCTCGGCCGGAACGCCGTACGCCAACGCGGGGACCCCGAAGGTCGCGACGCTGGCGCAAAAGTTCCTGAAGCAGCTCGAGCCGGTCTTCCCCGGGATCACGAAGCAGTGGAACGGAAAGGCGACGCTCTCGACGCCAATGCTCGACCCGAACCTCAACTGCTCGTACTCGTACTGGAAGGTCGGGCAGTACGCCGGTTTCGCCGGCTGGGAGCAGCTGCGTCAGGGGACGATCCACTTCGCCGGCGAGCACTGCTCGCAGGACTTCCAGGGCTACATGGAAGGCGGCGCAGCCACCGGCCTCGCGGCGGCCAACGAGATCCTCGCCGACCTGAAGAAGGCCTAGCCCGATCAGTCGAGCTTGGCCATGACGTGCTTGATCTGCGTGTAGTCCTCGAGCGAGTAGGCCGATAGGTCCTTGCCGTAGCCTGACTGCTTGTAGCCGCCGTGCGGCATCTCCGAGACCAGCGGGATGTGGTCGTTGATCCAGACCGTCCCGAACTGGAGCTTGCGCGCGGCGTTCAGCGCCCGGCCGACGTCGCGCGTCCAGACGGAGGCGGCGAGCCCGTAGTCCACATCGTTGGCCCAGGCGAGCGCCTCGTCGTCGTCGGCGAAGCGCTGCACGGTCACGACCGGGCCGAAGACCTCGCGCTGGACGATCTCGTCCTCTTGCCCGACGTCCGTGATCACGGTGGGCTTGACGAAGAAGCCGCGGTCGCCGTTCGTCCCCCCGCCGGTCAGCACCTTGGCGCCCTTGGCGCGGTCGAGGAAGCCGAGGACGCGCTCCTGCTGCGACTTGGAGATCACCGGGCCCATCTCGATCTCGTCGCCCTCGGCCGGGTCACCGACGTGCAGCGACTCGACCATCGGCACGAGCTCGTCGAGCAGCTTGTCGTAGACCTTCGGCCCCGCGACCACGCGCGAGGCGGCCGTGCAGTCCTGGCCCGAGTTCCAGTAGCCGGCGATCTTGATCCCCTCGGCGACCGCGGCCGGGTCGGCGTCGTCGAAGACGATCACCGGCGCCTTGCCGCCCAGCTCGAGGTGGACGCGCTTGAGCGTGTCCGCGGCGGTGCGGGCGATCTCCTTGCCGGTGGCGACGTCGCCCGTGAGCGAGACCATGCGGACGTCGCGGTGGCGCACGAGCCCGGCGCCGACCGGCTCCCCGTCGCCGGTGATCACGTTGAGCACGCCGGGCGGCAGGATCTCGGCGGCCAGCTGCGCGAAGCGCAGGGCCGTCAGCGGCGTCTGCTCGGAGGGCTTGACGATCTGGACGTTTCCGGCGGCGAGCGCCGGGCCCATCTTCCAGACGGCCATCATCAGCGGGTAGTTCCAGGGCGCGATCCCGGCGACGATCCCCACGGGCTCGCGCCGGATCATCGACGTGTAGCCGCGCATGTACTCGCCGGCCGCCTTGCCCTCGAGCAGCCGGGCAGCGCCGGCGAAGAAGCGAAGGTTGTCCGCCGAGACCGGCATCTCGTCGCGTGCGTAGGAAAGCGGCTTGCCGACGTTCGCCGACTCGAGCTCGGCCAGCTCCTCGGCGTTGTCCTCGATCGCGTCCGCGAGCTTCAGCAGCGCCTCGGCGCGCTCGCCGGGAGTGGTCTCGAGCCACTCGGGCAGCGCCTTCTTCGCTGCCTCGACGGCGCGGTCGACGTCGGCCTGCGTCCCGCTCGGGACCTCGGCGATCGTCTCGCCGGTCGCCGGGTTGAGGACCTCCATCGTCCCGCCCTCGACCGCGTCCACCCACTCGCCGCCGACGAAGTTCTTCTGCTGGGACACCGTCACACTCATCGCAAACCTCCCGGTCGGTCGCTGCGCAGCCTACCGAGCGCGACCACCCGGCAGCACGCCGGGCCGCTCGGCGGTCAGCCGCGTCGCGAGCCACACCGGGATCAGCGACAGCAGGATCACGAACAGGGCGACCACGTTGACGACCGGCTGGGCGACCGGCCGGAAGAGGTTCGCGAAGATCCAGATCGGCAGGGTCTGCTGGGCGCCGGCGGTGAAGATCGTCACCACGACCTCGTCCCACGAGAGTGCGAACGCGAGCAGCGCCCCGGCCAGCAGCGCCGTGCGCATCTGCGGGAAGGTCACGAAGCGGAAGGTCTGCCAGGAATCCGCGCCGAGGTCGGCCGACGCCTGCTCCAGGGATCCCGCCACGCGCCGCAGGCGGGCCTGCGCGTTGTTGTAGACGACGACGATGCAGAAGGTCGCGTGCCCGATGATGATCGTCAGCAGGCCGAAGTTGATGCCCAGCGTCTCGTAGGTCGTCCGCAGCGCCAGCCCGCTGATGATGCCCGGCAGCGCGAGCGGCAGGATCAGGACCAGCGTGATCGCCTGCCGCCCGAAAAAGTCGAAGCGGGAGACGGCCAGCGACGCCAGCGTGCCGAGGACGAGAGCCACGGCCGTCGCGCCGAGTGCGGCGCGCACCGACAGCCAGAGCGCCTGGCGCACGCCAGGGTCGTGGTAGGCCGTGGAGAACCACTTCGTCGTGAACGTGTGGATCGGCCAGCTTTGCGTGACGCTCTTGTTGAAGGCGTACACCGCGATCAGGATCAGCGGCAGGTAGATGAAAGCGAGCGTCACCGCCGACCCGAGCCGCAGCAGCGTGCGCGTGAGGCGGGACTCGACCATCAGAGCGCGTCGAAGGCCCCGAGCCGTCGAGCCACGACCAGGTAGACGATCATCACCACGATCGGCACGAGCGTGAACGCCGCCGCCACCGGCAGGTTCGTGCCGTGGTTGTCGTAGATCAGCGTCCCGATGAACTGCTGGCTGGTGATCAGCTTCGGCGCGATGTAGTCGCCGAGCGTGAGCGAGAAGGTGAAGATCGACCCGGCGACGACGGCCGGGAACGCGAGCGGCAGGGTCACGCGGAAGAACGTCCGCAGGGACCTGCCGCCGAGATCGGCGGACGCCTCCAGCAGCGACGGCGGGATCCGCTCGAGGCCGGCGTAGACCGGCAGGATCATGAACGGCAGCCAGAGGTAGGTGAAGACGAGCCACAGGCCCGTGGTCGTGTAGCCGTGGAACGAGACGCCGAGCGGGTTGAGCGCCCAGTTGAGGACGCCCTCGCCGGAGAGGATGATCCGCCAGGCGTAGGCCTTGACGAGGTAGCTGGCCCAGAGCGGCATCAGCACTGCGACGACGAGCAGGTTCCTGACCTGCGGCGACGCCACCCGGGCCATGTAGTAGGCGATCGGAAACGCCAGCACGGCGTCGGCGACCGTGACCAGTGCCGCCATCCGGATCGTCCGCCACGCGACGTCGCGGTAAACGGGCTCGTGGAGGATCCGGTGGAAGTTGTCGAGCGTGAAGGTGTGCACGACCTGCGACGTGAACGGGTCGACGTTCCAGACGGCCGCCATCAGCAGCACCACGAGCGAGCCGAGGTACGCGACGGCGACCCATCCCATGGGCAGCGCGAGCAGCAGCGCCAGGCTGACGCGCGGGTGGCGGTAGAAGTAGACGGAGAGCCGCCGCCCCAGGGTCTCCCGGGGCGGCGGCTGTTCGTACGGGACGGAGGTCACGCGGCCGGCCTGCGCGCGACTAGCCGCGAATCTCCGTCCAGGCGTTCACCCAGTCCTGCTGGGTCTTGCAGGTTCCACCCTTGCCGCCGCAGTCCGCGGTGGGCGTCGTCCAGTAGTAGACGTTCTTCCACCACGCCTCGTCGTTCGCGTGGAGCTGCGTGCAGAAGTTCTTGTTCACGGTCAGCGAGCACGCCTTCAGGTTCGCCGGCGCCTCGCCGAAGAACTCGGCCACCTTCGCCTGGGCCTGCGGGGACTCGATGTAGTTCATCCACAGGTACATGCAGTTCGGGTGCGCCGCCTTCGAGTAGATCATCCAGGTGTCGGACCAGCCGGTCGTGCCCTCCTTCGGCTTGATCGCCTCGACCGGCTTCTTGTCGGCCTTGAGGATGTTCTCCTGGTAGGGCCAGGTGGTGCCGATCACGACGTCCTTGTTGGCGTACGACTGGATCTGCTTCGCGTAGTCGGCCCACCACTCGCCCACGTTCGGCTTGAGGCTCTTGAGCAGATTCACGGCGGCCGTGAACTGCTTGTCGTTCAGCTGGTACGGGTTGTCGATGCCGAGGTCGGGCTGCGTCGCCTTCAGGTACAGGGCCGCGTCCGCGATGAAGATCGAGTCGTCATAGATCGAGATCTTCTTCTTGTCGGCCGCGCTCGGACTCCAGATGGCCGACCAGCTGGTCGGAGGCGTCTTCACGGCGTCCGTCCGCCACATCAGGAGGTTAGGCCCGCGGCCGTGCGGAACGCCGTACGCCTGCCCGTTCAGCGAGTTGTAGTCCTGGTTCTTGAGGCCGGATGCGACGTCGGCGTAGTTCGGGATCAGCTTCGTGTCCACGGGCGCGACATCGCCGCGCTTCATCAGGCGGACCGTCGCGTTCCCCGACGCCGAGACGCCGTCGTACTGGCCGGTCGAGACCAGGTCGATCATGTCGTCGGACGTGGTGCCATCCTTCGTCACGACCTTGCAGCCGGTTTCCGTGGTGAACTGGTTTGCCCAGGACTTGTCCGCGTAGCCAGGCCAGATGACGAGATCGACCTGACCCTCCGTCCGGGCCTTGGACTTGATCTCGGCCAGTGTCGTGCCGAGGCCTTTCACTTGGGTGCTCGCGCTCTTCGAGCCTCCGCCCCCACCGCCGCAGCCTGCGGCGGCGATGGCGAGCACGCTGACAAAGAGCGCGCACGCGCTCCAGCCCACGAGGCGATTGAACCTGCTCATTGTTCTCCTTCCGTTTCCCCCGGTTCGGTGTCGATCTCGAGCTGGTGCTCTGGGCGCCACTCGAGGAGAACTGCTCTGCCTTTTGCGTCGAGAGCCTCGCCGGACGAGGTCTCGAGGTTCTGCCGCACGACCTGCAGCTCGCCGCCGCCGTCGAGGTCCACGAGGTAGCGGGTGACCATCCCCGCGTAGACGACCTCGCGGATGCGGCCGGTCTCCGTGTGGCCACCGCGGGCCGCTGCCGCGCCCGCGTCGGTCATGTGGATCTTCTCGGGCCGGACGGCGAAGCTCTTGCCGCCGCGCTCGATCACGTTCGAGACGCCCACGAAGCCGGCGACGAAGGCGTTGGCCGGCCGCTCGTAGACCTCGGCCGGCGTGCCGAGCTGCTCGATTCGGCCCTGGTCGAAGACGGCCAGGCGGTCGCTCATCGTCAGCGCTTCCTCCTGGTCGTGCGTGACGTAGACGAACGTGATCCCGAGATCCTGCTGCAGGCTCTTGAGGAACAGCTGCATCTCCTGGCGCAGCTTCAGGTCGAGCGCGCCGAGCGGCTCGTCGAGCAGCAGCACCTGCGGCCGGTTGACGAGCGCGCGGGCGAGGGCGACCCGCTGGCGCTGGCCGCCCGAGAGCTGGCTCGGCTTGCGGTCGCCGAGCCCCGGCAGCCGCATCCGGCGCAGGATCTCCTCGACCCTCGCCTTGCGCTCGGCCTTGGCGATCCCCTTCACGCGCAGCCCGTAGGCGACGTTGTCCGCGACCGTCATGTGCGGGAAGAGCGCGTAGTCCTGAAAGACGGTGTTCACGTCGCGCGCGTACGGCGGCCGCCTGGTGACGTCGGCGCCGCCGAGCTCGACCCGCCCGTCGTCTGGCCGTTCGAATCCGGCGATCAGGCGCAGCGTGGTCGTCTTGCCCGACCCGGACGGGCCGAGCAGCGTGAAGAACTCGCCGGCCGGGATCTCGAGGTCGAGGCTCTCGACCGCGACCACGTCGCCGTAGGCCTTGCGGATCGCGAAGAGACCGACCGCAGCCGCGGGCGCGCTCTCGAGGCGTAGCTCCTCGGTTCGCTCCTGAACAGACACGGAGGCGCGATTATCTCGGTTCGCCCGGCGCGGGAGCGCAGGACTGGGGCTCGCCCTCGCAGCAGCCGAGCTTCAGCCGGCAGACGGGGCACTGCCAGGTGCCGTGCCGCCATTCCATCGTCGCCCCGCAGCGGAGGCAGCGCTCGGCGTTGTCGCGCTTCCCGTCCAGGGACGCGACTCTAGCTGCGGGGGCTGACGCTACTCGCGCGCGGCGGCGGCGAGGTCGTCACTCAGGTCCGGGGACTCGATCCGATCGCTCCGCAGATCGGCGAGCCGCTTGACAACGGCCTTGCGGCGCTCCTTGCCGTTGTCGGGGTCGAAGAAGTATGCGAGCGCGGCGCCCAGCAGGGCGAACCGCAGCCGCCGCACCTCAGTCGCCCCAGTCGAAATCGCGGGAGCGGCTCCAGAGCCCTTCCTCCGAAGCAGGCTCCTGCTCCTCCGACGGCCACGACTCCGCCGTCAGCGCCTCGTCGGAGACAGCCGGCTCCTCGCCGTCCATCGTCTCCTCGATCCGTGCCTGCTCCTCGGTCTTGAAGAGCGGGTGGTTCTCGAATGGGTCCTGGTCCTTGTAGCGATCGAGCGGCTTCTCGGACTCGAGGTCCGAATTGCGTTCCTTCAATTCCAGGTGATCCTGGATTACTTGTGCGAACAGTGATTGCGTCTCCACCGGGCAGATCCTCCCCTGGTCTAGCTCTGACGGCGGACGATTCTAGCCTGCTTCGCTGTGCCGCGCCCGCGGCCTGGCCGTTACGACCCGGTTTTTCCTGGCCCTTTTGGCCTCGTAGAGCGCACCGTCGGCGGCCGCGACGAGGTTGCCGACGTCGGCCGCTTCCGGGAACGCCGCGACCCCGAAGCTGACCGTGACCTCGATGCGCGTGCCGTCCTGGGCGAGGATCGTCCGCTCCTGGAGCGCGGTGCGCGCGCGCTCGGCCAGGCGGGCGGCGCCCTCCAGGTCGGTCCCCGGGAGCACGATCGCGAACTCCTCACCGCCCCAGCGGGAGGGAAGGTCGATCTCGCGCACGCACTCGCGCAGGGTCTCGGCGAACTCGACCAGGACGCTGTCGCCGAGGGGGTGCCCGAAGCGGTCGTTGATCGACTTGAAGCTGTCGAGGTCGGCGAGCGCGAGCGCGACCGAGCCGTCGAATCGCTCGGCGCGCATCAGCTCGCTCGCGAGCGCCTCCTCGCAGTGGCGCCGGTTGGCGAGGCCGGTGAGCATGTCCACAAGTGCCTGCCGGCTGACAATCCGATGGAGCCGGGCGTTCTCGAGCGCGATCCCGGCATGGGCGACGAGGGTCGCCGCGGTGCGCCGCTGGTCGACGCTGAAGTCCCGCCCCGAGAGCGTGAGCGTGCCGAAGCTCTGGCGGGCGGCCGTCAACGGCAGCTCGATGCGCTCGCCCCGGTCGGAGATCGCACCGGACTGCACGACCTCGCCGCTGAGCCCGACGACGAGGCCGCCTGTCGCGCCGGTCGCCTCGACCACGGTCTCGACGATCACGCGCAGGAGCTGGTCGACGTCGTGGGTTGCCGCGAGGGCCTCGCCGAAACGGACGGTCGAGTCGCGCAGCCGCCCCCGCTCGGCGCCGAGCTCGGCGACCCGCGCCTCGAGCTGGTTGGCCATCTCGTTGAAGGCGACGCCCAGGCGCGCGAACTCGTCGCGGCCCTCGACCGGGACGCGCCGGTCGAGGCGGCCGTGGGCGATCGCGTTCGCGGCCTCGGACAGCCGGCCGAGGGTGACGACGATCGAGCCGCCGACGATGTAGGCGACCAGGCCGATCAGGACGAGCGAGCCGAGGATGCCGAGCAGGAGGCGCTTGTCGGCGCCGGAGACAGTGCTGTCGATCGCGTGCTGCGGCGAGAGCAGCCCGAGCGATGTCGGGCTTCCTTCCAGCCGGCTGGCAAGGACGCGGTAGCGGGCGCCGGCGACCTCGAGCGTCTGCGCGCTCGTGGCCGGGGCCACGCGGTCGCCTCGGAGGCGGGCCGGGCCGAGGCGGACGATCCCGTCGTGGACGACGACCAGCGAGTCGCCGGGCTCGATTCCGGCGCGGTCCCGCAGGCTCGCGACAGAGTCGGCGCTCAGCGGAACCCCCGCCGACAACGTCCCGAGCCGGCCGAGCCGGCCGAGCGGGCCGTCGACCGCGACCACCCTCGCCGGCCCGATCATCTCCACGGGGCCCATCGTGAGCGGCCGGGAGCGAAGGCGGACGTCGGGCGCCGTCCGCAGGATCCGCCGGAGCGCAACGCGGTCGCCGCGCTGCAGCGCGCGCTGGAAGCGCGGGCTCGTGGCGAGCGCACCGGCGCGGTTGCCCGCGCGCTCGAACTGGTCCTTGTACGAGCCGAGCACCGCGCGGAGACCGGCCTCGAGGCGCACGTCGACTCGCCGCGTCTCACTCCGGCGGGCGACCGAGTGCAGGCCCCACGCCGCCGCGCCCAGCGGGAGCAGCGAGACGAGCAAGAAATACGCAACGAGCTTGAACTTGAAGCTCATACCGACCCTTTAATTTAGGTTCCGACGGCCTCCCGCCGATACCACGCTAGAGTGGATCGGCAGTTGGAGGGGATCTAGTGAGCAGAATCGTCTCGATCGTAGTAGTGGTGGTGGCCTTCGCCGCCGCCGGCGTGGCTGCGCTCAAGCTGCCGCAGCTCATCGTCCACGACGGTCAGGCCAGCGCGCCTCGGCTTGCGCTGGCTCCTGGTGCGGCCCGCGTCGTCCATGCGGCTCCGCTGCCGCGGCCCGCACATCGACGGGTTGCGCCGGCGCCCGTGGTGATTCCGCAGTTCGTCCCGGTTCCGGCGGCCGCGCCCGTCGCGGCGCCGGCTCCGGCTCGCCCGCGACCTTCGCGCCCGACGCCCCGCACCGCTCCTGCAACCCCGGCGCCGGCGCCCGCGCCCGCTGCTCCGGCACCGGCGGCGCCCGCCCCGCAGCCGAAGGAGCCCAAGCCCGCGAAGCACGAGCATCCGTCCGCGCACTCGAAGCCCGACCACGGTCACGGCCACGAGCCGAAAGCGGACCATCAGGATCACGGGAAAGGTCACGACCACGGCGCCGGTCACGGTCACGGCCACGCGGACAAGCCCGGCCACTCGGACGAGCACGGCCACGGCCCTGGTCACGACCACGGCCACGGGCACGGGCACGGGGACGAGCACGGCGCGGGCCACGACCACGGCCACAAGCACTAGCATCCACGCATGGCCCGCTTCCGCCCACTCCGCGCCCCCGGGGCATTCGGCCTCGCGCTGGCCGCGTGGGACGTCTGGCGCCGGATCCCGCCGCACCATCGCAAGCTGATCGTCAAGCAGGCCCGCAAGCACGGCCCGAGGATTGCCTCGAGCCTGCTCGAAGCCCAGCAGCGCCGCCGCCGGCGGCCCTAGCGGGACCTAGCTCAGCGCTTCGCGCAGGATGCGGTCCTGCTCGCGCAGGTGCGCGGTCGGATAGCCCTCGCTCGGGCTCGCGCGCCACGGCCTGCCGACGAAACGAAGGGTCACGCCCTCCGGCAGCGCGCCCTCGAGCCGGTGCCGGATCGAGCGCCACGCGCCCATGTTCTGCGGCTCCTCCTGGGCCCAGACGAGCTCCCCGAGGTTCGGAAACGACTCGATCAACTCCGCCTCGGCGACCACCGGGAACGGATAGAGCTGCTCCAGCCGCCCGATCGCGACCCAGTCGGCGTCACGCCGCAGCTCGTGCCCTTCGAGGTCGTAGTAGATCTTCCCCGAGCAGAGGACGAGCCGCCGCACCTTCTCCGGCGAGGCCTCCGGGTCCGGCAGCACCGGCCGGAAGGAGCCGTCCGACAGCTCCTCGAGCCGGGACGCCGCCTCCTTCAGGCGCAGCAGCCCCTTGGGCGTCATCACGACGAGCGGCCGCGCGCTCGGGTCGAGCGCCTGGCGCCGCAGCAGGTGGAAGTGCTGCGCCGCGGTCGTGCAGTTCGCGATCCGGATGTTCTCCTGCGCCGCGAGCTGGAGGAACCGCTCGAGCCGAGCGCTCGAGTGCTCGGGGCCGTTGCCCTCGTAGCCGTGCGGCAGCAGGAGCGTCAGGCGAGAGGTCTGTCCCCACTTCGAGAGGCCGGAGACGATGAACTGGTCGACCGCCACCTGGGCGCCGTTGACGAAATCGCCGAACTGCGCCTCCCAGAGGACAAGCGTCTCGGGCGCAGCCACCGAGTAGCCGTACTCGAAGCCGACGCAGGCCGCCTCGGACAGCGGTGAGTTGTGCACCTCGAACGACGCGGCCGACTCGCGCAGGCTCTGGAGCGGCGTGTAGACCTCCCCGTTCTCGGCGTCGTGGAGGACGAGATGGCGGTGCGAGAACGTGCCCCGCTCGGTGTCCTGGCCGGTCAGGCGCACCGGAATGCCCTCGACGAGCAGGCTCCCGTACGCGAGCTCCTCGGCCTGGCCCCAGTCGATCCCGCCCTCGTCGAGCGCCGTGCGCCGGCGATCGAGCTGCTTGGCCAGCTTCGGGTGGACGGTGAAGCTCTCCGGGAAGGTGAGCAACTCGTCGTTCAGCGCACGCAGCCTGCTGCTGGCGACCTCGGTCACGATCTCGTGGTCGGTCGAGGCCGGGATGCGCCCTTCGTACGCGACTGCGGGCATCGCTTCGCCGAAGGTCGAGCGCAGCTTCTCGTGGGCCTCCTTCAGCCTCGCCTCGACCTGGCTCGACAGCCCATCCGCCTCTTCCTGAGTGAGCACGCCCTCCTCGGCGAGCTGCTCGGCGTACTGCTCGCGCACGCTCGGCTGGCGCTCGATCCGGGCGGCCATCAGCGGCTGCGTGTACGCGGGCTCGTCCTGCTCGTTGTGGCCGTAGCGCCGGTAGCCGACGAGGTCGATGACGACGTCGGTGCAGAAGCGCCGGCGGAAGGCGAGCGCCAGGCGCACCGCGGCGAGCGCCGCCTCGGGGTCGTCCGCGTTGACGTGGACGATCGGGGTGTCGAAGCCCTTGGCCAGGTCACTCGAGTACCGGGTCGAGCGCCCATCGGCCGGGTCGGTGGTGAAGCCGATCTGGTTGTTGGCGATCAGGTGCAGCGTGCCGCCGGTCGAGTAGCCGCTCAGGTCGGAAAGGTTCAGCGTCTCGGCGACGACCCCCTGGGCCGGGAAGGCCGCGTCGCCGTGGATCAGCACCGGCATCGCGACCGACCAGTCCGCGTAGCCGTCGCGGGTCGAGCGGTCGGTCTGCTCAGCGCGGGTGCGGCCCTCGACGACCGGGTCGACCGCTTCCAGGTGGCTCGGGTTCGAGGCCAGCGTGAGGGTGATCTCGCCGGCCTCGGTGCGGCGCGAGCCCTCGGCGCCGAGGTGGTATTTGACGTCGCCGGTGCCGCCCTCGGGGTCGGAGGCGACGGCCTCGAGCGTGCGCTCGCCCTCGAACTCGCGCAGGATCGAGTCGTAGGGGCGGCCGAGCACGTGTGCGAGAACGTTCAGCCGGCCGCGGTGCGCCATTCCGAACACGACCTTGTGTGCGCCCTCCTCGGAGGCGAGGTCGATCGCTTCGTCCAGCATCGGCACCATCACGTCGATCCCCTCGATCGAGAATTGTTTCTGGCCGAGGAACGCACGGCGGAGGTAGCGCTCGAAGCCCTCGACCTCGGTCAGGCGCTCGAGCAGCCGCTTCTTCTCCTCCGGCTCGAGCGGCCGGCGGTACTGGCCGGACTCGATCGCCGCCCGTAGCCAGACGCGCTGCTCGTGGTCGGAGATGTGCTCGATCTCGTAGGCGATCGTGCCGCAGTAGATCTCCCGCAGGCGCGGCAGGACGGCGGCCGCGGTCTCGCCCTCGACGTGGACGCGGAGCAGCGACGCCGGGATGCGCGCCTGGAGCTCCGGGGTCAGCTTCGGGACGAGCCGCTCGGCCTCGAGCGCGGGGTCGCCCACCGGCTCCGAGCCGAGCGGGTCGAGGTGCGCCGCGAGATGGCCGTGAGTCCGGATCGCCCTGACGAGGGCGACGGCCGCGGCGACGCCGCCGAGCAGGTCCTCGTCGACGTCCGGCGCTGGGGACGGAGCCTCGGCAGGCGCGGGGGGAGCGGCTGGCGCGGGCAGAGCTGCCGGAGCGGCCGCCTGGCCGTTGCCGTCCTGCTCTTCGCGCAGCAGCTCGACGAGGCGCGCGAGTCCCGGATGGGTGGCGACCAGCTCGCTCGAGCCGCTCTCGAACAGCTTGCGCCACTCCTCGGGCACGGCCTCGGGATTCTCGAGGTACTGCTCGAGAATCGCGCTCGCGAAGCCCGCGTTGAGCCCATCGACGTCGTGCATGCTCACATCTTTGTTGTACCAGCGCCGTTCCCTCTCGGGGCGGCTTCTGGCTAGAAGATCGGGTTGTTCGTGATCACGGCGACCGCGAGCCCGCAGATGAAGCAGAACCCGCCCGTGATGACCGCGAACTGGGCCAAACGGGCGTGGCTGCCGCCCATCGCCGTAGCGATGAGGGCGAGCAGGATCGCGAACGGGATCAGCCGCACCGGGTGGTAGACGAGCCCGATCAGGCTGGCGAAGATCGAGAGGGCGGCCAGGAAGCCGGCGATCGAATCGGCGGGGCGGCTCTCGGCGACGGGCGGCGTGCTCACCGAGCCACCGGCCGCGCGGCGCGGGCGACCCTGCGCCCGGGCGAGCCGTGCGGGCCGGGCCGGGGCGTTCGTCCGCGGGGCCGCCAGGGTTCGCGTGGCTCCGGCTCGGGCAGCCCGGCGTGCACCACCGCCGGCTCGGGCGGCTTCGGCTCGGCCTTCACGGCCCAGTAGACCACGCAGCCCAGGTAGGCGATCGGGATCTTCAGGATCACCATCATGAAGACGAACTCCCAGACCATTCGCCGCAGTGTAGCCGCATGCGGCCGATGTGCCTCAGCCGATGAGAGTCGCCGCCGAGCCCTTGATCTCGTTCGAGTCGTTGCCGGTCGCAAAGATCACGTAGAGGGCGATGCTGACGGCGAGGACGACGAGGATCACCGCCAGCACCTTCCGCTTCCCAGTCCGTTTCACAGGCTGCCGCCCTCCCTGGACATGTCCCGATGGATGCGGAGCCAGACGCCCAGGGTCTTGTCGTGGCAGAACACGAACCTGATCGTCAGGCACTCCTGGAACCGTCCCTTCGAAGAGATGGTCACCGTGTGCACGGGATGTGCGCCATCCCCCGCCTGCTCGGCGCAATGCCCGTAGGGGCCCCCGTCGCAGGAGGTGTAGTCGAGCCCGACCCAGTGCCAGTAGATCGAGGCCACCTTGCTTATGTGGTGGTCGTAGACGGTGTAGATCTTTGTGATCCGCCCGCTGTCTGAGGCGCCGTTGCTGCACCAGAAGACGCGCATCCCGTAGTACATGACCACGATGCCCGTCCCCTTCATCTTGAAGTTGTGACGGATCCTGACCAGCCTTTTCATGTCCTGCGAGCTCGGGCAGCTGCAGTTCGGGAAGTCGTGCGGGCAACTGGTCGGGGCGACGACGCTGGTATCGAGGCTCGGGTCATCGCAGGCCGGATGAGCGGGGTCGGGCCCCAGGGTGCCGTCGGCGCAATCCGTCAGGTCGCTGTCCTCGGTCCCGAACCAGACGTCGCAGCCCGCGAGCGTCGGAAACATCGTGCACGCCTCGTCCCCGGTGGTCGGAGGCCGGCTCACCGGCGTGACCGAGTTCGAGCTCTGCGCGTAAGAGCCGGCGCAGCCGACCTCGTCGTTACAGGGCAGCACTGCCGACCTGATCGCGTGCCCGACGTCGGCGCTCTGGACGGTGTAGGCGAAGCTCCCGGGCGGCCCCACCACCCAAGTCGGGCCCGCGACAACGACGCCATCGCGCAGCCATTCCTTCCAGAACCCGGTGAACGGGGCGCCGCAACTCCAGCTTCCCCCGCTGGACGTGATCGTGTTGGCGGGATACGCCGGGCTCGGGGCGGTCAGCGTGGGGCTCGCGGCCATCGTGATCGCCCCGTACACGCAGGGGATCGCGGACGCAGAGGCGCGCGGGCTCCCAATAATCAGCACGGCCGCCGCCAGAGCGCAGACGAGAACGAGCTTGACCAGTTGCATCTCCGACTCCTTTCCGGAGGCGATGCCTCGCCTTCCGTCGACTCCTCTCGACGGTAGGCACGGCCGGCGCACACGTGTGAAACGGAGACGTGTCGGAAGTGCAACATCTTCGGGAGGGGTCCTACAACAGCCGCTTGGTGCTGCCTAGTGGCCTTTTTTGGCCCTGTCCGA
>Ga0307282_10000052_pt1 | contig 30185 bp, 34 predicted proteins | sample ER_DNA_121_FD_194475 | JGI IMG/M metagenome (GOLD analysis project Ga0307282, IMG submission 194475) | Bulk soil microbial communities from the East River watershed near Crested Butte, Colorado, United States - ER_DNA_121 | ecosystem: Environmental > Terrestrial > Soil > Floodplain | place...
TGTCGTGGTCCAGCTCGTTCCCACCGGTGCGCCGAGGCTTATCAGCGTGCCGAGCCCCGGCAACTGCCCCTTCTGAACGGCTGAATGGAAACTGGAGGGTGGGCACTCGCCCACCCTCTTCGGGGGAGTACGAAGTGCACGAAGACGGGACAACAAAGCCCGCCGCTTTCCGGACGTTCTGAGACTGAAGCGACGGGGTCAGTTCCGAGCTGAGATATGTAGCGACGGCGAAGCGCCCAACATGAATCAGCAGCATCAGGCGCCGCCGTGGCTGCAAGCATTCTGCAAGCGCCGCGCTTCCGCGTTGATGTAACCGTGTTCCGCCTAATGCAACCGCCGAGGGGCGGATCGGGCTCCGAGCCTGCATTTGGACGGAATACGGCGGAACGTGGATACGGAATCGAGGCGGCTCATAACCCGGAGGTCGCAGGTTCAAATCCTGCCCCCGCTACTGGAAAGGCTCCGGAAACGGGGCCTTTCTTCAATCCAGCCGCCGTGGCACCCGGCGCCGGGGCCGTGGTCGATGATCCAGGCGCCGTGCGCCATAACAGCCTGGTGGTGCTCGATCACGATGCGCCATGTCCGTCATCATGAATCGCGCATGAAGCCGCGCATCTTCCTCGGGTCGTCGGGCAAGCAGGCCAAACTGCTCGAGGCGATCACGGGCGGGCTCGAGGACGTCGCCGACGTCGAGCCCTGGACGACCACGTTCAACCCGGGGCGGTCCACGCTCGACCGGCTCGTCGAGCTCTCCCAGGAGGTCGATTTCGCCGCCTTCGTGTTCGCCCAGGACGACTGGACCACGACGGATCCGTCCGAGTCCGGCGAGGCGTCGCCGCGCGACAACGTGGTGTTCGAGGCCGGACTGTTCGGCGGGGCGCTCGGGATCCGGCGAACGTTCATCCTCCACGCTGACGGTTCGAAGCTGCCGAGCGACCTGCTCGGACTGACCTCCGTCCGCTACGACCCGGCCACGAGCCCGGCGGAGGTTCGCTCAATCAACGAGAAGCTCCGTAAGGCGATCGAGACCGAGGGTCGCCGCGGCCCGGTCGAAGGGCTCTGGTGGCAGCTCTCGCTCACCGTGCGGAGCGAGGAAGAACCGTCGGCGGTGAGTCTCCTGCGCCTCTCCCGGGACCGCGACGGTGGTCTGAACGTGAACGGCCGCGCCTGGCAGGAGGACGGCACCCTGTCGGCCCGCTACTGGAGCGAGGCTGCGAAGGAGCGCAGGGATCCGGCCGGCATCTTCTATTTCTGGAAGGGCGAGCGCCCCCGGCACCCGAATGCCCCGCAGCTCGAGGGCACCGGCGAGATCACGGTGGAGACTGCCGACCGCGCCACGGGGTACTGGACGACACGGTCGGATCGCGACCCCGGACTGAATGCCCGAACCGCCGGTGTTTACCTTCGAGCGGACCCCTCAGACCTCCAGGTGCTGGACGGCGGGAGCGAGGAGGAGCGGGCTGAGCTCATCGCGCAGCGCCTCCGGGAGTGGAGGTCGGCCGCAAATGCCTTCTGAGCACCGATCGACGCTAGCTGCGTTCTCCCTCTGAGGGCGCAGAGATCGCCTCGACGAGCTCACCGGTCTTCTTCTCGTTCTCCCTGAGGGCGATGTCGGCCTGGGCAACGATGCCGACGAGCCGGCCGTTCTCGACGACGGGCAGCCGCCGAACTTGGTGGCGGGCCATCAGTCGGAGCGCCTCTTCGAGGTCTTTGTCGGGCTCAACGCTGATGAGGTCCCGAGAGTAGACATCATCGACCGACGTCATCTTCGGGTCTGCGGCCTCGGCGACCACTCTCGTCGTGATGTCTCGGTCGGTGATCATCCCGACAAGTTTCTCGTCATCGGTTATCGGGAGCGAGCCGATGTCCTGTTCTCGCATCAGTCGCGCGGCCTCGACCACCGACACCGACTTGCCGATCGAGCGGGGATCCTCGGTCATCGCGTCGCGAACGCTGTTCGCCATCGTGCCTCCTCTCGTGGTCATGTGCGATCTTAGCCCTCTACTGCGACCGAGAGGAGATTCGCCATGGCATCTATTTCGGAGCGGGAGAGCAGGGAAATCGAGGCGGCAAACGCCTCCGGCGCCACTCCGGTCGTCTTCATCCACGGCCTCTGGCTGCTGCCGAGCAGCTGGGCCAACTGGGCTGACTTCTTCAAACAGGCCGGTTACGCGCCGCTAACACCGGACTGGCCGGAGGATCCGGAAACGGTTGCAGAGGCGCGGGCGAACCCGGATGTCCTCGCCAACAAGACGCTGAAGCAGGTTGCCGACCACACGGCCGACGTGATCGGCCAGCTCGAGAAGAAGCCCGCGGTGATGGGGCACTCGACCGGCGGACTGCTCGCCCAGATGCTTGCCGGCCGTGGGCTCTCGGCAGCCACGGTTGCCATCGACCCGGGCGTGTTTCGCGGCGTCCTGCCGCTGCCCCTCTCCGTGCTCAAGGTGGTTGGACCCCTCCTGGTGAACCCCCGGAATCGAGGCCGCGCCATCACGCTCACCTTCGACCAGTTCAAGTACGGCTGGGCGAACGCCCTCGACGAGGACGAGTCGAAACGCCTCTACGACACTTACCACGTGGCCGGGTCGGGGATCGCTCTGGCCCAGATGGCCAACGCCAACCTCAATCCCCGGACCGAGTCCATGGTCGACACGAAGAACCCCGATCGGGGCCCGGTGCTGATCCTCGACGGGGAGAAGGACCACACGGTTCCCTGGGCGATCGCCAATGCCTCCTACAAGCGACAGAAGCGCAACCCGAGTGTCACCGAGATCAAGAAGATGCCCAACCGCGGCCACTCGCTGACCATCGACCACGGCTGGCAGGAGGTCGCGCAGACCGCGCTCGACTTCGTCAAGCGGTTCGTCCCGGCCATGCCGGGCTAGGCCTCGGCCTTGATCTGCCGCTTGGTACGGAGGCTTGGTCGGGTCACGTCTTGCTCCTCGATCTCACCGTGAATCCCAGCTTTCCAAGGATCTTCACCGCGCCGGTCTTCCCGCCCTCGAAATCACCGGAAGCGAGGCGACTGCCCGTGGCGAGCTTGTACGCGGTGCCCAAGATTGCCTTCGGCGGGTAGCGGCGTTCCTCCCAGATCAGCTCGTACGTCGTAGTCGGTGCGAAGCCATGCTCGGAGAAGAACTGGTCCGCGCCTAGGCGGTCGTACTCCTCGAGCGCGCGCACCACGTCAGCATTGGTCAGTTTGTCCCATGCGATCGAATGTGTTATCGGGTTCCTCCCTTATTCAGCCGTCTTTCATGTCAGCCATCGCGCCATGGCCCTCGTGCATGTCCATGAAGGGCATCAGCTCGGCCGGCATGACGACGAACGGTCGCATCATGTCGTGGTCTTCGTGCTCGAGGATGTGGCAGTGGTACATGTAGCGCCCGCAGAAGACCTCGAAGAGGACGACGATGTCGACCACCTCGTTCGGATTGACGCGGACGGTGTCTTTCAGGCCGAGCTCGTTGGCGTCGAGCTCGTGCGAGATGCCGTCCTCGGGAGCCTGGCCGAGGCGCACCGTTGCGCTCGTGCCTCGCGTCGTGATCCCGTCCGCAGGCTGCTCGACCACACGTAGGCCTCGCGGCCGAAGCCGAGCGGATGCGCGCGGTCAGACCGTCGGCGCGACCGACGGTGAGCGATGAGCAGGAATACCTCGTTACCCGTATCCGCCCAGGAGTGCGCCGCCTCAGCCAGCATCGACGCTGACCCGGTCACCACCGCTGCAACCGACTTCGCGACCGCGACGAGGAGGTTGGCCGCGAAGGCGACGAGAATCGTCGTCAGGCTCGCGGAACCAGCGCCACGCGTTGCGCGCGCGAGTGGGCCGAGAAACGGCTCTGAGTTCACACCAGCACCGCCGTGAGAGGGCGGCATCATTCTGCAAGCATCGTCGGCGAAGCTCCGCGCGGCATCGGCTGGATCCCCGAATCGGTGCGGATACTCCGGCTACGTCGTCGTCACCCGAGTCGCACGCCGGAGCGAGCCGGCGAGCGCGAGCGCGACGACGACCGGCAAGAGCCACCAGGCATCGACGCCGAGGCCGGTCAGGATTCCGGTGAGCACGAGCCCGAGGCCGACCGCCGCCGCGACGACCCAATCGTCGCCGACGATGAAGTCCCACCAGAAACGGCCAAACGCGCGCACGTAGCTCATGCGCCGGCTCCAGCGGGCGACGCTGATAGGCGCTGGCGGCGGAGGGAGCGCACGAGGCCGAAGGAGAGCGCTCCGACGAACGCGATCACGGCGAGGAGGGACAGCTCGTCACCGGGCCAGTCGACGCCGGCGCCCTCGGCCGCCCAGAAGGTGCCGAAGCTCGTCAGTAGGAGGCCAACGGCGAACTTGAGCGAGTTCTCCGGAACCCGCTCGAGTGGCCCGCGCACGAGTAGCCCCGCAGCGACCACGATCACGACGGCTGCGGCCGCGCCGAGAACGGCCGGCCCGAAGCGCCCCTGGGCGGCACCGAAGCTGATGACGATGAACACGACCTCCAGGCCTTCGAGCAGCACGCCCTTGAACGCGACCGTGAAGGAGTACCAGTCGAGCCCGGCCCTCTGGTCGGTCCCAGCGGCGGCGGCCTGCTCACGCCCCTCGCGGAAGGCCTCTTCCTCGTCGTGAAGCGCCTTGTACCCACTGCTTCGCAGGATCGCCTTCCGTAGCCACTGCAGCCCGAAGACGAGCAGCAGTGCGCCGACGACCAGCCGCAGCGCGTCGATCGGAATGCTTCCGAGCGCCGGCCCGATCGTGGCGATCAACCCTGCGAGCACGACGGCTGCGGCCCCGACCCCGAACAGGGTCGACCGCCACCCCCGTACGACTCCCACGCCGAGCACGATCGTCAGCGCCTCGACCATCTCCACCGCGCTTGCGAGGAAGGATCCGAGAACGAGGAGGATGGTGCCGGTCATCCTTGGCCCGGCTCCGCGTGCGCGGTAGGTGCCTTGCCGTTTTTGCGCCTCTGTCTGGCTCGGTCCTTCGCCTCGGCGTAGGACGACTTGACGAGCGCCCGACCGTTCGTCCAGCCGAAGACGAGGAGTACGAGAAGCACGGCGAAGACGACGTTCCAGGCGGTCATCACGAGCTGCTGCGCAAGTGAGTAGGCCGTGGCGGTCTGAGCGTCCGTGAAGTCGGAGAGGGCGACTGCGCTGATCGCCTGCGTGACGCCTGCCGCTCCAGGAGTCACCGCGGTCGCGCCGGCGATCGAGTTGCCGGCGACGACGTGCATCACCGAGCTGAACGTCACCGGGATCGCGAAGGCGGCAAGGAAGACGCCGATAATCGCCAGTTTCGCCAGATACGAGGCTAGGCTCGGCAAGACCACCTTCACGAAGTAATCACGAGGTGAGGAGAGGATGGCCCCGCCCTGCTTCGCGTCCTCCCAGAGGTGCCGCAGCCTCGGCCAGAACGTGCGCACGAGCACGACCACCAGGGCGACCACCCCCGCGACGATCAGCACCGTCCAGCCGGGGTGTCGTCGCAGCGTTCCCAGCTCCACTGAGAAGGAGCCGGGCACGGCGACGAAGAGGTAGACGTAGACGAAGGCGTTTACGACTGTGAAGAAAATCTTCTCGACCGCCCAGGCGGCCGTGACTCCCGCGAGCGTTGCGCCCGGAATGATCGCGACGAACATGAGGAGCATCACGACCGTCCCCAGGCTGGCAGGCAGGACGGCCTCGAGGCCCGTCCCGACCGCGTTTGCAGCGAACACCGGGGCAAAGCCGATGTGGGCGTGCGGGTACGCGGCCCGCAGGATGAAAAGCCAAGCCAGAGAGATGAAGGCCGTCTGGGCCGTCCGCAGTGCGGCGCCGGCGATCAGGTACCAGCCGGAAACCGACTGCACCGTGTCCCAGAGCCCGGCGATCCAGCCCCACACGTCGACGCCGAGCAGATCGAGACCACCGAGCACGAGCGCCCCGGCCGCGATCCAGCCGAGGACCTTGAGGATCCGAAGGCCGCGCGAGTCGACCCCGATCGGGCTGACAGCGTTCGCCGCGGATGTCGCACTACTCATCGCGGGCATTTTCCCTTGGAGCCGCGGCGTGCGCTCGAGCTCGATGTCCCGAGCGCACGCCGAGCACCGTTAGTGGGACGCCTGTGGGCCTGCCGGCCGCAGGTAGTCGCGTGAGGCGCTGGCCAGGAGCCGGCGCCATCCGATTGCGACCGTCAGCTCGGCGATCCCGACGACCAGCGAATAGGCCGCGATCAGGGCGAGCAGCACGAGCGCGCCGTCCCCGGGCTTCGCGAGCATCAGGACGCCGAAGGCGACCGAGACGAGCCCGCTGAGGACGAGAACGGTCTTGTCATTGTTGTCGATCGGGAGCCGAAGCGCGCCGAAGATCGTGAGGATCCCCAGCGTCAGGGCATAGGCCCCGATCACATAGAGCAGAGCCAGTGCGGACATGTCCGTGAAGAAAAGGACGGCCAGGCCGATGGCGATGCCGGCCAGGCTCGAAAGCACGAGCCAGCCGCGCCCTTCCTTGATCGGGCTGCTGATCGCCATTCCGAGCCCGATAATCCCACGCACGAGCGCGAACGCCCCGAACAGGATCACGAGCGCGAAGAGGCTGATGCTCGGCCAGACGAGGATCACGATCGCGAACACGATCGCGAGCAGACCGCTCAGGCCCAGTGCCCAACGCACCTTCTTGAGTCGATCGTCGGCCAGCTGTTCTGCCTGTTGAACGATGGTGCTCATGGGATGACCTCCGTTGTTGATTGACGTCCTTGATCCTGCGCGTCCGTGCCCGTCGGCGAATCGGCGAATGCGCAGACGGCGTGCGTGAAATCCGTAGTGCTCGCCGCAACGCGAATTTCCGCGGCGCGTCGGTGAACTCGCCGATGCGAGAGGGTGTACGCTCGACGACGCTGGTCGCATGCTTCCGCTCTCAGACGGGATCCCGGCTCGCCGCTTTCCGATCGTCACGATCGCGATCATCGCGGCGAACTTCGCCGTCTGGCTCTTCTACGAACTGCCGCACCTCGACTCGTCGGTTGCGCACGCCTCGTTCTACGCGTGCTCGTTCAACGGGAGCTGCGATGCCCCCGAGCCGTGGGAGATCAGCTGGCTGACCTCGATGTTCTTGCATGGGAGCTGGGATCACATCCTCGGGAATATGCTCTTCCTCGGGGTCTTCGGGAAGAATGTGGAGGACGCGTTCGGCCACCTTCGCTACTTGCTTTTCTACCTGGCCGGCGGGTTCGTCGCGACGATCGCACAGGCCGGGATGACGCTGCTGGCCGGGACGGCGGCCGACGCCCAGGTTCCGAACCTGGGCGCGAGTGGCGCGATCGCGGCGGTTCTCGGCGCGTACTTCGTCTTCTATCCCAACTCGCGCGTGCTGGGTCTGATCGTCGTCTTCCCGGTCCGCATCTCGGCGTGGTTCTTCCTCGGCTTCTGGTTTCTGTACCAGCTGTACGAGGCGAACGTCGGCCTCTTCAGCGCCGAGGCGAACGGCGGCGGAGTCGCCTTCTTCGCACACGTCGGCGGGTTCGTGTTCGGCCTGATCGTCGCGTGGCTGTTCGTCAGCAGCGGCCGGTTCCAGGATGCTCGGACGCCGGTCGGAGCCCGAATCTGAGATGGCGTCGGCCGCGAAGTCCCGGGCTCCGGGACGTCGAGATGGCGGCAAAGCGGGAGAGCCCCCGGTGCCGGTCACGATCCCGGCGCGCACGATCGCCTTGTTCGTCGGCATCGCGCTCGTCGGCTTCGTGTTGCTCGCCGGTCTGTACGCGACGCGCTCGATTCTCCTGCAGCTCGTTGCGGCGATCGTGCTCGCGATGGCCGCCGAGCCGGTCGTTCAGGTCTTCGAACGGCGCGGACTGAAGCGCGGGGCCGCCGTCGGGATCAGCTTCGGACTCCTCCTGGCGGCGCTCGTCGCGTTCGGCTACGTCCTTCTGTCACCGCTCATCGACCAGACCACGCGCCTCGTCCACAACGGGCCGCAGATCGTCGACGATCTGAGCAAGGGGCACGGCCAGCTTGGCTTCCTGGAGACGCGGTTCCACATCGTCGAACGGGCAAAGGAGATCGACGCCGGCACCCTCGGCGCGACTTCAGGCCCGGCGCGAGGCGCCGTCGACTCGGTCGTGCGCACGGCTGGTTCGATCGTCTTCGTCCTCTTTCTGACGCTCTTCGTCCAGCTCGGAGGACGCCAGTGGTTCGAGTCGCTCGTCGGGTTCGTCCCCGAGCGAAACCGTAAGCGAGTGCGACGCGCCGGAGAGGGCATCTCGACGGCCGTCGGCGGCTACGTCAGCGGCAATCTCCTGATCAGCGTCGTGGCCGGCTCTGTGACGGCGGTGATCCTGACGGCGACCTCGGTCCCGTACCCGATCGCGCTCGGCCTGATCGTGGCGATCTTCGACCTCGTCCCGATGGTAGGAGCGACGATCGGAACGATCATCGTCGCCGTCGTAGCCCTGTCCACCGAAGGAGTCGTGACCGCCGCCATCGTGGTTGCCGCGATGATCGTCTACCAACAGATCGAGAACAACGTCCTGCAGCAGCTCGTCTATCACCGAACGGTCAAGCTCTCGCCGCTCGCGATCGCGCTGAGCGTCGCGGTCGGCGCGCAGCTGGGGGGCGTCGTCGGCGCCCTGCTCGGGATCCCGTTCGCCGGCGCCGTCAAGGTCGTGTCCAACGAGCTGATCGCGTGGAGGCGGGGAGAAGACCCGCCCCCGGTGGTGTAGCGATGTTCACGCAGACGATCAGCGCTTCCGCCGATTCTCCGCGGGGCGGCAGGCGCAAGGATCGATCCATGTCGTCAACCCGGGCAGTGGCGCACTAGGAATGGCAGCCGTCTCTACCAAGAACGACCTGCTGTCGCGCCTGAAGGTGGAGCCGAACCCGGCGCTCCTGGAGCACGCTCGCAAGCGAGCCGAGAGTGTGCAGAACCGGATCGCAGACCGGATCACCACCTTCGCCGGCTCGATGGCGTTCGTGTACATCCACATCATCTGGTTCGGCTGCTGGATCGGCTTCGGCGTCGAGAAGTACCCGTACGGCCTCCTGACGATGATCGTCTCGCTCGAGGCGATCTTCCTCTCGACCTTCGTGATGATCAGCCAGAACCGTGCCGACGCGAAGCGTCAGGCCATCGCCGACCAACAGTGGCAGACGGTGCAAGAGGAGGACCGGCAGAACGTGCAGCTGCTCGAGCTCTCAAAGCAGATTCTCGACCTGACGACGGCGGTACACGCATATGCCGCCGCCCGCTCAGACGCCGTCGCACCGAAGACCGACGCCTGAGACGCTTGTCCCCGTCTTACGCTGCCGGCTCGGGGCTAGCTGGCGGCTGTGTCGGCTGTAGCAACAGCAAGTGGCTGTCGACGATCGCCTGCGCGACGTCCACCAGCTTTCGGCCGTTGTGCTGCGAGTGATCGCGGAGCAGTTCGAAGGCGCCGTCGGCATCGGTCGCGTGCCGCGCCATCAGGATGCCTTTCGCCTGCTCGATCAGCGCCCGCCGGCCGAAGGCGCCCTGGAGGCTCTGGTACTCCGTGAAACGCTGCAGGGTGATGTCGATCGCGCTCTGCAGCTCGGCAGCGTCGCCGTCCACGATGTAGGCGAAGACGCCGCGCTTCGCCGCTTCCCGGACGTAGTCAGGATCCTTGGCAGTCAGCAAGGCGATCACAGGACACGCGGCTTCACGGACGATCTCCGTGATCAGGTCGAGTGCGTGCTCCGAGCTCAGTCCGAGACCGACCAGAGCGACGTCCGGCCGCTCCCTCTCGGTGGCGGCTCCAACTTCCTTGACGTAGATCTCGCGAGCGATCACCTCATGGCCAAGGCCGACGACGACCTGGGCGAGCAGTTCGAGCCGATCGCGCCGCTCGTTCGCGATGAGGACGCGAAGGTGCTGCGGCTCACCCTCGATGATCGTCACGACGACCCAGGCGCCGTCAAGCGCATCGAGAGGATCTCCGATCCTCGAATATCAGCCGTTGTCGGCGAGACCAGCAGCTCCACTCCACCCCCGTGAGTGACGAGGAACCACGCGAGTGTACCGGTCGGGGAGCTCGATTCACCGATTTCGCGGCTCCCTGGTATGTTCCGACCGGCGGCGTCACAACCCTTCGACGCAGCCGAGCACGGGCGGGTCAGAGCAATCGAGCCGCCGACTGTCCACCCTCAGCAGAGCAGGTTGGAGCGCGACCGAGCCGACCCCAAGAACCCGGTCGGCGCTGAAGCTTCGAACCTGGGAGGGACGATGGTCGAGATTCGTGTCACGGTCGAGGACACCACGCGCGTCCCACGGCTCGTGCGTCGACTCGCGAACCTCTTCGAGCGCTCGGCGATCTCGTTCGACCGGTCCCGGAACGAGGTGCGCGTCGAGTCCGAGTGGGAGTCTCGTGCGGTCTCCGGCGTCATCGAGGCCGTCCAGACCTGGCTGAGCGAGGACGGCGCCGGGTCGGCAACGCTTTCGATTGGAAATCGTTCCTACAGGCTGGTTTCGTCGACTCCGCTCGCGGTGAGCCGATGATCGGCCTCGCGCCGGATCGTGGGAAGACGGTCGAGGCCGTACGCCGAATTTCGATCGCCGGCCGCGGCGGGCCCACGGCGTCGGTTCTGCTCGAGAACGTCTGCACTGCGGTGGCGGAGACATTCGAGTTCGACTCGGTCAAGGCGGTCCTCTACGACGGTCAAGCCGAGGAGGTCAAAGAGACTGCGAGCTCGACTGTGTCCTTGCTCGCGGAGGCCCGGGCGGCCCGGAACCTCGTCTTCCTCACCGCCGACGGCCTCACCTCGGCATTCGCCCTCCCGCTGATCAGCGGGGGCCGATGTCTCGCGTTCCTCTGCGGCACCCGCGTTGCGCCGGCCTCACTTACCGAGACCGATGAGGAGGCGCTTGCGACAGTCGGCGTTATGGCCGCAACCTTGCTCGAAGACGCTCTCGCGCGCGAAAAGCTGCAGGAGGTCGACGTCCTGAAGAGCGAGTACATCGCGCTCGCAACACACGAGCTGCGGAACCCGTTGTCGAACATCTACGGCATCTCCCTCACGTTGAACGAAAGAGAGGACGAGCTTGCCGAGCCGGAGCGCCGGGCTCTCCGAACCGCGCTTCGAGAGCAGACGGCTCGGATGCGGAATCTCGCCGAGCAGTTGCTCGACCTTTCTCGCCTCGACCTGACGGCGATCCGAATCTCACCTGAGCCCGTTCGTCTCCGTCCCAAGATCGAGGAGCTGGTCCGTCCGCTGGCGGAGCCTCAGTCGAACGCGGTGGCGATCGACGTTCCACCGGGCCTCGAGGCCGTTGTGGATCTTGCAGCGCTCGACCGGATGCTCACGAACCTGGTCGCGAATTCGCTGCAGCACGGGAAGCCACCGGTCACGATCAGTGCGCTTGGGCAGGACCGGCACCTCCGTCTCGTGGTCGAGGATCGCGGCCGAGGTGTTCCGTCTGAGTTCGTTCCTCGCCTGTTCGACCGGTTCGCGCGCAGCGCCGAATCGCGCGACCGAGGCGACGGCTCCGGGCTCGGGCTCGCGATTGCCCAGGCATACGCTCGAGCTCACGGGGGAGAGATCGTCTACGGGCCGGCGGTGCCGCACGGAGCGCGATTCGAGGTCGTGCTCCCACGCAGGGGTTATGGAGACGTGCCGCGCCTGATCGACCTCGTGCGCCGGCGCTCCGAGCCTTCTCGTCTCTTTCGCTAGGGCTTGCCTCGGTCGGCGAGCGTCTGCTCGCGCGCCGACTCGTTGGCGGCTGACGCGCGGCCGCCCCGCGGGCCGATGAGGTACCACGCCTCGATCTCGCCCTTTCCCTTCACCGCGATCGTCCCCCGCGGCTCGCACTCGAACTCGTCGGCGAGGAGCTCGTACGTCGCCCCTGTGATCTGGATCCGCCCCGGCATCCCGTGGGACTCCATGCGACTGGCCGTGTTCACGGCGTCGCCCCAGAGGTCGTAGAGGAAGCGCTTCCGGCCGATCACGCCCGCCACCACCGGGCCCGAATTGATGCCGACCCGGAGATCGAGGCCGAGGTGCCCAACGTTATCGTCCGAGCGCATCGCCTCGAGCATGTCGAGCGCCATGAGCGCGAGCGCGCGAGCATGGTCGGGGCGTGGTGTCGGAACGCCCGCGGCGACCATGTAGCAATCGCCGATGGTCTTGATCTTCTCGAGCCCGTACCGCTCGGTGAGGTCGTCGAAGTGACTGAATAGGTGATCGAGGTAGCCGACCACCTCGGCGGGCGGGAGACCCTCCGACCAGGGCGTGAAGTCGACCACGTCGGCGAACAGGATCGAGGCCGACCCGAACTGATCCGCGATCGGCTGGGTCTGGGCCTTCAGCCTGTCGGCGATCGAGCGCGGCAGGATGTTGAGCAGGAGGTTCTCGGCCTTCGCCTGCTCCTGTCGGAGCGCTGCGAGCGCATCACGGCGTTGGGCGGCGAACACCGCGAGCAGCGTGAACACGATGGTGCCGCCGACCGCGATGTTCAGAGCCAGCATCGTGCTCGTGAACCAGACGGGCAGCGGCGCCCAGACTGGGCCGATCACCTCGCCCGCGATTCCCGATCCGAGAAACACGACGACGAACGCGACGTACCAGCGGGCCGCCGACCTGACGCTGCTGAACACGAGCGCCCCGAGCGGGGCGAGAATTCCCCAGAGGCCGACGCCGCCGGAGTCGAGGAACCCGCCGAGCGGGATCATCGACAGCGTCGGCGCGAGCAGGATGTCGACCTGGCCCACCCGGAGGAGCCACGGGAAGTCGCGCGTGCGCGAGAACACGGCGATTGCGCCGAGCAGGATGCCGAAGTACACGAGCGGCACCACACCGACCGGCGACCCGAACGCGAGATAGAGCGTCCCCCACAACGCGGCGACCGGCAGGATCAACACCGAGATCAGGACCAGCAGCGCCTTTCGTGCACCCAGGTCCTCGTCGTCGTGGGGATCCGCGCCGACAAGCGCCAGGCGCGCTGTGATGCGATCCGCCGCCGCTCGGATCCGGTCGAGGAAGTGCATCGCGAAAGACGTTACTTGCGGAGCCGTCGATGAGTCTGCGATGAGTTTCCCGGTCGCCGTCGGTCTCAGTTCGTGATCGGTAGCGTCCGAGCCGTCGACCGAGGGAGAAGAGATGCCCGAACACAAGATCGGCACCCGCGAGGAATGGCAGGCGGCCCGGGACGAGCTCGCCAAGCTCGAGGCCGAGCAGGCGAAGCAAAACGAGGAGATCAAGAGAAAACGTCTCGATCTCCCCTGGGTCCCGGTCGAGAAGGAGTACGAGTTCGACACCGAGGACGGCAAGAAGACGCTCGCCGAGCTTTTCGACGGGCGCTCACAGCTGCTTGCCTACAACATCATGTTCGGCCCCGACTACACGAACGGCGCCTGCCCCGGCTGCACCGGCCTGGCCGACGAGCTCGACGGCGGGCTCATCCACCTGAATCATCGCGACGTGACGCTCATCTGCTTCTCGCGGGCGCCGATCGAGCGGCTGACGGCGTACAAGGAGCGGATGGGCTGGCAGTTCCCCTACGTCTCCACCTACGACACGGACTTCGCCTTCGACTTCGGCCTGGCACTGAAGAAGGAGCAGGCAGAGAAGATCCCCGAGGTTAAGCAGATGATCGACAACCCGCCCGATTGGCTCGAGGAGTGGTCAGACCAGATCGGGGCCGAGCTCGAGGTCGGGCTGCGCGAGAACCCGGCCTGGATCGCGTTCGTCCGTGAGGACGGGACCGTCTACCACACCTACACGGTGTCGGCGCCGGACCCGTTCGTCGCGCCCTACGCCAGCTTCCTGCTCGACCGAACGCCGAAAGAGCAGCCTGCGGAGCCGCGAACCTGGCGGAAGGACGAGTACCCCGACTGAGTCGGAGGCCTCGACTGAAAGGATCGCAGTGAACCTTCCACCGGTCGTGTCCCAGACGGAGTGGCAAGCAGCGCAGGAGGCGCTCCTTGCAAAGGAAAAGGAAGCCACCCGGGCGCGCGACGCGCTCGCCGCCGAGCGTCGGAAGCTGCCCAGAGCACGGATCGACAAGGACTACGTCTTCGACGGGCCGGGCGGCAAGGCCACGTTGCCCGACCTGTTCGAGGGGCGCGGGCAATTGCTCGTCTATCACTTCATGTTCGGACCGAACCAGGACCTGGGCTGCAACGGCTGCTCCATGTTCGTCGACCAGATCGGCCACCTGGCCCACCTGCACGCCCGCGACACGTCCTTCGCGCTCGTGTCCCGCGCGCCGATCACGAAGATCCAGGCGTACCGAAACCGGATGGGCTGGACGATCCCGTGGTACTCGTCGTTCGAGAGCGACTTCAACGTCGACTTCGGCGTCGGGCCGGAAGCTCCGCAGCCGGACGTCTACCAGGACGGAGAGACGTTCGGCCTCAGCGTCTTCCTTCGCGACGGCGACGGTCTCTTTCGGACGTACTTCACGACGAGCCGGGGCGTCGAAGCTCTCGGCAGCGTCTGGACGTTCCTCGACCTGACGCCGCTCGGCCGTCAGGAGAACTGGGAGGACTCGCCCGCCGGATACCCGCAGACCAAGCCCTACGAGTGGTGGCGCCGCCACGACGAATACGAGGACGTTTAAAGGACGGCCAGCGGGTTCAGCGGCGAGCCAGTTCCACCGGTGATGCGGAGTGGAGCAGCGATGAAGAGGAAGTCCCAACGTCCTGCCCGCTCGCAGGCGGTGACAAGGTCCTCGAGGTTCAGGTAGTCGAAGAGGTGCACGCCCATGGCGTTGAGCGCCAGGGCGTGGATCGGGAAGTCGACGCCCTCGGTGCTGCTGGGCGCTGTGTCGCTGTTTCCGTCGCTGCCCAGCGCTGAGACGCCGCGCTCGGAGAGGAATGGCATCGCAGTGGGGTGTAGACCCGATTTGGCAGTTGCCGTAGGCCACGGGCCGAGCTCGCTCAGGCGGCGGGTGTGACCGGTGCGAACGAGGAGCACGTCGCCCTCGCCGACGGCGATGCCCTGCTCGAGCTCGGCGGCCTCGAGCTCGTCGCGGAAGACGTGCTGGCCCGGCTCGAGCCAAGGCACTCCCCGGAGACGGGGGATATCGAGCAAGACGCCTCGGGCGACCAAGCCGTTCGCGAGGACCTCGATCGAATCGGCCTCGGCGCCCTGGGCCGTCACAGCCCCGGCCGGGGTTCCGTTGTACAGGCGGCCCTCGTAGATGACGTGGCAGAGCGCGTCGATGTGGGTGTGGCCGTCGTGGTGGTAATCGGCGCCCACGAAGTCCTTCGCGAACCGCAGCTTTCCTGACTCGCCGGTGCCCGGGATGGTCGTCATGTAGTGCACCGCCGGCTCCGGGTTGTCCTCCGCGGCTTTTGTGTTCATCGGCAAGCTCAGCGTCACCGTCGTCCCGTCGCGCACAAGACGGGACGCCGCGACCACCCGCTCAGGCTCGAGGTAGTTCAGTGCTCCTCGCTCGTCGCGCTCGCCCCAGCGCCCCCAAGAGCTGACGCTGCGAAAGAGCTCGCTGAATTCCGCTGCAGTGACCTCAACGCGGCGTGAAGGCGAATCGGTCATCGCAGGTCAGCGGTCGATCATCTGCTGCTGGGCTTCCGCGTAGCGCTGGCCTTGCGCGGTGATCTGCGCCGCAGCGGTCTCGATCTCCTGCAGGTCGTCGCCGGTGAGCTCGAGGTCGACTGCCGCGACGTTCTCCTCGAGGCGGTGTGGCTTCGTGGTCCCGGGAATAGGGACGATCCACCGCTTCTGGGCGAGGATCCAGGCAAGCGCGATCTGCGCCGGCGTCGCGCCCTTCTGCTCCGCGACGCGGTCGAGAAGCTCGACGAAAACGCGGTTCGCCGACCGTGCTTCCGTGTCGAACCGGGGAACTGTGTTGCGGAAATCGGAACTTTCGAACGTCGTCGACTCGTCGATCGTCCCGGTCAGGAAGCCCTTCCCGAGCGGGCTGAAGGGCACGAAGCCGATCCCGAGGTCTTCGAGTGTCGGCAGGATTGCCTGCTCCGGCTCGCGCCACCAGAGCGAGTACTCACTCTGCACGGCGGTGACGGGTTGGACGGCGTGTGCGCGTCGGATCGTCTGAACTCCCGCCTCCGAGAGGCCGAAATGCCGCGCCTTTCCCGCGGCGATCAGCTCCTTGACCGTGCCGGCGACGTCTTCGATCGGGACGTTCGGGTCGACGCGGTGCTGGTAAAGCAGGTCGATTGTGTCCGTCCGGAGCCGCTTCAGCGAGGCATTGACACTCCGCTTGATCGTCTCCGGGCGGCTGTCGATGCCGTGGCTCTGCCCGTCTTCCAGGTCGAAGCCGAACTTCGTGGCAATCACGACCTGGTCGCGGACGGGCTCGAGCGCCTCCCCCACGAGCTCCTCGTTCGTGAACGGCCCGTACACCTGTGCGGTGTCGAAGAACGTCACCCCGCGTTCGACCGCTGCGCGGATCATTGCGATCATCTCGTCCCGCTCGGGGAACGGCGGGTAGCTCTGGCTCATTCCCATGCAGCCGAGCCCGACCGCTGACACCTCCAACCGGCTGCCGCCCAGAATGCGCTTCTCCATCGTCCCTCCTGCGTTCGTCGAGTCGGTTGCCGTTACTGAAGCATGCACGGTTCGGTTGTCCGAAACCGGCCGTGGCCCACTGCCGTAGACCGAGAGTCAACCCCCGAACGGCAAGGAGCGGAGATGCATCGCATCCTCATCATCGGCGCGACGGTCGCGATTGCGGCCACGGTCGCGGCCGCGGCGCTCGGTCAGGGCCGTGGCGCCACGGCAACGAATCTCAAAGGCACGGTAGGGCCCGGTTACTCGATCTCGCTGACGAAGGCCGGCAAGAAGGTCAAGACGCTCAAGCCCGGCACCTACAAGATCACGGTCACCGACAAGTCGTCGCAGCACAACTTCACGCTCGAGAAGGAGACGAAGCCGAACATCGAGAAGCACATCTCCGGCACGGGCTTCACGGGCACGAAGACGATCACCGTCAAGCTCGTCAAGGGGCACTGGAAGTACTACTGCTCGGTGCACGAGCCGATGATGTACGGATGGTTCTGGGTGCGTTAGGAAGCTTGCGCGTCCCCGGTGAGAAAGGCCCTGGATCCAGGGCCTTTCTTCTGACTACGACCAGGCTCAGGCTGGCGCGAGGTCGTACGGGAACCGCGTCAGCACCTCGCCGCCCGTCTCGGTCACGAGCACGAGATCCTCGTGGCACACGCCTCCGGCGCCCTCATCCCACAAGCCTGGCTCGATCGCGATCACGTCGCCGGGGACGAGCGGATCGCGCCCCGAGAGGCCGAGCCCCGGAGCTTCGTGCACCTCGAGGCCGACGCCGTGCCCGAGCGAGTGCTGGAAGCCGTTCGCTTCGCCGTCCGTGGTGCGCTGGGTCGGGTAGCCGGCCGACTCGAAGAGGTCGCACGTCGCGTCGAAGAGCTCTCGCCCCGTGATGCCCGGACGGACGGCTGCCTTCGCCTCGTCGAGCGCCTCCCGTACGAGCCGGTCCTGTTCCGCGATCAGCTCGGCGTGCTCGGACACGGGCTCGCCCGCCACGAAGGTTCGGGCCATGTCCGCCCAGCACCCGGTCTCCTCGTGGCGCGGCCAGAGGTCGATGTGGATCGGCAGTCCCGCGGGTAGCGGGCCGCTGCCCGGCTCGTGGCCATTGCCCTGCCAGACCGACGCGACGATCACATCGGGCGGGCACGGCGCTCCGTGCGCGGAACACGCCTCGCGCAGGACGAAGCGAACGTCCTCGGCGAGGAGCAAGTTGCCGTTCACTTCGAGGCGGCCTTCGGCTCCGGGCTGGGCGCGGGCGAGCAGCTCGGACGCTGCGCCCATCCCCGCCTCGGCGGCCCGCTGTGCGATTCGAATGCCCTCGATCTCGACCGGCGACTTCGAGCGCCGCCGCAGCGCGACGGAGGTCTCGTCGACAGTCAAAACGACTCCCTCTTCGCGCAAGCGGTCACCGAGCGCGAGCGGAAAGTCGGCCGGGACGATCGCCTCGTCGATGCCGATTTCGCGCACGACGCGGACCTCGATCTCGCGCCCGGCCTCGTGCATCGTCAGTCCGCTTTCGACGAGCTCCTTGTAGCCGAGCTCGAAGTAGTCGAGCACCTTTGCGTCGGGCAGCGCGCGCTGCATCCGGTCACTCTCGAGGCGGGTCGTCAGGACGTACCGGCGCCCGTCGACGTCCGCGAACAGGAGCGGGTCGCCGATCGCGACCGGAATCTCGTGCCGCAGCGCGGCGGAACGCTCCGTGTCGCCGGCGAGTAGCAGCCCACGCATGCGCGGGAGCGTACCGGCGCCGGATCAGCCGTCCTGAGCGGACGGTTGCGAGTGAGCGAGGCGAGGCTCACGAGCACGGCGCCGCTGGTAGGGCAGTGCGGCGAGGCAGGCGAGCTCACGCGCGAGCAGGCGCGGGTGCACCGGCCCGCGAGGGGAGGAGGCGCTGACCGAGACGTCGGCATCTCCGAGTGCGGCGCGCACGAGCGCACGAGCTCGGGGCGCATGCCACTGCGACGTGACGACGATCACTTCGTCGACGCCGAGCTCCCGCGCGAGCGCCGCGACGCCCGCGGCGTTCTGCATCGTGTTCCGGGCGGTCGTGTCGCAGACCAGCCGCACCTCGGGCCCCTGCCACGCGTCACGCATCAGCTCGGCCTCTCCGAACCCCGCGCCGTGTCTCGACCAGCCCGACAGGACGACCGCGTCAGCGCCGCCCGCGAGCTCCTCGGCGTGCCGGAGGCGGAGCAGGCAGAGCGGATGGAGGCCGTCCACACCGCGCGCCGAGAAGCCGAAGACCGCGACGAGCCGCTTCTGCTCAGCGCCGGCCACGCGCCCGCCTCAACCCCTCGAAGGTGATCAGCGTGCCCGCGACTGTCAGCACGAGCATGATCGCCTTCTTGCCGCGGAGCTTCGACTCGCCGCTCGCCCGCTCTCGCATGTGCACCGGAACCTCGTCGACGCGGAGCCCGGCCTCGGCAAGGCGCAGGAGCGCCTGCACCTCGGGTGCAGTGCTGTCGTAGGGGCGGGCGAGCACGGGCAGCGCCTTTGCATTCGCCGCGTAGAGGCCGCTGGTCGCGTCGAGGAACGGGCGCCGAAGAGCGACTTTCATCGAGCGGCGCAGGACCGCGGTGCCGAGGCGCCTCGCCCGGGTCGCCTCGTAGCGTCGAGCCTCGAATCCATCGCCGCTGGCGTACCTCGAGCCCACGGCGACGTCGCAGGTGTCGGCGCGCACGCGCTCGAGCAGCCGCCGGAGCTCGTCGGCCGGATGCTGCCCGTCCGCGTCGACGCGGCCGCAATACTCGTAGTCGTGCTCGAGGGCGTAGCCGTAGCCGCCCGAGATCGCGGCGGGCAACCCGCGGTTGGCGCCGAAGGAGAGCACCTCGGCGCCGTGCTTCGCGGCGACGCTCACCGTCCCGTCGGTCGAGCCGTCGTCGACGACGAGCACGTGGGCGCCCGGGAGCTCGTGATGTAACTCCTCGAGCACCGCGGGCAGGTTCTCCTCCTCGTTCCAGGCCGGCACGAAGACGAGGGTGTCGCTCTGCTCGGCCACGCGGTCAGGGTAGCTCCGAAAGGACGCGCCGGCTGTTGGGCAGCCAGGTGCGGACGGTACTGTCCGGCTCGTGGGTGCCGCACGCGAAGGTGGCTGTTCCTGCGGAGCGGTCCGTTACCGGCTGACGTCCGAGCCGATGTTCGTCCACTGCTGCCACTGCCTGAACTGCCAGCGGCAGACCGGCAGCGCGTTCGTGATCAACCTGCTGATCGAGGCCGACCGCATGGAGCTGCTCGCAGGCGAACCACAGCCGGTCGACGTCCCGCGCGACGACGGCAGCGCGCAGCGGATCTACCGCTGCCCGACGTGCCAGGTCGCGGTCTTCAGCGAGTACGGCCGACCCGAGGTGCGCTTCGTCCGCGCGGGGACGCTCGACGAGCCGTCCTCGATCACCCCGGACGTTCACATCTTCACGAGGTCGAAGTTGCCGTGGCTCACGCTCCCGGACGCGGCTCCTGCATTCGACGTCTACTACGACTCGAAAAAGCTGTGGCCGGCCGAGAGCCTGGAGCGGCTCGACGCCGTTCTTGCGCGCGCCTAGTCGGAGTGGTGGAGATAGCGATCGATCAGCGCGCCAGACAGCTGGCGTTGCCGAAGCGCGAGTTCGAGCCGGTTCGTCTCGAGCTCGCGGCAGTCTGCGCCTCGCAGGCGTAGCGTCTGTCGCTCGACGACGAGTGTCTGAATCGCGTCCATGAGGTTCCGAGCGGGAGTCATGATGTCCTTTCGGAGGAAATTGGCTCTTCGTCCACTTCAGACACCAGAAGACGCCGCGTATTCCCCGACGGTGGCTCGGGAATAGCTTCGCCGGAAAGTGGTCTATGGAGGTGTGAGACGATTCCTGGCCATTCCGACGGCGTTACCTTTCGTGTGGCGATGAGACGCGGGCGACACGACAAGGATCAGATCGCCGAGCTGGCGGCGCTCGCCGACGGATCGCTCGACCCGGAGCGCGGTGCTGCTCTTCGCGAGCAGGTTGCAGCCTCTTCGGAGCTCGCCGACCGTCTGGCGGAGCAGGAGCGCGCGGTCTCGTTGGCACGAAGCGCTGCGACCGAGGTCGAGGCGCCGCCGGCCTTGCGAGCGCGCATCGAGGCCCAGCGACGTTCCCGCCGAGTGCGGGCGCCGCGCGGTTTCGTCCTCGCCGGCGCAGCCGTGACCGCCGTACTGGTCGTCGCGATCGGGCTCACCGTTCTGCGCTCCGGTAGTTCGAGCGAGCGCTTCCAGGCCGCCCTCGGTCCGACGAAGCTGGTGCCCGCCTCGGCCGGCAAGGCGACCCTGACGAAGACCGCTTCGGGGTGGCGAATCCAGCTGAGCGCCACGGGGCTCCCGCGACTCGAGAACGGGCGCTTCTACGAGGCTTGGCTCCGCAACTCGTCCGGCGTGCTCGTTCCCGTCGGGACGTTCAACGACGGCCGCCACGTGACCCTCTGGGCAGGTGTCTCGCCGAAGGACTTCTCGACGCTGACCGTCACGCGCGAGCGGGCCGACGGCGATCAGGGCTCATCGGGCCAGAAGGTGCTCGTCGGGCCCGTCGACACGGGCAGCGGCTAGCCCGCGCCGCCGTCGACTCGACGCACGACTTGCTGACGCGCGCGATAGAGGCGGCTCATGACAGTGCCTTCGTGGATCCGGAGGGCTCTCGCCGCCTCCTTGTACGAGAGGCCCGTGACGTCGACGGCGACGAGGACGTCGCGGAAGTCGTCGGGTAGCGCGGCGATCGCGGCGTAGAGCTCGCCGGCCTCGACCGCGGCCTCGGGATCGCGTGCGTGGGGGTCGGCGACGACGTCGAGCTGCTCGGGCAGCGGGCCCGGCCTCAGACGACGGCTCTCGGTCTTCAGCCGGCTGTAGAACGTGTTCCGCAGTGCACGCATGAGGTAGCCGAGGTCGTCCTCGTTGCGGAGCAGTCGTGGTTTCGCCAGCACGCGCGCGTACGTCTCCTGGACGAGGTCCTCTGCGTCCTCGCGCGAGCCGCAGAGCGCCCAGGCCGCCCGGTAGAGACGGTCGAGGTGGTCTCCGAGACGGGCGGGGTCGAGCGTGCGCTCCATCGGAATGCCGGCCGGAAACGGCCGGTGCGTCCGGGCGAGCATAGATCGGCGCTAGGCGACGATGTCCGTTGAGACGACGCCTACGCGGCGAGTGACAGCGGCCCCCCGGCGCGAGACCTCGGCAACGAGAAGCGCGTTCGCGCCCGGAGCGCGAGCTTCTCGGCCCGTGCGTCGCCGACGACCACGATCTCGTCCGCGGGGAACGTCGTCAGCGCGTCGGCGATTGCGAGGAGCGGATCCGGGTCGCCGACCCGACCTTCTGCGTGTACGCCCCGCAGCTCGAACTGCTCGAGATACGCGCGCACCCGCCTCGCGGCGAGGCAGCGTGCGCGATCGTCATCCGAGGCCCAGCGCCGAAGCCACGAGTTGAGCGCCGGTGCCACGACGAGGACGTTCCCGTTCGGGGCTTCGATCGGAGCAATGCCGAGGGCGACGACGAGGACATTCGTCGAGCCGCCGGTTGGAACTGCATCTGCTTCTCGGAGTCTTACTGCCTTCATGGTCGTGCCTCCCTTCGAACGTTTCACCTTCCGAGTCGGAAGACACCGCTGCGCCAAGGCTATTCCCGGGCCGGCGAACTTCGCTTCCGGGAATAAGCGCCGCCAGCCGGAGTCCCTAGGACTACGAAGGTCGACTCAACGAAAGGAAGTCATGGACACGAAGAAGAAGATCAATCGTTTGCGTTTCGGCCGGCTGCTCGCGGTTGCCGCACTCGTGCTGGCGAGCGCAGTGGTGGCCTCGAGCGCAAGCGCGGCGACCCACAAGATCCAGCGACCCAAGCTCAAGCGTGGCTCGCTGAACATCGACGGCACGCGGGCGAGTGACAAGATCGCGCTCCGCCTGAAGGCCGGCAATGCCCGGATCCTCCAGGTCGACGTCGGTGACGACGGCAAGGCCGACTTCAGCTTCAAGCGGAAGCTGGTTGCACGGATGAGCGTCCACGCAGGAGCGGGCAACGATCTCGTGCGCATCGACGAACGGAACGGCGTGTTCACCGCGCGGATCAAGACGTTGCTCGACGGCGGATCCGGAAACGACACGCTCATCGGCGGAGCCGGAGCGGAGACGCTGCTCGGCGGTGCCGGAACCGACCTGGCGGACGGAAACGGCGGCAACGATCACGTCCTGCTCGGCGCCGGAGACGACTCGTTCGTCTGGGATCCGGGCGACGGGAGCGACACCGTTGACGGCCAAGCCGGCACCGACACGATGGGCTTCAACGGCGCGGCTGTCGCCGAGCACGTCACGGTCTCCGCGAATGGGACGCATGTCAGGTTCGCCCGTGACCTCGGCAACGTGACGATGGATCTCGCAGGACTGGAGCGGATCGATTTCGACGCTCTCGGCGGGCCCGACGTCGTCACCGTCAACGATCTGAAGAGCACGGAGCTCGCGAATCTGAACCTCGATCTCTCCGGCACCCCGGGTGGGGCGGCCGGCGACGGTCAGCACGACCGCGTCGAGGTGAAAGGCACGGATGCGAGCGACATGGTCGCGATCAGCGGCAGCGCCTCGGGCGTTGTCGTGTCCGGCCTCCGGACGATGGTCGCCGTTCAGCATCAGGAGCCGAGTGATGAGCTCGTCGTTCGAGGACTCGGTGGGAATGACGCGCTGTCCGCGCCGATGCTCGCAGCCCAGGCAATCTCGCTGACTCTGGACGGCGGGGCGGGCGACGAAACAATCGCCGGCAGCCAGGGCGCCGACCTCCTGCTCGGCGGCGACGGGAACGACACGATCGACGGCAATGCCGGGGCCGACCGGGCTCTCATGGGCGCAGGCGACGACACGTTCGTCTGGGATCCCGGCGACGGCAGCGACACGATCGAGGGCGAGGCAGGCGCGGACACGATGCGCTTCAACGGCGCCAACGTCGCCGAGCAGGTCGAGCTGTCGGCGAACGGGAACCGGCTCCGCTTCTTCCGCACCCAGGCCAACATCACGATGGACACGGCCGGCGTCGAGCGCGTCGACTTCAACGCCCTCGGCGGAGCGGATCTCGTCACGGTCGACGACCTGACGGGAACCGACGTCAAGAACGTGGACGCCGACCTCGGCGGGACCGATGGCCAGGCCGACCGCGTGGTCGTGAACGGCACGAACGGCCCCGACCGGATTCGCGTGAACCAGGGCGCAGCCGGCCTCGCAGTCACCGGCCTCACCGCACAGGTGACGCTTCACAACCAGGAGCCGAGCGACGCGCTCGTCGTCAAGGGTCTCGACGGCAACGACGACATCGCGGCGGCCGGCCTCCCGACTCAGGCGATCGCCCTCACGCTCGACGGGGGCGCCGGAGACGACGAGCTCTTCGGAGGCCTGGGCAACGACATGCTGCTCGGTGGTGACGGGAACGACACGATGGACGGAAGCAAGGGCAACGACGTCGCCCTGATGGGCGCCGGCGACGACACCTTCGCCTGGGATCCAGGCGACGGAAGCGACGTCGTCGAAGGCGAGGACGGCGACGACTCGATGCAGTTCATCGGGGCGAATGTTGCCGAGCAGATCCACGTGACGGCGAACGGCAATCGCGTTCGGTTCTTCCGAGATGTCGGCAACGTGACCATGGATCTCGCAGGGCTCGAGGAGGTCAACTTCCAGGCCCTCGGCGGAGCGGACCTGGTCGACGTCGGCGATCTGACGGGTACCGATCTCGCGAGCCTGCAGGTCGATCTCGGCGGCGCCGATGGGGCGATCGACCGCGTCGCGGTCGCAGGCACCGACGGCGAAGACGCGATCACCGTCAACGGAGACGCGGGCGGCGTGAAGGTGAGCGGTCTGCACACCGGCGTCGAGATCCTCGACCCCGAGTTCGCGAACGACCGGCTCGACGTCAATACGGGCGCAGGCCGAGACAGCGTGGACTCGAGCGAACTGGCACCCGGCACGATCCAGCTCTCCGTGGACGGCGTGCCCGTTCCATAGGCGATCGACAACGACACCAGCGACGGGGCCTCCAAGTGGGGCCCCGTCCGCTTCCTGACTCTCCCGAGCGGTCCGCTGTAGGTTCGCGCCCATGTTGATCGAGGCCACTGATCGGACTCGCTTCCAGGTGCTCGAGTCGGATCTCCAGGGAGATGTTGGGCTCGCGCTGTCTCCGGTCGGATCGGGTGAGGCCGTCGAAGAGCTCGGGTCGCTTCGAAGCGGTGTCGCGTGGTCGACGATCAAGGTTCCGCTCGCGCTCGCCGTCTCGGCCCGTGCTCCGACCCCGCGGAACGAGGAGCTGATCGACGCCTCGCTGACGGAGTCCGACAACGACGCCTCGCTCGCCTTGTGGGAGCGGCTCGGGCCGCCCGAGGTCGCCGCTTCCGCCGTGCAGGAAGTCCTCGCCTCGGCCGGAGACTCGTCGACGAGGGTCGAAGTCAATGTGCTGCGCCCGGGCTTCACGCCGTTCGGGCAGACGCAATGGTCGCTCGCGGCTCAGGTGCGGCTGATGGCCGCGTTGCCGGGCCTTCCGCATGCTGACGAGATTCGAGCCCGCCTTCGCCGCGTCGTTCCCGAGCAGCGCTGGGGGCTCGGTGTGCTCGGTGAGGACGTGGAGCTCAAGGGCGGTTGGGGCCCGGATCCCGACGGCCGGTACCTCGTCCGGCAGATGGGCATCGCAGGGCCGCTCGCGGTCGCGCTCGCGGCAATTCCGACAGACGGCACCTTCGAGTCGGGCACGGACCTGCTCGATCGCCTGGCGCAGTGGCTCGGCGAGTCGCGGGCTGCCCGATCCACGACCTGAGGCGTGGGCTACGCGACGATCGTGAGCTCGCGCGGCGTCGTGTTCAGTCGTCGACCGCCGTCCTCGGTGACGGCGACGATGTCTTCGATCCGAACTCCGAACTCATTGGGAAGGTAGATCCCGGGCTCGATCGAGAAGCACATCCCGGGCTCCAGCGGGAGCTCCTCTCCCTCGACGAGGTAGGGCGGCTCGTGCGCCGTCAGGCCGATGCCGTGCCCGGTCCGGTGGATGAACCGCTCGCCGTAGCCTGCCTCGGAGATCACCCTGCGGGCGGCGCGGTCGATCTCCTGGCACGCGACCCCGGGCCGCACAGCCTCGAAGCCGGCCTGCTGGGCGCGCTGGACGATCTCGTGCACCTTGCGCTCCTCGTCGGTCGGGTCGCCCACGTGCACCATGCGCGTCGTGTCCGAGCTGTAGCCGTCCACGATCCCGCCGAAGTCGAGGACGACCATGTCTCCCTCCTCGATCACGCGCTCTCCGAACTCATGATGCGGGTTGGCGCCGTTCGGCCCTGAGCCGACGAGGGTGAACTCGACCTCCGAGTGCCCGTTTGCCTTCAGGGCGTCGGCGAGATCCGCAGCGAGATCAGCCTCCGTCCGGCCGGAGAAGCGCACCTCGAGGATGTCGTACAACGCGGCGTCCGCAGCCTCTCCGGCGGCCGTCAGCCGCTCGAGCTCGTCCGGATCCTTGACAGCCCGCAGCGTCGGCAGGGCAGTCGTCATCGAGACGTAGCCGGTCTCGGGGAGACGGGCCTGCAGCCCAAGCAGGTGCATTGCCGAGGCCGCGTCCGAGATCGCGTATCGGCCTCTCGGGTCGAGGAGCGGGGCGGCCGCCTCGTACGGATCGCTTCCGTCCGCCCAGTCCGAGAGCTCGACGTTCGAGCTCCCGGGTTCCGCCTCAGCATCCGGCCGCTCGAGCGTCGGCAAGATCATTGCCGGCTTGCGGTCCGGTGCGACGACGAGCATCGTGAGCCGCTCGGTGATCGCCGTCGGAGCGTACCCGGTGAAGTAGAGGAGATCGGGGCCGGGCGTGACGAGGACGCCCGAGAGACCCGCCTCCTGGATCGCGCTGCCCGCTCGCTCGATCCGGGCGGCGAAGTCCTCGGCGGTGAACGGCCTAGACATCGGTTCGAGTCTAGTGCGGGCTCCGCTCGGATAGGCTCGCTGCATGTGCTTCGAGCTCGACTCGGTTCCCCCGATCACGCCGATCGAGGGCGGGGCGGTCGACCACAGTGACCTGGAGCTCGAGACCGAGGACGGCAACCGGTTTGCGGCCTTCGCAGCGCTGCCCGAGGAGCCGAGTGATTCCGGCACCGTGATCCTGCCGGACGTGCGCGGTCTCTACGGGTTCTATGAGGAGCTTGCGCTGCGTTTCGCCGAGCGCGGCATTGCGGCTGTCGCCATCGACTTCTACGGCCGCACGGCAGGGGTCGGCAAGCGCGAGGACGACTTCGAGTACCCGGCGCATCGCGCCCAGACGACCCCGGAAGGAGTCCAAGCCGACGTGCGTGCCGGCGTGGACTGGTTGCGCGACCAGGGGATCGGCGCGATCTTCACAGTCGGCTTCTGCTTCGGCGGCCGGCACTCATGGCTGGCTGCAGCGGGAGGTCACGGCCTGCAAGGCGCGGTCGGCTTCTACGGAATGCCGGGTGGCGATTCGCCGAGCCCGATCGACAGCGCGGGGGAGATGGAGGCCCCGATCCTCGCCCTCCAGGGCGGCGGCGACCAGCACATCACGGCCGAGCACAACGCGGAGTTCGACGAGGCGCTGACCGCGGCGGGCGTCGAGCATGAGGTCGTGACGTACCCCGGAGCTCCGCACAGCTTCTTCGACCGCAAGCAGGCGGAGTTCGCGGACGCGTCCGAGGACGCCTGGAACCGCATGCTCGCCTTCATCGAGCGCTACCGCTAGCCGTCGCTACTCGTACTGGAGCGCCTCGAGCACGTTCAGCCGAGCGGCGCGGCGTGCCGGGAAGATCGCGGCGATCACGCCGACGAAGATCGCGGCGACCGCGAACACGATCAACTGTGCGACCGGCAGCGTGAAGTCGATGAAATCGACACGGGCCACGAGCAGTCCGCCGAGAGCGATCCCGAGCAGGATCCCCAGCGCCCCACCGATCGCCGAGGTGATCACGCTCTCGTTGCGAATCATCCGCCGTACCTGACGGCGGGTCATCCCGACCGCGCGCAGCATCCCGATTTCCCGGGTTCGCTCGAAGACCGTCAGGACGAGCGTGTTCACGATCCCGAAGAAGCTCACGAGGACCGAGAGCGCGAGCAGGACGTAGAGGATGTTGAGCACCGAGCTCAACCCGGAGATCTGGTTGTCGACGAACTCCTGCCTCGTCTGCACCTTGGCGTTGGGGAACTCCTGCAGCGACCGGTCGAGCGCGGCCTTGTTCGCGTCCGTCTTGCCGCCCTTCATGATCACGAACGAGTAGAGGTTCTGCGGCTGGTCGTTGAAGCGATCCCACGTGTTGGCCGAGATCGTGACCGGCCCGAACGGCGACCCGCCCGTCGGCGGCTTGAAGATGCCGAGCACCCGGAAGGGGGCTGATTCCCCGTTGGGGAAGGTCTCCCGAAACGACGAACCGACCTTCAGGCCGTGATCGTCCGCGAAGCCCTTGTCGACGAAGGCGCCGTCGTTGCCGAGGCGGGCGAGCACCGCGTCGGAGCCGTCCTCCCAGTCGAGGGAGAAAACTCGGGCCGCCGGGGGGTCGACGGCGGTGGCGTTGAACACGCTGCCGAAGGCCTTCGCCTGGCCGGCCCTGACGCTCCCGACCGCGTCCACGCCAGGCGCCTTGGCCGCCTCAGCCGCGACGCTGACCGGAATCGGCGAGAAGTTGTTCTGGGCAGTGACCGCGTAGTCCGCGTTCTTCCAGAGGTCGTCGACGGCGCTCTTGAACGTGGTGATGATTCCAGCGGCGAGCAGCGTCACGAGCGTGACCAGGGCAAGACCGATCATCAGCGCCGAGGCGGTCGACGCGGTCCGCTGCGGGTTGCGCTGGGTGTTCTCGCGCGCGAGCACCCCGGCGGCGCCGCCCAGCTTCGCCGCGGGCCAGCCGAGCAAGCTCGCGAGCGGGCGAACGAGGCGTTCCGCGAGCAATGCGACGCCGAGGAAGATCATCAGCGCGCCGACGCCCATCCAGATGAGCAACGAGGTCGTGCTAAGGCCCGGGCCGAAGAGCGACCAGGACAGGGCAGCGAAGCCGAGGACGGTTAGAAGGATCGATCCCGGGAGGCGCAGGAACGCGAAGCGGGACTTTGGAAGCGTCGCTCCCTCGCGAACCGCGGCGAGCGGTGGCACGCGGGTCGCGCGGAGGGCGGGCCGGAGGCTGGCGACGAGCGTGACGAGGATGCCCGCAGCGAGCGCGATCGCCACTGCGGTCCCGGTCAGGATGAGACCGCTGTTCGGCAACGTGAAGCCCACGGCGTCGAAGAGCGCGAAGAGGCCTTTCGCCAGCGCGACGCCGAACGCGAGCCCGACCAGCGAGGCCAGCACGCCCATGACGAGCGCCTCGATCATGATCGAGGTCAGGATCTGCCGCCGCGACGCGCCGACGGTTCTCAGGGTCGCGAACTCCCGGGTCCGCTGGGCGATCGTGATCGAGAGCGAGTTGGCGATCACGAAGCTGCCGACGAAGAGAGCGATCCCGCCGAAGGCGAGCAGGAAGCCGCGCAGGAACGAGATGAAGCCGTTCGTCTCGGACGCGTCGTCCTTGGCCTGTTGCGACGCGGTCTTGACCTGGGCGGTAGGCGGCAACACCCCCTGGACCTCGCTGACGAGTTGTTCGTCCGCGACGCCGGGCTTCGCCGCGACCGCGATTTCGTCCAGCCGGCCGCGCTTGTCGAACAGCTCCTGGGCGGTCGGCAGGTCGAAGCCGGAGAGCGTGGCGCCGCCGATCGTCGAGACGGAGCCGAAGCGGACGAATCCCGAGATACTGAGCCTCCGTGCCGGCCCTTCGGCCTGAACCCCGACCGGCTGTCCGATCTTGAAGTGCTCCTTCTTCGCGGTCGACTCGTCGATCACCACGTCGCCCCGCTGCGGCCACGATCCTTCGACGAGCTTGAGCGGGTTGAAGCGCGAGGCGCCGTTCGCGATGCTGAAGCCGAGGTTCGGCGCGCCGCCGTAGACGATCGCCTTGCCGTTCTTTCCGATCAGCTGCGCCTGGCCGTCGACGCTGCCGTCGGCCGCCGCGACGTCGGGCAAGCCGCGCACCGTCCCGAGGAGCGAGTCGTCGAGCGTCGGTGCCGTCGACCCGGCGTCGGTCGAGATGTCGAATGCCGTCTTGCCGCTGATCACGGCGTTCGACCCCTTGCGGACGTCGGTGAAGATCGAGTTGAAGGCCTTGTCGATCGAGTCGGTCAGCATGAAGGTGCCGGCGACCATCGCGACGCCGAGGACGATCGCGATCGCGGTCAGCGCGGTCCGGAGTTTTCGTCCGAGCAGTCCTTTGAGCGCGACGCGGATCATCGAAGCGATGGTACTGACGGCCGGTTGACCGGCTTTCGGTTCAGCCTGAGAGCCCGACTAGGCGCATCACGACGACGGGCCGCGTGAAGCCCTTCAGCCGCAGCACGGGAACGGGCTCGGTCGCGATTCGTCCCTCGAGCGAAGCGTCAGTACGCTGGCTGAGCAGGATCTCGCCGGGAGCGGCTGCGTCGCTCAGCCGTGAGGCAAGGATGACCGCATTGCCGATCGCGCCGTACTCGTAGCGCCCTTCGAACCCGATCCGGCCGAGCGTCGCGTAGCCGGTCGCGATCCCAATGCCCAGGCCGAGGTCATAGCCGCGCTTGCGCCAGTCCGCGGCGAGGGTCGTGAAGCGCTCGGCCAGCGTCGCAGCGGTGCGCACGGCCGCGAGTTCGTGATCGTCGATCTCGACCGGATCGTTGAAGAAGGCCATCAACCCGTCCCCCGCGAAGTGCTCGATCGTGCCGCCATTCGCAACGACCTCCTCGCCGGCGGCCGTGT